>Ga0256914_1001017_pt1 | contig 26674 bp, 25 predicted proteins | sample HulkmetaG_FD_191571 | JGI IMG/M metagenome (GOLD analysis project Ga0256914, IMG submission 191571) | Hydrothermal chimney microbial communities from Main Endeavour vent field at the Juan de Fuca Ridge, Pacific Ocean - Hulk | ecosystem: Environmental > Aquatic > Marine > Hydrothermal vents ... | reverse complement strand
TACACGATCAGGTTTCCGCTAATCAGTGCCCTTTTCCAATACTTAGAAGAGGAGGAGAACGAAAAACCATCAAACGTAAAATATGTTTTTTTATATACAAATCAAAAAGATACCAAAATGAACAAACAGGACACAATCTTTGCTTACGAGATAATAAAAAAATTACTTATGAAACTCAAAATTCCAGAAGAACAAATAAAAGGATTTGAAATCACTGAAAATCCTACTGACATCGTTAAACTTAAATCAAGTTTTTCAAGACTTAAAGATGAAGGATTACAGGGCTTAAAAGAAGAAGAAAAATTGTTAATCGTCATAGGACCCGGAACACCACAAATAAATATTCGGCTTCTGCTGGACTTCTACGACAACAAAAATACTAAATTCATTTACATACGAAAAAACGACAGTCCGGTAAATTTATCCTTCAAAAAAGAGTTGTCGATAAGGCAAATAAAAAACTCAGTAATCAACCTAATACACAGGTATGATTATAGGGCAGCAAATTTACTTTACGATGAACTTCAAGATGATAAAGAAAAAATCAGTCTCCTGCTAAGATCACTTTCGCTTCAAACAGATTTCAACTTTAAAGAAGCACAGGAAAGCCTTGAAAAATATTGTGATAATTTTGAGCATTTACCCGGGGAGATTAAAAATCTCAGAGAAACTCTAAAAAAAATAAATTCTGGTGATGAAACAGAACTACTTAAAGAACTCTTCTATGAGTTTGCTATACGAATGGAATCTAAACACTACCTTGAAGCAATAGCAATGCTTTTCAGAATAGAAGAAGCATTACTTATGAGAGAGGTTGAAAAACATCTCAATAAATACTCAGAAGAAGAAATTAAAATTTCTAATTATTCAAACAATTTTGAATCCTTCTGGGAAATGTTGAAATCAAAACAACCTGATCTTTTTGACTATCTTTCAAAGCATTCTGTAAGAACAAAAGGTTCTCCAAACCGAATTACTTATAAAAATATGCTTGACTACTTCGTAGAACAAAATAAAAAATCGCTCGATCCCGCCTCACAAAAATTATTTGATGAAACGAAGAAAATTTTAGATTTCTATAAAGAAATAGAAAATGAAAAGAGAACAGGAGCCACTATGTCATTGCTTGATCTTAGAAATAAAACACCGTACGCACACGGCTTTGAAGGAGTTAGCGAGAAAAATTTGGAGTCAATAGCACTAAGACCAGATGCACTATTAGAATTAGTAGAACGCGCTTTTAAAGTAATGGGCATAAAGGTTTTTCCGCCTAACGATAAAGAATTTCCTTTTAGAAAAATAAACAACTATCTTGAAAAAGAACTTAGAAAGTAATGAGTGCGATTTATTTGACAACACAAGGTTCGGTGCTTAAAAAAGAAGAGCACCGATTCCTTGTGGTTAAAGATAAACAAACCCTCCTGTCAGTACCAGATTTTAGAGTAGAGAGAATTCTAATTTATGGAAATATCCAGGTTACAACACAAGCACTTAAATTTGCAATGCATAACAATATACCAATAACGTTTTTAACTTCATACGGCAGATTTGTTGGAATGGCACTTCCGTCATTTTCAAAAAATATTTTGCTCAGAATAAATCAATTCTCTGCTTTAAACAATGAGGAAACAAAAATTAAACTTGCAAAAGCAGTATTAAAAGCAAAAATAACAAACAGTATGATTATGCTTAAAAGATTTTACAAACATTCAGAAGAAAAATTCGAAGATACTGCAGAATTTAAAGTCTTCAAATACAGAATAGATACTGCAAATTCTATTAAATCTCTCAGGGGAATAGAGGGAGGCGCCTCATCTGTGTACTTCAACCACATTAAAACACTAATATCAAATAAAGTTAACTTTGCTGGTCGATCTTTTCACCCAGCAAAAGATGTTTTCAGTTCATTGCTAAATTTTTTATACAGCCTAATATCCAATGAAATGCTCGGCTCTATCTATAATGCAGGATTTGATCCATATCTTGGGTTTCTGCATTCAGTTGAATACGGAAGAACATCTCTCACTTATGATTTAATTGAACCATTCAGGGCAGCAGTTGCCGACGCGATTGCAATAAAAATGTTCAGAAAGAAAATGCTTACACAAAGCGATTTTGAAAAACACAAAACATATGGATATATACTAAAAGACAGTATTCGTAAAATAGTTCTCTCTCAATATGAGGATAAAATGGAGAGTAAATTTACACTAAACGGAAAGCCATATAATTTTAGAATATTGTTTCATGAAGAGGTAGATAAATTGAAGCAATTTGTGAATAAAAAAGTAGAATTTAAACCATTTACATTAAAAAAATGAATAACAGGAAATTCTATTTAGTATGTTACGACATAAAAGATAACAAAAGAAGAACAAACGTATTTAAGAAAATGAGAAATTATGGAACAAGAGTTCAATTTAGTGTATTTGAATGCATTATTGATGAAAAAATGCTCGAAAAAATGATTAAAGAAATGCTTGAGATAATAAATGAAGACGAAGACAGTATTAGAATTTATAACATTCCAGAGAGTTATAAAAAATTCATAAAGATATTGGGCGTCGGTGAAGTTGTAAGAGATGAAAAATATTTTATAGTTTAGTAATAGATAGGCGAAACTGCAAAAAAGTGCTAAAATAAAAAGAAAGTTTAACCGAAAATTTAAATTGTTTAATGGATTGCACCTTGACAATGATAAAATTTTTAAAGATAGGCGAAAAGTATTATACTAATATAGAAATATTGAGTGCCAAAAAAACGACTGTTTGAAACTTGCCCTGATGAATAAGGGATTACGACCCCCTGCGTTCTTCTTCGTCCAGCACCTTATAATTTTTGTTTGAAACTTGCCCTGATGAATAAGGGATTACGACATAATAACTGTTCGTCCGTTAAAATCTGCAAGTAAGTGTTTGAAACTTGCCCTGATGAATAAGGGATTACGACCCTTTTTCCCCAGTTTCCTCCTTGCTTCTTCTTCAGTTTGAAACTTGCCCTGATGAATAAGGGATTACGACAACCTTCTTCAATTAACTTCTTCATAACTTCATTTTTGTTTGAAACTTGCCCTGATGAATAAGGGATTACGACCTTTGCCTGCCTTGCTTCCTCAAAATCCTGTTTTAAGTTTGAAACTTGCCCTGATGAATAAGGGATTACGACAAAAACTCTTCAATACTAACATCTTTTCCATCGTTCCGTTTGAAACTTGCCCTGATGAATAAGGGATTACGACTCGAAATCTTCGGAAGCTCACCATCTGCCCATTTTGTTTGAAACTTGCCCTGATGAATAAGGGATTACGACTCCTGTCTTGACATCTTTTTAGCAACACTGTTTTGTTTGAAACTTGCCCTGATGAATAAGGGATTACGACTGCCACTCCTCGTCACTTCCTGCGAGGATGTTTCCGTCGTTTGAAACTTGCCCTGATGAATAAGGGATTACGACTAATTGTTCACTGATTTTTTGATAAATGTTGATTGGTTTGAAACTTGCCCTGATGAATAAGGGATTACGACAAGATTTGCTTTCGTATCGTTGAGGAGTTCATTACTTTTGTTTGAAACTTGCCCTGATGAATAAGGGATTACGACTGCCAAAGGCGTTTGCCTTCGACAACAAGTTTTTCCTGCGTTTGAAACTTGCCCTGATGAATAAGGGATTACGACCTTCCTAACTCCTCTTGAATTTCTTTGAGGAGTTGTTCGTTTGAAACTTGCCCTGATGAATAAGGGATTACGACGACTGATAAGAGCCTTGTTTCTACTGCTACTCTTACCGCGTTTGAAACTTGCCCTGATGAGTAAGGGATTACGACGCAAGTATACCTTGCGGTTGTCTATTGACACCACTTTCAGTTTGAAACTTGCCCTGATGAATAAGGGATTACGACAAATTCATTAGATGCACTAATAAAAAACATTCCAAGTTTGAAACTTGCCCTGATGAATAAGGGATTACGACTCTTTGGGTGCGTTGCACCCAGAAAATTCTTTTTTCTTGTTTGAAACTTGCCCTGATGAATAAGGGATTACGACCGAAAACTCCGCCCGAAAAACTTGTTTTTGTTAAGTTTGAAACTTGCCCTGATGAATAAGGGATTACGACTCCTTTATAAACCACTGTGGACAGACATCCGTCGGGAGTTTGAAACTTGCCCTGATGAATAAGGGATTACGACTCCTTTATAAACCACTGTGGACAGACATCCGTCGGGAGTTTGAAACTTGCCCTGATGAATAAGGGATTACGACCTTCACCTCCTATAAATTGTGAACTTATCGCTGTTCGTTTGAAACTTGCCCTGATGAATAAGGGATTACGACTTCATCAGGTTGTCCCCGATGAATGTAAACCGCAGGTTTTAAACTTATCCTGATGAATAAGGGATTAATTGTAAACACAAGAAATACGCCTTTAAATCTATTTAAATAAAAAGAAAAGGAATTAAAATAGAAAAAGTAAACAAAAATACTTCAGCACACTTTTAAAAATGCACGGTTGACACATAAAATTAGACAGAAAGAAGGCGGTAAATTGAATAGAAGCAAGGCGTTTGCAAATTTTGTAGCACTGTTTGTTGTTTCGGTTATGGATTTTTTTCTTTACAAACTATCAAGCAATATCTACCTTATGATTTTTTTATACCCAATTCTTAGCGTGGTTGTTTTTATTGCAATTGCTCTTTACCTGTACAAACTGCTTGAATAAATAAAAAAGCCCGCACATTTGTGCGGGCTATAAATTTATAATAGGAGGAAATTATTTGATTGAATGTGGCATAAAATATTCTTTCCCGATTTCTTTCAGTTTTTCATAATCAGGAACAACATAAGAAATTCCATCTATATATCTGTCAGTTCCAGGAAAAGGAATGATATTTAAGTTTTTTGCAGTATCATCTTTTAAAAGTAAGGCAAGTTTTGTAATCTGGGAAGGCGTTAAATTGGTGTACAGAGCATCTGCAATTGCCTTTGAAATTTGAGGCAATTTCCAGATTGTTCTCAAACTTTTCGTTTGATTGATAAGCGCTTCTATGAGTTTCTGCTGGCGCGCTACTCTACCGTGAACTTTACCATCTTCTGTTCGCGTAAAATCTCCATATTGATCGTACCTAAAACGTGCATACTCAAGGGCTTTTTCACCGTCAAGATGCTGAACACCCGGTTCAAGATCGATATTCACGTCTCCAAGTTTTGAATGATAATGCATCGGCTCAGATACATCTATAGTAACTCCACCGAGCGCATCTATTACTTCCTTAAACCCTTTAAAATTAAACACAGCAAAATATGGAATGCTCCCGTCAGGCAATCCTAAAAGATTCTCCACGGTTTTAATAGAAAGTTTAATTCCGCCATCAGGATAAAACAAAGAATTGTAAGCAGCATTTATCTTGTTATATCCGTGTCCTGGAATTAGAACACGTGAATCTCTTGGGATTGAAAGCAAATTAATCTGCTTTGTTTTCGGATTAATGTTAAGCAAAATTATAACATCGGAACGGCCTGAAGCATCCCAGGAGCGCTGATCCGAACCAAGAATTAAAATATTAATTGTTTTTGTAAAATCAAGCGGCACAGTGTTAAAACTCTGTGATCCTGTACCTTTGCCTTGATTATTATTTATTGCACTAAAATTCTTCGCAGTGGTGAAAACATAATAACTCACCACCACGATGAATATTATCAAAAGCCAAACTAAAATCTGTTTTAAAAGTTTCATAGTTATCTAATTACAAAAACCGCATAAGCACAGGCGCAAATAACAATGAGACAGTAACCATAAGTTTAATTAAAATGTTCAAGGAAGGACCTGCTGTATCTTTTAATGGATCTCCCACTGTATCTCCAACAATGCTCGCCCTGTGCGCCTCGGATCCTTTTCCGCCAAAATTTCCCTGCTCTATATACTTTTTTGCATTATCCCAACTTGCACCAGCATTAGCCATAAATATTGCAAGGAGTACGCCTCCAATTAATGCACCAACGAGCAAACCTCCAAGCGCTGCTTTTCCAGATTTCCAAAAAGCAAACAGGGTTGCAAATGGAGCTATCACGGCAATTGCAGAGGGTAATGCCATATTTTTCAATGCACCTTTCGTGCTTATCGCAACACACTTTTTGTAATCTGGTTCTGCTTTTCCAGCCATAAGACCGGGAATTTCATGGAACTGCCTTCTCACTTCTTCAACCATTAAACCAGCCGTACTACTAACCGCCATAATGGAGAACGAAGAGAAAAGGAATGGCAGGGAGCCACCTATTAAAGCCCCTGCCATTACATAAGGGGAGAGCATATTCATTGTTGAAAGTTTCACCGCATTTGCATAAGAAGAAAATAAAGCAAGCGCTGTGAGTGCAGCAGAACCAATAGCAAAACCTTTTCCCATAGCCGCTGTTGTGTTTCCCAATGCATCAAGAATATCCGTGCGTTCACGAACTTCCTCAGGAAGGCCTGACATTTCGGCTATGCCACCTGCATTGTCTGCAATTGGGCCATAGGCATCAACACTCAAATTAATCCCCAGTGTTGCAAGCATACCAATCCCGGCAAGTGCTATGCCGTAAAGACCGGAGGATAGATAAGCAATCACAACACCTATTGCTATGAGAACAAGTGGAAGAAATGTGCTTTGCAATCCAACTGCCATTCCAGAAAGAATGGTGGTTGCTGCACCACCTTCAGAGGAAGATTTTGCAATCACACGTACGGGTTTGCCACTTGTGTAATACTGCGTAATAAAACCAATTGCAAGGCCCACAAGAAGCCCGGAGAAAATTGCAACAAACGCCCTGACAGTGTGCAACACAGTTAAAGAAAGCCACAACGTAAACAGTACTGCAATAATATTCGCTACAATCGTTCCTATATTGAGCGCTTTTTGAGGATTTATTTTCCCCCGAGAAATAAGAAGGACAAAAAGCACACCTATAACAGAAGAAAGTATTCCATAACCTGCTACGAGATATACAAACTTAATACCTGACAAACCAAATGCAATGCTTCCAAGTATAATTCCACTTAAAATTGAACCTACATAAGATTCGTACAAATCTGCTCCCATTCCGGCAATATCGCCAACATTATCGCCTACGTTATCTGCAATTACGGCGGGATTTCGCGGATCGTCTTCTGGAATTCCTGCTTCAATTTTTCCAACAAGGTCTGCACCAACATCGGCTGCCTTGGTGTATATCCCCCCACCAACACGTGCAAACAGAGCAACAAAACTTGCTCCCATTGAATATCCAGTAACAATCACAAGCGGATTTTGTGTTTTTATAAAATGAGAAGCAAAAAGATAAATTGCGATAGAACCAAGAACACCGAGGCCTGTAACTGTGAGTCCCATAACTGAACCGCCAGAAAATGCGATTTTAAGCGCCTCACCTATGTTTGTGCGCGCAGCCTGAGCAGTTCTCCCATTAGCACGTGTTGCAATAGTCATTCCAAGGTATCCTGCGCTAATGGAAAGCAACGTACCAATAATAAAACTTATTGCAACGTAAATGGAAACGACGAGCCAAATCACAATGGCAAATATGATTACCCAAATAAGCATTGTTTTATATTCTTCTATTAAAAATGCGGATGCACCTTCTTGAATTGCACGGGAGATTTTGACCATCGTTTCGTTTCCTGGATCACGTTTGATCACAATGATACTTAGTATAATGGCAATAAGCAACGACAAAACACCAAAAGCAATAACAATTCCGAAACTTACCATTCTTACCTCCTTACCGTATAATGGAGCCGGCGATCTGACTTGAACAGACGACCTGCTGATTACGAATCAGCTGCTCTACCAACTGAGCTACGCCGGCGCCATTCCGTTCTCCATAAATAAAAATGGAGCGGAAGACGGGATTCGAACCCGCGACAGCTGCCTTGGCAAGGCAGTGCTCTACCCCTGAGCTACTCCCGCTTAAAAGTGGCGGGATCGATGGGATTTGAACCCACGGTCTCCGGCGTGACAGGCCGGCGTGTTGAACCGCTACACCACGACCCCACTCTTTAAGCAATTATATAAAAAATCTTCAGTTTTGCAAGTTTTAAGTGGTGGGCGAAACAGGATTCGAACCTGTGACCCCTTCCGTGTGAGGGAAGTGCTCTACCACTGAGCCATCCGCCCACAATTATGGTGCCCTCGAGGAGAGTCGAACTCCTGCCGCCGCCTTGAAAGGGCGATGTCCTAACCGCTAGACCACGAGGGCAAGTGGTGAGCCGTACAGGATTCGAACCTGTGACCCTCTGCTTAAAAGGCAGATGCTCTACCTGCTGAGCTAACGGCCCGTTGCCTTTACTATAATACGAATATTAACTTTTCTGTCAAGAGTTTATTGAAGAATTTTCGTCGGCTTTTTGTTCAAAGCGTGTATAGTTCCTCAAGAATATCAATCTAACTGAACGTGTAGGCCCATTCCTCTGCTTCGCTACGTTAAGTTCAATTTCTTCCGGGATATCTGGATCAGGTCTATACAAAAACATTACTACATCAGCATCCTGTTCAATTGAGCCTGACTCTCTCAAATCTGAAAGTATAGGACGTTTATCATCCCTTCTATCGACTGCCCTGCTTAATTGTGAGAGAACAACAACTGGAACATCTAATTCTCTTGCAAGGTTTTTAAGCCCACGTGTGATATTTGAAATTTCGATAACTCTATTTTCAACTCTTCCTCTACTTCTGATGAGTTGCAAATAGTCAATAATAACAATATCTATGTCCTGTTCAAGTTTAAGCCTTCTCGCCTTTGCACGAATGTCCGTAAGCGTTGTATCAGTGCTGTCGTCTATAAAAATTTTTGCATCGTATAAATCGCCGTATGCAGCAGTTAATTTAGGCCAATCAGATTCAGAGAGAAAACCTGTTTTAAGTCGCTGCAAATCAACTCTTGCCTGTGAACAGAGCATTCTCTCTATGAGTTGCTCTTTGGACATTTCAAGACTGAAAATCGCAACTGCCTTTTTCTCTCTGATTGCAACGTTTTGTGCAATGTTAATTGCAAGAGAGGTTTTTCCAACGCTTGGACGAGCAGCAATAACGATCAAGTCAGATTTCTGGAAACCTCCAGTAATATTGTCAAGATCAGAAAATCCTGTGGGCAAACCAGAAATTCCAGATTTTCTTTTGTACCTATTTTCGATTTCCTCAAAACTCTGAGAGATGAAATCTCTTAAAGCAACAAAATAAGAAGTCATTCTCTTCCTTGAAAGTGCAAATATTTTCTTTTCAGCCTGATCAATTAGAGTATCGATATCTGTAATCTGGTCAAATCCCATTTCTGAAATTTCACCACCGATTTTTATAAGTTGCCTTAGCAAAGACTTTTCTCTAACAATTCTGGCATAATAATCTGCATTTGCAGAATTAGGAACTGAATCTGCAAGCCGGGCGAGATACGTAATTCCACCAGCAGATTCAAGCTTGTTCTCTGCGCGAAGCCTATCCGAAACAGAAACAATATCCACTGGTTTTTGTGATGATACAAGGTCAAAAATTGCCTTTACTATATATCTGTGCTCATCTCTATAAAAATCTTGAGGCTCAACGATTTCTATAACACTGAGGGCTGCATCGTTATCAATGAGCATCGAACCGATTACAGATTGTTCTGCCTCTATGTTGTAAGGCGGAACTCGAAGATTTTCTTCATTAGCAGGCATTATTACTATGCCTCCTTTTGAACGATCAATTTAACGTTTGCGTTAATTCCTTTATAAAGTTTTACAGGTATCACGTATTCGCCGAGTTTTTTGATTGGTTTTTCAAGACGAATTTGCTTTTTGTCGATCTGCAAATCAAAATAGTGTTTTATTTTTTCCTGAATTTCAGAGGATGTTATTGAACCAAAAAGTTTGTTGCTTTCTCCTGCTTTTGCCTTAACAACAATAGGTCTGGACTCAAGAATTGATTTTTCTTCTAACGCTCTTTTTTCCTTTGCTTCCTCTTCATTTTTCAACTTGCTGATTACTTTTTCTGCGCTATCATCAGAAACAATTTTAGCAAGCCCTTTAGGAACGAGATAGTTCAGAGCGTAGCCCCGTGAAACGGAAACTACGCTCCTTGCATTTCCTAACCCTTTTACATTCTTTTGAAGTATAACCTTTACCTTCATCTCTTAACGTAAGGGATAAGCGCCATTTCTCTTGCTCTTTTAACTGCCACAGAGAGTTGCCTCTGATGTTTCGCACAAAGTCCAGTTACTCTTCTTGGCAGTATTTTCCCTTTTTCGCTTATAAAACGAGTGAGTTTTGCCACATCTTTATAATCAATTTCTTCTATTCCTTTTGCACAGAACATACAAACCTTTTTTCTCGGTTTATAGAAAAAGTTTCTCTTTTTTGATCTTTTAGGTGCATCCATATTAAACCTCCTGTTATTTTTTAAGTAAATGGAACATCAGGCTCTTCTCCACCTGCTTCTTCTTCTGGTGCGGGAGTTTCAGTTTTAGCCTTGTTTCTCGGTAAGAACTTAACATCGTTTGCTATTACTTCAGTAACCCATTTCTTAATACCATCAACTTCATAACTTCTGATGTTTAATCGCCCTTCAACGAGAACAAGATCGCCTTTTTTAAAATTCTTTTCGACTTTCTCTGCAAGCCTGTTCCATGTGATAATCGTAATGAAAAACGTGTCTTGTTGCCAATCGTTAGGATTATCCTTCGTTTTATAACTTCTATTTACTGCAATTCTAAACTGCGCAACCTGAGCACCATTCGGCGTATAACGGATATCTGGATCCGCTGCAAGCCTACCGGTGAGAAAAACCTTATTCAAATCAGAAGCCATAATTACTCCTCTTCGTCTGCTTCCGACGAATCAACTTCTGCCACAGGCACCTGTTCCTTCACAGTCTCTTCATTCGCTTCTACATTTTTTTCGCTTGAAGTTTCAACTGCATCTGAGTGTTCTTTTTTCTTTAAGTTTGAAGGAACGCTGTCTTTTTTGATGATCATTGCTCTCAAGAAACCTTCGTTGATCTGCATAAAATAACGCAGGTCTTTTAGTTTATCACCAGACAATTTCACATACGTAAGCACATAATACCCCGTTGTGTGCTTTTTGATGGGATATGCAAGTGTTCTTGTTCCCCATCTGTTTTCAGTGAGCACTTCTCCGCCCTTTTCCTTTACAAAATCATCTAATTTTTTAATCAATTCTTCTCTCTCCGCTTCGGAAAGCGCAGGAGACACAATGTACAAAATTTCGTAATAATTCATCTATTTAACCTCCTTACGGTCTAATTTGCCTTGCAATAAAATTGCAAGGAAAGAGTTTTAACTCCAAACAATTATATGGAATATAAGAAATTAATCAATAGAGTCTGTCTTTCCTTTACTATCTTGATTGTCCTGTTTCTTTAACGCCTTCTCCTCAATTTTCTCATCTTTCTTAACATCTTGAGAAATAGATTTATCCGAATTTATCTTTTCCTTTTCTGTTTTTTCGACTTCTGTTGTACCTTGTTGCAATTTCTCAGGAAGTTTTTTGATCTCCTTTAATTTTTTCTCAGTTTCTATGGGTTGTTTCCGGGATGGTTTTTTAATTTTTTCTTTTCTCTTAGCGGCACTCCTTATCGCCTTAACAAAAATCCGACCACTTCCTGCCATAAGCATAGTAGAAAAAGCAAACAGCAATGAATACACACCTACTATTATGAGAAATTCTCTCTCGTTTAAAATGAGAAAACGAAAATCAAAATTACTCTTCACGAGCCTCATAGACAAAAAGTAAACAGGTAAAGAACCAAGCCCTATTAAGAAACCTGCAACTTCATTGAAAGAGAAAAAGGCAAACAAAAGTAAAACAGAGACGAGAAAATACAGATACCCATAAAAAATCTTTGTAATATCAAATGCAATTACATTTTCTTCCATAAGAGTTACTGCAAGGGCAAAAAGTATAGAAGCAAAAAAGAAAATTAAAGCAAAAGCAATGTCTTGCCCAATTTTAACCTTTTCTTTTGACTTAGAAAGTATCGCACGACCTGAGTATAAAAACAAGGAGAGCCAGATTCCAGAGATAAAGACAATTCCAAGCCTTACGATAAGCGGAAAATCAACAGATATTCCAAGGTAAAAGCAAACACCAATGTATGAAGCAACAAAAAGAAACACAGATAAAATTGAGGAAAGAATAGTTCCAGCAAAAGAAGCAATAAGCAAAACTACAAGCAGAGAAATAAGGAAGGAAAGAAAAGCAATATTTACTGAATTAAATGGACCAAGGTTGAAGAGGGGCACTGCCCTCTCCAACCAGGAGATAATCATCCCAAAAATTATTGATAAAGAAATGGCTGGTATAAATCTTTTCATATCTCTATCTTATTCGAAAGGAACGCTTTGTAGGCAAGGTAAGATGCATACAAATCTGCTTTTGATGCAAGTTCATGAGGAGCATGCATTGAAAGTAAAGCAGGACCTGCATCAATAGTTTCTATTCCTCTTCTTGCCATAAATTTTGCAATCGTTCCTCCGCCTCCCACATCAACTTTTCCGAGTTCTCCAATTTGCCACGGAACGTTTTCTTTGTTAAACAGGTTTCTTATTGCAAAAACAAGTTCAGCAGAAGCATCACTTGCACTGTATTTTCCACCAGAACCTGTAAACTTGGTTACTACAATTCCATGCCCGAACTTTGCGGCATTTTGCTCTTCAAAAACTTCCGGGTACAACGGGTCTATCGCAGCATTTACATCAGCAGAAAGCGCAAATGATTTATGCAAAACCTCTCGCACAGAAACACCCTCAATCCCGTTCTTTTTCATATATTCTTCTAAAACATATTCAAGAAAATCGCTCTGAGAACCACTAACACCCTCACTGCCAATTTCCTCTTTATCCATAAGCATCACAAGAGCAGGTTTCTCTGTTGATTGAGCATCGATAAGTGCCCTGAATGCCGTATATGCACAAATTCTATCGTCGTGTCCATAACTTACAATGGCGCCTCTATCAAATCCGACATCTTTTGCCACGCCAGCAGGCACAAGAGTAAGTTCTGAAGAAATAAAATCTTCTTCTGTAATACCGTACTTTTCGTTGAGAAGTGAGAGAATTGCCTTCTTTACGCTTGCCTTATCCTTTTCATCTTTTATAGGAATGCTTCCAACCACAGGATCCAGTGCCTCTCCTTCAATAACTTCACGTGCAGGTTTTTCCATCTGTTTTCTACCAAGATGCGGTAAAAGATCTGAAATAACAAAAACAGGTTCATCTGCCTCTTCACCTATCGAAATTTCAAGTTTATCTCCATTTTTGAGTATAATAACTCCGTGAAGTGCAAGTGGCAGTGTTGCCCACTGATATTTTTTAATACCACCGTAATAATGTGTTTTCAGCATAGCAATATCAAACTTTTCATAAAGCGGGTTCTGTTTAATATCAATTCTTGGAGAATCAATGTGCGCTACAATAATATTAATCCCGTTTCTGATGCTTTCCTTTCCTTCTCTAAAAATTAAAACGCTCTTCAAATCGTTTACTGCAAAAAAATTGCCTCCTTCATATTCAGGCTTAAATAATCGGGAATAGCCCATTTTAACAAGTTCGTCCCAGACAAAAGAAACTGTTTCCCTTTCCGTCTTACAGCAAGAGATAAACTGCTTATAACTTTCAGAAAAATCCATTACTTCACGCTTGTTCAATTTAAACCACGCATTTTCATTTTTATATTCAATATCAGCCATTTTTCACCTCCGATTTATTATAAATGCATTTGCATAAAAATCAATTATATATACAATTGATTAAAAAAGGAGCACCTATGCCGATAAAAGGAAACCTGAAAGATTTTAAACTTGAAGAAGTAATTCAAATGATAACCGCAGGCAAAAAAAGCGGAAAACTTGAAATAAACTCCAAAAGAAGAAGATACAGGATTTATTTCAAAAACGGAGAAATTCTTCATGCTTCTGCTCCATTTTCCAATGGAGAAGATGCCATAAAAGATGTTTTCCTTGAAGAAGATGGAGTTTTTGAATTTATCCAGAACATCGTTCTTCCACCAAAGACAATTAACAAAAGTACAATGGAAATAATTTTCAACGGAATGTCGGTAAGGGAAGACTGCAAAGAAGTAAAAGATGTATTTACTGGAGATAAGAAAATAACCGTTTCAACAGATGTAGGTGATAACATATCCATTAAAGAAGAAGAATGGGAAATATTAAAAAGACTTGCACAAGGAAAAACATTAGATCAGATCCTTGAAGAAGAGGAGTTGTCTTATTATAAGGCTTGTAATATACTATTAAATGTTATAAAAAAAGGATTGTTAAAAATAACTTGACGGAGGTGCAGCAATGAGAGAGGACGAGAGGCTTTCCAAAGTGGAAATTGTCCTTAATGAAGAAGAGTCGAGGCAAATCGACGAAATGTTCGGCGAATACCTTGCCGATTCAGAAGCAAAGGACATTATACTTTTAAACAAGAGTGGAGAACTTATAGCAAAAAGTGGAGATATAACTTCTGATGCAGCAGTTATGGTATCAGCGCTTGCAGCAGGTGTATTTTCTGCAACAAACGAACTTGCAAGGCTTTTAGGCGAAAAGGAATTTACAATCACATTTCACCAGGGGAAAGAGACAAACATTCATATTTCCCTCATAACGCCGAGTGTTTTACTTGCAATTATTTTTGATAACCATGCCCCCATTGGCGCAATTCGGTTCTGGGCAAAAAAGATTGGGAACAGCGTAAAAGACATCGTTAAAAAGGCAGAAAAGAGAAGCGAAGAGCAACGGGGTGCAACAAAAGGTTTCGGAAACGATCTCAAAGATGAAATAGACAATCTGTTTTAATCCGAAAGGAGACTTTAATGAGCACATTTAACTTTGCACGGAAAGAGATTTCCTTTAAGATAGTATATTACGGTCCAGCCCTAAGCGGAAAAACAACGAGTTTGCGGTATATATACGGAAACTTACCAGATAAAGTAAAAGGTGGGTTTACAAGTATAGCAACTGAAACAGAAAGAACACTCTTCTTTGATTTTCTTCCACTTGAACTTGGCTCAATAAAAGGATTTAAAATAAGGTTAAGTCTTTACACTGTGCCAGGACAGTTTATCTATAAACTAACGAGAAAATCGGTCCTGCGTGCAACTGATGGAATAATATTTGTTGCAGATTCCCAAAAACGAAAAAAAGAAGAAAATATTTACAGTTTTAATGATATGCTGGAAAATTTAGAAGACTTTGGAGAGTCTCTTGAAAAAATTCCTCTCATATTTCAATACAATAAAAGAGATTTACCGGAAAACGAGATAATGACCATCGAGGAAATGCAAGAGATATTAAACAAGGATAATAAATACCAATATTTCGAATCGATAGCGCTAAAAGGCATAGGTGTAATAGAAGCATTGAAAGCAATTACAAAACTCGTTGTTTCAAAAATATGAGTTGGCCTAAATTTATTGGAATTGCAGGAGGAACAGGTTCGGGAAAGACAACCGTTGCAAAACTCATTCAAGAACGGTTGGGGAAAGATAAAACAACAATAATTTCAATGGATTCATACTATAAGGACTTCCCGAATCTCTCGCTGGAAGAACGCAAGAAAATAAATTACGACCACCCCTCAGCATTTGATATTGAACTGTTTAAAAATCACCTGAAAACCTTAAAAGAGGGAAAATGCGTAAATATACCCACATACTCTTTTGCAAAGTATGAAAGAACGGATAAAACAATAAAAGTTTGCCCCACTCCAGTAATTATTGTTGAAGGAATTTTGCTATTTTACGATGAAGAAATCAGAAATATGTTTGATATTAAAATATTCATTGATGCAGATTCTGATGTAAGAATAATAAGGAGAATTAGAAGGGACGTTTTAAAGAGAGGAAGAGATTTGCGCTCCGTAACACAGCAATACTTAAACACTGTAAGGCCTATGCATATTCAGTTTGTAGAACCTACAAAACAATTTGCAGACATAATAATCCCGAGAGGCGGAAAAAACGAAATTGCAATGGATATAATTATTGCAAAAATAAAATCAATGATCCACGAGTACGGTAAAGAAAATCAAAGATATTGAATCCACCCGTTTTTAAAACCGTATTTTCTCAGTAAAAAAGATGCTTTTAACAATTCCTCCTTTTTAATTCTTCTGTTTATCTCCGGAAACTCTCTTGCTCTGTAAACTGGAACATACTGACTCATTAAACTTATATAAACCTGCGTGCCTATCGTTTCCTTTATAAATTTAAGCGAAAGTTCTAACTCATTAAGCCCATTCGGAAAAATTAAAAGCCTCACTATAACACCTTTTTTTGCAAGTCCATTTTCTCCAATTATTAAATTGCCCGTTTGCTTAAACATTTCTAAAAGAGCAGATTTAGTAATTTCTGTATAAAAAGGCGCTTCGGAATATTTAACTGCCCATTCATTTGTGCCGTATCTAAAATCTGTTAAGTAAATATCAATAAGTCCACTGAGAAGTTTGAGAACCTCCACAGATTCATAACCACTTGTATTGTAAACAACAGGTATTTTAAGCCCTCTCTTCTTTGCAATGAGAAGCGCTGCAACTGTTTGAGGAATAAAATGCGTTGCGGTAATTAAATTGATGTTTGCAACTCCTCTCTTCTGCAAATTTAACATCGTTTCTGCAATTTCTCTAACAGATATAAAGTGCCCAGAACCATTCTGGCTAAAATTATAGTTCTGACAGTACACACATTTTAAATTACAAAAACTAAAAAAGATTGCACCTGACCCGTTTTTCCCGACAAGAGGTGGTTCTTCTCCTCTGTAAATCGTTGCTGATGAGATCTTTACTTTAACACCAGCACCGCAAACCCCTCTTTCTCCCTGTAGCCTCTTTGCCCCACAATTCAACGGACACAAATAACAAGGCGAGAGTAAGTTGTAAAGTTTTTTAATCCTATCTTTCTCTGAAATCATAACATTTTTTTAAATCTTTCGATACTTTTTCTGCTCTCTTCAATAAACATTTTTTTTCTAACAGATCTGGGAAGTTTGAAAAACTCTTCTGGTATTATCCCAAAGTTCGCCCGCATCGGTTGAGGTATTTCAAGTGTATTCTCAATAATAAAACGGACTAAACTCCCAAGCATCGTATTTTCAGGAATCTCAACAAGACTCTCACCCTTTGCCATTCTCACTACATTAATTGCAGCATACAGCCCGGTTGCCATTGCCTCAACGTATCCTTCAACTCCACTTATCTGCCCGGCAAAAAATACATCTGGATTTCTCTTCAATCGCAAAAATTGATCAAGAAGAGCAGAAGATTTAATATAAGCGTTCTTATGAATTGAACCAAAACGCACGAATTCAGCATTTTCAAGTCCAGGTATCATTCGAAATACCCTTTTCTGTTCAGAATAGGTAAGCGCAGTTTGAAATCCAACAAGTTCGTAAAGAGTGCCTGCCCTGTTTTCCTTTCTTAACTGAACAATTGCATAATAATTCCTGTTAAAACCCTTTGGCCTTAAAGGACCAAACCGAAGTGCATCTTCGCCTCGCATAGCAATCTCTTCAATAGGTAAGCAGGCTTCAAAAAATTTTCTATCGAAATCATGAGGTAGATGTCTTTTTGCAGAAATAAGCGCTTTTCTAAACGTTAAGTACTCTTCTTTCGTCATTGGTGCATTTAAATAATCTGCCGGTTGATCGTATCTACCTCCGAAAAAAAGTTTGCTCATATCAAGGGATTCAGCCAGAACTACAGGTGAAAGCGCATCATAAAAGTATAGATCCCTGATTCCGTACCTCTCTTTAAGATAGATAAGAAATTTTTCCGAGGTAAGAGGTCCTGTTGCAACAATCGTTAGCCCCTCTGGAATTTCAGTTATTTCCTTACGAACGACTTCTATAAGCGGATTATTTTCTATCATTCTTGTGATTTTCTCAGAAAAACAAATTCTATCAACTGCAAGTGCTTTTCCTGCAGGCACTTTACAGTCCAATGCAACCCTTAAAAGATTAGATCCAAGCGAAAGAGTTTCTTCCTTCAATAAACCCCTGCCGTTTTCAGGATTAAGAGAGCCAAGCGAATTGCTACAAACAATCTCAGCAAAATTACCAGTTTTATGTGCCTCTGTAAATTTCAAAGGCCTCATTTCGTAAAGCCTTACATTTAAACCTTTTGAAGCAATATATATTGCAGATTCAGATCCTGCAAGTCCTCCACCAATAACATTAATAATCATACCTTTAAATACCTGCCTCCTGATCTTTTAATAAGTCCTTTAATTTCCATAGTGGTAACAATACGCAATACCTCTCCAATAGAAATACCTGTTTTTGCTGATATACCATCCAATGTTTCACTGCTATTTTCAATTGCGGAGAGGATTTTCTCTTCGTTTTCGTTGAGTTCGTCAGACTTATTGTTTGTTTTAACGAAAAGAGAATAAAATTTTTTCTCATAAGAAAATAAATCCAGCGGTTCAGTTATTGGAATTGCTCCATCTTTTATTAAAGCGTTTGTTCCTTTACTCATCTTACTCGTAATATTTCCAGGCACAGCAAACACGTCTCTTCCCTGCTCTGCGGCAAGCCGTGCAGTTATAAGTGAACCACTTTTTTCTGCAGCCTCTACAACCACAGTTGCAACTGAAATCCCACTTATGATTCTGTTTCTAAAAGGAAAATTAAACTTCTGTGGCTTTGTCCCCAGAGGAAACTCAGAAATAACTGCTCCGTGCGATGAAACTATTTTTTCAAAAAGTTTTAGATTACTTGCAGGATACACTTTATCAATTCCACTTCCTAAAACTGCAATAGTTCTTCCATTTACATCAAGTGCGCCTTTGTGTGCTTCACTGTCAATTCCCAATGCCAAACCGCTTACCACAGTAATGCCACTTCTTGCAAATTCACTGGCAAATTTCCTTGCAACTCCTTTACCATACGGTGTGCATTTCCGTGAACCTACTATACTGACGGATTGTTCATCACATTGACACAAATCACCTTTTACATAAAGCAAAACAGGGGGATCTGAAATATTTCTCAAATTTTCAGGATAGTCATTCTCTTCAAATGTTATAATTTTTACTCCAAACTTTTGAACCGCTTTTTCTTCTCTTTCAGCAAGATTCAAAAATTTCTCCTCTATCTTACCTTCAATTGAAGTTCCTGTTTTTGCAAGGTTAAAAAGGGAGCGAAATTCTTTTTTGTTCCCTTCAAAACGTAAAAAATTCAAGGCAAGCCAATATAATCTATCCATAACAAAATAATGATAAAGGATTTTGAATAAAATACAAACAATGTATAATAAGGTTACCCTCCAGGGCAAGGTGAGCTCTCTTAAAGAGAGCAATTCCTGATCGGTGGTGATAGGTTTGACTCCTTAAGCCCACGAGCCGAAAGGCAGATTCGGTGTAATTCCGAAGCCGACAGTATAGTCTGGATGGAAGGAGGTGAAGTTGACCCTGGACAACATTTTTAATGCAGAACAAAAAACTCAGATCTGTAATGCTTGCAGGCATTCTTGCAGCGCTTTCCTTTGTGTTAATGAGGTTCACGGAATTTCCACTAATTCCGTCAGCAAGTTTCCTTAAAACAGATTTAGGCGATATTCCACTCTTACTTGGAGCAATTTATTTAGGCCCATTCTACGGAGTAGCAATCGCCTTTGTAAAAGACCTTTTATACCTTCTCAGCGGTGGAGGGGGAGGTGGTGTACTTGGTGCGTTTATCAATTTCATCGCAACGGGAACCTTTGCATTTATTTGCGGGCTCATTACAATCAAAAAAAAGAACACAACAAATGTATTACTCGCACTTACAACCGGCACTTTAGCGATGACTTTTGTTATGTTTTACGTTAATATGTGGGCTGTTCCAAAATTTTGGTTCCCAAAGATTACGCACAAAGATTTAATGAAATATTTAATAGGAATAAACTTGCCGTTTAACCTCATAAAGGGAGCAATTGACACACTAATTACGTTAGTAGTATTTGCTTCACTAAAAAAGAGAGTAAAAATTTAAAAAAAGGAAAAGGCGCGCAAAAATGCGCGCCTTTAATTACAGAACCAATTTGCTATTTTCACTAATTTTTCGCTTCAGCTTTTAAAGCCTCTTTTGCCTTGTTTACGAGTTCTTCAAACGCCTTTGTATCATTCACAGCAAGGTCAGCAAGCATCTTTCTGTCGATCTCCACGTTTGCCTTTTTAAGCCCATTTATAAACCTGCTATAACTCAAACCGTACTGACGAGAAAGGGCATTAATCCTGATGATCCAAAGATTTCTAAACTCTCTCTTTCTCTCTCTTCTGTGAACGTAAGAATTTCTCAATGCATGCATCACTGCTTCATTCGCAACTTTAAACCGTTTAGATGCAGCACCTCTATATCCTTCTGCCATTTTTAAAATCTTCTTATGTTTCCTTCTATTTACAACACCCGCTTTAACTCTCATAAATCACACGCTCCTTTCATTTTAAATAAGGAAGTATCGCTTTGATGTTTTTTAAATCTTCCTTCTCAACTGCTCTTTTTTTGAGTTGTCTTTTCTTTCTCTTCATTCCTTTCTTTTCAAGATGGTGGCTGTGGCCAGCACCGTAAGCAACAATTTTGCCACTACCTGTGATTTTAAATCTTTTTGCCGCAGATTTAGTTGTTTTCATTTTCTTTTTCATTTTTATCTCTCCTTTCCTTTAATCTCTTCAATGTTTCCTTCGTTGGTTCCATATAAAAAATAAGGTTTCTTCCAGAGAGTTTAGGTTCATTAACGAGTTTACCAACATCTGAAAGCGCTTCCACAATTTTGTTTGCAAGTTCAAACCCCTTTTCTGTATGAGCCATCTCACGCCCTCTAAACCATATTTCGAGTTTTACTCTATTTCCACCTTCAAGAAATTTTCTTACCTTTCTATTCTTTGTGTCGAGATCATTTTTATCTATTTTTAACCTGTATCTCATTTGCTTCATCTCGACCTTCATCTGTTTCTTCTTAGCCTCTTTTTCTTTCTTCGCTTTTTCATAGAGAAATTTACCCATATCAACAATTTTACATACAGGAGGATTTGCATTAGGAGCAATAGCCACCAGATCAAGCCCTTTATCCTGTGCAAGTTGTAAAGCATCACGTGAACTCATTATGCCAATTTGTTCTCCATTTTCGCCAATAACTCTTACTTCTTTCCAGCGAATTCTTTCATTCGCAATTACGTCTTTTCCTTTAATATTTTCACCTCCATAAATAAATATAGGTGGCACGAGGCCACCATAAACGATACAATATTTTTCGTTTCAAACCTTTTCGCAGGCCTCGAGCCGCTTAAGGTAGGGCAAATGCCCTTTTATTTCCGAATTAATTATATTTGTTTTGCAAAATTAATCAATAGTTTTTTCTTTTATCTCTTTAAGAACTCTTTCAAGGAACTCATTAACATTTTGAGCACCAAGATTTCCTCGTTTTCTCTTTCTAACAGAAACCGTGTTATCAGAAACTTCTCTATCACCTATTATTAATATATAAGGGATTTTTTCTTTTTCTGCATCTCTAATTTTAGCGTTCATCTTTTCGTTTCTGTCGTCAAGTTCAACCCTGATCTTGTTATCGAAAAGCAAATCATAAACCTTTTTTGCATATTCTTTGTGTGCATCCGAGATCGGAACAATTTTCACCTGAACAGGTGCAAGCCAGAGCGGAAATGCACCAGCATATTGCTCTATCAGAGTGCCAAAAAACCGTTCCATAGAACCAAGAACAACCCTGTGCAACATAATTGGACGATGCTCTTTTCCATCTTTTCCAATGTAAGTAACATCAAACCTTTCGGGTAGATTAAAATCGACTTGAACCGTAGGACCCTGCCATTCTCTGCCCAAAGCATCTACAAGTTTCACATCAATTTTCGGACCGTAGAAAACACCTTCTCCGGGATCAATTTTGTAAGGGAGTCCCAACTTCTCCACCGCAATTTTTAACGCATTCGTTGCCAATTCCCAGTTTTCAAGACTTCCTACATATTTTTCAGGACGAGTTGAAAGATATATGTTATACTTATCAAACCCGAACGTTTCTATCATATACTTTGTAAAATCAAGCACTCCAATAATTTCATCTTCCAGTTGCTCCTCTGTAACAAAGAGATGAGCATCATCCTGGGTAAACCCACGAACCCTGAGCAAGCCGTGAAGCACACCAGACTTTTCGTATCTGTAAACAGTTCCCAATTCTGCATATCTAATTGGTAAATCCCTATAGCTTCTCATCCTGGATTTGTAAACCATAATATGGAAAGGACAATTCATTGGTTTTACCATGTATAGCCCTTTATCCACTTCCATAGGAGAAAACATATTTTCTCTGTAAAAATCCCAGTGCCCTGATATTTTCCATAAATCCACACGTGCAATGTGAGGTGTGTATAAGAACTGATAACCACGTTTTATATGTTCATCTTTCCAGAAGTCTTCTATTACTTTTCGAATTATCGCACCTTTTGGATGCCAGAGTATAAGGCCTGGACCTACATTTTCGTTGATGCTGAATAAATCCAATTCCTTTCCAAGTTTTCTGTGATCTCTCTTCTTGGCTTCTTCCAGGAAATTGAGGTATTTTTTGAGTTTGTCTTTTGTTGAAAACGCTGTTCCATAAATTCTCTGGAGCATTTTGTTCTTTTCATCTCCACGCCAATACGCACCTGCAACAGATAAAAGTTTGAAGTTTTTTAAATAGCCGGTTGAAGGAATGTGCGGACCTCTACAAAGATCTGTAAAATCACCCTGGGTGTATATGCTTACAGTATCATCAGGAATTTCATTAATAATTTCAAGTTTGTATGTTTGTCCAAGTTCAGTAAACAATTTTATTGCCTCATCTTTTGGAAGAACTTTTCTTTCAAAAGGATAATTTTCCTTTACGATGTTTTTCATTTCGGATTCAATCTTTTTTAAGTCATCTGGCGTAAAGGAATGATCCAGATCAAAATCATAGTAAAAACCATTCTCAATTGCAGGACCTATTGCATACTTAACACCTTTTCCAAAAAGATGTAAAACAGCCTGAGCCATTATGTGAGATGCACTATGCCTTAAGATTTCCTCTCCTTCACTGGAATTAATATCAATTGGCTCTAAAACACAGTCTTCTTGAATCTTTTCGTTTAAATCGACAGGCTTTCCGTTAAGTTTTGCTGCAATGATATTCTTAGAAAATATATTGAGACTCTGGAAGACTTCCTCAGGAGAAATTCCTTTCTCAAATGGTTTTTCTTCGTTATTGACTTTTATTTTGATCTCTGACATTTTTCCTCCCTATAAATAATATTATGGTGGGCGATAGTGGAATCGAACCACTGACCTCTTCGGTGTCAACGAAGCGTTCTACCTCTGAACTAACCGCCCACGCTCATTTATTTATACAAAATTTTAACTTTTTGTCAAGAGTTTTTAATACAAATTAAAAACCCCGCCTGATGCAACAGGCGGGGCAATCTTTCCGAAAAATTTAATTATTTATTCACCAAGATTTGCTCTAAGTTTTGCAGCAAGTTCTTTTAAGCCATCAGCAGGGGAAATCTTGCCAAGATAGATCTTCTGAAGTTCTGCAGCAATATCCCTTCTTGAAGGGTTCCATGCAGAAATCGGAGGCTCAACAAGGCAATTTGGAAGTTGATCATACCCTGCCTTAAGGTCTGGATGTTCAGCAAGGAAGTTCTTTAAAATAGGAAGTTGAAGAGCTGATTTTCTGACAGGAAGATATCCAGAGCCTATTGACCAACGAGCAGTTTGCCTTGGAGAAGTAAACCATTTTACAAACTTCCAGGCACCGTTCTGCTGGTCAACAGAAGAGTTAGTACCAAAGATAACAACGTTTGTTCCGTACATTACAGAGTGCTGCCCTGCAGGCCCTGCAGGAATAGGTGCTTCAGCAAACTTGAATTTTCCACCAACTGCTTTGTTAATGTAGTAATAACTTGCAACACTTGCAAATATAAATGCACACCTCTGGTTACCAAAGTCTGTTTGATAGCTATACCTCGTTGTAATGTGCATCTCACCGTTCTTCACAAGATCATTGAACTTTTCAAGAGCAACAAGTGCAGCAGGTTTATCAGAACTCGGGGTTTGATCAACTAAAACTTTCCTGTAATCTCTGGAAAGCACCTGTCCACCATACTCATAAACTCTTGCGTACCAGAGGTCAACAGAAGGTGTATAGGAAACACCCCACTGACTACCATCAGATTTCGTAAGGATTTTGCAGTCTTTTTCAAACTCATCCCATGTTTTCGGTACAGAAATGCCATACTTCTTAAGCATATCTACATTGTAGTACATTACAATGTTACTCTTGTTAAATGGAAGCATCCAGAGTTTACCATCAGGAAGATATCCATCATCCCACATATTCTTGAAGAAGTCTTCTCTATCTTTCTTAAGAAGGCCATCTGGACCATAAACAAACTTCTCCATAGGAATCAGATAACCACCAGTTATATACTGGGCAACCCAGTTTTCATATGCCTGAGTAAGTACAGGCGGATTACCTGCTGCAATAGCCGCAATGGTCTTCTGCTGAAGCGGTCTATAACTGGAGAAAGAAGTTCCATCAATCTCAATTCTTGGATGAGTTGCATTAAACTCCTTGATCAACGCATTAAGAGTTTCTCCCTGTTTGTAGTTCATTGCATTCCAGAAGGAAACCTTTACTGGCTTCCACTCAGGAGAGTACTTAATTGTAACGGATCTTTCTTTACCGTTCCAGGTTACTTCCATACCAAGTGTTTCTGCAACAAACCTTACTGGCACAACTGTCCTTGATGTTTTTGCAATGATCGTAGGAGCAGCATCAAGATAAACATCATAACCGTTTGCCTGTGCTTTAACACTGTCAATTTTAAGAACAGCAATGTTTTTGCCAAGAGTAATGGTTACTGTTCTTGCCTTTGGATCCCACTGAACATTTGCCCCCATTGCTTCCGATACAAATCTTATCGGTACCATTGTTCTATTATTCATAATTACAGGGGGCTGGTCAAGCGGTTTTTCTACGCCGTTGACATACGCCACCGGTTTTCCAATGTAGATTTTAACTGTCGTTACACTTTCCGCAGTTGTTTTGGTAAAAGGTACAACTACGGTTGCAGCCATAAGGACAGCCAAAATCAATGCCAAATACTTTTTCATACTGCACACCTCCTTGTCCTATTTTTTTTACAAACTAATTGCATTGTTAACCTTTTAACGCTCCTCTTGAAAGACCTTCTATAAATTGCCTCTGGAAAATAAGGAATAGAATCAACACAGGCATCATTGCCATAGTAGATCCTGCTGTAAGCAATCCCCACTGCTGACTTTCCTCACCAAGATAAGAGTTCAAAGCAACTTCAAGTGGCCATATGTGAGGATCCCTTGCAACAATTAATGGCCAGAGGAAGGAATTCCAACTTCCTAAGAAAACGAAAAGTGATAAAGTAAGAAGCATAGGAGCAGCCATAGGAACTGCTATTGAAAAGAAATATCTTCCAATAGAGCATCCATCAACCTGTGCCGCTTCCCAAAGTTCATTGGGTAGTGTTTTGAAAAACTGCCTCATAAGGAATATTCCAAATACACTTGCTCCCCATGGCACAATCATCGCCTGATATGTATTTAACCAATGCAGGTTTTTCAAGATAACGTAGTTAGGAATAAGAAGCATTTCTCCGGGAATCATCATAAGGCCAAGCAGAAGGATAAAAATTTTGTCTCTCAGCGGGAATTTAATTTTCGCAAACGCAAAACCTGCAAGTGTAGAGTTAAACACGGAAAGTATCGTTGTTGTAGTAGCTATAAAAACAGTGTTTCCAATAAATCTCCACCAGGAAATCCCAAAAGGAGGGTTTTTCCACATATCAATGTAGTTTTTAAAATAAAAATCTGGAATAAGTTTTGGCGGATACCTGAATAATGTAGACATTTTATCAAGTGAGGAAACAACCATCCAATAGAATGGAAACGCCATAACAATAACAGCAATTGTTAAAACAAAATATGTGAAAAATGTTGACCAACTAAATTTTCTCCTTTTAGCCATTTGATTCCTCCTTGCGTTCCTCACCAGCATAGAAAACTTTTCTGCCAGTAAATTTCATATTTAACAAAGTCAAAGCAAAGATAAACAGGAATAGCATAACTGCAACGGCACTTGCGTATCCAGCTTTCCAATCCTGGAAGGCTTTCACGTAAAGGTAATAACCCATCGTGGTTGTACTGTTATACGGACCTCCGCTTGTCATAACAAAAACCGGTGTGAACATTTTAAATGCACCAATCATAGAGATTATCAAAATAAAGAATGTGGTAGGGGAAAGAAGCGGCCATATTACATGCCAAAAAACACCGTTACTGTTTGCACCGTCTATTTCAGCTGCTTCCTTAAGTTCTGGAGAAATACCCGAAAGCCCTGCCATAAATATAATAGTATCAAACCCTATTTCGTGCCAGGAAACGTATATAACAATTGCAACAAGTGCAGGTGGGAAACTCAACAGCCATTTCACGGTAGGAAGGTGCAACATTGAGAAAAATGCATTGATAATTCCGTACTTCTCTTCATTAAACATCCACATCCAAACGATAGACGTTGCAACTAAAGGTGTGATATAGGCAATAAATATTCCAAGCCTGAAGAAACTTCTAAAACGAATGGGTTTCATAAGCAAAATCGCTAACACAAGG
>Ga0256914_1001016_pt1 | contig 26688 bp, 25 predicted proteins | sample HulkmetaG_FD_191571 | JGI IMG/M metagenome (GOLD analysis project Ga0256914, IMG submission 191571) | Hydrothermal chimney microbial communities from Main Endeavour vent field at the Juan de Fuca Ridge, Pacific Ocean - Hulk | ecosystem: Environmental > Aquatic > Marine > Hydrothermal vents ... | reverse complement strand
ACTGCCCAGTTTAATGAGCACCTCGGCGAGTTTATAGGCAATCTCGCTTCTATCCGTGACAAATACATGTTTAGTCATAGCTTGTTTCGTATTGAGATTTTTACCGGTAGACGGGGACCAACTTAGGGCTGCGCCGTATACAAAACCTGGAAATGAAATTGGAAGTTGTTGCCAGTGACCGTTATCGCCCCAGTCAGTAATATATATACCCTTTGCTCCCTTTCTTAATCCCTCCGTTGCGGCGTTAAGGATATTTGTTTTTGCATTTTCCCACCGACCACCCAAAGAGTTCCATGATGAAGTGCCTGCACATACGTAAAAGGGTATACCAGCCTGTGAAAATGCCTCACATTCCTTGTCAAAAGGGTGATTGGCTTCGTATCCCCAATCGAGGGCAATCGTGTCTCTGGGAAGTTCTTTGATTAATTCCGGATAGTTGAGTATGATATCCCCGTAGAATTGCATTACTTTCCCACGTTTTTTTACCTCTCTATATATCGCCTTTAAAAAATTAAGATATACCCGTCCCGTGCCCATTTTCTCACATGCCTCTTTGCTTTTCCCCTTTCCCAACTCCCATGTTTCATCGGCCCCTACGTTTAACATTCTACTGGAGAAGTGAGGTAAAAGCTCGTCGTAGAGCCCGCTTAAAAATTCAAGCGATCTCTTGTCGAGAGGGTTTAAGGTAGAGGGGTATTTGTGAAAAACCCCGCTTTGGTCCGTGTATCCCCCGGGGGATTCTGCGAGGTATTGGTATTGCCTATGCTTTAGCCATTGCTCCATGTGACCGAAGGAGTTTTGATTCGGTACCAGCTCAATTGCCCTTTCCCTACAGTATTCATCTAAGATTTCAGCTTCTTGCGGGGTGATTGGTGAGGCACCCTTCCATACCAACGGATGAGATGGATAGGCAAACGTATGTTCGGTATAGAGCTGAAGCTGGTTATATTTTAATTCCGACCACATGTCTATGAGTTGTTTTAGAGTTTCCATAGATGGGACCCTGTCTCTGCTAATATCTATCAGTACGCCTCGGACCGGGAATTCGGGCCAATCCTCGATCCTGAGACATGGGATATTACTCTTCTGTGAGGTAGTGTTGCGCATGAGTTGACGGAGTGTCATAATTGCGTAAAAGAGGCCCCTTCTGTCTGAGCTATGAATTTTTATTTCCTCTTTTTTGATAGTTAATATGTAACCCTCATTGGGTAATTTTTTCTCCGGGTGTTCCCATTTCAGCTCTTTTGGTAGCCTCTTCGAAAGGGTAAAATTATTAACCTCTCGGTGGAGATCTCGAGAAAATTTGTAAGTCCCGGTTTGAAAACTAATTCTCTGTGGAATCGGTGAAAGAATTAAGTTATTATCGAGCATAACCACTCCTTAACCTTTTATGGCACCGGCAGCAAATCCCTTTATTATTTGACGGTGAAAGAAGATATAAAAGATGATCATCGGTAACGTTGCAATAACAAGTACCGCGAATTGTAAACCATAATTTCGTGTTCGTCCACCTGCAAAGGCCAAGACCCCTACGGGAAGGCTCCGTAAAGATTCTTTGCTTGTTAGTGTAAGTACAAATATAAGTTCATTCCAGTTGGATATGAATGCGAAGATTAACATTGTCGCCGCCACCGGAGTGGACATTGGCAGGATTATATCCTTAAATATTCTTAAATAATGAGCACCGTCGATAATTGCGGCCTCTTCCATCGAGTCGGGGATTCCCCTTATAAATGAGGTAGCAAGGTATACGAGGAAGGGTAACCCAAATGCGATGTAAGGTAAAATAACCCCGAGTCTTGTATTTGCAAATTTAAGTCTTGTCTCCATTACAAAAAGCGGAACAAGCACTGAATGGACCGTTATGAGAAGACCCAGGATAAAAAAGTAGTAAAAAAGGTTTGAAACCTTGTATCCGAACTTTGCAAATCCATACCCTGCGGCAAGGGCAAAAAAAGTGGTAAGTATGGTGGCTGTGGTGGAGTAGATGATGCTATTCATCATTAAGGTTCCGAGATCTGCAAGTTTCCATGCCTGAGTGTAGTTTTCTATGTATAGAGATTTGGGAAGTGCGAATATGTGATGAACAATTTGAAAATGGGGTTTGAAAGAGCTGTAGAAGAGCCAGATAAGTGGTGCTATTGTAAGTACCGTAAAGACAAGCATAACTATATAAGAGACAATTTTCCAACCTATGTTTTTTTCTCTTATTTCACGTGGCATATTTGTTCTCCTTAAGCTCCGTATTTATTTTCTAGCCGATTAAAAAGGGACCGGATGAGTGTGATTAAGACAAGACTCAAAAATATAATGATAACAGAAACGGCGCTTCCAAAGCCATACTTGTAATACTTAAATGTGTTTATGTACATATAAATGGCTATTACCTCTGTATAATGGGCAGGTCCCCCGCCTGTCATAGCGTATATTAAATCGAAGCTTTTAAGACTTCCCGAAATTGCAAAAACGATCGTCGTAAAGATAATATTGAGCATTGATGGAAGGATAATTAATTTTAAAATCTGCCCCTCTGTTGCTCCGTCGATAATGGCGGACTCTATGACAGATGGAGAAATATTTTGAAGGTTTGCTAGAAAGATTACCATGTAAGTCCCGGTGTACATCCACAATATCACAAAGAGGACCGGGAAAATCGCGTATGTTTCGCTTTGAAACATTGTAAACACATAGCGAGGGTTTTTGTAGATACTTCGCATTAGGGCGGTAACGATTCCTGTGGGAGAAAAGATTTGATTCCAGAGTATTGCTACCACTACTGCTGAAATTGTTATGGGAAAGAATATCATCGCCTCAAAGAAACTACTCCCCAGGACGAGTTTTCGGTAGATGATATAAGCTAGCACAAAACCAAGGGGAATTTGCCCGAAAACCGAAACCGCTACTATCCACAGATTGTTTCTTAACCCATGGCGAAAGATGGGATCCGAGATAATCTCTCTGTATTGTGCCAAGCCCACGAATTTGGGAATATCCAGACCTGACCATTTGGTAAAGCTTAGAGTAATACTGAAAAAAATCGGAAATATTATAAAGAATGCATATATAGCCAGTGCGGGTCCAACCAGAGCGGTGTAACTTAAACCTTTAAGTGTCTTTTGAGTCATCCTTTGCCATCCTATACGATTTTTATAAATGATACCCGGGATGTCTAGTCCATCCCAGGTATCTGTCTTTGGTAGGCAGTTGGTACTTGCCTTTAAAATTTAATGTTTCCTGTTTGAGTCATTTTTTGCTACCCATGCCTCGTACTCGTCTGCTACCTGTTTGGGGGTTTTCCTGCCTAACATCATCTCCTGTACACCAGTCTGGAGAACACCTATACCCTCAGCATCCATTACTGCATCTAACACATATCCTGCCGGTCGTTCGGACACGAACTTTGTGAGTTCTTTAACGAGAATATCGGCGTTTTGTGGCACTGGAAGTTTATAGGCAGTGATTGCACCGTTTGCCTGGCGAATTTTTGAGCCCTCGGGACCGGAGTAAAACCATATCCACTGCCATGCTGCATCGGCCTTTGCACCGGTAAGTTTGGCATTCATACCATACCCAGTACCTGCCACCATGGATGTTGAGCCGGATTGTCCCTTCTGGTTTGGAATGTCGGGGTAGGTATTTAATACTACGTATTTTTTCTGGGCAGTGGTCAGTTCCTGTTTGAGACTGTTTACTCTCCAACCACCATCTATGTAGTAAACGGCTTTCTCATTTACAAATTGGGTTAGCGCCTGGCCGTAATCGAGCTGGTTTATCCCGGGAGAGAACATTTGGTTCTTGCTTAATTGATCAATTACAGAAAGAGCATTAACAAACTCAGGATCTGCAAAGGAGGCACCTTCACCCTTAATTGCTTTTTTGAACCATTCCATTCCGCCGGCTCTCTCTGTTAATGTACTCAATAGGCATGATTGCATCTGCCATTGACTCTTGTTTGTCATAGCGATTGGGATAAGATTCTGTGCACGGATCTTAGCACCCTGTGCAAGGAGCTCTGCGTGGGTTTTGGGAAAGCTTAGACCCAGTTGTTTTAGGAATTTTGTGTTTGTATACATTACGTGAGTTGCCGTTACTGCCTCGGGAAGCTCGTAAATTTCCCCGTTTTTCCCCTGGGGAGCCATTGCTATTGATGCGAATTCTTTTTCGTGTCCCTTAAGCCATGGCCGTAGATCCTTTATCTTTCCGCTGCCTGTCACCTTACCGGTTCTCTTCCCCGGCCATAAAAAGATAATATCCGGCAGCTGATCGGCAACCAACATAGCCTGGAGTTTGTTGTGGTAGGGTTCGTTAAAACCATACTCTATACTGAACTCGATGTTAGGGTGTTCCGATTTGAATTTGTTGAGCAAAACTTTCCAGTTTTTTGTAGTGACGGGGTCAGAAAGGTCCTGATAGGTGTACATTGAAAGGGTGATCTTTCCTCCCTTTGTTGCTTCTTTTTGTCCTGTTGCAAATAGAGTGTTTCCCAAGAAGAACAGGACTACCAGTAGTGTTAGAAGCTTTTTCATCTCTTCCTCCTTATGGTTTTTGGAATATTTTTGTCTCCCGAACCGGGAGATATTTGCCTGGAATACTTTGAGTGTTTTTTGGGGTTGGAGTAGATTTTTTTTCATTGTTACACCTGGCTTTTTACCCGTTCGATGAGCTCTAGACCGGATAATTCTCCTGGATAAATGTTTTCTACTTTTTCATCAATGTTTAGGTCTGTAAATAATCTGTGTAGAACCATACCCGCCGCTCCGTAGGCAACGGCTTTATCTCCCATTGAAGAGAAGCGAATCGAACATTCCACAATTCCCGGATTGGGCCAGTTTGCTTGTATTTCTTCTGTTAGGATTGCTCTTACTTCGTTCTTATTTCGTTCTATATCACCCCCTAGAAACACATGGCTGAGATTGAAGGTGTTTACTATCATCGCGGTATTTTTGGAGAGTTCACGTAAAAATTTGATAAATATCTCTCGATCGTTTTCTATTCTGAATGCCTCTTCATCTGGGAGGGAGAATTGTCCTTTGCATTCTGGAGTACAAAAAACGCTCCGAAACTCACCAGCGGAATACTGGTAACCGTAATGGACCCTGCCGTTTATAACGATACCTATGCCTACCGCTGTTTTTTCATGTATGCGAGTTTTATCTTTTACCTCCCGTATTTCTACCAACAGAAAGATAAAATCTCTGAGTTCCTCTGCACGGTTAAAGGCTAACTCACCCCATGCACATGCATTTGCATCGTTGTCAAGGAATAGTGGGAGATCAAATTTATCAATTATTTTTTCTTTAAAGTTGAACTCCCTCTCTATCTGGAGCGGTATCGAGTATCGAATTATTCCGTCGCGGGGATTTACAACACCTGATAAACCTATGCCTATTCCGAGAAGAGGGATATTAAGTTTCTTTATTTCCTCTCTTATGGTGGAGGTTATATCGTAAAAAGCTGTGGTAAGATTTTTTCCTGATATTTGAGCGATTTCATACTTGGAGTATAGCTGATTCCCCTCGAGATCTACCAGTACCGCATTGTAAGATTCGGGCCTTAGTTCGATCCCTAAAACGCTTGCGTATAGGGAATTTAGTTTAAGCAGCACGGGTTTTCTTCCGCCTAAAGGGCTGGCCTCACCCTCTGAGTGTTCCTTTAGTATCCCCATTTCAAGCAGGTCAGAAACAATATTAGTTACCGTGGATTTGTCTAATGCTAAATTTTTTGCTATCTGAATTCGACTTATTTTCTTGTTTATCCACACCTCACGTAATACCCTAGAGGTGTTTAACGCTCTATTTTTCTTTGTTTGTAACATGGCCCCGTCCTATAATTTTTTGCATATTTATACTAAACTAGTTTTAATAATTAAGTTAGTTGGTTTTAAAATCAACTAACTTAATTATGGAATAAACCCGATCGTGTGTCAAGTATGAAGGGATTTTTTTTGGGAAAATCCCAAAAAAACTTATTTACATTCCCTTTGTTTTGTTTGACTAATTTAGTAACGGTGATATATGCTAGGTTGGTTGAAGAAAAAACTAACGGCGTAATTTTATACATTCAGTTGAGATTGGAGGTGGGTATTGAGAAAGATAGATCTTTCCGGTGTTTGGCGGCTTGAAGGCAAAGATGAGAGGGGCGTTTCTGTGAAAGTCCCAATAGTTATCCCAGGGGATAACTATTCTGCGTTAATTGAAAATAGGGTAATAGAGGATCCCTTTATTGATAAAAATGAAGCAAAGTCGCTCTGGGTTGGACGGGTAGACTGGCTTTTTAGGTGCTTTTTCACCCTGGAGAGTGAATCAGTAAGTGAATATTTTTCTTTTATACATTTTGATAGTATAGACACTATAGCGGAGGTATTTGTTAATGGAGAGAGGGTGGTTGACACCCGAAATATGTTTGTTCGGGTTAGGGCAGATGTTAAAAGGTTTCTTGTAGCTGGTAGGAATGAACTTAAGGTATTGATACGTTCCCCGCAGCAGTATGCTATGCAGATGGCCTCCAGACTTCCGTATTCTATACCTCATTCCGTGTATCCTGTCCAGTCACCCCATAGAAACCTTGTAAGAAAGGTTCAATCTCATAGCGGTTGGGATTGGGCACCCTCGCTTATGGTTTCCGGTCTTTACGGTAGTGTATACTTGGGATTTGTAAGGAATGGTAGAATCGAATATGTTACCACCGAGCTTGCAAAAAGAGAGAGCCATTGGGAGTTAGAGATAAAGATAGAGTTTTACTCCTATGTTTCTGGGAGTATCTCTCTTGGTATTATCCTTTTAGAGCCCCAAAGTTTCCTTGCGGAGGGAGACAAAGATAGAGTTGTTGTTGCACTCTCTGAGATAGTTAGTGTGGAGGAGGGTCTAAATGTCTTTAACAGAACCTTGGAGGTGAAAAACCCTGAGTTATGGTGGCCTGTGGGCTATGGGGATCAGCCTCTGTACTCGCTTAGGGTGGAGGTTGGGGATGATTCTGTAGAAAAGCAAATAGGTTTTAGAGAGCTGGAACTTTTATCAAGAGATGATGCATGGGGACGGAGCATGACGTTTGTTATAAACGGAAGGAAAATTTTTGCCAAGGGGGCTAACTGGATTCCTGTAGATGCACTTCCATCCCGTCAAACTAACGAGAGATACGAGTATCTTATCAATAGTGCCCTTAGAGCGAATTTCAATATGCTGAGGGTTTGGGGAGGGGGACAGTATGAGAGGGATGTGTTTTATGAGTTATGTGATAGAAAGGGACTTCTCGTATGGCAAGATTTTATGTTTTCGTGTGCTCTGTACCCCTCTGAGGATTGGTTTTTGCAAAATGTAAAACAAGAGATAGTACATCAAATTAAGAGACTCAAGGATCATGTTTCGATTGTTCTGTGGTGTGGAAATAATGAAAATTTGGGGGCTCTCAACTGGTTCGAGGTCTCAAGGAAAAATAGGGATAGGTATCTCGTAGATTACGATCGACTGAACGAGGGGATTGTTGGGAGAGTTGTAAAAGATTTGGATCCCAGTAGACCGTGGTGGCCAAGTTCTCCATCCGCAGGCCCGGGTGACTATACCGATAATTTCCATGATGATTCTAAGGGTGATATGCACTACTGGAGTGTTTGGCATGAGGGAAGGGATTTTGAGGCGTACTATGAGGTTATTCCGAGGTTCTCTTCTGAGTTTGGTTTTCAATCTTTTCCCTCGTTTCAGACGATTAAAGAATTTGCCAGAGTGGATCAGTGGAATATTACGTCTCCGGTTATGGAGTATCATCAGCGCCACCCCAGAGGGAACAGCATAATTTTGGAAACAATGGCGAGGTATTTCAGAATTCCCTCGGGTTTTAAAGAGTTTCTCTATCTTAGTCAGGTACAACAGGCATTGGCAATAAAGACAGCGGTGGATTACTGGAGGGCTAAACGACCGCGATGTATGGGGGTTCTGTACTGGCAGTTGAATGATGTATGGCCCGTTTCTTCGTGGTCTTCTGTGGAGTACGGAGGAAGGTGGAAGCTCCTTCACTATGCTGCCAGACGATTTTACTCTCCTCTATACGTATCAGTGTTCCAATCCGGGAAGAAAGTTGTAGAAATTGTAGGTATAAATGATACGATGGAGGAGGTGACTGGTAGGCTTAGAATTAGATTTATGGATTTCTTTGGGGGAGTGTTGTATGAGGATGAAGAAAGTGTAACCCTGCCTTCGGAGGGTTCATTGCTTCTTAGGGAGTTGAGTATCGAAGCATTGCTTCATTTTTATGAGGCGAAGGTGGGTGGTTCGAGGAATGATGATTCTGGGGGTAAAATAGAGGAGAAAACTTTTTTGTGTGTAGATTTGCTGATTGAGGGTGGTTCTGGCAGTATTAGAAATCATCTGTTTCTATCTCGTCCTAAAAACTGTGAGATTGAAAAGTCTCTGTTACAGGTTGAGACCGGACCGGTTACGGACTCTTACGGTAATGTAACTTCGTATACTATTAAGCTCTCTACGGATAAACCGGCGTTTTATGTAGCCCTTGATAGCGGTGAGTTTCCAGGCATTTTCAGTGATAATTTTATAACCCTACTGCCCGGTGAGGAGCGAATAATAGAATTCGATCTGGATGGCAGAGTATTTTCTGATAGTGATTTTTCTACTACTGACCTCATGGATGAGCTTACAATTTTTCATCTCCGAGGATCCTACCGTTAAAATTTTTGAAAGCCCTGGGTGCTTTACCCTTGTCAGTGGTTTGTTGGGATAGTAATATCCTACACATGGAAATTTTTTTGGGTATTGACAGAGGTACGTCTTTTACGAAGTTTGTGATTTTTACATCCTCCAACGAGGTTATTTATGCTAAACATTTGTTGAGCAGAAATTGGAATGAAATTTTTCCGGTTTATTCAACATTAATGAAGGATTTTAATCCAGCCGGGGTTCTTTTTACGGGATCTGTGAAGGGAATGCCCGAAGAGATGAGAAAAAGTACTGATATTGTTAATGAAATAGAGGCAATTGGCTTTGGTGGAGCTTTTGTGGGTAAGAAATCCAGATGCCTTGTGGTGAGTATGGGTACCGGAACTGCGGTTGTTAAATTTGATAGTGGTGCTGTGGAGCATGTGAGTGGCACGGGAGTGGGGGGTGGAACAGTTGTTGGATTGGCTCGGCTACTTATTGGAGAATCAGATATTAAGTCTCTGGAGCGTGTTTCTTTAACCGGAAGCCCGAGAGCACTTAACCTTACCCTTTCGGAGGCGGGTTTTGAACAGGTCGGTTTTCTGTCTGGTGATTTGACAGTGAGTAATTTTGGAAGTGTTAAATCCTTTAAAAGGGAAGACATAGGTGCTGCCATCTATTCCCTTGTTGGGGAGGTGGTAGGAGTTATTGCCTCGCTCTCTGCAAGAATTTCTCATTTTGATGAGGAGATAGTTGTTATTGGCGGCTTGTCGAAGTCTGAGGTTATTAGGGGTGTACTCAAGCAGGTTGGAAAACTTTATGAAAGTAAATTTCTATTTCCTGAAAACCCCGAGTATGCTACAGCAATTGGGGCGGTAAGGAGTTTTTTGAAAAAAAGATTGCATAATTGATTAGGAAATTTTTTCTCTTTGTAAATTGTCCGGGCATGGTTATACGGGCAATGGGGGATTCGAACCCCCGACCTCTGGCTCCGGAGGCCAACGCTCTATCCGGCTGAGCTAATTGCCCGTTGTGCTTTCCTGTAGACTCACTTCCCTGTGTTTCTTGTAATTTGTGAATGGACAAAATTACTACACTTTTCATTTTCGAGTGAGTATATTATTAAACAAGTATATCATTACTACAGAGTATATTAATATAGCTGAAGAGATATAATGTCAATTGAATGATGCGGAATTAGAGTTATATTTTTTATATTCTGAATGGGCCTGTTACGGCTAAATGGGGTTGACAACCTTTGGTATATTTTTAGAATGTAGCAACGTTACAGTTGTGTTTGTGGTTTTTGGTAATGAAATTAACCAGAAAAAATAGTAAATACCTGTCTATACTGGTATTTCTCGGGTTTGTCATAGGGGGGTTGGCCTGGGAGGTACTGGAGAGGATACTTATACGGAGTGGGGTCAATATAGATTTCACCGTCGGCCCAATCGGGTTCGATTTGGATATAATTGCGTTTCATATAAAAGTGAATCCTGGAACTTTCTTAGGTGTGCTGGGTAGTATTTTTTTGTTTAGGGGAATATAGGTGTTATGGAAACGATAATTTTGGCTTCTGGCTCTCCGAGACGTCAGGAGTTGTTAACGAAGGCTAAGATACCTATAAGGATTATACCCCCGAATGTGAATGAGAATTTTTCGGAGGGAGAAAGGGCGGAAACTATAGTCTCCAGACTTTCGAGAGCAAAGGTTGATGCCATTATATCGGTTTTTAAGAACGAATCCCCGCGCTGGGTGCTTGGGGTTGATACTCTTGTTGAATTGGACGGGAGAGTGATAGGAAAACCGAGGAGTATGGAAGAGGCAAGGGAGATAATGGAATTGCTTTCCGGGAAGATTCATAAGGTGCTCTCTGGGGTTACTCTTCTCAAGACTAAGAATGATCAGCCTATAACCAGAATTTCGGTGACCGAGGTAAAATTTAAAGAAATGACTCCGGATGAAATTTCTTTCTATGTGAATACGGGTGAGTGGTCTGGGGTTGCAGGGGGATATAGAATCCAGGGTGCAGGAAGTTTTTTTATCGAGTGGATAAAAGGTTCGTATAGTAATGTAATGGGGTTGCCTCTTGAGACGTTTTATGGCATCTTAAGGGAAAGCGGTTATAGCTTTGAATGATTTTCCGGCATCTTATTAAGAGGGGCTCTCAAATAAGATGTTCGAGATATAGAGAAGGATTTAATTAGGAGGAAGAATGTGGCTGTAGTAACGATGAAAAGCCTGCTGGAATCAGGTGTACACTTTGGACACCAAACCAAGAGATGGGATCCCAGGATGAAGAAGTATATCTTTGCAGAGAGGAATGGGATCCATATTATTGATCTGCAGAAGACCATAGTAGCGATTAAAGAAGCTTACGAGGTGGTTCGTAAGACAGTTCTCGATGGAAAATCCGTTCTATTTGTGGGAACAAAGAAACAGGCTCAACAGGCTGTGGAACGGGAGGCCAAGCGCTGCGGGATGTTTTATGTGAATAACAGATGGCTTGGTGGAATGTTAACCAATTTTTCAACTATAAAAAAATCACTATTAAGATTAAAAAAACTAGAGAAGATGGAGGTTGACGGAACCTTTGAGAGCCTTACCAAGAAGGAGAGGGCTCGACTTCAGAAGGAAAAGGCACGATTGGAGAGAAACCTCGGGGGAATTAAAGAGATGAAAGAACTTCCCGGGGTGGTTTTTATTATTGATACTAGAAAAGAGGCAATAGCAGTTGCAGAGGCTAAAAGGATGAAGATACCCATTGTGGCTATTGTCGATACCAACTGTAATCCCGAAGGGATTGATTATCCTATTCCCGGAAATGATGATGCAATTAGAGCAATAAATTTATTCACTCAGATTATTGCCAATGCGGTTATTGACGCGGAGAATGAAGCTGGGCTTGAGGTTATAGAAACTCTTCAAGAGGAGAAGGGTGAAGAGGATTTTGCGGAGGTTATTGATAAGGGTGAGTATATTGGTGAAGATGTGTATAAAGAGAAGGAAGAGGAGGATGAGACCAAGGATGAGGCCGAAGGGGAGGATATTGAAAAGGTTTCTGTAGGAGAGACCATTGGAAGTGTAGAGGAAAACGGGGAAAAGGGTTCTCGTTTTACAGAGGAGGATTATTCCAACTATACTCCGGAAGAGAGCAAAGAGGAAGAAGAGAGTGAATCGGAGGAAGAGAAGACCATTATAGATAAACATAATATTGATGAAGATAAACTTTATGAAGAATAGGAGATGAGAAGTGGAAATTAAGGCGAGTGATGTAAAGAAATTGAGAGAAAAAACTGGTGCCGGAATGATGGATTGTAAAAAGGCGCTGGTGAAGGCTGAGGGAGATTTTGCTAAGGCAGAGAAAATCCTTAAAGAACTGGGATTGGCTGCTGCTCAGAAACGTGGCGGTAGGGTAACCAAGGAGGGGCAGATATTTTCAAAGATTGCTGGGAATAGAGGGGTTGTTTTAGAGCTCAACTCGGAGACAGATTTTGTTGCTAAAAACAAAGAGTTTGTTGCTCTGGGTGAAAAACTTGCGACAACGATTCTCGAAAAGGATCTTAGCGAGAAAAATGATGAGTTGGATGGTTTTATAAAAGAGGCTATTGGAAAAATCAAGGAGAATATTGAACTCAAGCGTTTCAAAGTTTTAAAGGCAGAGGGAGATAGTGAATATCTGGTTAACTATGTGCATAGGGTGGGAGATATAGGAAAGATTGCAGTTTTAATTCTTTTTAGTCTGGGAAAGGCAGAATTAAAGGATAATGATAGGTTTAAAGAGACAGCTTTTGATATAGCTCTTCATACGGCTGCATATTCCCCACTTTTTCTTTCCCGGGATAAGGTCGATGAGGCTTATATTAAGGAACAGGAGGAGATATTTACCAAACAGGCTGAGAAACTTAATAAACCGGCAAATGTTATCCAGGGAATTGTTAAGGGTAAGTTAAATAAACATCTGGGAGAGATATGTCTGCTGGAACAGGCATTTGTCAAAGATCAGAATTTAAAAGTCTCTAAGGTTCTGGAGAACCTTTCCAGGGAACTCGGAGGAGATATTAAGATCAAAGATTTTGTCTACTTTAAACTTGGAGAGTAAGCGTGAAGTTTTTTGTTGATATAGAGGCTAAAGAACTAGAAACTGAGTAAGGAGGTTTTATGGCCGGAGAAGATATAAAAAAAGTAGCGGAAGAGAAGATGAAAAAAGCAATTGCAGCTCTCAAGAGTGAGTTTCAGAGTGTAAGGACGGGAAGAGCATCCGCTGCACTTTTTGAAAAGATTAAGGTGGAGTACTATGGAGAACAGGTGCCTTTGAATCAACTGGCTACTATTTCAGTGCCAGAGGCTCGGCTTGTGTTGATACAACCATGGGACAGATCTTCCCTTCAGGCGATAGAGAAGGCCATCCAGCGCTCAGAGTTATCTGTGAATCCAAATAATGACGGAAAAGTTATAAGGATAAATATTCCCCCTCTTACGGAGGATAGGAGAAAAGAACTTGTAAAGCTTGCGAAGCATATGGCGGAACAGGGACGGGTTTCTATCCGGAATATAAGGCGGGATGCTAATGAAGAGCTGAAGAAGTTGAAAAAAAATTCTGAAATTAGTGAGGATGAGGAAAAACGAGCTCTAGAAGAGATTCAGAAGCTAACGGATAAATATGTGGAAGAGGTAAACGATCTTTTAGAGGCAAAAGAAAAAGAAATAATGGAGATATAGTTTAAGAGGTTTAATGAAGGCTCAGCTTGATTTAGAGAGGATACCTACCCACATTGGAATCATAATGGATGGTAATGGCCGATGGGCCAAAAGGCGGGGAAAGTCAAGAACCGAGGGGCATCTCGAGGGTGTAAAGACGGCGAAGAAAATTGTTAAAAAAGCGGTAGAGATTGGGATTAAGTATCTCTCCCTCTACACATTTTCGACCGAGAATTGGAAGAGGGCAGAGGAAGAGGTTTCCTTTTTAATGTCGCTTATAAAGCGTTACCTTAAGAGAGAGTATGATTTCTACAGAGAAAACAAGATCCGAGTTGTTCATAGTGGCAATTTGAGGGATTTGCCGGATGATATTGCCGATGAAATTAGAAGAGTTGTAGAAGATACGGCTAGTTTTGATGGTTTAACGGTCAATTTGGCTATCAACTATGGTGGACGTGATGAGATAGTTAGGGCTGTAAGACGTCTTATGAGAGAGAGCAGCCCTGAAGTAACTGAAGAAACGATAAAGAATTGTTTGGATCATCCGGAGATTCCTGATCCTGATTTAATTATAAGAACAGGTGGGGAGTTACGGCTTAGCAATTTCTTACTATGGGAATCTGCATATTCCGAGTTGTACTTTAGCAATAAGCTATGGCCGGATTGGTGTGGCGATGATTTGGAAGAGGCCATTATTGATTATCAGGGGAGAGAGAGGAGATTTGGAGGGGTTAGATGACAGGTTTTTTTACAAGGACAGTTCTAATTCTTGTATCCTTCCCCCTCTTTTATCTTATTATATTTGTTTTTCCCTTTGAAAAACATGTGATACTTAATGGTTTGGCTGTTGTAGCGTCTTTTATCGGTAGTTTTGAGTTAAATAACCTCATCAATAAAAAATACAACATAGGCAAAGGAATCCTTTTACCTCTTTTGGGGGCTTCTATCCCTCTTGTGACGTATCTTGAGATAAGCAATGTTATATGGGTAGATTTTGGGTATTTCTGGATAGGTTTAATCTTTGTTCTCCTATTTATCAGGGGAGCGTTTATTTCAAAAAAAGAGGTTTTGAGAGATTTTCTTGCCAATACCTCTCTGTCTCTGATGGTAATCGTTTATCCGGCCTACTTTGTTTCGTTTGTCGTGAGAATTTCCTCGCTGAAATATTCCTCTTATCTTATTTTGTTTTTTTTAAGCATTGTTTTTATAAATGATATTATGGCCTATATCTTTGGAAAGTTCTTGGGAGGAACAACTCGCCTGGGGTTGCTTGTTAGCCCCAAAAAATCTCTGGTCGGTTTTATTGCTGGTTTTTTGGGCTCCGTAAGTATTGCAATTCTCTTCTATTACCTATTTCCTATGTTGTTCCCTGTGCGTCTGTGGGTTATGGTAGCTTTTGGGGTTTTGGTAGGAATAGTTGCTATTTTGGGTGATCTTAGCGAGTCCGCTCTAAAACGTTCTGCCATGGTTAAAGATTCGGGAGAAATTATTCCGGGTAGAGGTGGTCTGTTGGATTCGATAGACTCCTTGCTGTTTGTTGCCCCTGTTTTTTATTATTTCTTTGAGAAGCTCTATATGTAATCCTCTTGGTTTGTTTGTGATTTGTGGTTTTGATTTGAAATTATAGTTGGAATTGGCGAGTGAAATGAATAAGAAACGAGTTGTAGTTCTTGGAAGTACGGGTTCTATTGGGCAAAATACTCTTGATGTAATAAACAATAATGTCGAAGAGTACGAGTTGATTGGTCTCTCTGCAAATAAGAATCTGAGTCTACTTGAAGAACAAATTAGGCAACATCATCCCTCGTACGTGGCTGTTACTGGTTATGAGGAAACGGAAAGCAATAGGTTGAGATTGCAATTCGAGGCCAATGTTGGCGAATATATAAAAAAACTTTTCTGGGGTAAGTTTTCTCACCTAAATATGGTTAGAGAGATAGAAGCGGAGATTGTAGTAAATGGAATAGCGGGTGCGGCGGGTCTTACCGCCTCGGTTGAGAGTATAAAGAGTGGTAAAGACCTCGCTCTGGCAAACAAAGAAACCGTTGTTTTAGCGGGGGAGTATATAAAGAAGCTCGTTGGTGAGAGTAAAGTGAAACTTCTTCCGGTAGACTCCGAGCATTCGGCAGTGTTTTTTTTGCTAGATTTTATAGGTAAGCGAAACGTTGAGGAGATTATTCTCACCGCCTCGGGAGGACCCTTCCGCGATCTGGATTATGATTCTCTTAAGAGGGTGACTGTTGATGATGCCTTAAATCATCCTACCTGGAGGATGGGGAAAAAAATAACTATTGATTCTGCTACTATGGCAAACAAGGGTCTTGAGGTAATAGAGGCTCAGCAACTGTTTGGTTTTGATCTAGAGAAGATACGGGTTGTGATTCACAGAGAAAGTAAGATACATTCCTTTATAAGAACGATAGATGGGGTATTGTATGCACAGGTTAGCAATCCCGATATGAGGATGCCAATAAACAATGCCCTTTCCTATCCCAGACTAAGAGCCGCTGATTATGGAAGACTTGATTTCACTAATTTTGTTTTAAGTTTTGATGAGGTGGATTATAGAAAATATAGAATGCTTAAGCTTGCGTACGAGGCAGCAAGGATGGGGAATGCGTATAGGATTGTTTATAATGCGGCTAATGAGGTTGCGGTTTCAGGGTTTGTCAGCGGAAGGATAGGTTTTCTCGAGATACCGGTGATTGTTGAGAGAGTTATGGATATGGATTGGAGTGTTGAGAGCTTTGATTTGGAGGATATTTTAAGGGTCGATAGAGAGGGCAGGAAAGTGGCAGAGTCTGTGTGTAACGAACTGGAGAGAAAGAGAGATTGAACTATGTTTTTTCAAATTGTTATTGGTCTGATAGGTCTTGGAATAATAATATTTATTCACGAGTCAGGTCATTTTATTGCGGCTAAAATAAATGGTATTGAGGTAGAGGTGTTTTCTTTAGGATTTGGTAGGAAAATATTGGGTTTTAAACGAGGAAATACTCAGTATCAGATTTCTTTAATTCCTTTTGGTGGCTACTGTAAGTTGAAGGGCGATGAGGTTCTTAAGAACGCTGCAAAAACGGAATTGACGGAGATTCCGGAGGAAGAGGGTTCCTTTTTTTCTGCATCTCCCCTCAAACGGATTGTGGTGGCTTTTGCAGGGCCCTTGGCTAATTTTGTTTTTGCCGTTGTTATCTTGAGTGTGATATGGTGGGTCGGGTTTAGTGTATATTCCTCTTCTAATAAGATTATTCTGGCAAGTGATTATTTTGGTTATGCCAGTAATAAAATTCCCCCCGCTACTAAAGCTGGTTTAAAAACCGGAGATGTCATTATCTCTGTTGATGGGAGAAAAATAAGAAACTTCCAAGATCTTGTGGAAGTGGTATCAACCAACCCGGGTAAAAAATTGGATTTTGTTGTAAAACGTGATGGTAAGGTGTTAACAATTCCTGTTATGCCTGAACTCGATAAAAATACCGGCTCTGGGAGGATTGGGGTTTACTCCTGGATAAATCCTGTGGTGGAGAAGGTTTTGCCTGGGAAAGGTGCCTCGCTTGCCGGGATTAGAGCGGGAGATATAATCGTTGGTGTAAATGGTAGGAGGGTTGAGAATACCCTGGATATTTTTAAGGCTTTAAAGGACAAACCTGGGAAAGTTGTTCTTAGAGTCAAAAGAGGCACTTCCGTAATAACTATACCTGTAGTTGTTACCTACGACGAGTCGGGGAATCCTGATCTGGGAATTTACTTTAAAGAGAGAATGTATAGAGAAGGGGGAAAAGGAATAGTTTACGGATTTAAGAGAGGGGTTGAGGAGACTATTGATACCATGGGTATGACCCTAAAGGGCATTGTAATGTTGTTTCGTGGAATAAATATCCACAATACGGTTGCGGGACCCCTACGGATAAGCTATTACCTTGGAGAGGTTACGAAGAGTGGTTTTGAATTGAGCCTTAGAGCCGGTATAATTTCTTTCGTTAGGCTTCTTAGTTTACTTAGTATTGTTCTTGTCATAATGAATCTTCTCCCCCTGCCGGCTTTGGACGGGGGGCAGATACTTCTCTTCGTTATTGAGATTGTAAGAAGGAAAAGAGTTAGCCCAAAGCTGATATATCGGGTTCAGGTAATTGGTTTTTCGTTTATAATAATAGTTGCCGTGATGATAACTTTTAGTGATATACTGTTCTTTATTGGTAAGTAATTTAGGGGGTAATATAAGAGGTGTCAAAGAGAAAATTGGTTTGTATGTGCGAGAATGAGTTTGAAGTAGAGGTTAGAGAGCTTGTGGATTTGGAAGAAGAACCTGAAATTGAGGATGAAATTCTCAGTGGCGATTATATGACATACAGGTGCCCCAAGTGTGGTAAGTTGTTGAAACCGGAGTTTCCTTTCAGGATTGTTGATAGGCAGCGGGGGATCGACATTTTTTTTATTCCGGAATTGGATAGAGGGGCTTATTCAAGAAAAAAACTCGGGTATGATGTGGGAAGTCCTAGCAGAGTTGTGATTGGATTTCCGGAGCTTATTGAGAAGTTGACGATTATTAGGGAGGGTTTGGATGATAGAGCTGTGGAATCCATAAAGATGTATCTATTGGAGCATGCCATTTCCAGGGATGATGAGGTAGAGTTAATTCCTAAAGTGTGGTTTGATAGGAGGGAGAATGAATATCTTATTTTTAAGATAGAGGGGTTAAAAGAAGATAGTATTGGAATTACCCGAATTCCTAGGGAAACTTACGATAAAGTGGTGAAAAGCCTTGTGAAAAATAGGGATAAAACAATGCGAAGTATAGTATCTCCGCCATATGTATCGGTAAATAAGCTGAATTGGGAGTAGGTAGGTTATGTTTCGTTTCTCCGGAAGAAAATTAATTTGGAATTTACTATTCCTCCTCTGCGTAAGTGGCGTCTATGCAGGTTCGATCTATCTTCAGGTCAACAACAGCCACAATGGTAAAGTTACACAATTGGTTTATAGTGGGGCCACTGGATTGCTCTTTAGTGGGGGGGACGACGGGACGGTTAGAGTGTGGAATTTAAGGGAATCTGCTCTGTTAAAGTCTATTAGGGTTTCCTATCTACCGGTGAAAATGCTCTCAGTTGATGACAATAGCTACAGAGTAGCTGTTCTCTCTTCCAATGAAATATCAATATTTCGACTGTCCGTGTGGGATTGGAAGAGTGGTGAAATGTTGTTTTCCAAGACGTTAAAGAGTATGCCTTTATATATAGGGTTTTCAAGTAGGGGAAGTTATCTCGTATACACGCTTCCGAAGTGGAAAAGTATTGATATTGTAGATCCCTCTACCGGAAAGAAATTAAGTTATTTTGACAAAGCTTTTGGGATTGTCTCGTATTTAACCTTTTCTACCAGTGAAAACAATATTCTAACGTATCAACCATCCGGTGTATTTACATATTGGGATTTTGAAACGGGGTCGGTGATTAAGAGGTTATTTTCTCTGGCGAATTTGAGTAAAATTTGCATTTCGAATAATAAGAGATTTTTGGTGGCTAGGCAATCTGATAGATTGGTGATGATTGATTTGCTTACCGGAGATTTGCTTGATTCCGTTGAGGTTGGGAATATTGAAGCAATTTCGATATCACCTGGGGATAACGAGGTTGCGTGTATCTCTTCTAATGGTGATGAGGTTAAAAAACTTGAGCGCTTTATGATTGTCAATGGGGGGTTTTTGAGCCTGGGTGGGAAGGAGGCAAATGAAATTTCCACTCTCTGCTACGGGAACAACGGGCTTTTTAGAGGTTACGGGGATGGAACTATTGACGAGATTCTTCCGGGGGGAACTGTAAAGCTAATTGCAAGGAATAGAATTGCCAATGTCTCGGATTTCACTGTTGATAAAGAGGGTTTAGTACTAGTTACTCCTAGGAATGTATATGAAATAAAGTCGAACTATTTTAATGCTGATTCCAGTTCGATAACTTCGGGGTTGACGGTTGAATTTGAAAAATTTGTTAATCCGTTAAACTGTAACTCCGGTGTATGCCGGCTTGATGATAATCGGATAGTTATATGGGGGAAGAATAGTGAGAATGAAGGGTTTAGCGTATTTAACTTAGAAACTGGCAGTACCGAATTTGTAGATAATGATTTTGATTCGCCTCTTGTGTATGTGGGTACCTCAAAGGAGTGGATTGTTGTTATAGAGGATTCGGGTAGGTGTGTACTGTATAGTGCTGAGGATTTTTCTAGGAAGTACAGTTATTTTATCCCCGGATTGCATAAACTTATTCCTATAAGTGAAAATAATATGGTAGGGGCAAAGAGTAAGCTTGGAAATTTTGACAGTTCTCTCACTCTATTGAGTGTGGAAACAGGTGAGAATTTCCCTATAAACGATGCCAGTTTGTACGTTTATGAGTTGGCATTTAATAGGGAAAGTGAGTTGTTGTATTCTATCGGGATTGAGAAAGCAAATTCAAAATTATATACGGTGTTGAAATCTCACTTTGGAAGTGATTTTGGTAGCGAATACGTACTTGATAGGTTTGAGGGCGAGGATATAGGAGCCTCTCTCTCTATAGATGAAAAGAGTGGGATTCTTTATAGCTCATTAGGATACACCGGGGTGACGGAGTATGTTGGAGGTAGAAGTGTTAGGTTTGAAAAATCCGATAAAGTAGCGAGGAAGATTGAGTTTTATGGGGGGAGAGTGTACTCACTAAATAGGGATAAAAGCCTCAGTGTGTGGGATGCAAGGGAAAAGTGTGCCTTACTCGATTTTTATCTGTTTAGAGATGGGGAATGGTTGGTTATTTTGGGAAAAACAAGGGGAGGAATACCTCAGGGATTTTATTCATCGGATGGTGGAATAAAATATGTAAATGTGGTTAGCGAGGGTTATCTTTTAAATAACTATAGGGAGCTGTATAGGTTACATTTCACCACGGGTAATAATTAGTAATTAGTCGTGTGAGGGATTACTTGAGACCTTTTTTATCGCCTCTTTTACCGCCTTTCTGACGTCGTTTGCGTATTCGGTATTATCAATGGAGTGGGCGTATAGAGTCCCCATAAGTGAAACCCTATAGTAGGGTTTGATATGATTTAATGCATAGGCTGCCATGTCGAGTACGCAGTCCTGACACTTACAGATATTATCATAGTCTTTTAACTGGCGTTCAAGTTCATCAAAAACCAACCTCTCTGCCTCGTTGACCAGATTTTCTAAGTCGTAGTTGTCCTTTAAACTCATGCTCTTTTTCTCCTGCTCTCCTGTCAATCTGTATTGTTATTGTTGATGAAAAATGACACTTTCTATTTTAATTCAACTACTATAATAATCGGAAATTTACGATAAATAATCAAGGTTAATCTGACCAATTTGCCAGAGGCTCAAACTTTGTGTAACGAGCGATAAACGCTATTTTTACCGTTCCTATGGGACCGTTTCGCTGTTTTGCTATTATCAACTCTGTTTCAGTACCCTTTATCTCTGCCTCCTCCGGAGAACTCTCCTCGCCCTTCTTTCGATGTAAAAACAAAACGACATCGGCATCCTGTTCTATGGAACCAGATTCCCTTAGGTCCGCAAGTGTTGGGCGCTTACCCTCTGTTTCCCTCCTTACCTGGGAGAGGGCAACAACCGGGATATCCAGCTCTCTTGCCAATGCCTTAAGCGAGCGGCTTATCTCGGCTATCTGTTCATGACGTGGTATGTCTTTGTTCTCTGAGGTGATTAGGGTAAGGTAATCTATAAAGATTATGGCTACATTGTGCTGGGATTTCATTCTCCGCGCCTGGGCTCTAAGGTCTAGGAGTTTTAGGTTGGGGGTGTCATCTATGTAAAGGGGAGCCTCGTATATTTTACCCGCTGCCTCCGTTAATTTGTGAAAATCTGATGGTTTTAACAAACCCGCTCTAAGTTTTTTGGAGTCCAATCTGGCTTCGCTACTCAATAGCCTCTGCATTAGTGCCATGCTGGACATCTCCAGTGTAAAGAAGCCCACCGGAATTTTATGTCTGATTGCCATATTTGCAGCCATTGTTAAAGCCAGAGCAGTTTTTCCGACGGATGGCCTTGCTCCGATAACTATAAACTCGGAGTTTTGAAATCCACTGGTGTAATTGTCCAGATCGGAGAAACCGGTTGGGATTCCCGTATAGTTATCCTTTGTATGGTAGAGTTTTTCTATTATCTCCACGGCCTTTGGCACTATCTCTTTTGCCTCGAGGTAGAATCCCGTGTGCTGTCTCTCCGCTATCTCGAATATTTTTCTCTCCGCCTCTTCGATGATATAGCCGATTTCCAGAGATTCATCGTGGGCTTGAGCAATAATACCCGAGGCTATTCTGGAGAGATTGCGGCGTATACTGCAGGTTTGAACAATTTGGGCGTAGTACTCTACGTTTGCACTTGTCGGAACCACGGAGGTAAGTCTGGATATATATGCTGCCCCCCCTGCCTCTTCCAGCTCCCCACTCGCTTTAAGCTCGTCCGTTACGGTAATGAGGTCAATTGCTTCATTTTTGTTGAATAGGTTGAGAATCGCCTGATATATCTTCTTGTTTGCCGTTTTATAGAAATCTTCCGGTCTTAGGTATCTAAGTACGGTTGATAGAGCCTCCGCATCGAGGAGAAGGGCCCCCAGCGTGGCCTCTTCTGCCTCTTCGTTGTACGGTGGAATCTTATCTTTGAGAGTTTGATTTATCATTCTCCCTTATTTTTTTCTTCTCTTTCTATGGTAACCTTTATGTTTGCCTCTTCGTTGTCGTACAGTTTTATTCTAACCTTGTATGTTCCAATCATTCTTAAGTTATGATCTGGAACCTCAATTTTCTTTCTGTCTATCGAGTAACCACGACTCTGAAGTTCCTGAGCTATAACAGCATTGTTTACAGATCCAAATAGTTTACCACTTTCACTGGCGGGCATTTTAAATACTATCTCTTCGCTCTCAAGTCTTTCCTTCAGGCTCATCGCCTCTCTGCGTTTTTCTTCCTTTCTCTTTTCAATTGCATCTCGTCTCTGTTCCAAGAGTTTTAGATTTGCCTTATTGTAGAGAACGGCAATTTTTTTGGGGAGCAGGTAGTTTCTTGCGTATCCGTCGGCTACCTCCTTTATGTCTCCCTCTTCGCCTAGTCCTTCAACATCCTGGTAAAGTATAACCTTCATTCTTCCCTATCTCTCCTTTCGAATTCTCTGTATTTTATCCATATTTCAGATATCCCCAGACCGGGAATAAGAATTAATATCAGGATATTAATCTTTGGGGTAAATAGAAGTACTATTAGGGTAAAGTAAACAATGAATTTTAGACCGGGGTTAATCCTGAAGTATTTGAATAGGAAATTTATTATCCCTATCCCCTGAATGGCATATAGCACTGCCAGTATTAAAAGCAGATTCCATGCAGTGTAACCTATTACCCCAAGTTTAATCTTAAAATCTATCAATACCAACGCAAAATTAATTATCAATGGCCACACATAGTACTCGGGGAGTCTAAACTCGGAGATTTTCGCGATTTTTCTCTCCGGTTTCATACCTATCATTGCGGTGGACCTGTTAGATATCGCTGTTCCAATCCACCATGAGAAGCCAAGAAGGGCAAAGTAATCAAATATATAGCTTCTAAAAAATATCTTGGTGGTTGTCTCTTTTAGAGCTTGGGGGTTTATGTATTTATTTATTATGGCAAGGGTAGTTGTCCCGCCGGAGGAGAACATCTGTTTTAGATATTCGGATATGCTTTTAAAGAGGATATTCATAGAGTTGCTAAATTGTGTATTCCCCCGATAGTAGAGTATTACCGGTATCGATAGGATGCCGAAGAGAGCCGTTACAGAGAATAGCTTTATCAAGTTGGAGCTGAAACGAATTCTCTTTATATCAGCATTTAATAGTAACAATCCCCCGAGAAAGGCTACTAATATTAATATTTCCAGGGCCATCAGGGGTTTCGTAGCCGAGTTGAAATTAGAAAATCCTATTCTAAAAAATTTTACTGCAACGATCGCAACGAAGGTGAGTGCCGCGGCGTATATAAGGGTCTCGTAGTCTCGCTTTGCAAACAGTATCTGTAGGGGAATAAGGAATAGGAATATCCCCATAGAAAACTGGTACAGCAAAATCGAGGCTATAGAGAAAAGAGTTATCTCTATCCATATGTTTCTAATTTTAGAACTAAACATCCACTCTAATTATACGTATTTTACCACTTTATGTTAATTTTTGTATGTTACCTATTTTGTGGTAAACGGTAAAAGTGCGAGGACCCTTGCCCTTTTTATTGCCTTTGCCAGTTGTCTCTGGTGCTTGGCACAGGTACCGGTGATTCTTCTGGGTAAAATTTTCCCCATCTCTGTTGTAAAGCGCCTTAATGTCTCAGGATCCTTGTAATCTATTGTCATCTTTTTCGTACAGAACTTACAGACCTTTTTTTTGAAATATATTCGCTGTTTGGGTTTTGAAGTCTGCTGTTGAGTTTCGGTGTTTCCGTTTGTTTTTTCAGTTGTTTCAACAGTATCGCTCATTATTTAATCTCCTCCTAAAAGTGTCCTCGTAATTTAAAATGGTATATCGTCTTCAAAATCATCTTCGATTCCCGCCGTATCATCGGGGAATGGTTCTGGTGGAACACTTTCCTCCTGAGCAGGTTGGGGTACTCTTCCACCCAGGAGTTGTATGTTTGATGCTACAATTTCCACCCGACTCCTCTGTTGTCCCTCCTGTTCCCATCTGCTTTGACGTAACTGTCCCTCTACTCCTATCTGTTTTCCCTTTTTCAGATAGGGGTTAAGGGCTTCTGCAATTTTTCCCCATACTACAATGTTGAAAAAGTTGGCTTCATCAACCCATTGATCGTTCCTTTTCCTTCGTTGGTTAATCGCAATCGAAAGCCTGCTTACCGGCGTCCCATTGTTGGTATACTTAAGCTCGGCATCGCGTGTCAGTCTCCCCACCAGTACCACGTGATTTATATCAGCCATTATTATTCCTCCATAAGAATAGGCCTATACAGAATACTGTAGGGGCTTATTTTCCTTTCCTAACAATTAGCATTTTAAGAACTTCGGTCTTTAACTTCAAGGATTTTTCAAATTGTTTAATCTTTTCGGGAGGGGCTTCAAATTCGTAGAGGTAGTAGTGTCCTCTGTCATGTTTTTTGATTAGATAGGCGAGCTTTCTCTCGCCCATGTCTTCCTCTTTTGTGAGGTTTATTCCCAACTCGGCAAGCTGGGATTTTACTGTATCCCTGCCCTTTTCAAAATTGCCCTCATCCGTATTAAAAATGATTACGGCCTCGTATTTCCTCATTCTTTCCTCCCTATGGTCATATTGATCCATCCTTAGATAAAGATGGATAAGAAGGTATGATGGAAAATAACACAATGTTTGGAGAGTGTCAAGCTATTCTTATCGAGCTATTCTTAAAGTGAGGGTGAATTGTATCCGAAAATTGAATTGACCATGACAAAACGAGTTAACTACGAGGATGATATATTTTTTCTTCTCTTACTCCTAAGGCGATTAAAGGAAGGGTTAAAGTTAAAAATCGACATGGAGCATTTTGGGTCCAAAATAGTGGATGATGTTTTGTTTATCGACGAAAAAATAGAAACCCTTTTAAATCTGTTGAAGAATCAAACCCTCCTTTTAAGAGAGGAGGAGTATCTCATTGACCTTAAAAAACTTACCAGGCTTTTTATAGAGTTTTTGAATGATTTGATTGATAAGAAGTTTCCGGGCAGTTATTACTTTTCCGACCTGTTGATGAGTTTCGAGAAAATACGGGACAAACATGAGAAATTTCTGGAGGATATAAAGGTAATACTTAAGGATATTGAAACTAAAGAGCGAGATGCGGAACAGATTGTTTCCAGCGAAGAGTTTAAATTTCTTCTGTCAAATGGTACGGAAGATACAACATAAAATCTTGACATTTAAAATTACTTTTGTTAAATTACATCTCGAAATTGATTCCCGGTTGTGTAATTGGTAGCACCCTAGACTCTGGATCTAGTCGTGGGGGTTCGAGTCCTCCCCGGGAAGCTACTTTTAGTGGCCCCTTCGTCTATCGGCTAGGACAGAAGACTCTCATTCTTCAAAGAGGGGTTCGACTCCCCTAGGGGCTAGCGGAGAGAGGCGGAAGATGTTCTGTCTCTCTTTTTTTGTTTTTACCTCGGCTCTCGGGATTGTTCTCCCCGTAGTGTCAGATATTTTGCGCAAATTGCATATTCCCATGCTAAGTGCATTCCTGTAAAAATGAACCGCACTCCGCTGCCACTTAGCTTTAGTATTAACCCCAATGATCTATCTGAAATAAAAAGTCCTGCTTCTTTCATCTCCCGTTCAAGTATCCAAAAGAACTCTTTCGGCTATCCCTATCCTAATAGAAGAACCGCTTCGTTTTTCGTTGAAACTTAACTAAGGAAGCTGGAATAAAACGGAGGGTTTCCGATGGGATATCGGAAACCCTTCCTGCTTAAATCTTATTGTTTGCCGCTGACAAAAAAATCAATATACTCCTACATCTGTATCAACATAACTGCTTTCAAGCGGCTCGTTCTGGGTCTGGATTGAGCTGTTTCTCATCACATATGGAGGCCCTCTTCTCCTGTTCAGGGTGTTCAGCCTTAGCTCAATCATGCCTGTTGTGACAGGGGCGCGTATTTTGTAGCCAGAAAGATAAGCTTGCGTATTAACTTCAGTGCTTCCATCAGAAAGCACATTCATCACACACACGTCACCCTCATTCGGCACGGTCTTGTCTGTTGTAAGCTGGTAAGGCCATTCACCATCAACAATATCAACAAGGTCAAGGGCATCATTATTCTCATCAGAAAGCTTTATCCTGTATCTCAGCTGAATTCCTTGTGAAACACCAATCTGCCCGTCACACTGAACCCATATGCCATTTTGAACATCCCATTCATAAATAACAGGCGTATCGGGATTTGAATCTGTTGAATCCACAAAAAGGTCTATTGTCTTAAGGTTTGCGCTTCCTTTCCAGAACTGAAACGTGAAATGCTTGCTGCCTGTGAAATCAAGATTCCTGAAATAAGATACACTTGGACTTATATTCTCAACAAACAAATTATCCTCAAACACTGCAACAGTGTCTGCATATGTCTGGGGATTTGGCCTGAACTCAAGCTCATAAGCAGCATCCATGTTATGTGCCTCAACAATCGGGTCAGTATATGTGCCTTCTTCAGACTTTTCAACACCGTTCTTGTCATAAACCTTGATTTCCATTATGTTCTCAAGAACAGAAACACCCATGATATCTGAAGCAATCTGATCTCTTAAATCAACAACTCTCGCAATAATATCAAAGTTCCTATTGCTTCCTGTTGAATTCAG
>Ga0256914_1001015_pt1 | contig 26689 bp, 24 predicted proteins | sample HulkmetaG_FD_191571 | JGI IMG/M metagenome (GOLD analysis project Ga0256914, IMG submission 191571) | Hydrothermal chimney microbial communities from Main Endeavour vent field at the Juan de Fuca Ridge, Pacific Ocean - Hulk | ecosystem: Environmental > Aquatic > Marine > Hydrothermal vents ... | reverse complement strand
AATTTTCCCTTCTTAACGAGAGAGATCATCCATTTGCATGCCACAAGACCTGCAAGAAAGGCTGCAACGGTCCCGGCCAGGAGTGCTCCCGTGCCCACACTGCCTGATCCCGAAAAATCGCCGGAAAGGATCTCCACAAGATTGGCTCCCACTACCGGCAGCAAGACCATCAGAAAAGAAAAGCGGGTGGCCTCTTCGCGTTCATTCCCCAACAACAGGGCAGTGACGATCGTCGAACCTGAACGACTGATCCCCGGGATGACAGCAAAAGCCTGTGCCACCCCAATGACCAGGGCATCCAGCCACGAGATCCCCCTCTTCCCGGCCGGCACGAACGAGGCTATGCCCAGGAGCACACCGGTAATGAGCAGCATCCCTCCCACAAAATGCACATTACCTGTGAAAAGCGCCTCGATCCGGTCTTTGAAGAGAAAACCGATCAACGCTACCGGCAAAGCTGAGAGAAGGAGCTTCAAGATATAAACCGTCTCTTCATTCCACCGGAAGGCCAGGAGCCCTCTTATCAGATGCCACAGATCCTTCCGGAAGACCACGACCGTGCTCAGGACCGTTGCACCGTGCACCGCAACGGTAAAATTCAGGCTTTCCGGGATCTCTCCCAGAAGGAATTTCCCGATCTCCAGATGCCCACTGCTGCTCACCGGCAGAAACTCGGTAAGTCCCTGCACGATACCTAGGAGCACCGCCTCCCAGAATGTCATTGTTCGCTCTCTTCCTGACCGGTATCAGCCGGTCTTTTCATAATAGCCCAGATCTCAAAGATGAACCCGAACAACACCACCAGCGGTGCAAGGGTAATACGCCTGAAACTGAAAACCTCAGGATTGAAGATCTTCGGATCCTGCGATTTGCCTCCTGCCATTAAAAGAAAGCCTACGATGATGATGGCAAAACCCACTGCGATCAGCCTGTAATTCTCAGGTGCCAGCGCAAAGCCTGTTTCTTCCTTCCTGGCAGTCTGTTTTTTCATTTCCTTGTTCATGGCCTCAAATATAAAGTTTATCCTCTTCCACTGAAAGATATTTGTTCACCGCAAAGAAAGTTGAAACGAGCGTAATGAACATCCCCAGGAGAATGATTCCCAGATCGAGGATGAAAATGGTCATATAATCTTTCACCAGATAAAATTCCGGGAATTCTTTCTGTAAAAAATAAATGATACCCGTAACCATCCCAGCTGCCAGAATACCTCCCAGCAACCCCTGGACAGCTCCCCGCAACAGCAAAGGTCGCCGGATGAAACCGGGCGACGCTCCCACCAGCTGCATCGTATTGATGATGAACCGGCGGGAATACAACATCAGCCGCACGGTATTGTTGATCAGGGTCAGTGCCACCAACAGCAATAAAGAACTGAAAGCCAAAAGGAACAAGGTAATGTTGGCAATATTCTCATTGATGGCGTTCAGCAACGACTCCTGATAGTAGACTTCTTTGACCACAGGATATCTGCGCACCTCGTCAATGATCTTTTTCAGACTGTCACTGACGGCATAATCCGCCTTGAGATAGACGTCCACCGATGAGAGCAGCGGATTGTATCCCAGCACTTTCAAAAAATCTTCCCCCAGTTCTTCCTTCAGTTGCTCGGCCGCCTCTTCGCGGGAAACAAACCGGGTCTTTCGGACATACGGTTTGGCATCCAATGTTTTCTGAAAAAGCTTCACCTCCACATTCTTCGCATCTTCCCGTATCAGCACGGAAAAACTGAAGCTTTCCCGGAGATATTCGGAAAGTTTTTTGGCATCCAGCAGCAACAATCCCACCAGTCCCAGAAGAAATAAAACCAGCGTGACACTGATCAGGGAGGTGATGTATGCACTCCGCAGGCGCCGGCGCGTGATATTTCTTTCCCTGTCCCCCATCGGTTTTGTATCATTCCAACACGGTCACCCAGCCGTGCTGATCAGGTTCATCACCCAACTGAATGGCTGTAAGATGCTGATAAAGCCGGGTAGATACGGGTCCGGGCTCTCCGTTCCCGATCACGTAAGTCTTGTCTTCTCCCGGATCATACACCTTATGTATGGGACTGATGACCGCAGCCGTACCACAGGCACCCGCCTCTTCGAAAAGGGCCAGCTCCTCGACCGGCACTTTCCTCCGCTCGGTCTTCATGCCCATATCCTTCGCCAGCTGAATGAGGCTCTTGTTGGTTATCGAATCAAGGATCGACGGGGATTCCGGGGTGATATAGGTATTGTCCCTTATCCCGAAGAAGTTGGCCGGACCGCATTCGTCGATGTATTTTTTTCTTTGGCATCCAAAAAGATGACATTGGAATATCCCATCTGATGGGCACGTTCCACGGCCCGCATCCCGGCCGCATAATTGCCTCCCGCTTTGAATGTCCCGGTACCATGGGGCGCTGCCCGGTCAAACTCCCTGCAAATCATCATGTCCACAGGCTTGAACCCCTCCTTGAAATAGGGCCCGACGGGCGAGACAAAAACCAGGAAAAGATACTCTTTCGACGGCTTCACCCCCAGCTCGGCACTGGTACCGATAAGCAGGGGGCGTATATACAGCGAGGCCCCGCTCCCGTATGGCGGCACAAAATCCCGGTTGGCCTCCACCACACGGAATACCGCTTCACGGAACAACTCCTCCGGCACCTCCTCCATCAGCAAACCCCGGGCCGAATGACGAAAACGGCGTGCATTCTCCTCCCACCGGAAAAGACGTATTTTCCCGTCCTTACCGCAAAAAGCTTTCAGCCCCTCAAAGATCTCCTGACCATAATGAAGGGCCGTAGCCGCCATATGCATGGGAATGATCTCCGAATCCGTCAGCTCGGGCTCGCTCCACTTCCCATCACTGAACGTACTCCGGACATTGTAATGGGTTTTCTGATAACTGAATGACAAATTTTTCCAATCCATACTCTCTCTTTTTTGAAGGTTCACAAAGGTATGTGAATAATATCTTCCGTCCAATTCCTCACACCGGTTCCTCCAGTTGTTCCAGGATCCTGATCTGTTCTTCTTTGGGCACATCCACCAGTCGTCGTGCCGTAGAGGTATGGAACTCGAAACGTTCCAGCAGGGTGATCATCTCCTTTTTCCACTCTTCGAAGGTGATATCGTCGCGGTACTCTTTTGTTTCTTTCCAGATACGCAACGCCACATCCTTGAAATCCACCCTGCTGAGGTAGTTATAGTTTGCATCGATAAGGATCATTTCGAGTTTGTCCCTGGGTGAGAACGGATCTGTCGTGGCCATGACGAGCGAGCAGACCTTTTTGATCTGCTCCTCGGAATATTTATACTTTGGCAGGATTTCCAATGCCAGATCGCAGCTTGCCTTTTCATGTTCAAAATAGGACATCAGGTAACCCATATCGTGCATCAGGGCGGCGGTACGCACCAGAAGCATCTCCTCGTTCGAGATCCCTTCCGCCCTTCCTAAAAGTTCCACCATCGTATAAACGTGAACAACATGGGTATGATTATGGAAACAGAGTTTCGGCGACAATTCCCGTTCCAGTTTGCCGATGACAAAGTCCTCCAGGTCCTGAAGCCTCAGCATCTGTAACCTGATGAAGAATTCACGGTTCGGCGTGGTCTTGTTCTCCTCGGCCAGTTCGGGCCTGATGCCTTCCACAAAATACATATCGATCTCCCCCTTGTACTTGACCGGCATCTTCCCCCTGTATTCACAAATGAAAAAATCCTTCACGAGCTCATAGGTCGAACCGGAAATATTGATTTTTCCCGCCTCGCCCGAAGATTCCATCCGGCTGGCGGTATTGACGGTATCCCCCCAGATGTCATAGGAAAGTTTCTTGTGTCCGATCACCCCAGCGATCACCGAACCGGTGTGAATACCGATACGGATATCCCATACAGGCAGGTTCTTGGCCATCAGCTCTTTTTTCAGATTGACCATGTATTGCTGCATCTCCAGCGCTGCCAGCACCACCTCCACCGGGTTCGTCCTGTTCTTTTCCGGGATACCGCCGGCACACATGTATGCATCACCGATCGTCTTGATCTTTTCGATATTGTACTTCTCCACTACCGAATCGAAATAAAAAAAGAAATGATCAAGCTGATCGATCAACACTTCCGGATTGAGGGACTCGGCGATCTTCGTAAAGCCCTGAATATCGGAAAAAAGGACCGTCACCATCTGGAACTTCTTCTTTTGGGCTTTCCCGGTCGACTTGATCTCATCTGCCGTACCTTTGGGCAAAACATTGGCCAGAAGCTGCTCGGTACGGTCCTTCTCTCGAAGAAGCTCCTCGGTCCTTTTGTTGATGATTCCTTCCAGCAGATAACGCTGCCGGGCAAAATTGTAGTTCCACACACTGAAAACAGCCCATATCAGGAGCACCAGTCCCACCAGATAGATTACATAAGCAAGACGGGTCCTGTAATAAGGCGGAATGATGTGAAAAGGAAATACAAGACAGGGAACCCGTTTCTCCCCATGAAGGACCGTGACACGCAAAAGATAATCACCCGGCGGAAGGTTCGTGTATTCCTTGAACGGATATCGCTGCGGAACGTTCACCACAAAAGGCTTTCCTTTCAGCTCAAAAAGATACCTGGCCGTATCCCCTCCCCCCTGGTCATTGAGCTCGACAGACACATAATTGTACCGGTAAGGGAACTGATCCTTCCATGATGTTTTCAGCTGTTCCGAATCCCGGATCAAAGTATCCTCACCCACCACCAGTGTCCTCACACAACCTTCCCCTATCCACAGAGCATTTTCTTTTATCCGTTCATTTCCAGTAAGATCTATGGGAAAAACAAGAAAAGCCGTGAGAAATAAAAAATTTAGTATTATATTCGTTGTCTTTAAGGAAATTTTCATAACTTGATGGGTGGCCATGTTCGCCCTGTTCAAATTTAGTCAAATTTACGGATTGTGAACCAACAAAACAGGATCTATGGAAAAAAGTGAAAAAACCATCGTGGTTCCGCATGACTTCACGGAAGTGGGAGATTATGCCCTTGAACATGCCGTTGTCATCGCTCCTATCATGGAGAATGATATCGTTCTGGTGCACATCGTAAAAGACAAGGACGATATACCTCTTGCCGAGAAACGTTGCGAGGAGATAGCAGAAAAGACTTTCAAGAAATACTTCATGAAACCACGCTACATCGTTCGGGAGGGAAGTATTTTCAAGGACATTGGTGAGATCGCTGCTGAAGTGGATGCCAATCTGGTGATCATGGGAACCCACGGAAGGAAAGGGATCCAGAAGATCACCGGCAGCTATGCCCTCAAAGTGATCGTCAGCTCCACCGTGCCTTTCATCATAGTTCAGGCTCCGCCCGAAAAGCGCAGGTTTGAAAAGATCGTCTTCCCCATAGATTTCCGCAGCGAAAACAAGGAAAAGATCCAATGGGTCAATTATCTCTCCAAATATTACAAAACCAAGTTCTATATCTTCAAGCAGAACTACAAGGACCGGCTTTTCCAAAACAAGATACGCAACAACCTGCTCTTTACCAAGAAGTTCCTTGACAGCAAGGGGATCGATTATGAGATCCACACCGCACCCGGCAAGAAAAAGTTCTGGCAGGAAACCATCGATTTCGCAAAGGAGGTGGATGCTGATATGATCCTCGTGATGACCACCAAAGACATCTCTATCGCTGATTATGCTTTGGGAGCTGACGAACAGCATATCATTGCCAACAAGGAAAAGATTCCGGTGATGTGCGTCAATCCCGATCCCTCACTCCGAAGGGTGGGAGGATTTTCTGCCATGGGAGGATGAAAAAACCTGATTCCTTCCTTGAAATATTTTCTTTTACTTTACGTTGAAAGGAAAAGGAACAAGAATTCTTGTTCCTTTTTTATCTGTACGCCATGAAGATCCTTTTTGCCACCAACAACCCTCATAAGCTGACGGAAGTCCGGCAGATGGCAGGTGACCGTTTCCGTATCCTGGGCCTGGATGATATCGGTTTGAAGGAGGATATCCCCGAAGATCACGATACTCTTGAGGGGAACGCTCTGGCAAAGGCACGGTATGTCCATGAACGCACCGGGATGCCCGTTTTCGCCGATGATACAGGCCTGGAAGCTGAAGCCCTCCGGGGACGGCCGGGAGTCCTTTCAGCCAGGTATGCCGGCCCCGAAAAGAATGACAAAAAGAACATGGAAAAACTTCTTTCGCAACTGCAAGGGATCGAAAACCGAAAAGCACGTTTCAGGACGGTGATCGCTTTCATTACGGACAAAGAGGAAGAAATGTTCTTCGAAGGTACCGTAAATGGCCACATCGCTACCACCCCGGCCGGCGAACGGGGCTTCGGATACGATCCCGTTTTTATTCCGGAAGGCTTCCAGCAAACTTTCGCCGAACTCCCCCCCGAAACCAAGAACCGCATCTCCCATCGCTACAAGGCCTTTTCAAAGTTTGCCGCCTTTCTGCAAAAAAATTATTCCCTCCCGAAAGAATGATCTCATGTTCCAGCTCAGGACATTCCTGCTTCTTTCCCTGTTCTGGACCCCGTTGTTGTCGTGGTCGCAGAGCCCTGTCGGACAGTGGCACGACCATTTCAGCTATACTCATGCCCACGGGCTTACCCTGACACCATCATCCATCTACTGTTCCACCACGGGTGGTTTTTTTTACATCACACGTGCCGACAGGTCCGTCCATCCTTTCTCCAAAGTCAACGGTCTCTCAGACCATGGCGTAGCAGCTGCTGCCTATGCCCACGAAATGGATAAACTGCTCATCGCGTACGAAAATACCAATCTCGACCTGGTCCGTTCCGACGGGATCCGGAACATGAACGATATCCTGCGCAAACCCATGCCCGGAGAGAAAAAGATTCACAATATCCTGGTGGCAGGCAATCGGGCCTATCTCTCCTGCAGTTTCGGCATCGTGGTCGTCGACATGCAAAAAGAAGAGATCAGCGAAACTTATTACATCGGAGAAGGTGGCACCCCCTTATCTGTCAATGATTTTACCCTCTGGGATGGTTTCTTCTATGCAGCCACCGACGATGGGCTTTACCGGGCTTCCGCAGATACTCCTGATTTGGTATGGTATGGCGCATGGGAAAGGGTGTCCGGACTCCCGACCTCCCACGGACGTTATACTGCGGTCACCCACCTCGGAGCCTGCCTTTTCGTGAACCTCGCCTCCTCCCAGGATTCCGTTCTTTACTATACGGACAATGACAACTGGACTCTACTTTACACCCAACCTTCCACACACGTGGAAAGGCTTCGGACAAGCAATGATCATCTTATGGTGATAGCCGGAGGAGAGATCCTCATCTACGATCATTCATTGATCCTTCAAAAGAGGATCGACGATTATGGTTTCGGCACGGCCCAAGCAGCAGATGCACTGTACGATCCGGAGGGGACCCTTTGGATCGCCGACCACAATGCGGGACTGCTCTATTCCCCGGAAGGGGTTGACTTTTTCGGTGCTACGCCGCCAGGACCCTACTATCCCAATGTCTTCCGCATCTCTGCATGGGACCACACCCTGGCAATCGCCGGCGGAGGTTACGACGCATCCTGGACCCCCCTTTACCAACCAGCCATGCTCTTCCTCCGGGAACAGGATCAATGGACCAGTCTCATCCGCTACGATATCAAAGACATCGTGCGAATCCTTCCTGATCCGCACGATCCCTCTACCATTTACCTCTCCTCCTGGAACTATGGCATCGTGGTCGTCAAGGATCATGAAATATCCACGATTTACAACGAATCCAACAGCACTCTGCAAAGTATCATCCCCGGCCAGAATTACATTCGTGTAGGAGGAATGGTCTTCGACAGGGAACATCGCCTATGGGTCACCAACTGCCAGGTCAACGAGCCCATCTCGTTCATGGAGGAGGGAGGAAAATGGAAAAGCCTTCCTTATGGAAAAACACTCCGGGATATGACTCTGGGAGACATCGTCATCGACCGGAACGATTTCAAATGGGTGGTGCTCCCGCGCGGAGGAGGTCTTTTCGTATTTGACGACCGTCACACCCCGGGCGATCCTTCGGACGACCGCACCAAAAAGATGCCGGTGATCGATCAGGAAGGGACCCTTCACAACATGCTCCACTGCATCACCGTCGACCACAACGGTTACATCTGGGTGGGTACCGACCAAGGGCCTATGGTCTACTATAACCCCTATTATGTTTTTGAGCAAGGGGTGATCCCCGTCCAGCGGATCAAGGTGCCACGCAACGATGGCTCCGGGCTGGCCGACTACCTGCTGGGCACCGAACTGGTCACCTCCATCGCCGTCGACGGGGCCGACAGAAAATGGATCGGCACCCGCCGATCCGGAGCTTTCCTGGTATCCCCCGACGGCCTGCACATCATCCGTCATTTTTCAGCCTCCAACTCCCCTCTCCCGTCCGATAACATCGTGAGCATCGCCATCGACCCTGTAACGGGTATGGTTTATTTCGGTACCGACAAAGGAGTGGTCTCCTATCACGGAACAGCCACAGAGGGTAAGATCCTGCTCTCGAATATCAAAGTGTATCCCAACCCGGTAAGGGAAGATTACGAGGGACCGGTCGTTATCACAGGTCTGACGGAAAATGCCTATGTCACCATCACCGACATCAGCGGCAATCTCGTGTTCAGCACCACTTCCCTGGGAGGTCAGGCTCTCTGGAAGATCACCAACATGGCGGGAGAAAGGGTGGCCACCGGCGTCTATCTCATCTTTGTGACCGATCAGAACGGAGAACAGAAAAAAGTAGGAAAGGTCCTCGTCATCCGCTGACCTTATTCATTATCCTTTCCCTCCTCCTGATCGCCTTTTTCGGGCTCATCATCCTCGGTGATGAGGCGGGAGATCCGTTCGATCTGTTTCTGTTTGTTCACCTCACGCAGACTGCGGGCCGTCTTGGTAAAATACTGGTGCCCGGAGATGAACTTCACCTGCAGCTTGTTCCACTCGTTCAGTGAGCCGATCTTCCCCTGTTCATGGAGCTCCTTGTAAAGGGTATTGGAAACGGGTATAAAGTCGGTACGTCCCAGATAGTCCAGATCAGCATCACAAATGATCTCCTCCAGCAGGTTCTTGGGTTTGGGAGGCAGTTTGGTCGCCATGATGATCTCACAGATCCTGTCGATCTGTTCGTCGGTGTATCCATATTTAGGCAGCATCTCACGGGCAATCACCGTACCGTAGTACTCATGGTTGTCGTACTGGATCGTATGCCCCACGTCATGGAACAAGGCAGCGGTCTTGAGCAGCAGCATCTCCTCATCGTTGATACCTTCCGCCCAGCCGATCAGCTCCACCTCCGTCACCACATCGACCGTATGTTTAACATTATGATAGTAAAGATACTTGGGCAATTCCTTCTCCAGCTTGTCCAGGATCACCTCCTGAAGGTCGTTGAAACGGATCAGCCCGAACTTCACGAAGAAATTCTTGTTGGGTGTGAAGCCGTCGTCTTCCGTGAACTCCGGCTTCAGTCCGCGCACGACATACATATCCAGGTCGCCCTTGTACTTCACGGGCATTTTTCCGTAATACTCACACTGGAAAAATTCCTTCACCAGTTCATAGGTCATCACGGAGATGACAATATCCCCAGGCTCGGCAGCTGACTCGATCCGGGAAGCCGTATTGACGGTATCCCCCTTGATCTCGTACGATACTTTCCTTTTTCCGATGACATTGGCGATCACAGGACCGGTATGGATGCCGATCTTCAACTCCCAAAGGTTGCCCAGGGCAGGGTCAAAGTCCTTCTGCACCTTCTCAAGATGCCTTTTCATCTCGAGGGCAGCCATCACCACATCGATGGGGTTGGTGCTGTTCTTGATCGGCACCCCCCCCGCCAGCATGTAAGTGTCACCGATGGTCTTGATCTTCTCCAGCTTGTATTTTTTTGCAATGGTATCGAACTCAAAGAAGATCTCATCCAGTTTGTCGATGATGGCCTGGGAATCCGATTTGCCGGAGATCTTGGAAAAGCCGTGAATATCTGCGAACAGGACCGTGGCCATATCGAAACGGAGGGTCTGCACCTTTTGCACGGTCTGTTTCCCTTTCCGCACCTGTTCAGGCGAGAGGCTTTCCAGCAGGGCTTTTTGCTTTTCGTTCTCATACTGGAGCTTTTCACATCTTTTCTGCAGCTCCTTGAGTCTCATCTCCAGCTCCGCATTGGCCTTGGCCAGCTGGGCGATCCGCTTGACAAAGTCCTGCTCTTTTGCACGGTCCATTTGAATGAAGATTTTAGATATGCCGGTATGGTTGCTGTAACAAAATTAAATTTATTTCCCGTTTTTTGTCATGAATTTTCCTAATTTGGGAAAAAGAAGCTGGCCATGAACGAGAAGACTCCCGGGATCGTCCTGAAACAGATCCGTTACAGCGACAGCTCCCGTATCGTCCATATCTACACCCGGCACCGGGGACGCCTGGCTTTCATGGTAAAAGGAATAGGCAGGAAGAAAGGACGTTTCTCCCCGGCATGGTTCCAGCCGCTCACCTTGCTGGAGCTGGAGATCTCTTATCGTTCCGCTCGTTCCTTGCAGACCCTTCATGATGCTCACCTCGCCCTGCCCTTGCCGGAGATCCATGGCAACATCGTAAAAACCTCGCTTGCCCTTTTTCTCAGTGAGCTGCTCTATCGCACCCTTGAAGAAGAAGAACCCAATCCCTCCCTCTATACGTTCCTTCAGGACGAGATCCTTCGCCTCGAAGCAGAAAAGGACCCTGGCTCCTTCCATCTGTTTTTCCTGGCCGGTCTCACCCGGCACCTTGGGTTCTCCCCCTCCAACCGCTTTTCTGACGATACTCCTTTCTTCGATCTCAGGGAAGGACTTTTTGTGAGCACCCCCCCTGCTCACCAGGATCTTCTGGACACTCATGAAGCCCGCCTTTTCTCCCTCCTTCTCGATGGAGAACCGCCCGTTGTCATGTCAACCGACTATAAAAAAAGATTTCTTGAAAAGCTCCTGCTATATTACCACATTCACCTGGAAGGCATGGGACCTGTCCGTTCCCTTGAGATCTTGCACCATGTGTTCCACTGATGAATTTTAAACCAAATCTCTCCCCATGAAGATGCTTACCTCTCTCGTACGCTGGATCAACATGAAAAGGCTGAAACAGATCGACCTTTTCATGCAGCATCCCTGGGAGGTTCAGGAGCGCACGCTTTTCGGGTTACTGCAGAAGGCTGCCGGCACCTGGTGGGGACAACGGTATGATCTCGGGTCGATCCGCACAGTCCGGCAGTTCCAGGTCCGTCTGCCACTGCAGCAATACGAGGATCTGGCCCCTCATGTCGAACGGCTCCGAGAGGGGGAGACCAACCTGCTCTGGCCCGGCAAGATACGCTGGTTCGCAAAATCTTCCGGCACCACCTCCTCCCGCAGCAAGTTCATCCCCGTATCACGTGAAGCGCTTGAGGAATGCCATTTCCGGGGCGGCAAGGACGTCCTGGCCCTCTATATGCGCAATGTGCCCGACACGAAGATCTTTTCAGGCAAGGCCCTGACCCTGGGAGGAAGCCACCAAGTAAACAAATTCTCCAACCGCTCCCTCTATGGTGATCTCTCAGCGATCCTCATTCAGAACATCCCCTTCTGGGCACATTTCCTTCGTGTACCGGAGCTGGGGATCGCCCTGCTCGACCAGTGGGACGTCAAACTGAAAGAGATCGCCCGCACCACCATCCACGAGAACGTCACCAACCTTGCCGGTGTCCCTTCCTGGAACCTTGTCCTGATACGATATATCCTGGAATACACCGGAAAAAAGAACCTCCTGGAGATCTGGCCCAATCTCGAGCTTTTTATCCACGGCGGGGTGAGTTTCGAACCTTATCGCCGGCAGTTCGAGGACCTGATACCTTCCCCCCGCATGCACTACATGGAAACCTACAATGCTTCCGAAGGATTTTTCGCCATACAGGATGACCTTTCCCGCAACGAGATGCTCCTGATGCTTGACTACGGCATCTTTTACGAATTCATCCCGATGGAACATTTTGACAATGAGGATCCTCCTGTACTGACCCTCCCGGAGGTGGAAAAAGGAAAAAACTATGCTCTGGTGATCACCACCAATGGCGGATTATGGCGTTATGTCATCGGTGACACCGTTCGCTTCACTTCCCTTCGTCCTTATCGCCTGGTGATCACGGGAAGGACCCGCCATTTCCTGAACGCCTTTGGCGAAGAGGTCATCATCGACAACGCCGAGAAAGCCCTTCGGGCAGCCTGTGAAAAGACCCGCGCCGTGGTCAGCGAGTACACCGTCGCTCCCGTTTTCATGGAAGAAGGAAAAAAAGCCCGACACGAATGGTGCATCGAGTTCGAACATCCACCGACCGATATGGAGATCTTCACCCGGCTGCTCGATGAACACCTCATGAAGGTCAACTCCGACTACGAGGCCAAAAGGTTCAAGGATATCACCCTCGACATACCCCTGGTCCACCGGGTGAAACAGGGCACTTTCCTCGAATGGTTCAGGCGCCACAACAAAGTGGGAGGACAGAACAAAATGCCCCGTCTCTCCAACAAACGGGATTTTGTCGAAGAGATCCTGAAAATTGACCGGGAAAGCAACTCCCTTTGAGGAATTTTCCTATTTTTAAAAGTCACTATCAACAAAAAGATCACCATGCACATTGCCATCGCAGGGAACATCGGTTCGGGCAAAACAACCCTCACGGGCCTGCTCGCCAAACATTACAACTGGGAAGCCCGTTACGAAGATGTCAACGACAATCCTTATCTCAATGATTTTTACGAGGATATGCAACGTTGGTCTTTCAACCTGCAGATCTATTTCCTCAACAGCCGTTTCGCCCAGGTGATCGAGATACGCAAGCTCAAGCACACGGTCATCCAGGATCGCACGATCTACGAGGATGCTTATATCTTCGCCCCGAACCTTCACTCGATGGGACTGATGTCGACCCGCGACTTCGAAAACTATTTCACCCTTTTCCAGCTGATGAGCTCTTTCATCCAGCCTCCCGATCTGCTTCTCTACCTCCGGGCTTCCGTACCCACCCTCGTGAACCAGATCCAGAAAAGAGGAAGAAAATACGAGAGCAACATCCGCCTCGACTATCTCCAGCGCCTCAACGAAAGATACGAAGCCTGGATCGATTCTTACAACCTAGGTAAGAAACTGATCATCGAAGCCGATGATTATGATTTCCCCAACAATCCCAATCATATGCGAGAGGTCATCGACAAGATCGATGCCGAACTGTACGGCCTGTTCAAGGAAAACAAAGAAAAATGATCCTTCTTCCCCATGCGGCTCCGCCAAATCATTTGGTACCTTTTTTGCTGGGGTATAAATAAGCAAAGTAAAAAGATGAACGAGGAATTACGGATTGAGAAAACACGTTATACCCCTTATATTCACCTCAAAAAAGGGGATATCCGTTTTGAAGGCCGTTCGGTGGTCAATGATCCCGTTCCTCTTTTTCAGCCTGTTTATGACTGGATAAGGAATTACGTCCAAAACGATCCCGATAAAACCCGTATCGATCTGAAATTCGAATACATCAACTCCTCTTCCACCAAGTGGATCTTCGAGATCCTCAAGTTCTTCCAGAAAGACCCCAAGCTGCTTCGCGAGACGAAAGTGAACTGGTACTATGAACGAGGTGATGAGGACATGAAAGAACTCGGAGAGATCCTGCGTTCAGCGCTCGGTCCTTCCCTGGAACTTATCGAGATTCCTGAAGGAACATAAAAAAAGCCCCCTATTGTCCTTCCTCTTCCCTCTTCTCAGCTGTCCCCCCAGGATTCGAACCTGGACAGGCAGAACCAAAATCTGCAGTGCTACCATTACACCAGGGGACAATCGAAAGCGGGGCAAATTTAAGAATTTTTCCTCCACCATCCACCTGTCCCCGGCAGGCCTCTGAACTGTTTTTGTTCAAAATTTAGAATATCTTTGAAAAAAAAGCCCTGATGAAAGCCACAGGGATCCTCCAGAAGATGGTTTCCCGTTATGACCCCCTCACGGGAGAGGTATCCTATATGCTCGATCTGGACGGGATCATCGTCGCAATGAATGAGTTGATAGGCCATTCTGTCTCTTTTCAATTTGAAGGAGAGATCCGTTGCATCCATTGTGGCAGAAAGATCAAAAAAACCTTCGCCCAGGGTTACTGCTATCCCTGTTTCACCACCCTCCCTGAAACCGACAGATGTATCCTGCATCCTGAACTTTGCCAGGCACATCTGGGTATTTCGCGCGATATGGAATGGTCCAGGGAACATTGTCTGCAGGACCATTTTGTTTATCTGGCCTATACGAGCGGTGTGAAAGTGGGAGTGACCCGTGCCTCTCAGGTACCCTATCGCTGGATCGACCAGGGGGCGGTGGCAGCCCTGCGTATCGCCCGTACCCCCTACCGCCACCTGGCCGGCACGATCGAAGTCTTCCTGAAACAGTATCTGAACGACAAAACCCGCTGGAAAACCATGCTCGGCAACACGGCACCCCCGATCGAGATGCTTGAAAACGAAAGAAAGAGAATAACGGAACTTCTCAGAAAAGAAAAAACATATGAAAAATATCTTTTCCACGATCCTTCCCCGACCATCCTGAAATATCCCGTGAATCTGTATCCTGAGTACATCCGTTCGGTCAGCCTGGACAAACAACCATCCCTGGAAGGGACGCTCGCCGGGATCAAAGGCCAGTACCTCATCTTCCGGTCGGGCGAAGTGATCAACATCCGCAAACACGGTGGCTATGTCATCACCCTCACCACATCCTGAAAAGCAACTGAACGAGGAAGACCAGCTGGAACTGGCCAACAAAAGAGCCCGCTACAGCCTGGTATTTCCCGGTTTTTTTCTGCTCCTTCTCTGGATGTTCTATATTGTCACTTATGTACTTCAGATCGATCTTACCACATGGGGGATCTATCCGAGAAGACTGAGCGGCCTCAAAGGGATCCTCTTTTCTCCGCTGATCCACGGTAGCCTGCACCACCTTTTCAGCAATTCGGTCTCCCTGTTCATCCTGATGTTCATCACACTCTATTTTTACCGGGATCTCGCATACCGTGTGTTTATCCTTATCTGGCTGATGGACGGGATATGGGTATGGATGTTCGCCCGGCAAGCTTATCACATCGGTGCCAGCGGACTTGTGTACGGACTGGCCTCCTTCCTTTTTTTCAGCGGCATCATACGCCGGCATGTCCCGTTAGTGGCCATCTCTCTGCTTGTCTCTTTCCTGTATGGCAGCATGGTGTGGGGACTCTTCCCCATCGTGGAGGATATCTCCTGGGAAGCTCATCTGATGGGGGCACTGGCCGGACTGATCCTGGCCCTCCTCTACCGGCACGAAGGGCCACAAAAACCTCCCCCACCCTGGGAAAAAGAGGATGAAGAAGATGAGGATACGGAAGATCAGGGAGCCTTCCCTTCTTTCCCTGGCCCACAGCCCAACCACAAGGACTATCAATGAACAAATACGGTGTAAAACCTCCTCTGACGGCACCCTATTTCAGATCCGCTGTACCGGGAAATCTTTTTTTTCGTATGTTTGCTTGCTTTTTTGGAGGCATATATACGCTTACTGTTTGTCTATCACACGATTAGTTGAATTTAAAATGAAAACGGATCTGAACGGACCGGTCCTTGCCAAAGAAACGGCCTATCTCAATGACTCCCTTTTCCAGGGCAGCTCCCTTCTTATCGGGAACAGGATCCCGCGGGATTTTTTTGAAGTGGAAGGAAGCGGAGAAAGCGATGTCACCATCCATGCGGGATCGTTCCATCTGGCATTGCAGAATGCAGGTATCGAAAGGTACAACATCATGACCTACTCCTCGATCCTTCCGGGTATCGCCCGGAAAGTACCGCCGCCCCGCCAAGGGATGCATGGTGCCGTGCTGGAATCGATCCTCTCGGTCAGCCATGCCGCGTCCGGAGAAACCGCCACCGCCGGACTCATCTACGCCTGGCTGTACGACCGCGTCACAGGCAAACGCTACGGAGGACTCGTATGCGAACACAACGGATCCTATCCCGTCGAAGAACTCTACCAAAAACTGCAGAACAGCCTCCGGGAGCTCTATGAAGAAGGTTTTGCACGCCAATACGAACTGAGAGATCCCACGATCCTCTGGAAAAGCTTCGTTCCTTCTAAGCGTTACGGGACCGCCCTGGTGGGTCTTTGTTTCAGCTCCTATGTGTATCCCCTCATCCGGACGCCATGAAATTACCTTCTTACGGTGATCTCCCGGCAGGATACGATCTCGTTGGCTCGTCCCGGTACCTCCTCCTGCCTGTACCCTACGATGCCACCAGTACTTGGTTGAAAGGAGCAGCTCAAGGGCCGGAAGCCCTGCTGGAAGCATCCACCCACATGGAGCTTTACGATATCGAAACACGCACCGAGGTTTACCGTCAGGGCATCCACACGGCCCTGCCTCCTGATGTACGTCATGCACCACCCGAAGAGATGGTCCGCCGTGTACAGGAAGAAACAGGAAAATGGCTCGACCAGGGAAAGACCGTCGTCACCGTGGGCGGAGAACACTCTGTCGCCATAGGGGCTTTCTATGCCCATGCAGAGCGTTCCCCCGGCCTCTCGGTCCTGCAGCTCGACGCGCACGCCGATATGCGGGAAACATACGAAGGCAGTCGCTACAACCACGCCTGTGTGGCTGCCCGTATGAGCGAAAAAGCCCCGCTCACCCAGGTAGGCATCCGCAGCATGGACCGTTCCGAGGAAAAGAAAATGGATCCAAAAAGAACCTTCTTTGCCTGCGAACTCGACCAGCATCCCGACTGGATGGAGAAAGTGGTGGAGACCCTCGGTCCCGATGTCTATATCACCCTGGACCTCGACGTACTCGACCCCGCCGTGATGCCCTCCACCGGCACCCCCGAACCCGGCGGCCTCGACTGGTATATCCTCCTGCAGCTTCTGAAAAAGGTCTTCAGCCACAGGAACGTCGTAGGGTTCGACCTGTGCGAGCTGGCACCCCTCCCCGAACACAAAGCACCCGACTTCCTGGCTGCCAAACTGCTTTACAAAATGTTAACCTATCATCATCTTTACCATCCATGAAAAAGGAAGACCTGCTGAAAACACCTGTCGAACAGGTGGACATCAAGAGCTTCGACAGCCGGCCCATCATCGAGGCCATGAAGAGGATGTCTTTCTCAGCCCGCGACACAGCCCGGGCTGCCGAGATCTTTGAGAACATGATCTCAGACTCCGGGACCACCGTCATCCTGACCCTGGCGGGAAGCACCAGCGCCGCCGGATGCATGGACATCTACGCCGAACTGGTACGCCTCGGCATGGTCGATGTGGTGGTCGCCACCGGCGCCTCCATCGTCGACATGGATTTCTTTGAGGCCCTGGGCTTCCGTCATTATCAGGGAACATCCCGCATCGACGACCGTCTCCTGCGCTCCCTGTACATCGACCGCATCTACGACACCTTCATCAACGAGAACGAGCTCCAGCAATGCGACCTCACCATCAAGCAGATCGCCGACCACCTGGGCCGCGGCATTCTCTCCTCACGCGAGTTCATCCGTGAAATGGGCAGATACCTCACCGAACATGCCGTGAAGAAAAACTCCCTTGTCCAGGCAGCCTATGAGATGGATGTGCCGGTCTTTTGTCCAGCCTTCAGTGACAGCAGCGCCGGCTTCGGCCTCGTGCTGCACCAATGGGAACATCCTGCCGAACATGTTTCGATCGATTCGGTCAAAGACTTTCGTGAACTGACCCGCATCAAAATGGAGGCCGGTGATACAGGTCTTTTCATGATCGGCGGCGGCGTGCCCAAGAACTTCGCCCAGGATACCGTGGTGTGTGCCGAGATCCTGGGCCGTGAGGTGCCGATGCACAAATATGCCGTCCAGATCACCGTGGCCGATGTCCGGGACGGCGCCTGCTCTTCTTCCACGCTCCAGGAAGCCTCCTCCTGGGGCAAAGTGGACACCCGTTACGAACAGATGGTATTTGCCGAAGCCACCACCGTGATGCCCCTGATCGGCAGCTATGTTTACCATAACGGAAACTGGAAGGAAAGACAACCCAAACGATGGAACAGGATCTTCTGAAAAACAGCGAACCCTTACTACCCGCCGCCGTGATCTTCGACCTCGATGGCGTCATTACCGATACGGCCATGCTTCATACCTCCGCCTGGAAGGAGATGTTCAACGGTTTTCTCCGAACACTGGAAGGCAAAGAGAGGGGCGACACACGCCCCTTCACCGATGAGGATTACAGGACTTACGTGGACGGACGTCCCCGCTACGAAGGTGTTCAGGCTTTCCTCGCTTCACGGGGCATCCGGCTCCCCTGGGGCGACCCTTCCGACCCTCCAGGAATGTCGACCATTTGTGCTTTGGGAAATCTTAAAAACGAAATTTTTCACACGGTCCTGCAACGTCAGGGAGTAAAGGTCTATCCTTCCACCCTCCGGCTCATCCATGCCCTGCAAAAGGAAAAGATCCCCATGGCAGTGGCCTCTTCCAGCAAGAATTGCAGAGTTGTGCTGGAAAAGACCGGCCTTCTCGATCGATTCTCTGTATGCATCGGAGGTGTGGAAGCTGCCAAGGAAAATCTAAAAGGTAAACCCGAACCTGATCTTTTCCTTCACACTGCTGCCTTACTGAATGTCCGGCCAAACCAAAGCGTCGTGATCGAGGATGCCGTATCCGGTGTGGAAGCGGCCCTACGCGGCGGGTTTGGACTGGTGATCGGCATCGCAAGGCACGGAGACCCTGCCTCGCTCCTTGGTGCAGGCGCCCACTGGGTCGTCACCGACCTCGAGGAGGTCTCCGTTGCTCAAATAAGAGACCGGTTAAGTAACAAATTATCCCGCTGACCTCTCATCCCGGGGCTCCACCCCTGCCGGATGATCCACCTGCATCAACCAACAAAAAAACCCGGCAATGCCGGGCCTCTTCACCGCTCCTCAGGCTGGACTCGAACCAGCGACCCTCTGATTAACAGTCAGATGCTCTAACCAACTGAGCTACTGAGGAATTTTTAGCTCGGCAAAAATACGATGTTTTCTTAAATTATCCAATATCTTTGCACAAAAATATCCTGCCTCATGCACAACGAACCCGCACCCGTCACCGGGATGGGCAATGCCCTGATGGACATACTCGTCCGCATCGATTCGGAAGAACTGCTGGAACGCCTCGATCTCCCGAAGGGGAGCATGACCCTCATCGACAGGGAAAAGGCCGAGACCATCCTGAAAATGGTCCGCAGCCATCCCAAAAGCTACACTCCCGGCGGTTCGGCGGCCAACACCATCCGCGGACTGGCGGCTCTGGGCCAACCCGCCTTTTACATCGGCTCCGTAGGCGACGATGAACTGGGCGTGATGTTCCGTGAGAGCATGGAGGAAGAGAACATCGGCACCCATCTCCTCACCGGCACCCTGCCCACAGGCTTTGCCATCGGTTTCATCACTCCCGATTCGGAACGGACCTTCGCCACCTATCTCGGAGCTGCCACCGAACTCTCTCCCGACCGGCTCCATCCGGAGATGTTCCACGATCAGAAGATCTTCCACATCGAAGGATACCTGATCATCGACCATCCGCTCATCGAGGAAGCACTCACCCTGGCCAGACGGGCCGGAGCCGAGATCTCCTACGATATGGCCAGCTACAACGTGGTGGAAGAGAACCGCGATTTCATCAGGGAACTCCTCCAAAAGCATGTCGATATCGTCTTTGCCAACGAAGAAGAAGCACGTGCCTTTACAGGAAAATCCCCGCTGGACGCACTGGAAGAATTAGGATCCTATTGTAAGATCGCTGTGGTGAAAACCGGCGCATCCGGTTCTTTGGTGCGCATGGAGGACGAGACTTACATGGTAAAGGCCATCCCCGCCTCCGGCGTCGATACCACCGGGGCGGGTGATATGTACGCTGCCGGGTTCCTCTACGGATATATTCAGGGAATGCTTCCGGAACAATGCGGGAAGATCGGATCCCTGCTGGGTGGAAAAGTGATCGAGGTCATCGGTACCCAGCTTCCGGATGAAACCTGGCAGGAGATCCACAGACAAATCCGTCAGATCCAGGAGGACTAACCTCCCCGCCGCTCTCTCTTTTGTGAAAAAAGATTGGGCCCCTCCTCAAAAAGAGAAGGATGATCACGGTCAAAACGCTCGAGGATGGTCCTCATGATCGCCTCCCGCATGAACTCGGACTTGCTGATACGGTATCTCTCACAATAGAGGTTAAGCGCCTGCAGCTCACGGTTGTTGAGCATGATCGTCTGACGGTTCGTCCGTCGCAGTGAGGCCTCTTTCGTCCGGTATCGTCGCAAAATGCCAAGGTTGGTTCCTGCTCCAAAGATAAAAAAAGGAACGTCCTCTGTCGCTTTGATTTATCAACATATTAACAGGGTGCCCCTATTCGAACGCCTTGGGTACCCCGCAAATGAACACCAACGGCCGGTCAGGGGAAGTGTTACGGTACTGATGCATCTCATCCGGCAACACCAGCGCAAAATCCCCTTCTTTTACCGGAAACTCTTCCCCCTTCTCGTTCACTAAAACCCCTTCCCCTGAGATGATGTAATTCATGTGTTCATACGGATGACGATGATATGGGGTATGACCCCCCGGCTCGACTGTGAACACACGGTACGAATATACCGGTACACCGTCCTTCGTTGAGAGAGGCATTTGCTTGTAGGCCCCCACGGCTCCTTCCATCTCCACCTTTTTCTTTTCTACCTGATCCAGGGAAACGATTTTCATGTCGTCGATGTTTTTTGGGATTTGTACAGCAGGTTTTTCACCGTTGATCCTTTGACCACAAGAGAGGTTTTGATCACTTTCCTTCGCGGGGGGATCTCCCGCTCAGGTTGGATCAGCCGCTCGATCAGCAGCCGGGCCGCTTCCTGTCCGATCTCGAAACCATGTTGTTCCACCGAAGTGATGGCCGGCGTGGTCAGGTTGGAGATCTCACCGTTGGTGAACCCCACGATCGCCACATCCTCAGGGATACGGAATCCCAGCTTCTTGATCACTTTCATCACACCGGCCGCCGTCATGTCGTTCACACAGAAAAAAGCATCCGGACGCGGTTCCAGCCGCATGGCTTCCTCGGTACGCTCCACCGCCTCTTCCATCGTATCACACTTGATGATATAATCTTCCCGCACAGGGATCTGAAACTCCCGCAAGGCCTTTTCATAGCCTTCCCTCCTCAGTCGTCCGATACCCAGGGTCTGCGGAGCAGAAAAATGTACGATATTCCTGTATCCGTTCCTTATCAGATGCCGAACGGCTTCATATGCCGCCTCAAGATCATCCACATACACCTGATCGGTATTCAGCTCCTCCGTCACGCGATCGAACATCACGAGAGGAACCCCTTGTTCAATAACCCTGCGCAAATGCGACAGATCCCGCGTCTTTTTCGACAACGACACAAGGATGCCGTCCACCCTGCTGTAAAGCAATGCCTCGATGCTCTCCACCTCCCGCTCGTACTGTTCGTTCGACTGGCAGATCATCACCCGGTACCCTGAGTCGGAAGCTACCGCTTCGATCCCGCTGATGACGGTCGAAAAGAAATAATGCACGATCTCGGGAACCACCACGCCGATCGTACGGCTCTCCCCTTTTTTCAGGCTTAAAGCCACCAGGTCAGGACGATAGTTGAGACGTTGGGCCAGCTCCTTCACCGCCTTTTTCGTTTCCGCACTGATGTCGGGATGATCCTTCAATGCCCTCGAAACCGTCGAAGGCGAGATCCCCAACTGCCTGGCAATGTCCTTGATCGTAACGGCCATGACCCCCCCTTTTTTGTTGCTTCATGAACATTGAAGATAACATTTTTTTCTTTTATTCCTTCTTCTTTTTTCTCCGCCATCCCCCGTTGCAAACGTTTGCGGAATCGATTGCGGCATTTTATTGAAAATTAACTAAATACATCTTTGTCATTTTATATTTTTGTTTCGGACCTTTGGGCCCGTAGAACCCATTGTTGTAAAAATATTCATCAAACCTGGACCATATGAAAAGGAGATCATTAGGCAGGATGGCTTGGATCCTTGGCATGTTCCTGATGTCGGGGGTCTTGTATGCTCAGCAGCTCACCGTGACCGGACGGGTCACGGATGCCGCCGACGGCTCCCCGCTGCCGGGAGTCAACGTCGCGGTGAAAGGAAAACCTGTGGGAACCGTCACCAACAATCAGGGGATCTATTCCCTCACCGTCCATAAGGGTGACACCTTGGTTTTCATGTTCGTGGGATACCAGAACAAAGAAGTGGTTGTCGGCGACCGCACTGTCATCGATGTGTCCCTGCAATTCAGCGAAGTTTCCCTGAAAGAAGTAGTGGCCATCGGTTATGGTACGGTCAAAAAAGAAGATGCCACGGGTTCTGTGGCGGCGGTCTCGGCCGAAGATTTCAACCGGGGTGCGATCACCTCGCCGCAGGAACTGGTCACAGGCAAGATCGCCGGGGTACAGATCACCGATGCAGGCGGTGCACCAGGCGCCGGGGCCATGATCCGCATACGCGGTGGCTCCTCCCTCTCCGCCAGTAACGACCCCCTCATCGTCATCGATGGAGTACCCGTCGACAACGAAGGAGTGGCCGGCATGAGAAACCCTCTCAACACCATCAACCCCGATGACATCGAGACCTTCACCGTGCTGAAGGACGCTTCCGCCACCGCCATTTACGGATCACGCGCCTCCAACGGCGTGATCATCATCACCACCAAAAAAGGCCGGAAAGATCAGCCTTTCTCGGTCACTTACAACGGCAACGTTTCCTGGGCTACACGCTCAGGTGAGATCAGCGTGCTGAACACCGAACAGTTCAAGCAGATCGTCAGCGACCATTTCGCCGATAACCCCAATGCCATCAATCTCATGGGGACCGCCAGCACCGACTGGCAGGACGTGGTTTTCCAGACAGCATTCAGCCATGACCACACGCTCAGCTTCACCGGCGGGGTCAAAAAACTCCCTTACCGTTTTTCGGTGGGCTATACCGATCAGGACGGTATCCTGAAAACCTCCGAGCTCAACCGCACCACCGGAGCGCTGAGCCTCAACCCCGTTTTCTTCGACGGCGATCTGAAGATCGACCTGAACATCAAAGGTATGTACATCAAGAACCGGTTCGCCAACCAGGGGGCTATCGGGTCGGCCGTGGCCTTCGACCCTACCCAGCCCGTTTACGATCCAGGCAATCCTTACGGAGGCTATTTCACCTGGGTACAGCCCAACGGCGATCCCATCACCATCGCTCCGGCCAACCCGCTCGCCCTCCTGGAGATGACCGACAACCGGTCTGATGTATCCCGCAGCCTCGGCAACGTACAGTTGAGCTACCGTCTGCCCTTCCTACGGGAGCTGACGGCCAAGCTCAACCTGGGGTACGATGTCTCCAAAAGCGACGGGAACAACTTCGTCCCCGAAAACGCTGCATGGGCTTATGACCCCCTCAACGGCGGCGGGAACAAAACCCATTACACCCAGAAGAAACGGAACAGCCTTCTTGATTTTTACTTCAATTACAAGAAAGACCTGCCCTCGGCCTCGAGCCGCATTGACATCACCGCCGGCTACTCCTGGCAACATTACTGGCGCAAAGGAACCACCTACGCCACCAACGTGCGCGAAAGCCTGGTGTACGAAGATTCCGATTACGCCACCGAAAATTATCTCGTCAGCTTCTTCGGAAGGATCAACTACATCTTCAAGGACCGTTACATGGTCACCTTCACCCTGAGGGATGACGGCTCCTCCCGTTTCGCTCCGGAGAACCGCTGGGGTCTCTTCCCCTCCGTGGCCCTGGCCTGGGACATGGCCCGCGAGAACTTCATGAACAGTGAAGTGATCAACACCCTCAAACTGCGCCTCGGGTATGGCATCACCGGACAACAGGATATCGGCGGCGATTACCCCTATCTTCCCCGGTATACCTACGGCCTCGACAATGCCCAATACCAGTTCGGGAACACTTTCGTCACCACCCTCAGACCGGAAGGATATGACGAGAACCTGAAATGGGAGGAGACCACCACTTACAACATCGGTCTCGATTACGGTTTCCTGAACAACCGCATCACCGGAAGCATCGATGCTTACTACCGGGAGACCTCCGACCTGCTCAACTTCATTCCCGTACCGGCAGGGACCAACCTCACCAACCAGATCCTTACCAATGTGGGTGACCTCTACAACAAAGGGATCGAGTTCGCCATCAACGGTACGGCCGTCTCCAAAAAAGAGACCAAATGGGACATCGGGTTCAACCTCACTTACAACAAGAACGAGATCACCAAACTGACCGCCACAGATGATCCCAACTACCTCGGTGTCTTCACAGGCGGCATCCTGGGCGGCGTGGGAAACACCATCCAGATACACAGTGTGGGATACCCCGCCAACTCGTTCTACGTTTACGAACAGGTCTACGATGAAGAAGGACATCCTGTCGAAGGCCTTTATGTCGACCGCAATCACGACGGCCAGATCACCGTCGACGACCGCTACCACTACAAAAAAGCGGCCCCGGATGTCTTCATGGGTTTCAGCTCCCTCCTCAACTGGAAAAACTTCGATTTCTCCTTTGCGGGAAGGATCAGCTTGGGGAACTACGTTTACAACAACATGTTCTCCAACAACGGCACCTACAGCAGTCTGTACAACTCCGTGGGTTATCTCTCGAACGTGACCACCAGCCTGCTGGACACTCATTTCGAGAACCCCAAATATTTTTCCGACTATTATGTTGAGGACGGTTCTTTCCTGCGGATGGATCACATCACGCTGGGTTATTCCTTCGAGAACTTCAAGTGGGCCCGTCTGCGGGTCTATGGAACCGTCAGGAACGCTTTCCTGATCACCGGTTACGACGGACTGGATCCTGAAGTGGCCAACGGTATCGACAGCAATGTCTATCCGCGCCCCAGAACCTTCCTTTTTGGTGTCAGTGCTCAGTTTTAAAGAAAAAAGAACAGAACGATGAATACCCGTAAGTTCAAGATGACAATGATCGGAGTGACGGCCCTGATGATGGCCATGAGCTCCTGCGTGAAGGACCTGGACACTGTACCCATCGATCCCGATGTGGTCACCTCGGCCAAGGTCTATCGCAATCCCGAATCCTACAAGCAGGTGCTGGCCAAGCTGTATGCCGGCCTGGCGGTCAGCGGCCAGCAAGGCCCCCACGGCATGGGCGACCTCAGCGGTCTGGACGAAGGTTTCGGCCAATACCTCCGCGCCTACTGGTATGCCCAGGAACTGCCTACCGACGAAGCCGTCATCGCCTGGAACGACGGTAACCTCCGCGATTACCACGAACAGGACTGGTCGGCCTCAAACGAGTTCATCACCAACCTCTATTACAGGATCTTCTATCAGATCTCTCTGTGCAACGAATTCCTCCGCCAGTCAACGGACGAAAAACTCCAGGAGTACGGGATCGACAACACCTACTGGGATGAGATCCACGGATACCGTGCCGAAGCCCGTTTCCTGCGTGCTCTCAGTTACTGGCATGCCCTCGACCTGTTCGGCAGTGTCCCCTTCGTGACCGAAAAGGACAAAGTGGGCGCCTTCTTCCCGGAGCAGATCTCCAAAAAAGACCTTTTCGAATATATCGAATCGGAACTGACCGATATCCAGGACAAGCTCCCTGAGCCGCGCACCAACGAATATGGCCGTGCCGACCGGGCTGCCGCCTGGATGCTCCTTGCCAAACTTTACCTCAATGCCGAAACTTACATCGGCGAAGCTCGCTACGCCGATGTCATCACCTACACCAGCAAGGTGATCGATGCCGGCTATACCCTGGAACCCCAGTACCAGAACCTCTTCCTGGCCGATAACGATCAGGCTTCAGGGATCATCTTCCCCATTACTTTCGATGGCCTGCACACCAAAACGTGGGGAGGTACCACCTTCATCATCCACGCCTCGGTGGGAGGATCGATGAATCCCGCCGACTTCGGCATCGACGGAGGCTGGGCCGGCCTGCGTACCACCAAGGAGTTCGTGGCCAAGTTCATGGACATTTCCGGTCTGAAGAGCAAGGCCCTCCCCTCCGCCAAAGGCTCCGACTATCCGCTCGTCTTCGTGCCGGGAAGTTACCAGGGATGGCATCCCGACGACAGCACCACCGTCCTGGCCTCGGTCAACGATGACGGCAAATACGAAGGATACCTCTGGTTCCCCGACGACAACACCGAGTTCAAATTCTGTTACACTCCCGACTGGAGTGTCAACTACGGCGACGACGGTGCCGACGGCACCCTCGACCGCAACGGCGCCAACATCGTCGCACCCGCTGCCGGCTATTACAAGATCAACCTCGACACCACAGCCCACACCTATGCCCTCCTGAAGACCGAGTGGGGGGTGATCGGCAGCGCCACTGCCGACGGCTGGAACTCGGATCAGAACATGACCTACGATCCGGCCACTGGCCTCTGGACCATCGTCCTCGAACTGCAGGCCGGCGAGATCAAGTTCCGCGCCAACGACGACTGGGCCCTCAACTACGGTGATAACGGTGCCGACGGCATCCTCGAAGAGGGTGGAGCCAACATCAGCATCCCCGAACCCGGCAAATACAAGATCTCTCTCAAGCTCGGCATCCCCGACTACACCTACACCATCGAAAAATACGCTTCCGACAGCCGTTCCATGTTCTACACCGACGGTCAAACCCTCGAGA
>Ga0256914_1001014_pt1 | contig 26732 bp, 21 predicted proteins | sample HulkmetaG_FD_191571 | JGI IMG/M metagenome (GOLD analysis project Ga0256914, IMG submission 191571) | Hydrothermal chimney microbial communities from Main Endeavour vent field at the Juan de Fuca Ridge, Pacific Ocean - Hulk | ecosystem: Environmental > Aquatic > Marine > Hydrothermal vents ... | reverse complement strand
ATCAACATTATAAGTAAGGCCACTGTAAAGAAGGTAGAGGGAGAAAAGGGGAATTTTAAGGTCCTGGTGGACAAGGGGCCCAGGTATATAGATCCCACCAAGTGTACCTCTTGTGGAGACTGTGCAGAGGTATGTCCTGTGGAGCTTCCTGATGAATACAATCAGGGAATGTCCACCAGAAAGGCCACATTTAAAAAATATGCCCAGACTGTGCCTTCTGCATTTGCCATTCAGAAGTTGGAAGAGAAGGCCCCATGTCGTCTCACCTGTCCTGCAGGATTAAATATTCAGGGTTATGTGCAGATGGTAAAGAAGGGTAAGTTCAAGGAGGCCCTGGAGATAATAATGGAACAGCTCCCATTGCCAGGGGTGCTGGGGAGGATATGTCCTGCAGGATGTGAGAGTGCCTGTAGGCGCTGTAATCTGGATGAGCCTGTCTCCATAAGGGCACTTAAGAGGCTTGCCGCGGACCAATATGATCCCCGGGATGTGGAGATCCCCTGTGAGCCTGCTAGAGATGAGAAGGTGGCAATAATTGGATCTGGACCTGCGGGTCTGTCTGCCGCCTACCATTTAGCAAAGAGAGGGGTGAGGTCGGTTATCTTTGAGGCACTTCCAAAGCCCGGAGGAATGCTCAGATATGGTATTCCAGAGCACAGATTACCTAGGGATATCCTGGATAAGGAGATAGAGGTAATAACCAATCTGGGAGTAGAGATAAAGACCAACCAGAGATTGGGTAAAGACTTTAGCATAGATGACCTATTTGCGCAGGGATTTAAGGCGGTATATCTGGCAATAGGGGCCCATAAGGGAATCTCCCTGGGGATACCAGGAGAAAAGGCCCAGGGAGTGAGACAGGGAGTGGATTTTCTCAGGGAACTCAATCTCAAGGGAAGTGTAGAGGTAGGTAAGAAGGTGGCGGTGATTGGAGGCGGGAATGTGGCAGTTGATGTGGCCCGTTCTGCCATCCGTTTAGGGGCAGAAGAAGTTACCATTGTCTATAGACGAACCCGCGCAGAGATGCCAGCCCTGGACGAAGAACTCAAGGCTGCAGAGGAAGAGGGAGTAAAATTCAGGTATCTGGCCGCCCCACAGGAGGTACTAGTAGAAGATGGAAAGGTGGTTGGGTTGAGGTGTATTGAGATGGAGCTGGGAGAGCCTGACTCTTCTGGAAGACGTCGCCCAATCCCTGTGCCTGGAAGTGAATTTGATATGGAAGTAGACCAGGTGGTGGCTGCCATTGGTCAGAGACCAGATATAAGTGCATTGGAGGAGGTGGAAGGGCTATCATTTTCCAAATGGGATACCATAGAGACAGACCCCATTACCTATGCCACCCAGAGAGAAGGGGTATTTGCTGGTGGTGATGCCCAGACAGGACCGTGGGTGGCCATTGGTGCCATTGCCGCTGGTAGAGAGGCCGCTATCTCCATTGTGAGATATCTGGATGGAAAGGATATGGCAGAGGGGAGAGAGCCCAAGAAGATAGAGGAGATGCCAGAGTATCGTCCCATCCCTGAAGGGGAGCCTAGAAGGGCCAGGGCGAAGATGAGAGAGCTTCCTGTGGAAGAGAGAAAGGGAAATTTCAAGGAGGTGGAGCTTGGCCTGGATGTGGAAGAGGGCATGAAAGAGGCGGAGAGGTGTCTTAATTGTTCCTATTGCTGCGAATGCTTCCAGTGTGTGAAGGCGTGTGGGGCAGGTGCAGTTACCCTGGAGACTCATGCCCAGAAGAGAGAAGAGGAAGAGGTAGAGGTAGGGGCAGTGGTCCTTGCTCCAGGATTTGAGCCGTACAATCCAAAGGGACTGGACACTTATGGATATGGAATACTTCCCAATGTGGTAACGTCTATGCAATTTGAGAGAATACTCTCTGCCTCTGGTCCAACAGGGGGACATCTGGTGAGGCCATCTGATCACAAGGAGCCCAAAAAGATAGCATGGCTCCAGTGTATTGGATCCAGGGATATAAACAGATGTGGAAATGGATATTGCTCCTCTGTATGTTGTATGTATGCCATTAAAGAGGCGGTAATTGCCAAGGAGCATGCGGGGTCAGACCTTGATTGCTCCATCTTTTATATGGATATGAGGACCTATGGAAAGGATTTTGAGAGGTATTATGAGCAGGCCAGGGACAAACATGGAGTAAGATTTATAAGGGCCAGGGTGCATACCATATATCCAGTGCGTGGCACTGATGACCTTGTGTTAAAATATTTTGATGAATCAGGGGAGATGAAGGAAGAACAATTTGATATGGTGGTCCTCTCAGTTGGATTAGAGACTGCAAAGGATACTATTGAGCTGGCCCATATCCTAGGTATAGATCTTACAAAGGGGAATTTTTGCAATACCTCTAGTTTTGCTCCTGTGGCCACCTCTAGGGACGGTATTTATGTATGCGGTGCATTTCAGGGACCAAAGGACATTCCCCAGGCCGTGGTGGATTCTTCTGCGGCTGCAGCTGCAGCAGGAGAGATACTCAGTGCTGCAAGATTCACTCAAACTGCAAAGATTGAGACAGTACCTGAGAGGGATATTCAGGGTGAGGTGCCAAGGATAGGGGTATTTGTATGCAATTGTGGTTCCAATATTGGTGGAATCATTGATGTTCCTGCAGTAAGGGACTATGCCGCTACTCTTCCCTATGTGGTTCATGTGGAAGACAATATGTACAGTTGTTCCCAGGATACCCAGGAGAAGATAACTCAGGTGATAAAGGAGAAGAATCTCAACAGGGTGATCGTTGCCGCGTGTACCCCCAAGACCCATGAACCCCTTTTTCAGGAGACCCTGATGAATGCAGGGCTCAATAAATATATGTTTGAGATGGTGAACATAAGAAATCAGGATTCCTGGGTTCATAAATATAATCCAGAGATAGCTACAGAAAAGGCCAAAGACCTGGTGAGGATGGCTGTTCAGAAGATAGTATTTAAGGAACCACTCCAGGAGACTGAACTGAACATAGATCAGCGTGCCCTGGTGATAGGTGGAGGGCTGGCAGGTATGAATGCGGCCCTTAATCTGGCGAGACAGGGCTATGAGACTCATATTGTGGAAAGGGCAGATGCCCTTGGAGGTCAGGCCAGAAAACTCTACCGCACATGGAAGGGTGAGGATGTCCAGGAAGGGTTAAAGAGGATAGTGGCAGAGGTAGAGGCAGAAAAGAATATCCATTTACATCTAAACAGTGAGGTGGTGAGTGTAGATGGGTTTGTGGGTAACTTTAAGACCACCATTGAGAATGGTAAGGGTAAGGAGACCATAGAACATGGAGTGGTGGTAATTGCTACTGGTGCCTATGAGTATCGTCCAAAGGAATATCTCTATGGAGAAGATTCACGGGTCAAGACTGCGCTGGAGCTGGATAAGATGTTTATAGAGGACGATCCCCTTCTCAAGGATGCCTCCTCTGCTGTGTTTATCCAGTGTGTGGGTTCCAGGGATAAAGAGCGTCCATATTGCTCCCGTGTATGTTGTACCCATTCCATTGAAAGTGCACTGGAGTTAAAAAAGAGAAATCCAGATATGCGGGTCTATATCCTCTACAGGGATATCAGGACCTATGGGGAGAGAGAGACCCTATATCAGGAGGCCAGGAAGGCAGGAGTTATCTTTATAAGATATTCCCTGGAGAATAAGCCAGAGGTAAAGAAGTCCGGGGACTCTTTAGTGGTTTTGACGAAAGACCACGTTACAGGTTTGGACTTGGAGATAGAGGTGGACCTTGTGGTACTTGCAACTGCTATTGTACCCTATAAGGATGAAAAACTGGCTCAATTCTATAAGGTACCCCTTAATGAAGATGGTTTCTTCATAGAGAAGCACGCAAAATTGGGACCCTCTGAGTTTGCTATGGATGGTGTATACCTGTGTGGTCTTGCCCACTATCCAAAACCAATAGATGAGGCCATTGCCCAGGGACTTGCCGCATCTTCCAGGGCCATCACCCTTTTGGCCAAGAAGAAGATATATGCCAGTGGTGAGATCTCTGTGGTGAACCAGTGGAAGTGTGTGGGATGTGGTGTATGTGTGCAGATCTGTCCATATTCTGCTCCATCCATTGTGCAGGAAGGTCCCTTTGCTGGAAAGGCAGAGATAAATCCCGCCCTTTGTAAGGGATGTGGTCTCTGTATGGCTTCCTGCAGGTCTGGAGCCATTTCCCTCAAGGGGATGGATACCCAGCATGTATATGCCATGATTCAGGCCCTGTGATTTTGAGGTGTGAAAAGGATAACACTATAAAATATGGGAAGGAGTAAAGGAATGTCCAATTGGGAACCAAAGATAGTTGCCTTTTTGTGTAACTGGTGTAGCTATGGGGCCGCTGACCTTGCAGGGGTGAGCAGGATGGAGTATCCTGCCAATATAAGGATTATTCGAGTACCCTGTTCTGGTAGTATGAGCCCCAAGTTTATCCTCCAGGCCTTCCGCCAGGGGGTGGATGGTGTATGGGTCTCTGGCTGACATCCAGGCGACTGCCACTATATAAGTGGCAATCTGTTCGCCAGACGGCGGTTCGCCGTCTTGAAAAATTTGCTGGAGTACATAGGGATTGAGCCAGGGAGGCTCCATTTTACCTGGATATCCTCTGCTGAGGCAGGGAGATTTCAGGAGAAGGCAAAGCAGATAGTGGAGACGGTAAGGCAGCTTGGTCCTGCCACCAAACTTATAAAAGACATTCGTAAGTCGTAGCCAGGATATGGGAGGGGAGATATCCCCCTCCCTTAAGTATATAAGGGGAGGATATATGGAGGTTAAAATTACACAGCAGATAAGGGAAGCTGCAAAACGCCTTTTAAAAGAGGGGAAGGTGGATTGTGTCCTGGGATATAGAAAGGGCACTATCCCCATGGTGGACGCTCCCTATTTTGCCTATACAGAAGAGGAGGCGGATAATCTTATCTGGTCCAGCTTCTGTACAAAAAATCTGGCAAATTTTCTTATTGGGAGAAAAGATAAGGTGGCAGTGGTGGCCCAGGGATGTGTTAGTCGGAGCATCGTGGGACTTATCAATGAGAATCAGGTAAAGAGGGAAAATGTTTATATCCTGGGGCTCTGTTCCCCTGGAATGGTTGATAAGAGAAAGGTAGAGGCTCGTGTTGGGGGAAAGGAGATACTGGAGGTGGTGGAAGAAGGAGAAGAGCTTGTTGTAAAAGGAAGGGACTTTGAGGAGAGGATCCCTCGCAGGGAGGTGAAGAGGGACAATTGTTACACCTGTGTCCAGAGAAATCCCGTAATATATGATGAGATGATAGGAGAGATGGGAGAGGAAACAGGGGGTGGAGATATAGATAAGGTAGCCGCCCCGTGGGAAAAACTCTCTGCTGATGAGAGATGGGAGGCATTTAGGGAGACATTTAAAGAATGCATAAGATGTTATGCCTGCAGAAACGCATGTCCCTTATGTTATTGTACAGAGTGTTTTGTAGATGAATCCAGACCCCAATGGTGTGGTAAGACCCAGGATGAGGCGGATGTGCTTACCTTTCATATCCTGCGGGCATTTCACTGTGCAGGAAGGTGTGTGGACTGTGGGGCGTGTGAATCTGCGTGTCCCATGGGCATTAAGGTAAGGGTGCTTACATCCAAGATAGAGAAGGATATTCGCAAATTGTATGGATATAAACCAGGGATGGAGATTGGTGCAGTTGCTCCTCTTTCTCTGTATAAACCCAATGACCCTGAAGAGTTTATTACACCGTAAGGAGAAGGTAACAAACAATGGGTGGATTTTAAGAAACTCAAAAAAAGGATTCAACCATGGGAGAAAAAATTCTAACAAAAGATAAGTTAGATGAATTCATAAAGGGACTTACCTCTGAGTATAGTGTGTATGGTCCCACGGTCTCTGGGGGGGAAGCGAGGTGGAGCAGGATTGAGGATGCAGGGAAACTCTCCTTTGATTTCTCCAATACCTCTCTATCTCCTAAATCTTTTTTCTTTCCCCAAACCGAGTGTATGCTGGAGTTCAAGAATGACCCAAGGGACAAGGAGGGACTTATAATGAAAGAGGTCCCTCCCCTTGATGAGAGGCGGGTGATAGTGAATATGCGTCCCTGTGATGCAAGGGCCTTTAAGATCTTGGACAGGATATTTTACAGGGACGACGATGCCAGGGATGTTTACTGGCTGGATAAAAGGGAGAAGACCATAATAATAGGGCTTGCCTGTAATAATCCCTGCTCCACATGTTTTTGTACATCTGTGGGATCAGGCCCATTTGATGAAGGGGGTGTGGATATATTGTGTGTGGATCTGGGGGAGAAACTGGTGTTAAGGCCCGTAAGTGAAAGGGGAGATGCCCTTGTAAAGGGATTGGAAGATGCCTCTGCAGAGGACCTTTCCCAGGTATCTGCCTTGAAAGAGAAGGCGGAAGGGGCCATTGAAAACAAGATAGAGATGGACAATATCCTCTCCAGAGAGGTCCTGGAGGTATATGAACTCCCCCTCTGGGACAGGATACATGAAACCTGTCTTAACTGTGGTGCCTGCACCTTTTATTGTCCCACATGCCACTGCTTTGACATTCAGGATGAGACACAGGGGGATTATGGCCGCAGGGTCAGAAACTGGGATACGTGTATGAGCTGGCTCTTTACACAACATGCCTCTGGACATAACCCCAGGGGAACAAAGAAGGATAGGGTGAGACAGAGGTTTATGCATAAATTCAAATATATTCCCTTTAAATTAGAGGGGATAATTGGGTGTGTGGGTTGTGGTAGGTGTATAAAGGTTTGTCCGGTAAATATAGATGTGAGAGAAGTAGTTAAACAAATGAATGAATAAATAAAAAGAGAGACAGCCATGAAGAACCCATATTTACCATATCCAGTAAGGATAAAAAAGGTAGAGATAGCCACAGAGGATAAGAGTCTGAGGACCTTTACTCTGGAATTTATAAATAAAGAAGATGCCCAGGCCTTTGACTATCTGCCAGGACAGTTTGCTGAACTGAGCATTCCTGGTTATGGAGAATCCCCTATAGGTATTGCATCCTCTCCAACTGAGGGGGATGACCTTATTTTTACTGTCTTTAGGATAGGAAAGGTTACCACCAAGCTCCATAGTATGATGCCAGGGGAGGTCATGGGAGTGAGGGGACCCTTGGGCCATCCCTATCCTCTCAAAGAGATGGAGGGGAAAAATATAGTAATAATTGCAGGGGGATATGCAGTAACTACCCTACGCTCCACCATGGTATGGCTCTTACATCCTGACAATAGAGATAGGTATGGAAAGATAACCTTTATCTATGGTGCCAGGACACCGGGGCTCCTTTTATATCATGACCAGTGGAGAGAGTGGCAAAAGAGGGATGATGTGGATTGTCACATCACTATAGACAGAGAAGTGGAGGGGTGGGATGGCCTAGTGGGTTTTGTTCCTACTATTACTGAGCAGGTGGCCCCTGATCCTGAAAATTCAGTGGCTATTATCTGCGGACCTCCTGTTATGATAAAGTTCACACAACCAGTTCTGGATAAGCTGGGATGGAAAGGGGAGCAGATAATAATGAGTTTGGAGAATAGGATGAAATGCGGAATAGGTATCTGTGGAAGATGTAATGTGGGACCATATTATGTATGTAAGGATGGTCCTGTCTTTACTAAGGCCCAGTTGGATAGATTACCCAAGGAGTATTGATCTAAAAAAAGGAAGAGGGGAGTGTTCCCCCTCTTCCTTCTATATCCCTCTCATCTTCTCTATGGATTTATATCTTTCAAGTAATTGAAGGGCCAGTCTAAGGGTTGCCCCATCTATCATACGTCCATCTACTGCCACAGATCCCTCTCCTTTTTCTTTTGCATCATAATAGGCACGGGCTATTTCTTTACACCGGTTCACCTCTTCAGGGAGGGGAGAAAATACTTCATTTATTACCTCTATCTGGGAGGGGTGTATGGCCCATTTCCCATCATAGCCCAGATAGCGGCTCAAGAGACAGGATCTTTGGAGACCTTTTTTATCCCTGAAATTTCCATAGGGGGCGTCTATAGCCATTATACCCCGTGCCTTTGCAACCATGGCCATGCGACTTAGTGGGAAATGGAATCTATGCCCTGGATAAAATTCTTCTTCTTCTCCATGTCCGCTATATCCTTTAAAAAACATCCCCAGGGAAACACTATAGTCTGCTATGCCAAATACCAAGGAGATGATCCTATCTGAAGAAAAGGCTATCTCTTTCACATGTAACATCCCTTTTGCAGTTTCAATGGATGGCTCTAGGTATATAGGATCACTAAATCCACATGCCTTTTCTATCTGGGAGATAAGTATCTCTACTGCCTTTATTTCATATGCCTCCTCCACCTTGGGCACCACTATGGAATGAATGGTCTCTCCCACCTTTTCCATGACCTCAATTATGTCACGATAGGCAAAGGGGGTATCCATGGGGTTTATCCTGTAAGAGATAAAGGGGGCTCCAGGCCGCTCTTGCTCTAGAAATTTGATGAGAGCAGCCCGGGCCTTGTCCTTTTCCTCCACAGGCACACTGTCCTCCAGGTCAAACATCACCACATCAGGTCTTAGCTCCTTGGACTTTAGGAGCATTTTTTCTCTATTTGAAGGGATAGACAAGACGCTTCTGTGAAGGTATGAGAGGAGATTATTCATAACTTAGTTCCTCCTATAGGTTTTTATGGTGAGTTTTAAGGATGGAAGCCTCCATATGGCCTCAATACATCCATTCTTTGAGGTAGAATAGAGATGTGTTTTGAGCCTATTTAAAAAAGAGATTACCTGCTTTGAGGGAAATCCAAATCTATTTTTGTATCCACAACTAACCACTGCAATCTGGGCCCTTGCCTTTTTATAGAGCCTTGGATCAAAACTTTTTTTGCTACCGTGATGGGGCACCATAATGACCTCACTGGATATATCCCTTTCTATCAAATAGGATATGGCCTTTTTTTCTATATCAGAGGTTATAAGGAATAGACCCCTTCTCTCCCGGGAGAGAGGGGGGACAGAGACGAGCCTTAGTACCAATGAGGAGTCGTTTTCTCTGCGGAAAAAATAAGGTGAAGGGGGAGATAATATCTCCAGATAGAGATGATCCCCCACCTCTAGCCTGTCTCCTGCCCTTAAAATGGAGACAGGTATTTGTCTTGAAGAAAGGACCCTTTTTAACTCCCTTCCCCTCTCTCCCGGGGGCCATCTTCCTGAAAAATAAAATCTACCCACGGAAAAGTGTCTTATGATAAAGAGCAATCCCCCTAGGTGGTCAATGTCTCCATGGGTGAGGATTATCTTTTTTATGCGGGGTGGATGCATAAAACAGAGGAGGGGGGATAGGACTATTCTGCCAAAGTCAAATTCCTTATTCCATGAGCCTCCTCCATCTATGAGCGTTCGTCCCCTAGAGGTTTCCAGGACAATAGCCTCACCTTGTCCAACGTCCAGAATGGATGCCCTCATGGTGGGATAGAGGGTGGAACGGATGGATATATACCCCCAGGGGAGAAGGAGGCAACACAGACCTGTTACGATTATTTTTTTATAAGGCTGTTTTTTAAAGAAGAGATATATCCCATAGAGGAGAATATAATAACCCGCAAGTTGAACTGGATGGGGCCTGAAGATAGGGAAATAATATATGAGGTGATGTTTTTTGAAGAGGGTTAGGATCTGGAAGCCCTTCTCCAGAAGATGGTCTGAAATGAGAAAGGGGTAATGGGCCAGGGAGGGGAGCCATATAAGGGATAATCCCAGGAGCAGAAGTGGCATGAGAAGAAAGGCAACTGCTGGTATGAATATGAGATTAGTGTAGATACATGGTGAGATATAACCAAACCTCCATATCAAGATGGGGAGAATAAGGAGATTGGCGGAGATGCTTATGACAATTATGGAGAGAAGATAAGTGAGGACCTTGTGAGGAGCTTTTTCCTTTATCTTGCCGAGGATGGGAGGGGCAAATAATATTATCCCAGTGAGGGCCAGATAGGACAATTGAAAACTTATCTGATAGGGGGAAAAAGGGTCTAGGAGTAGGAGGATGGCGAGGGATAGAAACAGGGCATCCAGTATTATCCCTCTATGTCCCAGGAGAAAGAGTAGGGATATGCTATAGAACATAATGATTGCCCGCTCAAGAGAAGGAGAAGGAATGCTTATGAGAAAGTATATTGCCACCACACACATGGCCAGCATACACCCCAGTCTGGGACGGGGAATGTGAAGATATAGGGATGGATATATGAGAGAGGGAAGATATGCCAGGAGCCATCCAAGCAGGGCAACAAAACCTATGTGCATACCTGATTGGGCTATTATATGGGAGATCCCCGCCTGCTGGAGTAGTTCCATCTCCCTGCATGGTATCTTTCTCCTGTCTCCAGTTAGCAGGGCAGATATTATCCCTTGATGTCTAAAGGGGGATAAGACCTCTGAGAGCCTCTCACCCATTATTTCCTTTATTCTCCATATAAGAGGAGCCTGCCCCACTACCTTTATAGAAGCTGGAATCCCTCTGCTCCAGCTCACAAGGGATATATCCTGAATCCTGTAATAGGAGGTTAGATCAAATCCCCCTGGATTGGTCAGGGGATGCACCTCCTTTAATCTTAACCTTCCTTTTATTTCCTGCCCAGGTTTAGGGAGAGTCCCCTGGCCCCTTATGTGCCATAGTATCTTTCCTTTAATATCTTGCCATATTCCAGTGGTCTCTACTTTTACTCCTTTGAGAATTATTGACGCCCTACCACCGGGATAGGTAAATAGTCTCTCCACTCTTGCCATAATGGAGACAGGATGGGAAGGTGGAGAAAATTGGTCATCTTTTTTATAAAGGGCGTGGAGGCATGTTATAGAGCCTATGAGGAGTCCTGAAAGTAGCCAGGAGAGAGGGACCTCCTTTTTAAGGGGAGATAGAAGTACTGTCCCCAGGCAAAGGGATACTAAAATGGGGCTCATGGGCAAAAATATTCCCATGATAAGGCCTAGAATAAGGTATTGCCAGGGCAATAAAGGTACCAATATGGAAGTATTGTGACAACTCATTTTAATTTCAGGATATCCTTGAACTTTTTTTTCTCTTTAGCTACAACAGATGCTACATAATAAACTCTATTTTTGTCCAGTATGGGCGATGTAAGGTGGAGGAATAAGGATGGATGTATTGTTGGTGGAAGATGATAGGGCCTTTCGGGTATTTTTAAAGGACCGCATAAGGGAATGGGGGCATAGGGTGGAGGAGGCAGAGGATGGTCCTGGAGGGCTGGACAAGATCCTCAATGGAAATTTTGACATGCTTATCCTGGACTGGAATATATCCTCTTTGCCTGGATATGATTTTTGTAAGAGCGTGAGAGAAAAATTTGAGATGAGAGGCCCAGATGAGCTTTTTTTGTTAAACCAATCTTCCTGTGAGAGGGTTTTAAAGTACCTCTATATCATTGTGCTGGAGTCTAGAACCAGTGCAGATGAAAAGATAATAGCCCTGGAGAGCGGTGCAGATGATTATCTTAAAAAACCCTTCAATGTAGAGGAATTACGCGCAAGGATAAGGGTTGGGGAGAGGATAATCTCCCTTCAGAATAGATTGGTGAGGGTATATAATACCCTCTGCAAGATGGCCTCTTATGATTCTCTAACTGGTATATACAACCGTCGCACCATCCTGGATATCCTGGAAAGGGAGATACTCAGGAGTAACAGGGAGGGAAATCCCCTGTGTGTTGCCATGGTGGATCTGGATGATTTTAAAAAGGTGAATGATACCTATGGCCATGCCACCGGGGATATAGTTTTAAGGGAGGTGGCCTATCTCATCCAGTCCAATCTCAGAAAGTACGATTATGTGGGTAGGATTGGAGGAGAAGAGTTTTTGATAATATTCTCCAATCTGGATCTCCAGGAGGCAGTTAGGGTATGCGAGAGGTTGAGAAGGGTTATGGAAAAACACCGGTTTGATCTAGAGGATGAAAAGATAGGGGTGACCCTATCCATTGGAGTTTCTTCCTGGAGGAGTAATATGGGGATAGATGGGCTCTTAAAGAGTGCAGATGATGCGTGTTATAAGGCGAAATTTACAGGGAAGAATCGGGTGGAGGTGGGTATATGAATATGATGGATATTCCCCTGGAGAGACGCATTATCTTTGCCCTGGATGTTGAAGATCCAGAAAAGGCCCTTGAATGGACCTCCCTGCTAGGTGATGAGATAAAGATATTCAAGGTGGGATTGGAACTGTTTTTGGCAGGTGGTTTTTCCCTGGTGGAGGAGATAATCCACAGGGGGCTGGAGGTGATGTTGGATCTAAAGTTATATGATATTCCAAATACGGTCTACAGGGCGGTTAGGCAGATAAAAGATAAGAATGTCACCTACTTAACAGTGCATGGTCATACAGAGATACTTAGGGCCGCATGTGAAGCATCTAAGGACAGTGAGCTAAAGATAATAGCAGTAACTGTGCTCACCTGTCTCAATGAGGGAGACCTAAAGGAGATGGGATATGGGATGAGTTTGAGGGACCTTGTGTTAAAGAGGTGTTCCCTGGCCCTTGAGAGTGGATGTGCAGGTGTTGTCTCTTCTGCCCTGGAGGTGAAAGACATAAAAGAGAGGTTTGGAGAAGCCCTTTTAACCATTACCCCTGGAATAAGACCCCTATCTTTTAGGAGAGGTGATCAGAAAAGGGTGATGTCCCCTGGGGAGGCCATACGACAGGGGGCCCATCATCTGGTCATAGGAAGGCCAATAAGGGAGGCAGAGGACCCCTTATCTCTGGTTTGTGGCATAAAAGAGGAGATAAAGAGGGTGCTGGAAGAAAAATAGAGTGAGTATAAGGGATCAACAATGGGGACCATACGCAAGAGTCTCATCCAGATGATATTTTCGGGATCATTTATGAAGAGATGGAACGATAAAATACGACCCTTTGAGCTATGGGAGGTGGACAAACAGGCCCATAAGATGATTGTGGCGTGGGTATTGTTTTTTTTGAACTCCAGGGACCTCCCCCTTGGCGAGCGCATCTCTCTTGGTCTTAAGATAATTGAAGGGGCCATCTTTGAATATCTATATCGTTTGGTTATAACAGATATAAAGCCTCCTATATTTTATCGCATAAAATCAAATCCCGTGCATTACAGCCAACTTACCCATTGGGTCTTTGAACATCTTGAACCTAGAGTAAGACCTGTGGGAGAGGATTTTTGGAGCAGATTAAAGAAATATTTCCTGGAGCCAGAGGAAGAGGGGTTGTCAAAGTCAATCCTTGAATTTTCTCATCTCTTTGCCAGTCAATGGGAATTTGAACTTATAAAGGGGATGAATAAATGGGATGAGGAAATAAAAGAGATTGACCTCTCATTTAAAAGATCCCTTTCTCGTTTTACCCATATCCACGGTGTGGCTGAGCTTGTGGAAGAGGTCTCTTCCCCCCTCAAGAACTTTATCTATCAGACGGCCCAGCTTAGATTTCAAAAGAGGTGGTCCCAGACCCCAAGGATACCTGAAACCTCTGTGTTGGGACACATGTTTATAGTGGCATGTTATGCCTATTTTTTCAGTATGGCCATGGGTGCATGTGATGCCATGAAGATGAACAATTTTTTTTGTGGGCTATTTCATGACCTGCCAGAGCTTCTCACCCGCGATATTATTTCTCCTGTAAAGCGTTCTGTGCAGCGTATAGGGGACCTTATAAAGGAATATGAAAATATGGAGTTGGAGAGACGTATATTCAGTGTGCTGGAGGGGGGAGGTTTTGGAGAGATGTCGCGGGAGCTTAAATATCTTCTGGGGATAGAGGTGGGATCTGAGTTTGTTCCAGTGATTCTCTTGGATGGAGAGGTAAAGGAACTCACATGGGATCTGTTATACTCCAGGTTTAATGAGGATAGGTTTTATCCAAAAGATGGAGAACTCCTTCGCATCTGTGATAATATCGCCGCCTTTGTAGAGGCCTATACTGCCCTTAGAAATGGAATTACCTCAGACCATCTTCAACAGGCAGTGTGGAGGATAAGAAACGACTACAACCAATTTTCCTTGGGAGACAAGCTCCACGTGGGGAGCCTCCTTGCGGACTTTGACTAAGTTTTAAGAAAAGTTATAAAAAAGCCCCTTACCCACTTTTAATTCAAGGTAAGAGGCCAGATAGGCATAGGTGTGCTATTGAGAAAGTCTATTTACATGAGAGGTGAGACGGGATATCCTTCTTGCAGCATTCTTCCAGTGAATAACTCCTTTGGATGCAGCCTTATCCAGGAGTGATGTAGCCTGTCTCAAAGCCTCCTGGGCCCCTTCTCTGTCCTTTGCCTCCAGGGCCAGACGTACCCGCTTAATGGCCTTCTTTACCCGACTCTTCATGGCCCTATTCCTGGCCCTTCTCTTCAAACTCTGTCTGTGTCTCTTAAGTGCCTGTTTGGTATTCGCCAAGGTCTTCCCTCCTCTTTTTTGAAATCTCATGCCCCCGGCAGGATTCGAACCTGCGGCGCCAGGATTAGGAATCCTGTGCTCTATCCTACTGAGCTACGGGGGCATACTCAAAGGCTGATTTGACCTGATATTTTTTTTGGTGGAAAATGTCAAGTCATTTTTTCTCCCCATAGAATCCATGAACAAAGGACAAACCATCCAACTGCACTTTCACTCTTTATGTAATACCTCCCTTGAGCAGGCTTGAGAAAAAATCCTTTTTAGGTTAGCATGTATTTTTTATGGTTTGGATATAATCCAGCATGGAGGATGGGTATAATGGCAGTTAGGATCTCCAGGAGGGACTTTTTGTTGGGCTTTAGGAAGAGGTTTACCTCCTATAGTGTAGAGGAGAATACATCCGGGGTTGGAGACCTCGCCAGAGAAGGAGATGAGGCCCTGCGCCAGGGGGATTATAAGGCTGCCATTTCTGCCTTTGAGAGGCTGTTACAGGTACAAAAGGAAAATCTGGTGGCCAGACAAAAGCTAGGATATTGTTATTATAGGAATGGAGAGATAGAAAAGGCGAAAAAAGAATTTTTGTTACTTATGGAAAGAGGGGTGGAGAGCAATTTTTTATATTTATATCTTGGTCTGTGTTTTGCCCATGAAGGGAAATTAGATAAGGCCATTGAGGTCTTAAAGGGATTTTTTGATGTGACAAAACCCATTGTACAGAGGGCTATTAATCTTCAGATCGCACTATATCAATCCTCTATGGCAGAGAAAGACGATTTTATATCCACCATTGAAGAGGCCATAAAAGAACAGGCCAAAATGGACAGAAATAGTTAGGTAAGAAGGTGGAGGGGCCACCATGGATAGCCTGGAAAAACTAAGGAGTCTTGCCCGCAGGATAGGAGAGCTGGATGATAGGGTGGTAGAGGTCTTTGTGCATTCAGATGTCCCCCGGGACCCTTTAAAGGGCGATGAGGTATATCTGGTATGTCACCTGCTGGACCCGGAGATAACACATGATATGGAGGTCTTTGACGATAGGGGTATGCTTTGGAGTCTGGACCTCTCGGAGAAGTTGCTCCCAGAGATAGAACAATTGGGCATTGAGAAGGAAGTGATAATCATGCCCTTTAGCTATCCCCTCTACTTTCAGGGAGAATATGGAAAATATTATATGACCCTTTATCTAAAAGAGGGATATTCTCCCATATTGGAGACAGCAGACAAAAGACAGGAGGAATAAGTTTAGTGGTGTTCCTCCTCCTTTTCCAGCTGTTGTTTTACGCGATATATACCAGAGCCAACCATTGTTATCAAAAATAGAATTATTCCCGTTACTCCAATAAATCCCTCTATGGTGGAATGACTCATGGCCTTAATTACTTCAAACAAGGTATGCATCTTATTCCTCCCTCTTGTGTGTTTTATGAATGTCTCCCTCTATCTTAAATATTATCCCACCCTCATAACTTTTTGAGCAAGTTAAAAACTCATGTGATATCTCTTTCCCCTCTACCTTAGATATGGTGCGTAGATAAAATAAAAATTTCCCCCTTCCTTGGGGGGAGGAGAGAGTTCTATCCCCATAATCCTCTTCAGGAGAGAGGTCTTTTGAGCAGGTCCCTGTTTAAATTTGACCTCTCCCTGAATGTGACACATTTTCTTCAAGACTTCAATGGCATCGTCAATATTTCCCAGTTTATCCACAAGTCCAAGTTGTTTTGCCTCCTGGCCTGTATATGCCCTTCCATCTGCCAGGGAAAGGACCTTTTTAACTGATAGGTGTCTTCCATCTGCCACGGCCTTTACAAATTGGTGAAAGAGATTGTCTACCAGATCCTGGAAATATCTTCTTTCTTCAGGGGTGAGTTTTTTGAAGGGAGAACCTGCCGCCTTTAGTTTTCCACTTGTTATGGTCTCATCCTCTACTCCTATTTTCTTCATAAGCTCTTCTATAGATTTCAGACTGGCAAGGACCCCAATACTTCCCGTTATAGTGCCAGGGTTGGCCACAATTACCCGGGCCCCACATGAGATATAATATGCCCCTGAGGCGGCCAGGGAACCCATTGAGACCACAGTAGGTTTTATCTTACTGAGTTTCTTCACCGCCTCATATATCTCCTGGGAAGGGGCAACTATCCCTCCTGGAGAGTTTATCCGTATGAGGACCCCTTTTATGTCTGGGTCTTTTTTAAGCTGATCTATCCACTTTACTATATCTTGAGAGGAGGTAATGGTCCCACTTACTTTGACTATTCCAAGATAGGGTTTGCTAAAGAAGGGGAGACGGATATGGGGTTTTATAAAATAGAAAAAGGCCATGGCCCCGAAAAACAGGACCACAGCCATTAGTATCAACCCCATGCCAAAGAAAAAAGGGTGTCTTTGACTAAAGGTAAAGGTTACATTATCCTTCCGCATCTTCTAATTTTTTCTTGATGAGTTCACCCAGGTTGCTTCCTGTTTCAGTCTTTCTCCGCCTTTCCTCTTCCATCTTTCTCTTTGCCTCTTCCTCCAGGTATTGTCTAATGGAAAGTCCCAGTCTGCGCTCCTCTGCACTCACCCGGATCACCTTGGCAGTAACCTCCTGGCCTACTTTATATAACTCATTGGCATCTTTTATTTTTTTCTCGCTGGCCTCCGAGAGGTGAACCAGACCCTCTATTCCCTCTTCTACCTCCACAAACATCCCAAAGTCAGTGATATTGGTGATCTTTCCTTTTACATAGGAGCCTTCTGGATATTTCTCAGGTATCTTGAGCCAGGGGTCTTCTGTGAGCTGTTTTATGCCAAGGGTGAACTTCTCATTTTCCTTGTCCACAGTGAGGACTTTGGCCCTTACTATGTCCCCGGGTTTATATAGCTCTCCAGGATGATGGATCTTTTTGGTCCAGGATATATCTGAGACATGGATAAGGCCATCTATTCCCTCTTCTATACCCACAAATATACCAAAGTCTGTTATATTTTTGATAGGGGCCTCAATTACAGTGCCTTCTGGATATTTTTCAGAAACAATATCCCAGGGATTGGGCTTCACCTGTTTCATCCCCAGGGAGATGCGTTTTTTCTCTGGGTCAATGCTGAGTACCACCACCTCCACCTCATCTCCAAGTTGGACCATCTGTGAAGGGTGTTTTAACTTTCTGGTCCATGACATCTCAGAGATATGGACCAGGCCCTCTACTCCAGGTTCAAGTTCCACAAAGGCCCCATAATCTACAATATTAGTAACGGTTCCCACTACCTTTTTCCCCTCTGGATATTTTTCATGGATATTTTCCCATGGATTGGGAACCAGTTGTTTGAGTCCCAGGGATACCTTTTGTTCCTCTCTGTCATAATGAAGGACCATGAGCTCCAGGGTATCCCCAAGCTGTACCATCTCTTTGGGATGTTTTATCTTCTTCCAGGACATGTCCGTGATGTGGAGGAGTCCATCCAGCCCCCCCAGATCTATGAAGACCCCATAGTCTGTGATGTTTTTTACTTTTCCCTTTACAATACTTCCCTCCTCCAGGGTCTCCAATAGCTCTTTGCGCCTCTTTTCCCTTTCCTCTTCCAGGATGACCCTCCTGGATACTATTACATTACTCCTCTTTCTATTTATTTTAAGGACCCTGAACTCAAAACGTTCCCCCACCAGGGCATCCATATCTGGTACAGGTCTCAGATCCACATGGGAGCCTGGTAAGAATGCCTCAATTCCCAGGACCTCAACAGTATATCCCCCTTTTATCCGTTTTACTATCTTACCAGGTACATTGGCGTTGTTCTCCTGGAGTTTCTCAAGCTCATCCAGCACTCTCATCTTCTTTGCCCGTTTGTAAGAAAGGGCAATGGTCCCCTCCAGGTCATTTTTGTGAATCACATAGACCTCAATCTCATCGCCTTCTTTGATGTCCAGATTCCCATCGCTGTCCTTAAATTCCTCAATAGGGATCTGGCCCTCTGACTTGAAATTTACATCTACCAAAACCTTTTCCGGGTCAATCTTGACCACCTTTCCCTTTACAATATTACCGTCCTCTACATCTAAAAAGTCCTTTTCAAGATAGTCCTCCAGGATGGCAGCAAAGTTTGCATCCTCTGCTACAGGAATATCTCCGTTTAAAAACTCACTGTGTTTTACTGGTTTTGTATTAATCATTAATAAAGTACCCCCTAACCAAAATTTTCGTCCTTGATAGCAAAATGTTTGACTCAAGGCAATATTATTTTTCGGGAGAATCTGGAAATATGACTATACTATACCACAGAGGTCATAGTCCCAGCTATCCTCTATCTGTACCTTTACTAGGTCTCCTGGCCGTATATTCAGACCAGAGACATAGCTCTTTCCATCTATCTCCGGGGCCTGAAACCAGGTGCGTCCTTCAAAAAGGGTGGGCCATTGCTCAGAGGAGTGATCTATAATTACCTCCATCTCCCTTCCCACAAGTCCCTGGAGGTATCCTCTGCTTATCTCCTTTTGGATCTCCATGAGCACCTGCCTCCTCTGTTTTTTTATCTCTTCATCTACCTTTGGTCTCATGGAATATGCCCTGGTCCCTTCTTCGTCTGAATAGGTAAACACCCCCAGATGGGTAAATTTCGTCTTTTCTATCCAGTTTACAAGGTGATTAAAGTGTCTCTCCTCTTCCCCAGGAAATCCCACTATAATGGATGTGCGTATTGCCGCATCTGGGAAGAAGGAGCGAATATCCTCTATAATGGATTGGGGCTCTCTCTTAAAGGGACGTCCCATCTTTCTCAATATATCTGGGTGAGAGTGCTGGAATGGGATGTCAAAGTAAGGAATAAATGGGGGGGATATATCTTTTAACACCTCTAAAAGCCCTCTGGTTATACCAGCAGGATAGAGATAGAGCAGCCGGAGCCAGTGGAGTCCCTTTATTTCACTGATTCGTTTTAGTAATTCCAGTATAAGGCCCTTATTGCCCAGGTCTGTTCCATAATAAGTGAGGTCCTGGGCCACCACTATCACTTCCTTGATCCCCATATCCACTATCCTCTTTGCCTCATCTAGGACTAGATTTAATGGGAGGGATACAAATGGGCCCCTTATAGATGGGATGGTGCAAAAACTACATCGGTGATTACACCCCTCGGCGATCTTGAGGTAGGCATAGGAGGGTCCTGTGGTGATTATCCTTGGGATCTTTTTGTCTTCCTCCTCTGGTATCTTTTTCATTTTAAGGAGTATCTCTCCTAACTTGTGCTGTCTCTCCAGGGGAATCCACAAATCCACCTCAGGTATTTCCTGTATAAGGGCATCTCCATATCTCTTTAATAAACACCCTGTTACCACTATAAGGGGGGGAGGAGTTATGGCTTTTACCTCCTCACACACATTCAATATCTCCTCTATGGACTCCTCCACTGCCTCCTGGATAAAGCCACAGGTGTTTATTAGTACCACATCTGCCCGCCATATATCTGCCACAGGGGTAAAATAGGGTGAGACAGTTCCCAGCATCCTTTCTGTATCCACCAGGTTTTTGGGACAACCAAGACTTATGGTATATATATGTTGTTTTTTCATAACGTTCAGGAATAGGACTCCAGTTTGGGATTGAGGTTGAGAAAAAAAAAGACTATACCTAACCAGATAGGCCTTCAGGGATTCAACTGGATGTAAGGGTTGGTAATTTAACCACTCCAATGTGTCAATACCCTGGGGTAAGCAAGGGAATTATAAGGAGGTAAAAAGGTGCAGGAGCTTGTGGTTGCCACGAGAAATAAGGGGAAATTAAAGGAAATAAAACAGATGCTTCATAAGAGGGGGCTTGAGATAGAGGTAAGGGGACTGGAGGAGTTTCCCTCTATTGGAGAGGTTCCAGAACCTGGGGAGACATTTGAAGAGAATGCCATCTTTAAGGCCAGATTTGTGGCCCAGCGTCTGGGTAGGATTGTATTGTCTGATGATTCTGGTCTGGAGGTGGATGCCTTAAATGGAAGGCCAGGGGTATATTCTGCCCGTTTTAGTGGTGAAGGGGCCACAGACGAGAGGAATAATGCAAAACTCCTGGAGATGTTGAGGTCTGTCCCTCCTCATAAAAGAGGAGCCCAGTTTAGGTGTGTAATGGTGCTGTATTCCCCTGAGGGGGATTATGTGCTCACACAGGGTATATGGAGGGGAAGGATTGCCACTGAGCCTTCTGGAGATGGTGGTTTTGGCTACGATCCCATATTTATAGATGAGGAAAAGGGGATGACAGCGGCTTCTATGGATATGGAGACCAAGAATAGACGTAGTCATCGGGGCAGGGCACTTTTGAAGATCTCCACATTGATGGAGAACTTTTTTGCTATGGTACAAAAAGGATAATCCTTGCCAGGGAGGGGAGATATGTGTGGAATTATCGGTTACATAGGACACAGGCCAGCAGTTCCCCTATTGATAGAAGGGCTTAAGAGACTGGAGTATAGGGGATATGATTCTGCGGGAATTGCCTATATCCAATCAAATAAAATAGAGGTCATAAAGTGCGAGGGGAAGATATCAGACCTGGAGCAAAAGGTTTATTCCTGCGATCCCCTCCATGCAACCTGTGGAATAGGACATACCCGATGGGCCACTCATGGGCTTCCCATTGAGAAGAATGCCCATCCTCACCTGGATATGGAGGGTAGAATTGCCCTTATTCATAATGGGATAATAGAAAATTTTCAGTCCCTTAAACAGATGCTCCTTGAAGAGGGATATAGATTTGTATCTGAAACAGATACTGAGGTGATTGCCCATCTTATTTCCAAGGGGTTAAAGGAGACAGGTTCCAGGTCCCAGGCCATAAAATTTGCCCTGGATAGGATAGAGGGGTCATATGCCCTGGGGGTGTTATTTTTGGACCATCCTGATGAGATATGGGCGGCAAGATGCTCCAGTCCCCTTATTCTGGGGGTGGGTGTGGGAGAGAACTTTCTGGCATCAGACCTACCTGCATTTTTGAGTTATACCAAGGACGTTATCTTTCTGGAGGATGGGGAGATGGCATGTCTTACCTCTGACTCCATAGAAGTAATACGATGTAAGGATTTGAAGGTAATAGAGAAAGAGGTAAAGACCATTCCGTGGGATGTGAGCGTTGCCCAGAAGGGTGGATACAGGCATTTTATGTTAAAGGAGATAATGGAGCAGCCCCGAGTGATTAGAGATGCCCTTGCAGGGAGGATAAGTGGAGATAGATCTCAGGTCATCCTCAAGGAGATTGAGGAATTAGATGTCCCTGAGAGGGTCCATATTGTGGCGTGCGGTACCTCTTATCACGCTGGTTTCTGGGCAAAATATCTCTTTGAGAGGTGGGCCTCTATCCCTGTGGAGGTGGATATTGCCTCGGAATTTAGATACAGAAGTCCCATTGTGAGGAAGGGGGACATGACTATTGTAATAAGCCAATCTGGGGAGACTGCTGATACCCTGGCGGGTCTAAGGATGGTCAAGGAAATGGGGTCAGTGGTAGTGGGACTGTGCAATGTGGTGGGTTCCTCTGTTGCCAGGGAGTCACACAAGGTGCTTTTTACCCAGGCAGGTCCAGAGATAAGCGTGGCCTCCACCAAGGCCATGTGTTCCCAGATGGTGGTTCTTTTATTATTGGCCCTATATTATGGTGAGAAAAGGGCCACCATCTCCAGGGAGGAGGTAAAAAAGGTCTTAGAGGGACTATGCTCCCTCCCAGAGATACTTAGATTGGAGTTGCCCAGGATGAGGGAGAGGGCCAGAGAACTGGCCATGAAATATAGCTTTGCCAGAAGTTTTTTCTTTCTGGGCAGGGGACTTTATTATCCCCTTGCCCTGGAAGGGGCATTGAAGCTCAAGGAGATATCCTATATCCATGCAGAAGGATATGCAGCAGGGGAGATGAAACATGGGCCCATTGCACTCATAGACCCTGAATTTCCCTCCTTTGTGATAGCAGTAAACGACGGACTAACCCAGAAGGTGATATCAAATATAAAGGAGATCCAGGCAAGAAAGGGGCCTGTGATCTGCGTTACCCATCCAGAGACAGAGATCTCAGTGGACCATAAATGGGAGGTGGTGGATATGGGGGAAGTACTTACTAGTTTTTTGGTATTACCTGTGGAGCAATTATTTGCCTATGAGATGGCGGTATATCTGGGAAAGGATGTGGATCAACCTAGAAATCTGGCAAAAAGTGTTACTGTTGAATAATAGAGTAATAGATGTCCCTTAAAAAGATCACAGCCATCATCCTATTTTTCTTTTATCTCACGGGCACCTGTGCCCTGGCAAATACCCAGCGGGCACATATCTATTTTAAAAAGGGATATATTCTGTTTCATTCCCTTTTGAAAAACAAGAGACGGGCAAGATATCGTTCCAACTGGTATCGGGTGCGAGACCTCTTTTTGAGGGCATATGAAGAGGATAAAAAGGGTCCCTGGGCCCCCAAATCCCTCTATTATGTGGGACGCACCTATTATGAACTTGGTCTTCGCTCCCATTTAAAAAGGGATTATGAGAGGGCCCTTAAGTATTTTAATGCCCTCTTAAAACACTTTCCATCCCACCCATGGTGTGATGATGCCAAATTATATTGTGCCAAGATAGAGTTATACCACCTCAATAAAAGGGATGAGGCCTACATTGACCTGCTCTACATAGTAGAGGTCTATCCCAAGGGGGATAAGGCCCCAGAGGCAGAACGACTCCTCAAGAAACTGGATGAGAAGTATCTAAAAAAGATTGGTTATTCAGCCATCTCCTCCCCCCACAGGGTCTCCTCCTCTTCCAAGACCCCTTCCTTAACAGGGACTTCAACCCTCAAGGAGATCAGGAGCTGGTCTAATCCCGATTATACCCGGGTGGTGCTTGAACTGGATAGAAGTGCACCTTTTAGGGAGTTTTTGTTGCCCCCTTCCAGAAAAAAGGGGCACCCTTTCTATAGGGTGGTGGTGGATATCTCCCGCACAAAGATCTCTCCTCATCTTGATAAGAAGATGGAAAGCACTCCAGATGGTGGTATGTTGCATGGATTGAGGTATGCAAGGCATTCAAGAGGGGTGATAAGGGTTGTCATGGAGTTTAAGCGGGTGGGAGAATACAAGGTCTTTTCCCTACATGAGCCCTTTAGGATAGTGGTGGATGTATTTAAGAATAGAGAAGAGAAAAAGACCCAGGTGATTGCCAGGGGGGAGTATGTAAAGAAGAATATTGGAAAGTTTTCTGCCAATCTTGTGGAACAACTGGGATTAGATATAAAGACCATTATGATTGATCCAGGTCATGGAGGAAAGGACCCAGGTGCCACCTGGGGGAGACTAAAGGAAAAGGATATTAATCTGGAACTGGCAAAGATATTGGGAAAGATGCTTGAGAAAAAAGGATTCAGGGTCTTATATACGAGGACAAAAGACGTTTTCATTCCCCTGGAAAAGAGGACTGCCATGGCCAATTCCATGGGTGCAGACCTCTTTATCTCTCTTCATGTAAATGCCCATCCAAATCCCAGGGTGCATGGCATAGAGGTCTATTATTTAAATCTGGCGAGTTCTAAGGATGCGGTGAGGGTTGCGGCCAGAGAAAATGCCATCTCCTCTAAAAAGATAAGTGATCTCCAGGTGATCCTCACGGACCTGATGCTTAATTCAAAGATAAAGGAGTCTTCCGCCCTTGCCTCTCGTGTACTAAAGGGGATATTAAGGGGGGTAAGGAGATATAAGATGGAGGACAATGGGGTAAAAGAGGCCCCTTTTTATGTGCTTATGGGTGCAAAGATGCCGGCTATTCTCATAGAGATAGGATATATTACCAATCCAGGAGACAGGAGAAAGCTCACCTCCCGGCGTTATCTCACCAGGCTGGCCAGAGGTATAGTCAATGGAATATTGGCCTATAGAAAAGAAATAAAGAGATTTGCAGGACTCTAAGGAGGGGTAGATGGGAAGTTCTGGATATGATGTGGTGGTGGTGGGTGGAGGACCAGCTGGGCTGTTTGCCTGTTATTACCTCTCCAGGGAGAGGGGACTTAAGGTCCTGTTGTTAGAAAAAGGGCTTCCTCCCCACAGGCGTTTTTGTCCCATAAAAAAGTATAACAGGTGTGTTAAGTGCAGACCCTGTAACATAATGAGCGGAATAGGGGGAGCAGGTTTATTTTCCGATGGTAAACTGAATTTTATTCACAAACTGGGCAAGACAGACCTTACACAGTTTATGGAAGTTGAAGAGGCAAAGGCCCTGGTCAGGGAGACTGAGGAGATATTCACCTACTTTGGTATGGATTCAAAGGTCTATCCCCTTGATATGGAAAAGGCGAGACAGTTCCGAAAGGAGGCGCGAAAGGAAGGAATAGAACTCCTCATTATAAGGCAGAAACATCTGGGCAGCGATAAGTTGCCAGAATATATTCAGAGGATGGCCAGCTATCTTGAAGAGAGGGGAGTAGAGATAAGATGTGGGGTGGAGGTGGAAGATGTGATTGTAGAGGGAGAGAGGGTAAGAGGAGTGGTGTGCAGGGGAGAGGTAATAGAGGCCTCCTATGTTATACTTGCCCCTGGGAGGGTAGGTGCCGAGTGGATGGTCTCCCTGGCAAAGAAGTATGGACTTGGGATGAGCCAGAGGGGAATTGAGGTGGGGGTAAGGGTGGAGGTCCTAAACGATATTATGGAGGAGATAACCTCGGTAATATATGACCCCACCTTTTTTATCCAGACCAAAAAATATGACGATGAGACCAGGACCTTTTGTACCAATAGGGGGGGATATGTGACGCAGGAGACCTACCATAGCTTTGTTTGTGTAAATGGACATGCCTATATGGATAGAAAGTCTCCCAATACCAACTTTGCCTTTCTCTCCAAAGTGGTGCTCACAGAGCCAGTTACAGACAACCACAGTTATGGAGAATCCATAGGGAGCCTGGCTACATTAATAGGTGGAGGCAGACCAATATTGCAGAGGTTTGGAGACCTGAAAAGGGGTAGGAGAAGCACGTGGAAGCGGGTAAAAAAGGGATTTATCGTCCCCACCCTTACAAATGTGGTGTGTGGAGATATTGCCATGGCCCTGCCAGAGAGGATACTCACCAATATAGTGGAGGGGCTGGAAAAGTTAAACAGGGTTATCCCTGGTGTCTCCAATGACGAGACACTGTTATATGCCCCAGAGATAAAATTTTTTTCCACCCAGATTCAAACCTCCTCTCACCTTGAGACCTCTATAAGGGGACTGTATGTGGCAGGGGATGGGGCAGGGGTGGCTGGAAATATTGTGGCCGCAGCAGCCACAGGAATTATCCCTGCAAAACATATATTAAACACACAACTAAAAAGAGGGGGACAGTGATGAAAAGCCTTCATTGTCTCATTTCAGGACGGGTACAGGGGGTAAATTTCAGGGCATGGACCAGATCTGAGGCCCAGAGATTGGGAATCAAAGGATGGGTGAGGAATCTAGACGATGGGAGAGTAGAGGTCCTGGCCCAGGGAGAAGAGGAGAAATTAAGGCTCCTGAGGGAAAGACTTACCCAGGGTTCCCCCTTTAGTAGGGTTGAGGATGTGGAGTGTCGCTACATAGAATATGACAAGACCTATACTAGCTTTGAGGTGAGATGGTAAGAGGTTATCCCTCCAACCTTTCAACCAACTGCATGAGCTGACGTCCCTTGGGGGTATCTCTATATATCTCTTTTTCCATGTTGGTTATACCCTTGATCACTGTGGAATGACGACGATTAAACCTCTGGCCTATCTCCTTGAGGGAGAGGTCAGTAAATTTGCGGGCAAGATAGAAGATAGAATTTCTGGCAAGGACCAGATGCCTTCTACGGGACTTAGAGGATAGGAGCTGGGGGGAGACCTCAAAGACCCTGCATACCATCTCCACTATCTCCTCCAGGGTGGGTGCAGGAGGATGGGAGATAAAGTTTTCAATCACCTCCCGGGCAAGTTCCATGTCTATGGCCCGATTGAACATCCTGGCCTTTATCACCATGTTGCCTATACAACCTTCAAGCTGTCTGATGTCCCCTTTTATGTGAGATGCAATAAAACGGGAAACCTGAGAAGGGATGTGTATGTTGTATTTTTTTGCCTTTCTCTCCACTATCTTGACCCGGAGCCCCAGTGTGGGCTTGTAGATGGGGGCCAATAGGCCTGAACAAAAGTGGGAGGTTAGCTGAGAATCCACTCCCTTCAACTCCTTGGGCAAGAAGGAGGAAGAGAGTATTACCATCTTTCCTGTGGCCTCCATATCCTTGAGTAGAGATAGGAGTTCCTCCTGCATCTTTTCTTTGCCCTGAAAGAAATGTACATCCTCTAGAAGCATGAGGTCCACACTTTCCCTGTAAAATTTCTTAAACTCCTCC
>Ga0256914_1001013_pt1 | contig 26751 bp, 30 predicted proteins | sample HulkmetaG_FD_191571 | JGI IMG/M metagenome (GOLD analysis project Ga0256914, IMG submission 191571) | Hydrothermal chimney microbial communities from Main Endeavour vent field at the Juan de Fuca Ridge, Pacific Ocean - Hulk | ecosystem: Environmental > Aquatic > Marine > Hydrothermal vents ... | reverse complement strand
GCGGTGCTGGGCGTCTTCGACGGGCTAAAGCCGCTGGGCGTCGAGGGCCCCGAAGACGAGGCGAAGCGGCTCGGTTTCCTCAGGATGATCGGCTATAAGCTGGGCGGATGATGATCGAGACCGGCCGGAAAGCACCCGGGTTCGCCCTTCCCGACGAGACGGGAACGGTGAGAAGGCTCGAAGACTATCGCGGTCGCTGGCTGGTCCTCTACTTCTACCCCAAAGACGGCACCGCCGGCTGCAGCGCCGAGGCCCGCGAGTTCAACGAACTGCTCGAAGACCTAGAGGGCGAAGGGGCGGCCGTGCTGGGGGTTTCCAGGGATCCGGTCAGGAGCCACGCCCGCTTCGCCGAAAAGCTGGGGCTGCGTTTTCACCTGCTCTCCGACGAGGAGACCGGGGTAATCCGCGCTTATGGAGCCTGGGGCAGGAAAAAGCTCTACGGCCGGGAGTACGAGGGAACCATCCGCTCGACGGTCTTGATAGACCCCGGGGGAGTGGTGGCGGCGGTCTGGCCGAAGGTCAAGGTGAGCGGGCACGCCCGGCAGGTGCTCGAGAAGCTGCGGGAGCTTAAGGAGAAAGATGAACGTTGACGAGCTGAAGAAACAGGCGGCGGCAGCCGCGCTGCGCTACGTCGAGCCGGGGATGACCCTGGGCCTGGGCACCGGCAGCACTGCCCGCTGGGTCGTTTTGTTGCTGGGCGAGAAGCTGAGAAGCGGCGGGCTGGAGCGAATCCGGGCGGTCCCGACCTCCAGCCAGACCGAGGAGCTGGCGCGCGCGCAGGGAATCGAACTGGTCGAACTGGGGCCGGAGGGCGTTGACCTGGCGATCGACGGGGCCGACGAAATAGACCCCGAGCTGACGCTCATCAAGGGTCGTGGCGGCGCGCTGCTGCGCGAGAAGATAGTCGAGGCGGCGGCGCGGCGCTTTATCGTTATCGCCGACGAGAGCAAGAAAGTGGACGTGCTGGGCAGCCGCGCTCCGCTGCCGCTGGAGGTGGCCCGCTTCGGCTGGCGGCGGACCCTGGCCCTGGTGGAGGGGCTGGGCGCCGCGGCCGCGTTGAGGGAAGAGGGCGGTCAGCCGGTAATCAGCGACAACGGCAACTACCTGATAGACGCCCGTTTCGGCCCGATTGGCGACCCGGCGGGGCTGGAGGCCGAGCTCAAGGCGCTCCCGGGCGTCTTCGAGGTGGGCATCTTTCACGGCCTGGCCAGCCTGGCGATAATCGCCGGCGCCGCCGGCGTCGAGGAGGTGGAGCGGTGAGGCACTGGTTCACGATTCGCAGCGCCAAAAGCGACCTGCCGCCGGAGGTGGTCCGGGCGGTGCAGGGGTGGATGCTCGAAAAGGAGGTGGGCGAGGTCTCGCTCGAGCCGATGGGCCGCTTCTACGCCGTCCGCCTGAACGCCGACGCCAGCCCGGTGCCCGGCGTCTACCTGCCGCAGTCGGCCCTGAGCGACCGTGAGACGCTGCTGGAGCTGTTGCAGACGGCTCTCGAAATTTACTACGATGAGATGAACCTGGATCAGTAGAGGAGGTGGGTTATGTCGGCACGTGGTGACTGGCTGATCTTCACCAGGGAAAGCGCCCCCGCGGGAGCCACCGCCGCGGTGGCGGAAACGGTGACCGGGTGGCTCTCGCGCCACGGTGTGGCCGAGGTCGCCCTGGAACCGCTCGACGGCTACTACGCAATCCACATCAACGACGATCCCAAGCCGGTTCCCGGCGTCTTCCTGCCCGCCAGCCTGCAAGACGACGCGGCGGCGGTGGAGGAGATACTGGAGGCGGCCTACAGCGTCTGGGAAAAGGAGCTGGCGGCCCACTAGGAGAGAAAAAGTGATAGATTTCTACTGCAAGAGAACCTGTAAGGGCTGCCAGAAGGCGAAGGCCTGGCTCGACGCCAACGGCGTCGAGTACAACTACATCGACTACACAAAGCAGCTTCCGCCCGAACGGGTAATCCGCGAGGCGCTGGAAAAGATGGGAGCGGCCGCCTTACGCAAGCGTCACCGGCGCTACAAAGAACTCAAGGACGCCGGCCTCGAGGTCTGGATGCGCGAGATAACGGCCGACCCGAACCTGCTGGGCCGGCCCGTCGTGGTCTGGCCGGACGGCCGCTGGTTGATGGGCTTCGACGAAGAAGAATGGCGGAGGCTGCTTAAGTAACGATGGTCGAAGTAGAGGGGTTGCACAAGAGCTACGGTAAGACGCCGGCGCTGCGAGGGATTAGTTTCCGGGTGGAACCCGGGCAGGTTTTCGGCCTGCTCGGCCCCAACGGCGCCGGCAAGACCACCACCCTGCGAATCCTGGCGACGCTGGTCAGGCCCGACGGCGGCACGGCCCGGGTGGCCGGGTACGACGTCGGCGCCAGCCCTCTGCAGGTGCGGGCCAGCCTGGGGATAGTCAACGGCGGTATGGGTCTCTACGAGCGCCTGACCGGTCGCGAGATACTGGCGTTTTTCGGCCGCTTCTACGGGCTCGAGGGCGAGCGTTTGCAACGCCAGATCGAGTGGGTGGACGGGGTGCTGGGTATCGGCGCAGCCCTCGACCGCCGGGTGGCCGAGATGTCTTCGGGCATGATTCAGAAGGTAATAGTAGCACGGGCCATTCTTCACGAACCGCCGGTCCTGCTCCTCGACGAGGCCACGCGCGGGCTCGACGTCTTTGCGCGCCGGGCGCTGCTCGACTTCGTGGCCGGCTACCGGCGGGAGGGGAAGACGGTCGTCTACTCGACGCACGTTCTGCCCGAGGCCGAGGAGATTTGCGACCGGGTGGGCTTCTTGCACGAGGGGCGGCTGCTCTTCGCGGGGAGCCTGGAAGAAGCGCGCAGCCGCTACGGCACCGACTCGCTCGAGCGGGCCTTTATCAAAGCAGCGACGGAGGCGGCATGAAGGCGGTCTGGTGGGTTGCCCTCAAGGAGATGGTCAGCACCTGGCGCGACAAGCGCACCATCCGCAACGTAATCTTGATGCCGCTTTTGCTGATGCCGGTTTTCATGTACGCACCCGCGGCATTCTTCGGCGGAATGGAGAAGAGCAGCCGCGAGAAGGTTCAGCCGGTAGCGGTCTGCAATCTGCCCGGGGAGCTGCTGGAGCTGTTGCGCAGCAACAGGCTGGAGCCGGTTGAGTACGCCGACGCGCGCCGGGCGGTGCTCGAAGAAAAAGTGGACGCCGCCCTGTGCAAAAGCGACGGCGGCTTCGTTATCTACGCCGAGGAGTCGGCCAGGCCCGTCAAGTCGGGTTTCGTGGTCGCCAAGGTCAGGCAGGCGCTCGACGAGTACCGGCGGCGGCTGGTGGCGCGACGTCTGCAGGCGGCGGGCCTCGACACCTCGGTGCTCGAGCCTTTCGAGGTCAGAACCGAAGACCTGTCGCCGCCGCAGGCCAGAAACGCCGGGGTAATGGGTAGCATGACCCCTTACTTCCTGATGCTCTTCATCATGATGGGAGCGATGGCCGTGGTCATAGACGCCACCGCCGGCGAAAAGGAAAAGGGAACCCTCGAGGTGCTCCTGGCCGCGCCGGTCTCGCACCTGCAAATAGCCGCCGGCAAGCTGCTGGCCGGTCTGGTCTTCGCGGTGCTGACCTCGGTCAGCGGGCTGGCCGGTCTTTCCATAGGGGCCGCCTACGCCCGCAACTTCACCAGCGACTCCGAGATGGCGTCACTCGGCGGCAGCCTCAACCTGGGAGCGGCCGGGCTGAGCTACCTGTTCGTAACCGCGCTTCTCTACGCGGCGATGATTACCGCCCTCCTGCTGGCGGTGGGCATGTACGCGCGCAGCTACAAGGAGGCGCAAACCTACATCAGCCCCCTCTACATGGTCCTGATACTGCCGATGCTGGTGCTGATGTTCGCCGCCGATTACCTGAAGGGCTCGCTCTGGCTCTACGCGCTGCCGGTCTTCAACGTCTACCTGACGATGGACCAGCTGATCAAGGGCCAGGCCTGGCCGGCGGCGCTGGCGGTCTGCTGGCTGAGCACGCTGCTGACGGTCGGCCTGGCGCTGTGGTGGGCGGCGCGCAACTTCAGCAGCGAGGCGGTCATATTCCGCAACTAAGCGCAATTCGGTTAGCATGGATTGCAGATAGCCCGGGAGGGTAGCTTTTGCCATGGCAAAGACCTTTTACGTAACCACGCCCATCTACTACGTCAACGCCGAACCCCATATCGGCCACGCCTACACGACCATCAACGCCGACTTTCTGGCTCGCTGGAAGCGGCTCGACGGCTACGACACCTTCTTCCTCACCGGCACCGACGAGCACGGCGAGAAGATTGCCCAGGCGGCCGCCAGGGCCGGTATGGAGCCACAGCAGTTCGTAGACGAGGTGGCCGCAAAGTTCAAAAAAGCGTGGGAAATATTGCACATATCCTACGACGACTTTATTCGCACCACCGAGGAGCGCCACAAGAAGGTAGTCCGCCAGTACCTGCAGGAAATCTACGACCGCGGCGACATCTACTACGGCGAGTACGAGGGCCTTTACTGCGTCGGTTGCGAACGCTTCCTGACGGAAAAGGAACTGGTTGATGGCAAGTGCCCGGATCACGGGGTGGAGCCCGAGCTGCGCCGCGAGGGCAACTACTTTTTCAAGATGGAAAAGTACCGGGCCTGGCTTCGCGACCACATCCTCAAGAACCCCGGTTTCATCCGGCCGGAGCGCTACCGGAACGAGGTCCTCTCGATACTCTCGGAGCCGATCGGCGACCTGTCCATATCCCGCCCCAAGAGCCGCGTCAGCTGGGGAATCGAGCTGCCCTGGGACCCGGAGCACGTTACCTACGTCTGGTTCGACGCGCTGCTCAACTACGTCTCGGCGCTGGGCTACCCCGACGGCGAGCGCTACCGGCGTTACTGGCCGGCGGCCCAGCACATGATCGGCAAGGACATCCTCAAGACCCACGCCGTTTTCTGGCCGACGATGCTCAAGGCCGGCGACGTGGAAATCTACAAGCACCTGAACGTTGGCGGCCACCTGCTGGCCGACGGGCGCAAGATGTCGAAGAGCCTGGGAAACGTCATCAACCCTTTCGAGTGGTCCGCAAAATACGGACCCGACGCGGTGCGCTACTACCTGCTCAAGGAAACCCCCTACGGCCTGGACGGCGTCGTTAGCGAGGCGGGGCTGGTGGAACGCTACAACGCCGACCTGGCCAACGACCTGGGCAACCTGCTGCAACGGGTACGGACGATGGTGATCAAGTATCGCGGCGGCGTCTTGAGGAAACGCGAGCCGGGGGAGGGTGAGGCCGGCGTGGTAGCCGCCGCCAGCGGGCTGGCGGACCGCGTGCGCGGGCTGATTGACGAACTGAAGTTCAATCAGGCGCTGGAGGAGGTGCTCCAGTTCGTTCGCTCGCTGAACCGCTACGTTAACGAGCGGGCTCCCTGGAAAATCAAGGACGAAGAAGACCTCGACAGGGTGCTTTATACGGTGGTCGACGGTTTGCGGACGGCGGCGGTCCTGCTTGAGCCGGCGATGCCCGTCAAGATGGCCGAGCTGCGCCGGGCGCTGGGGCTGGGCGAGCTGAGCGTCGCCGACGTTTCCGGCTGGGGCGGCCTGCCCGACGGGCACGAGATACCCGCCGAGGCGCCGATTCTCTTCCCGAAAATCGAGACGAAGAACAAACAGCAGGCCGGTCGCGAGGAAGAGGAAGAAGAGAGAACGCCGACCATCCAGTACGAGGACTTCGCCAAACTCGATCTGCGGGTGGCGCTGGTGAAGAGCGTCGAAAAGCACCCCAACGCCGACAGGCTGCTGGTCATCCGCCTCGAGCTGGACGGCGAGGAGCGGACGGTAGTGGGCGGGCTGGCGGCCCATTACCAGCCGCAGGAGCTGGTCGGCAAGCGGGTGGTGCTGCTGGCCAACCTCAAGCCGCGCAAGCTGCGGGGGGTCGTTTCCCACGGAATGCTGCTGGCGGCGGAGGGCGCGGACGGCACCCTGGCTTTGCTGACGCCCGACCGCGAGGTAGAAGCGGGTTCGAAAATCAGCTAGCCAAAGACGACCACCCCGGCGCCGACGGCGCTCATCGCCGGCAGTTCCGGCGAGAGCTCGTAGCCGACCACCCTGCCGGCGCCGCTGAAGAGCTTGTGGCCGGCATGAACGGCGGCGTAGGCGTCGACGTAGGTCGGGTTGCCGCGGCCTATCAGATGGTCCCAGGCGGCCTCGAAGTCGGCGGCGGCCAGCAGCTCCAGATAGCGGCCGTCGGTGGCGCGGGCCTTGCCGGCCAGCTCCCCGTCGAGGGGCTGGTGGCCGAAGCGCGCGCCGACGTGGGAGAGGTCGACGCTGGCCAGCGGGTAGAGCGGATAGTCGCGGGCCAGCATGGCCAGGGCGGTCGCCAGCTCGTCGAGAACGCCCTTGCGGTTCGGATCACCGTCAATCAGCAGCGGCAGAACCTCAAACTGCGCTTGCGGCCAGGCGGCGCGGGCGAAAACCGCCGGAAACTCTATGGAGTGTTCATTCTGGAAGGAGAGCACCGAGTTGAAGAGCTCGTAGGGGAGAAGGGCGTCGAGCGCTTGCAGCGCTTCCAGGTCGGCGTTGAGAGCGCCGTAGGGGGTTTGCAGGCCGGTCGGCAGGGCGGCTGCCGCCTGCTCCAGACCCTGGTGGGCGACGCCGAGTATCAGCAAGCGCTGTGGCGGCGGCGTGGCGGCCAGGGCCGAAACGGCCGCGCCGTAGAGCCCGGGAACGCGGGCGGGCTCGAGGTGGGGCATGATCAGCCCCCCGGGCGCCGCGGGCGCTTCGGGGGCGAAGGCGCGGGCGGTCTTCAGGTACGCTTCGAAGCCCTCTTTATCGGCCGGGTAGCTTACTCCGGCCAGAGCCATCGGCCGCGGTCCGGAGAGCAGCTCGCGCTTGCGCTTCTCGATCTCGGCGGCAATCTCGGGGCTTTCCAGGAAGCCGGCCTGCTCCAGGGCGTCGGCGAGCTCCTTGAGCTTCTCGGTGGGCACCATCGAACCATGCTGCTTGAGCAGCAGCTCCTGCACGTCGCCGAGGTCGCGGGTGCCGTCGAAGAGGGTGGCAATGTAGTAGGCCTCGGGGCTGAGAACCAGGACCTGCCGGCTAATCCCCAGCGGGTCGCTCAGGGCGACGCCTTCGGGTGTTTGCTGGGCGTTCAGGTCCCGCAGTTTCGGTTTCATACCACCATCTTACGAACTCCAGCGCCTCCTCACGGTCGGTCACGTCTCCCAGGGCGCGGGCCTCGGCGAGCGCCCGCAGGGCCCGGCCGACGAGGGGGCCGGGGGCGAAGCCCAGCTCGTTTATCAGGTCAGAGCCGCGCAGCAGCGGCGGCTCCGAACCGGCGGCCGCGAGCGCCGTCGCCGCGGCCAGCGCCTCTTCCAGGTTCTCCAGCCTGCGTTCGTTCGCTACCGCCAGCGGGCCGCGGGTGGCGGCGCGGTCGGCGATTTGCAACTGCAGGAGGTCGGGCAAAAGCACGCGGTTGCGATGCAGCCAGCGGCGCAGACCGCGGGGGCTGGCGGGCGGCAGCTTCATGTGGCGGCGCACCAGCGAGCCGACCCGGCGGGCGAGCTCACCGGAAAAGCGCAGGCGCCGCAGCATTTCCGCGGCCAGGGCGGCGCCGTCGGCGTCGTGCTCGAGAAACCGGTAGTAACCGCGTTCCGGATCCCACTGCCTGACGAGCGGTTTGGCGACGTCGTGAAGTAGGGCCGCCCAGCGGAGCGCGGAAGGCGCTTCGGGAAAGCGGGTGAGCAGCTGGTGGAGGGCCTCGAGCTGGTGGTCCAGCACGTCGAGGTGGTGGTAGCCGAGTTGAACGACGCCGGCGCCGGCCGCCCACTCGCGCAAATAGACGGCGTCCAGGCCCAGCTCGTGCAGCTTGGCGAAGCCCCAGGCGGCGCGCCGATGAGCCATTACCTGCTCCAGTTCCTGGCGCACCCTCTCCGCCGCCGGCCGCCTGCCAAAACGCTGGTAAGACGCCTCGGCGAGAATCAGCGCGCGGGTGCGCGGTTCGGGGCGCAGGCCACGGGTGACCCAGAGACGCCAGCCGCGCAATGGTCGCAGAGCGTCCTCGCGCAGGTTGGCGCGGCTGACGGCCCGCAGGACGCCCCGCCTCACGTCGTGAAGCGCAATCTCCGGCCCAAAAAGCGCGCCCCGCCGGCTCAGCGCCAGAGCGTTGGCCGTGTAGTCGCGCCGCAGCAGTTCGGCGGCCAGATCGCTCGCCAGCGGCCCGAAGTCGTAGGTAACGCCCGGCCCGGCTACCCGCCAGAAACCCCGTTCGGCGTCGAGCGGAAAGAGCGGGCCGCCGACGGCGGCGGCGCAGGCCGCCGCCGCTTCTCGCGGCCGGGGGGTGGCAAAGTCGAAGTCGCCAGGCCGCAGACCGATCAGCAGGTCGCGAACCGCGCCGCCCACCAGGTAAGCGCCGGCGGGCCAGCAGGGAAGGTCGGGAGGGGCCAGGCGGCCCAGGGAAGCCCTCACGAGGTTAGTATATTTCCGTGATGGTAATCGGCCTGACCGGCGGCATTGGCAGCGGCAAGAGCAGCGCCGCGCGTATTCTGGCGTCTTTGGGAGCCCGGGTCATCGACGCCGACGAGCTGGCCCGTCGGGCGCGGCGCGAGCTGAGCGCCGATATCTGCCGGGCCTTTCCCGCGGCCTGCCGCAATGGCGAGCCCGACGACCGGGCGCTGGCGGCCGAGGTCTTTTCCAACCCCCACGCCCGCCGCCGCCTCGAAGAAATAATCCATCCCCGGGTACGCGAACTGATAGCCGCCAGCGTGGAGCGGGCCAGGAAGTCGGGCGCAGGCATGCTGGTGGTCGAGGCGCCGCTGCTTTTCGAGACCGGCTGGGACCCGGGCTACGATGGCGTTCTGGTAATAACCGCCCCCGACGAGGCGCGCTACCGGCGGGTCAGAAAAAGGTCGGGCCTGACCAGGGCCGAGTTCTACCGCCGCGACGACGCGCAGCTGCCGCAGCACGAAAAGGCGCGCCGCGCCGACTGGGTGATTTACAACGGCGGTAGCTACCGGGAGCTGGAACGGCGGGTTAGGCGGTGGTACCGGGAGGTGTCGGGTGAAGCTGACTCATGAACTCCTCGGACCGGTAGAAATCCCCGACGAGCCGCGCCGGGTGGTGAGCCTGGCGCCCAACGCAACCGCCACCATCTTCGCGCTGGGAGCCGGCGGGCGCTTGGTAGGACGCAGCGCCTTCTGCTGGCGTCCTCCGGAGGCGGAGGGGCTGCCGGTGGTCGCCAGCTACACCAGGGTCCGCTGGGAGCTGCTGGCGGAGCTGAAACCCGACGTGGTCTTTACCACCAGCGGCGTCCAGCGAGAGGTCACGCTGGCGCTGCACGAACGAGGTTATCCGGTCTGGTCGCTGCCGCTGCCGGTGAGCCCCTGGGGGATTCTCGAAAACGTCCGCTACCTGGCGGCCTTCCTGGGCGTAGACGACGGCGGTCTGGCCGCCGACCTGGCCGGCAGGTACCTGGAGCTGGCGGGAGCGCTGCGGGGAGTGCGGGTCTACCTCGAATACCAGCTAGGCGAGCCAATTACCATCGGCCGGGGCGCTTTCATGAACGCTGCTTTTGAACACCTGGGCGCGGTCAACGTTTTTGCCGACCGGCCCGAAGCCTACTTTCCGGCGCCGCTTGAAGAGGTGCCCGGGCGCCGGCCAAAACTGCTGATAATCGAGCCCCGGAGAATCAAGAACCGCCGCCGCCAGCTCGAGAACGTCGAAGAAGAGCTGGCCCGCCGGGGCTGGCGGGGGGTAAAGGCGCTGGTCACCGGCGGCGACGAGCTATCGCACAGCGGCCCCGAGTTCTTCGACTATCTGAGCGGGGTCGTCGAACAGGCGCGGCAAGTGCTAGAGACATAAAAACGGCCCGCGCGAGCGGGCCTTTTCTGGCGGAGAGGGTGGGATTCGAACCCACGGTACGGTAACCCGTACACACGCTCTCCAGGCGTGCCCCTTCAACCACTCGGGCACCTCTCCGAGCCGTCTTCAAGCGTAACAAAGGCCGTTGGGGGCGTCAAGCATGCTAGACTTGGTCTCATGGAGCTGGTCTTCGTCGGCCTGGGGAAGATGGGCCGGAGCATCCTCGAGGGCGTGCTGGCGGCCGAGTTCCTCCCGCCGCAGCAGATAGCGATAGTCGAACGCGACCCGGCCTACACGGCCGAGCTGGCCGAGATTTACGGGGTCAACCCGCTGACCCACGGCGACATAGCCGCCGCCAGGCGGGTTTTGATAGCCCTGCAGCCGAAGCAGTTTCCGGCGGTCGCCGGGTCGATCTCCTACCCGAACGTCGGCTACCTTTCGATAATGGCCGGCGTCTCCACCGCCAGGCTGGCCGAGAGTTTGGGCACCCGGCGGGTGGTACGGGCGATGCCCAACCTGGCGGCGACGATTCGCAAGAGCACCACCGCGCTGACCGCGCCCCGGGAGGCGCAGGAGGCCGGCGACCTGGAGTTTGCAACCGGCCTCTTCAAGACCGTCGGCGACGCCTACCAGCTACCCGAACGCCTCTTCGACGCCTTTACCGGCATGGCCGCCTCAGCGCCGGCCTACATCGCCCTGGTGGCCGAGGCGCTGGCCGACGGCGGCGTCAAGATGGGTATTTCCCGCAAGGACGCGCTGGCCTTTGCCGCCGACGTTCTCATCGCCACCGGCGAGCTGATGCGTTTCAAGCACCCGGCGGTCATCAAAGACGAGGTGGCCAGCCCCGGCGGAACCACCATTCACGGTCTGGCCGCCCTCGAGGAGGCCGGGGTTCGCAGCGCGCTTTACCGGGCGGTCGAGGAGGCTACCAAGCGCGGCCGCGCGCTGGGGGAGAAGGAATGAAGCGATACCTGATAGCGCTGGCGCTGTTGCTGGGCGGGGCCCTGGCGACGGCGCCCAACTACTACCCGCACAAGGTGGGCATGAGCTGGACCTACACGTCGGGCGAGGTGCAGACCTACGAATCGGTCAGACAGATGAACGGCCAGCAGGTCTGGGAGCTTTCCCACGCCTACGATGGCAAGGTGCGCTACACCGACTACCTCACCTTCGACGAAAACGGCGTCTGGTTGCTGGGCGTGGACACCGGCGCGGGAATCATCCCCTACGACCCGCCCATCCAGGTCTACCCGGCCGCGCCCTTGCGGGTCGGGCTGAGCTGGAGCAGCCGCACCAGGTTCAAGGGCGCCAACCTGGTGGTGGTCGACAAGGTAATCGGCGTCGAGGGGGTAGTGGTTCCCTTCGGACGCTACAACGCCTTCGTCATCCGCTCGTCGCTGACCGCCCAGGGAGGCGGGGCCAGCGTGGTAGACCTCTACTTTGTTCCCGGAATCGGGGTCGTCCGCTACGCCACCCAGGACGGCGGCCAGATCGACCTGGTAGACTTCAAACCCTAGGCCTGAGCAGGTAGCGCAGTATCTGCAGGTACATCCGCAAGCGGTGGGCCAGGCCGGCCAGCAGGCCGCGCTTTTCCTCCTTGAGCCGCTGGCCGAGGCCGACCAGCGGCACGTACTTCACCCGCCAGCCCTTTTCCCGCGCCCAGCGGGTGAGCTTTAGCTCGACGTCGTAGCGCGAGGCGCTCAGGTCGGGGAGCGAGCGCAAGAGCTCGGTCGGCATGGCCCGCTGGCCGGAGAGCTGCGGGGTGATGCGGTTGCCGAAGTCGCTCAAGAAGCGGCCGCCACGGAAGACGCCGACGCTCATATCCGCGTCACCGGCGATCACCGGTTCCAGCAGGGTACGCAGGTGTTCGGGCTTCAGGCCCACCAGGTCGGCGTCGAGGAGGATGACGTGGGGCGTCTCGACAAGCTTGAGACCGGCGGCGTAGGCCCCGCCCTTGCCCCGGTTGCGCTCGAGCCTGACCACGCTGGCGCCGGCAGCGGCGGCGACGGCGGCCGTATTATCGCGGGAGCCGTCGTCGGCCACGATTACCGGAAAACCCGCCGCCCGCGCCGCTTCGATTACCGGGGCGATCGTCTCCTCTTCGTTGAAGGCGGGAATCAGCACGGTCGCGGCAGGCTCCACGCTAACCTCCAAGCAGCCTCTGTACGTCTTGAAGGGTGACCAGCAACATCAGCAGAATCAAAAAGGCGAAACCGATGAAGTTAACCAGAGCCTCGTGCTCGGGGCGGATGCGCCCGCCGGTCAGCAGGTTGAGCAGCAAGAGAAGCAGGCGGCCGCCGTCGAGGCCGGGAATCGGCAGCAGATTGAATACGGCCAGCGAAAGGTTTATCAGCGCCGCCAGCTGGACGACCGCCAGCAGGCCGGCGCGGGCGGCCTCGCCCGCCAGATTGACTATACCGACCGGCCCGACGATGTCGGGGCTGGGTTTGCCAACCAGGACGCCGGATAGGCCCTTGACGAAACTCCCGACCATGTCGGGCAGGAAGCGCAACGAGGTCTTGACGGCGGTCCCGAGCGCCTCGAGGAAGCCCGGGTGGTAATAGTTGACCTCGGGCCCGTAGCGCACCCCCAGCTTGTCGCGCTGGCCGTCCCAGTACAGGTGAATGACCACCTCACGGCCGTCCCTGAGCACGGTCAGGGTATGTTCGCCGATGCTCTCCTTGACCCTGTTCAGGTCGGTGAACTTCTCGAGCGGCCGGCCGTCCACGGCGATAATTATGTCGCCGGCGCGCAGGCCGACCTCCTCGGCCAGGCTGCCGGGAACAACCTCGACTATCTGGGCGCGATTCTCGACCGGCTGGGGGATGCCGCCGGCCGTATAGGTCCAGGCCATCAGGAACCAGGCGAGGATCAGGTTCATCAGCACCCCGCCGATGAGAATCAGGCACTTTCCGCAAAAAGGGAGGGTGGCGAAGCCGCGGTTCGGCTGGCGGGGGCGACCGTCTACGGAAACGTCAGGGGCCATCCCCTCGATCTCGGCGTAACCGCCCAGGGGAATCAGCGAAAGCCGCCACTCGGTGCCGGCCCAGTGGAAGCGGAGCAGCGGCGGTCCGAAACCGATGGAAAAGGCGGGCACGCGCACGCCCTGCAGGCGGGCGGCCAGGTAGTGGCCCAGCTCGTGGATCGAGATGGAGACACCTAGAATCAGTATCAGGACGAGAGCGGTGTTCATACCAGTTCTCCGGCGCGGCGGCGGGCCCAGGCGTCGGCCTGGTAGAGGTTGTCCCAGGTCAGCTCGAGCCGCGGCGCCTCAGCCAGCAGCTTAGCAACGACCCGGGTGATGGAGGTGAAGGGAATCCTGCCGGAGAGGAACGCGGAAACCGCAACCTCGTTGGCGGCGTTGAGGACGACCGGGGCAACGCCTCCCATCCTGCCCGCCCAGTACGCGAGAGATAGCGCGGGAAAACGCTCACTATCCGGTTCTTCGAAGTTGAGCACCGATGGCAGCGGCTCGCTGGCTAGCGGGGTTGGCGGCCTTTTCGGGTAGCTGAGGGCATACTGGATGGCCAGGCGCATGTCGGTCGGGCCCAGCTGCGCCTTGAGCTGGCCGTCGCGGAAGCGGACCAGCGAGTGGACGTAGGACTGGGGGTGGATGACCACCTTTATCCTTTCCAGGGGGACGTGGAAGAGGGCGCGGGCCTCGAGCACCTCCAGGCCCTTGTTCATCAGCGTCGCCGAGTCGATGCTGACCTTGGGACCCATGTTCCAGCGGGGGTGGGCCAGCGCCTGCTCGGGAGTCACCCGGCTCAGGTCGGCCGGTCCCTCGCGGAACGGACCGCCGGAGGCGGTGAGGATCAGCTCGGCCACCCCCTCGCGGGGCTCGCCGACCAGGCACTGGAAGATGGCCGAGTGCTCGGAGTCGACGGGGACGAAGCTGGCCCCGTGCTCGCGGGCTTCGCGCCAGAGGAGGTCGCCGGCGGCGACCATCGACTCTTTGTTGGCCAGCGCCACCAGGCGGCCGGCGCGCACGGCGGCGCGGACGGGCTCGAGCCCGGCCAGCCCGGGAATGGCGGCAACCACCGCGTCGGCCCGGTGCGCGGCCACCTCGGCGGCGGAGCCGACCAGCTGTACGCCGGCGGGCAGCTGCGAAGGATCCAGAGCAGCGGCGGCGTAGACGACCTCGGGCTGGAACTCGCGAACCTGCTCCAGCAGCAGCTCAAGGTTGCCGCCGGCAACCAGGCCGACCACCTGGTAGCCGCGCCAGCGGGCGACGTCGAGGGTCTGAGTGCCGATCGAGCCGGTAGAGCCGAGGATGACTATTCTCTTGGTCATGTGAATATCACCAGCAGGTAGTAGGTAAGCGGGATGGTGAAGATGAGGCTGTCGAGCCTGTCGAGAATGCCGCCGTGCCCCGGCAGGAACTCGCCGGAGTCCTTGACGCCGCAGTAGCGCTTGATCATCGACTCGGTCAGGTCGCCGAGCTGGGCGGTGAGGCTGATGAGCAGGGAAAATATGAGCAGCTCGCCGTGTCCGAACGGAAAGACCCCCTGAATAAGCCAGGTGTAGCCAACGAGCACCAGGAAGGCGGCGACGATGCCGCCAATGGAGCCCTCGACGGTCTTGTTGGGGCTGACCGTCGGCGCCAGCTTGCGACGTCCCAGCGAGCGCCCCACGAAGAAAGCGCCGATATCGGTTGCGAAGGTGGCGAGAATCGGCAGCGAAAGGGTGACGATTCCCAGGCTGCCGTCTGGAGAGTAGCGGAGCAGCACGAAGTAGCCGAGCATCCAGGGAACGTAGAGGTAGGCCATCAGGTTGAAGGCCAGGTTGGTGATGTCGGCTCCGCTAAACAGCGCCTGCCCGAACGCGTAGAGGATTACCAGACCCAGAGCTATCTCCCGCCAGGGCACTTCCGGGTAGAACATTTTCAGGCTCAACACCGAGGCCAGGAGCGTCAGGACGCCCGAAACAAGCAGAAAACTGCGGCTCAGGCGGATGCCCCTGCGCGAAAACATATCGACCAGTTCCCCGACGCTGACCCAGAGAATGTAAATCAGCGACGGGACTATCAGCACCAGGCCGGCCCAGAGCGCCAGGAAGATTATGGCCAGGCCGACGGCGCCGTAGACGAACCTATCTCTGAGGGACTCCGCCGAAGCGGCGTTCCCGCTGCTGGTAGGCTTCGATTGCTCTCGCAAACTCCTCCTTCGTAAAGTCGGGCCAGTAGGTGTCGGTTACCCAGATCTCGCTGTAGGCGCTCTGCCACAGTAAAAAGTTGGAGATGCGCAGCTCGCCGCTGGTCCTGATTATCAGGTCGGGGTCGGGCATCTCCGGAAGGTAGAACCCCTTGCGGATCGTCTCTTCGTTGACCGGCTCGCCGCTTTCCTGCAAGCGTCTGGCGGCGTTGAGAATTTCCTGGCGGCCGCCGTAGTTGAGCGCGCCGACCAGCTTGAGCCTGTTCTGACCGCGGGATATTTCCTCGGCCTCGACGATGGCCTGCTTCAGGGAGGCGGGCAGGTTGGCACGCTCGCCGATTATGTAAACGCGCACGCCCTGTTCGACCAGCTCGGGGGTTTCCTCGCGCAGCACGGTTTCGAAGAGCTCGAAGAGGGCCTTTACCTCCTCGCTGGAGCGGCGCCAGTTCTCTGTTGAGAAGGCGAAGAGGGTCAGCCACTCGACGCCGGCGTCGAGGGCTCCCTGCACCGCCTCGCGAATGGCTCCCTGGCCCGCCAGGTGGCCCTTGAAGCGCGGCAGGCCGCGAGCCTCGGCCCAGCGGCCGTTGCCGTCCATGATGATGGCCACGTGGCGGGGAACGTTCATTCGCTGGTGATGTCCTCTTCTTTGGCGGCCAGGACCTCGTTGATCTTTTCGATGAACGAGTCGGTCAGCTCCTGAACTTCGTTTTCGATGCGCTTCACGTCGTCTTCGGAAACGTGCTCTTCGTCGGCTATCTTCTTGATTTTGTGCAGCGCGTCGCGGCGGATGTTGCGAACGGCAATGCGCGCTTCCTCGGCGTAGTTGTGAGCCGCCTTGATAATCTCCTTGCGCCGCTCCGAGGTGAGCGTGGGAATATTGACGAAGATTACCTCACCCTGGTTGTTGGGGTTGAGCCCCAGGTCGGAGTCGCGGATGGCCTTTTCTATGAGGGGCAGCGCGTTCTGATCCCAGGGCTGGACGACCAGGGTGCGGGCGTCGGGGGCGGTAATGCTGGCGATCTGGTTGAGAGGCATGGGAGTGCCGTAGTAGTCGACCTTGAGGTTTTCGAGCAGCGACGGGTTGGCGCGGCCGGTGCGCAGGGTGGCGAGATGGCCCTCGAAGACCTCGAGAGTTTTTTGCATATGGTCGCGGGTTTCTTTCAAAAGCTCCTTGAACATACGCTACCTCCTGTCCTTGTGGTGGATTATAGTGCCTACCGGCTCGCCGCTCAGGACCTCGAGCAGCGCCCCTGGTTTGAAGATGTCGAAGACGATTATGGGGAGCCCGGCTTCCATGCAGAGGCTGACCGCGGTGGCGTCCATTACCTGCAGGCCGCGCGAGATTAGCTCGAGATAGTCCAGCTCGGTAAAACGCCGGGCCTGCGGGTTCTGGCGCGGATCGCTATCGTAGACGCCGTCTACCTTGTTCTTGGCCATCAAGACGGCGTCGGCGCCAATCTCCAGGCCCCGCAGCGCCGCGGCGGTGTCTGTGGAGAAGAAGGGGTTGCCGGTGCCGCCGCCGAAGATGACCACCCGCCCCTTTTCCAGGTGGCGCAACGCCTTGCGGCGGATATAGGGTTCGGCTACCTCGGTGATGGTCAGGGCGGTCTGCACGCGGGTTTCCAGGCCGGCCGACTCGAGCGCGTCCTGCAGGGCGAGGGCGTTCATCACCGTCGCCAGCATGCCGATGTAGTCGGCGGTGGCCCGGTCCATACCCAGGCCCTGGCGGGTGCCCCGCCAGATGTTGCCGGCGCCGACGACGATTCCCATCTCGACGCCGGTCTCCCTGGCGCGGGCGATCTCGCGGGCCAGCGACTCGGTGGCCGTCGGCGAAAAGCCCTTGCCGTCCTCGGCTCCCAGAAACTCGCCGGAAAGCTTAAGGAGAACCCTCTTGTATTTCAACGGCCACCTCCACTAACGAGCATAACGTATGGCTCATGAAAAACTCCCCGCGGCGCGGGGAGTCGGAAGCGGACGGGCTCAGGCCCCGAGCTCGAAACGGCAGAATCTGCGCACGACGATGTTCTCGCCGATCTTGCCGATGGCCTGCTGAATCAGCTCGGCGACGGTAATCTTGTCGTCCTTGACGAAGGGCTGCTCGAGCAGGACCACCTCTTGGAGGTACTTCTTGATGCGCCCCTCGGCAATCTTCTGGGCGATGTTCTCGGGCTTGCCCTCGTTGAGGGCGGCCTGGATGTAGATTTCCTTCTCGCGCTCGAGCTCCTCGGCCGGTACCTCCTCGACGCTGACGTACTTGGGCGCGGCCATGGCGATGTGCATGGCGATGTCCTTGCCGAGCTGCTGGAAGTCTTCGGTGCGAGCGACAAAGTCGGTCTCGCAGTTGAGCTCGACCAGCACGCCGACGCGCTTGTTGTGGTGAATGTAGTCGGTAACGATGCCGTCGCGGGCCTCGCGCTCGGCCTTCTTGGCGGCCTTGACGGCCCCCTTCTCGCGCAGAATCTGGATGGCCTTGTCGGCGTCCCAGTCGGCTTCCTCGAGGGCCTTCTTGACGTCCATCATGCCGGCGCCGGTGGCGGCGCGCAGCTTTTTAATCAGTTCGATCTGGCTCATTTTTCCTCCTCCTGGCTCTCGGCGGCAGGCGCCTCGGCTTCGGCGGCCTCGCTAGCGGCCTCTTCGCTTGCGGCGGAGGCTTCCTCGCCGCCGCCGCGGGCCTCGATGATGACGTCGGTCAGGCGGCTGGTGACCAGCTGAATCGAGCGAATGGCGTCGTCGTTGCCGGGGATGATGTGGTCGATCAGGTCGGGGTCGCTATCGGTATCGGCCAGGGCGACGATGGGAATCCCCAGCTTGCGCGCCTCGGCCACGGCGATGGCCTCCTTGGTCGGGTCGACCACGTAGAGGGCGTCGGGCAGACGGCTGAGGCGGCGGAAGCCACCCAGATACTTGCGCAGACGGTCCAGCTCGTGCTGGAGGCGGACCTGCTCCTTCTTGGGCCGGTCGTTGATGTCTTCCGACTCGAAGAGCTGCTCGAGCTCCTCAAGGCGCTTGACGCGGGCGCTGATGGTCTTGAAGTTGGTCAGCATGCCGCCCAGCCAGCGCTGGTTGACGTAGGGCATGCCCACCCGGTCGGCCTCTATCTGGATGATTTCCTGGGCCTGCTTCTTGGTGCCGACGTAGAGGATCACCCCGCCGCGGGCGGCCAGGTCTTCCACGTAAGCGCACGACTTTTGCATCTCGACCAGCGTCTTCTGCAGGTCGATGATGAAGATGCCGTTGCGCTCGGCGTAGATGAAACGCTTCATCTTGGGGTTCCAGCGCTTGGTCTCGTGACCAAAGTGGACCCCGGCTTCCAGAAGTTCCTTGATGCTGATGTTACATGCCATGACTGTTCCTCTTCCGGGAGGCGTTGAGGTGGGCGCTGGGCTTTGTTTTCCGGCCCGTAGCGGCGGGACGCCTCCCTGCCCGCCGCGGCCTGAAAACACGCCTTAACGATTATAGACGGAAGCCGCCGAATAGGGAAGGGCTCATTTGACGGGGCCGGCGGGGCAAACTAAAATGCGTGCGGTAGCGCGGGGCCGTAGCTCAGAGGGAGAGCACCTGCCTTGCAAGCAGGGGGTCAGCGGTTCGAATCCGCTCGGCTCCACCAGAAAAGGCCGGGAAACCGGCCGTTTTTCTGCTTGCGCAAGGGACAAATTAACCAACAGAAAATAAGAGCGATTTGCTAGGATAAGTTGACCGCTAATTTGGGCCTTCTTGTTCCTGAAAGACCCATCAGCGGCCAGGAAGGAGGCGAGAGCGTGCTTACTAGGCGTGATCTGCTCAAGATAGGCGGAGCGGCTAGCGGCGTGTTCTTCCTGCGAGGCAAAGCGCAGCCTTCGGGTAAGAAAGTGCTGCACAAACCGGTGGGGGAACACCCGATCATCTGCCCCTATTGCGCGACCGGGTGCGGGATGATCGCCGCCGCTCAAGGAGGCAAGCTGGTCAACCTCGAAGGTGACCCCGACCACCCCATCAACCGGGGCAAGCTCTGCAGCAAGGGCGAGGCGGCCCGCGGCTTCGTGGAGAGCCCGTACCGGATGACCAAGACCCTCTACAGGGCGCCCGGCTCGGACAAATGGGAGGAGAAGCCGATCGACTGGATGATCCAGGAGATCGCCAAGCGTATCAAGGAGACTCGCGACAAATACTGGATCAGGCAGGACGACGACGGCTACGTCGTCAACCGCACCGAGGCCATCGCCTTCCTCGGCGGCAGCTCCAACGGCAACGAAGAGTGCTATCTATTCATCAAGTTCGCCCGGGCCCTGGGTCTCAACTACATCGAGCACCAGGCCCGCATCTGCCACTCCTCGACCGTCCCGGCGCTGGGCGAGAGCTTTGGCCGTGGCGCGATGACCAACCACCCCATCGACTTCAAGAACTCCGACGTAATCATAATCGAGGGTGGTAACCCGGCCGAGCAGCACCCGCTTACCTTCAAGTGGATAATGGAGGCCAAGGACAGGGGCGCCAAGGTTATCGTCGTCGACCCGCGCTTCAACCGCAGCGCCTCGCGGGCCGACATCTTCGCCCAGATCCGCGTCGGCACCGACATCGCCTTCATGGGCGGGATGATCAACTACATACTCGAAAACAAGCTCTACGACGAATATTACGTCAAGAACTACACGAACGCCACGCTGCTCGTCGACCCCGAGTTCAAGACGGCGACCGACCTCGACGGCCTCTTCAGCGGCTACAACCCGACCCCAGACAACCCCAACGAAAAGGGCGTTTACGACCGCAGCACCTGGAAGTACCAGATCGGCGAAGACGGCTACGCGAAGCGCGACATGACGATGAGCGACCCGCACTCGGTCTTCCAGCTGCTCAAGCGCCATTACAGCCGCTACACGATACCGATGGTCAGCAAGATCACCGGTATCCCCGAGGCCAAGCTCAAGCAAATCTACGAGCTCTACGGCTCCACCGGCAAGCCCGACCGGGTGGGCACCATCACCTACGCCATGGGCGCCACCCAGCACTCCTACGGCACCCAGCACATCCGCTCCTACGCAATCGTCCAGCTTTTGCTGGGCAATATCGGTAAGGCCGGCGGTGGCGTCAACGCTCTGCGCGGTCACTCGAACGTTCAGGGTTCAACCGACCACGCGCTGCTCTATCACATCCTGCCGGGGTACATGCCGGTGCCCGACCGGAAGTTCCCGACGCTCCAGAGCTATCTCGAGGCCAAGACCCCCAAGAAGCTCCTTCCCAACGCCCCCAACTGGTGGGAGAACCTGCCGAAGTACTTCGTCAGCCAGCTCAAGGCCTGGTGGCCGACGGTAGACCCCGAGATCAGCTACCACTACCTGGCCAAGCTGGGCCCGCACGTAGGCGGTAAGCCCGACAAGTCGGGCGACTACTCGCACCACGCCCTGCTGCACGCGGCCCTGTCTGGCGTTCTCAAGGGCATGATCGCCGTCGGCCAGAACCCGGCGATGAGCGCGGCCAACGTCAACATGGCCCGCAAGGCCCTCGACAGCCTGGAGTGGCTGGTAGTCCTCGACCCCTTCGAGACAGAGACGGCGGCTCACTGGAAGCGCCCCGGCGTCAACCCCGCCGACGTGAAGACCGAGGTCTTCTTCATCCCCACGCCGGTCTGGGCCGAGAAAACCGGCTCGATCACCAACACCGGCCTCTGGGCGCAGTGGTACGAGAAGGCCGCCGAGGCCCCCGACGGCACCGTCGACGAGATGTACTTCTTCACCAAGCTGGTCGAGGAGCTCAAGAAGCTCTACGCCGAGGGCGGCGCCTTCCCCGAACCGATCGTCAACCTCTCCTGGCCCAAGTGGTCGGAGGAGCAGGCGGTCGAGTGGGCGAAGGAGATAAACGGTTACGACCTGACTACCGGCAAGCAGGTCGCCAACTTCACCAAGCTCAAGGACGACGGCACCACCGCCTGCGGTAACTGGCTCTACTCGGGTTCCTGGACCGAAGAGGGCAACATGATGGCCCGTCGCGACTCCAAGACCGACCACCCCGCCCATATCGGCATTTACCCGAAGTGGGCCTGGTGCTGGCCGGTCAACCGGCGCATCCGCTACAACCGCGCCTCGGTCTGGTTCGACACCGGCCAGCCGCGCGATGAGAAGCGCTGGGTGATTCGCTGGAACGAGGCGAAGCAAAAGTGGGAAGGCGACGTGCCCGACGGTGGCTGGAAGCCCGGCACGGTCCTGCCCTTCATCATGAAGTCGGACGGTCTGGGCCACCTCTTCGCGCTCAGCCTCAAGGACGGCCCCTTCCCCGAGCACTACGAGCCCTGGGAGTCGGCGGTCATCAACCCCTTCGGCACCCAGAACGACCCCGTGTGTAAGGTCTGGCACTTCAAAGACCTCGACGTCTACGGCGATCCCAAGGAGTACCCGATCATCGCCACCACCTACCGCCTGACCGAGCACTGGCACACCGGCATGATGAGCCGCAACGTGCCCTGGCTGCTGGAGCTGCAGCCCGATCCCTTCGTCGAGATCGGCGACCAGCTGGCCAAGCAGCTCGGCATCAAGAACGGCGAGTGGGTACTGGTAGAGTCGGCTCGCGGCGCCGTCGAAGCGGTGGCCATCGTTACCCCGCGCATTCAGCCGCTCAAGATTGAAGACGAAAAGGGCGCGCGCGAGGTGCACCAGGTCGGTATCCCCTGGCACTGGGGTTACATGGGTGGCGGCGCCCGCCCCGAGTCGGCCGGCAACGCCCTGACCCCCAGCGTCCACGACCCCAACTGCTTCATTCCCGAAACCAAGGCCATGCTGGTGAGGCTGAAGAAGCTCAACAAGCCGCCCAAGAAGATCGACCTGAACTTCAAGGGGTAGGAAGGAGGCTGTGAATGCCCAAAGCTAATGATTACGCAATTCTCTTTGACGCCTCCCACTGCACCGGCTGCCGGGCCTGCCAGGTTGCGTGTAAGCAGTGGAACGACCTGCCGGGGGAGGCGACCGAGAACCACGGTAGTTACGAGAACCCGCCCTCGCTTTCTGCAGACACCTGGATCCGGATGAAGTTCACCGAGGGCATGGTCGGCGGCGAGGTCTTCTGGGACTTCACCCGCGACTCCTGCATGCACTGCACCAGCGCCGCGTGCGTCGAGTCGTGCCCGACCGGCGCGGTTAACTACCGTGATGGCGGTATCGTTACCATCGATCAGGACTGGTGCATCGGCTGCCGGAACTGCGTCGAGGCGTGCCCGTACGACGCCATCCACTACAACGAGCAGACGGGCGTCGTCGAAAAGTGCACTATGTGCTACGACCGCGTCAGCAACGGGCTGGAGCCCGCTTGCGTCAAGTCGTGCCCGACCGGCGCTCTCAAGTCGGGGAGCTACGCCGAGATGAAGAAGCTCGCCGAGGAGCGCCTGGCCCAGCTCAAGGCGGCCGGCTACAAAGAGGCCAACATCTACGGCCTCAACGAGATGGGCGGTACGCACGTCCTCTACGTGCTGCTCAAACACCCCAGCACCTACGGCCTGCCGGTCGGTCTGAAGACCGAAAAGCAGAAGATCGCCTCCGGCTGGCTCTCCGCGGGTATCGCCGCCGCGGTGCTGGGCTTCGCCGGGGTCAAGTGGCTTTCCGACCGCCGCGAGGAAGTAGGAGGTGAGTCGTAATGAAGGGCGGCGAATGGGGCATCTACATCGCGCTCTACTTCTGGCTGGCGGCGATGGGCGGCGGAGCCTTCCTGATTTCGCTCGGCTTCAAGGATCGCCGCACCCGCCAGCTCGGCGCCTGGCTGGCGCTAATCGGCATCGTCGCCGGCGCGCTCTTGCTGATTGCCGATCTGGGTCAGCCGGCGCGTTTCTGGCACCTGCTGGCCGGCATCCATCCGGTCTCGGTCATGTGGCTTGGCTCGGTGGTGCTGGCGCTATCGGGTATCGGGCTCTTCCTGCTGATAATCTCCAAGGAATGGCCCGACTGGCTCGTCTGGTTCACCGCCATCATGGTGCTGCTGGTGGTTGGCTACACTGGCGTCCTGCTGATGGCCACTGCCAGGCCATTCTGGAGCGGCAGCCCGCTCTTGCCCTGGATATTCCTGGCGTCGGCTTACACCACTGGCGCGGCGCTGCTGGTACTCTTCGGCAGCCACGACTCGAGGCTGACCAGGCTCTCCTTCAACTTCGCCATCATCGAGGTGGTTCTGGTCATAGCCCACATGATCTGGACCTACTCGCAGGCCAAGCCGGCTGTAGACGCCTCGATTAGCGGCGAGTACGCCTGGGCCTTCTGGGGATTCATCGTGGTCGGCGTCTTGATTCCGCTTTACATGGAGGCCCAGCGCAAGGCAATCGCCCTGGCGGCGGCGCTGGTGCTGATCGGCGGATTCCTGTTGCGCTACTTCATCGTCTACGCCGGTCAGGTAGACGTAATGCGCTTCTAGCTAGACACGGGGGTTATCGTGAGTCACTTTGAGCTTGAGTCTCTGTACCGTAGCCTGGATGGCCTCGAAGCCTGCCCGGGACGGCAGGAGGGGTATCCAGAATTCGCCGGCTGCTTTCGTGAAGTGCTCGAGGTGATCGTGCTCGAGCAGCCCGACTGGGCTGCTCGAGCCCAACCCCTGTTAGGCGCTCCCGAGGAAAAGCTGCGCGGCTGGTTGCAGGCGCATCTGGCGGGCGAGCTTGACGAGGGAGAGCTACTGACTTTCGCCCTGGAACAGACCCTGCGCCGATTCTGGCGCGGTGAAGGGCGCGAACTGGAAGACGGTCCGGAAGGCGACGAGTGTCCGGTTTGCGGCGCCCGCGCCGACGTGGCCTACCTCGACAAAGACGGCTTCCGCCATGCCGTTTGCTCGCGCTGCGACAGCCGCTGGCCGGTGCCACGGATTCTCTGCCTGCGCTGTGGCGAGAAGGACGCCAAGAAAATCGAATACTACCCGTACGAAGAGGGCTACCGGCTTTATCACTGCCATAGCTGCGACGGGCTACTGCCGGCCGTGGACCTGCGTGAGGCGGGCCGGCTCGACTTGGCAAAACTGCGCGCCGCCGCCGCCGAGATGCAGGCGCTCTTCGAAGAGGGAAAGATAGCGGAGGAGTGATGTACCGCTACGAAAAGGGCCGCTTCGTGCCGCAGAAGTTCGCGGCTCCCCAGGAGAGCGAGCTGACGCTGGTCGTCAACGGCAAGCCGATGTTGCGCCTGGCCCACTCTCCCGGCGAGGAGGTAGAGCTGGGCCTCGGCTTTCTCTGGCTCGGCGGGGTGTTCGACGTGATAGAGCAGGTACGCTGGCTCCAGCGCAAGGAGAACGTCCTGGAAATAGAGGTCGCGGCGCGTACCGGCCCGGGCGTGCCGCTGAGGACCAGCAGTTGCGGGGCTGGCATTGTCTACGGCGAACGGCGGGTAAGCGAGCTGCCCTTCGTGGCGCTCGACCCCGAAATACCCATAAAGATCCAGGATCGGCTTCGCCGCGGGGCGGTGCAGTACGCACGGACCCGGGGCATCCACGGCGCCGCCCTCTTCGACGTAGAGGGCAATTTGCTACACCTCTCCGAAGACATCGGTCGCCATAACGCCGTCGATAAGATCGCCGGCAAGGCATTGCTTGAAGGCTGGCGACCGCCCTTCCTGATAGCCGTATCGGGCAGGGTTTCGCAGGAAATGGCCCACAAGGCGGCCGCCATGGGGGCGGTGCTGGTAGCCAGTCGCACCGGTGCCACCGAGTACGGAATACGCGCCGCCAGCGAGTATAACCTGACGCTTTGCACGTACGTCCGCCGCAGCGGTTACCGGGTCAATACCTCACCCGGGCGGCTGCTGGTCGCCGCCGCCGACGAGGTCTTCGAGTCGGTTGGCGTTGAGAAAAAGATGGCTACCGAAGAGGGGCTCTAGTTCTTCCCAGGGGATTATCAGGGCCTCGGCCAGTTCCACGAAACGTTTGAGAAAGTAGTCTCCAGCCGCGAGCTGCATGGCCGCCAGCGGCTCCAGCTCTTTGTGGTAAAGGGCCGCCAGCGGTTCTATCCAGTTTTCCGGACCCATGGCGACCACCGCCCGTTGACCGCCGGCGCGCTCCAGCAGGTAACGCCAGTAGGCGGGGGTGAGGTTGGGCAGGTCGCAGGCGGCCACCGCCACCCAGTCGTGGCGGGCGTGGTGGAGGGCGCTGTGAATGCCGCTAAGCGAATCGCCGCCGGGAATGAGGTCGGCCACCACCGGAAAGCCCAGGTCAGAGTAGTCGCGATTGGCCACCACGAAGCGCTCACTGGCCCCGCCCAGGCTTTCCATCACCCAGTTCAAGAGGGGCCTGCCCCGCCAGACGAAACGGGCTTTGTCGACACCGAAGCGCTTAGACTTTCCGCCGGCCAGAACCGCGCCGCTGAACTCCATGTACTCAGGCTACCGCAACTTGACCGCGAGCGGGGGCGGGCGTTAGGCTTACTGTCAAGATGCGTATCAGAACGCCGCGCAGTTACAAAGTGCGCCACCAGCGCTTCTGGTGAAGCCGCATCACCCTTGGAAACCCCCAACCACAAACAAATATCTCGATTGGAGGCAGAAGTGTTCATTGAAGATTACCCCCTTCCTGACGAAAGAGGCCGTTTCGGTCCCTACGGCGGCCGCTACGTGCCGGAGACCTTGATACCCGCCCTGGAGGAGCTGGAGCGCGAGTACGCCAGGCTGAAGCGTGACCCCGATTTTCTGGCCGAGTTCGACTACTACCTGCGCCACTACGCCGGCCGGCCCAGCCCCCTCTTTTTCGCCGAGAACCTGACTCGTGCCTGGGGCGGCGCGCGCGTCTACCTGAAGCGCGAGGACCTGAACCACACCGGCGCCCACAAAATAAACAACACCCTCGGGCAGGCGCTGATTGCCCGGCGGATGGGCAAGAAAAGGATAATCGCCGAAACCGGCGCCGGACAGCACGGCGTCAGCGTGGCCACCGTGGCGGCGCTTTTCGGCCTGCAGGCGGTGATTTACATGGGCGCTGAAGACGTGAGGCGGCAGGCGCTCAACGTCTTCAGAATGCGACTGCTGGGGGCCGAGGTGCGAACCGTAGACAGCGGTACCCGGACCCTTAAGGACGCCACCAACGAGGCCATTCGCGACTGGGTGACCAACGTGCGCGATACCTACTACATTCTCGGTTCGGTGGTCGGTCCGCATCCCTACCCGATGCTGGTTCGCGACCTGCAAAGCGTAATCGGCCGGGAAATATCACGGCAGTTGCAGGAGGCGGAGGGGAGGAGCGTACCCGACGCCATTGTCGCCTGCGTGGGCGGCGGCTCGAACGCCATAGGCGCCTTCGCCCACTTCGCCTACCTCCCCGAAGATAAGCGGCCGCGGCTAATCGGCGTAGAGGCGGCCGGTGAGGGGCTGGAGACTGGCCGTCACGCCGCCAGCATCGTCGCCGGTCGGCGCGGTGTGCTGCACGGTTCTTACATGTACCTGCTGCACGACGAAGACGGCCAGATTCTGCCGGCGCACTCCGTTTCGGCGGGGCTCGACTATCCGGGAGTAGGGCCTGAGCACAGCTACTACGCCGATCGGGGCATTGCCGAGTACCATAGCGTGACCGACGATGAGGCGCTGGAGGCTTTCAAGCTGCTCAGCCGCAGCGAGGGGATTATTCCCGCGCTCGAGTCGGCCCACGCGGTGGCCTACGCCGCCAGGCTGGCGCCGGAGATGCAGGAAGACGAAATACTGGTCATCAACATATCCGGACGCGGAGACAAAGACGTTAACGAAGCCATGAGGCTCATGGGAGAAGAATCACGATGAGCAGAATCGCAAAAGCTTTCGCGGCGGCGCGGGGGCGGGCGGCGGTGATACCTTACCTGACCGCCGGATACCCGGACCCGGGAGAGTACCTGAAGATAGCCA
>Ga0256914_1001012_pt1 | contig 26763 bp, 23 predicted proteins | sample HulkmetaG_FD_191571 | JGI IMG/M metagenome (GOLD analysis project Ga0256914, IMG submission 191571) | Hydrothermal chimney microbial communities from Main Endeavour vent field at the Juan de Fuca Ridge, Pacific Ocean - Hulk | ecosystem: Environmental > Aquatic > Marine > Hydrothermal vents ... | reverse complement strand
AATTTGTTCGCCGTCGAGCACCAAGCGATAAAGCGGTTTTTTGCCGAAAGCACGTTCGGTAATGTTCATCCATTCGGTGCGATGGTAAATGCGTCCTTGCGGGTGGGCATCCACATAGGCATTCCAGTGGGCATAAAAATTATTTGTCAAAGGAATTATTTTCATAAGCCGGTTAAATTCGTCCTATTACTAAAAGAGGGATCCGGCAAAATGCCAAATCCCCTCTTTTTGCTTTAAATTTTAAACTTGTGGTATTTTTTAATAATTATAATAGGAATAACGATATTTTTTATGATCGATTTCTTCCTTAGCGAAATTCAAAACAATACCGACGATATGTTCTCTTAAATCCTGATATTCATCAAGTTTGGTTTTCAGGTGCTCGATATTGGATTTGCCTGCCCGCACGACCAACAGCCCGCCGTCAACGTTCCGCGAGACGATAATGGCATCGGAAGCTACCGCAATCGGCGGAGTGTCGATAATCAAAAAACCAAAGCGATGCTTCAGGAACTCAATTAATTCTTTAGCTCGCGGGCTGCCAAGTAATTCGGAGGGGTTGGGAATGGGCACACCGCTACTAATTAAAAACAGATTGGGGATGTGGGTGGTTTGGATAATTTTACGTACATTTTCATCGGTAATGTCGGCATTGCTGTAAAGAAAATCGGAAAAACCGGGTTTCTTTTTGCAGGCAAACGAATTGTGCAGTACTCCGCGGCGTAAATCGCCATCGATCAAAATTGTCGGTAATTTTTGTTGAGCAAAAGTTATGGCCAAATTACCGGCGTTAAGCGATTTTCCTTCGTCCGGATTTAAAGAAGTTACAAATATCGATTTGATTTTTTTGTCTTTGTTAAACAGCAATTGTGTTCTCAAACTACGATATGCTTCGCCCACAGGCGTGGGAGAATAATCGGCTGTTACCAACTTGGGATCGATACGTGAAGGCTCATCCAATTTTACGTCAATAATTTCCTTTTCCGTTTTAATCACCGGTATTTTACCGATCACACGAATGGGAATGGCTTTTTCCAGTTCATCCGCAGTGCGTACGGTTTTGTCAAAAAAATCGAGAATAATAACAACCACTACAGCCACACCCAAACCCAGCATTAGTCCGATCATCAAAATTTTGAGATACGTTTTGAACTTACTAATGGGCAACGGCACCGGAGCATGGTCTAAAATAACCACATCGCCCACTTCCACGGCATCGGCTATTTTAGCCTGATTGTATTTAATGAGCAACGAGGAATATACCTGATCGGCCACGGAACGTTTGCGTTCCAGTTCGGCCAGCTTTAATTCTTTTGCCGGTAGACGGCGAATTTTACTTGTGTTCTCGTTGATCTTTTTGTTTAATTCAGTTAACCGCACGTTCATTTGATTCAATTGGTTTTGTGCGGTCAGGATTACCTTTTTTTCAAGATCGGCGAGCTTCTTGGTATTTTCCTTAACATAAGGATGAGTTGGCGAATAGGTACTGAGCAATCGGCTCCGCTCGGTGTTTAAAGTGGTAAACTCAGAAGACAAAGCCGTAGCCGTAGGAGCGCCTTGTGCGCTTAAAAAAGCAATAATTTCGTTTAAAATGGAATACCGTTCATCGCCCTTACTGGCTTGCAAGCGTTTAAGCAGCCCTTCCAATTCGTTTTTACGATTTAGTAATTGGTTTTTTTGTGCGTCATAGCCGGAAATACCGGCAATAATACCGTTTGCGTCTGCCGTTAATCCGACCCATGGATTACGTTCCCTAAAATTTTTCAGTTGTTGTTCGGCCTGATCGAGTTCCAACTTTGCGGTTTGCAATTGTTCTTTCAAAATATTTAACACTTCGCGGGTTTGGTATTTCTTTAAATCCAGATTTTCTTTTACAAATTCGTCTAAAATGGTATTTAATGTTTTGGCGATCAAATGGCGATCAACACCGCTAATCGTAATGGCCAACAAGGTACGGGCACGGTTTTTAAATTTAAAATTCAACGAATTTAACAAACTTTCGATAGCTCGGTCGCGGGAATTCACCGAATAAATTAATTTGTCATGCGTATCCCAATAACTTTTTTTCATTACAATACCCACTCCGCCATATTCGAGAATATTGTTATCGGGATAGTCGACCTCGAGCACTTTTTTATCTTCAATAGAACGGTCTTTACTCGTGTAATACAGAACTAATTTGTTGCCCTGTTTTTTTAATTCGAATCGTCCTTTCAAATAATTGGGATGCAAAAAAACGCTGTCTACGGCATTGTAACGATCAACCCCACTAAAGCGCACCACCAAACTGAGTTTATCGACCACGCGTCCCAAAAAATTCCGACTCATTAAAATACCGATTTTACTTTCAAAATCCGGACGGCCGCGTGTGCTCATTTCGCTTAAAGAGCGGGTATCCTGAAACTGCAACAAAGCCTGTGTGGTATAAACCGGCCTGGGGCTCAGCTTCCAAGCAACGGCCATGGCAAACAAAGCAACAAAAATAAATACCCCTAAAAACAACCATTTTTTTCGTTTAAACAAACGAATATAATGATGCCAATCCAGTTTCGAATCGCTCATGCTTAAATCGTTCAACTTCTTTTTGTCTTGCATTTTTCAATCCTTTTACTATTTACCTGGCGCGCAATATTAAGATATCTCGCTGATAGGTATTATAAATTGCCCATAGCGTAGTTGCAAACGATAAAACGGGTAACACATCACGAACATGATCCCAAAACGTGGGTCTGGTGGGAGAGGGAGTCCAAAAAATATCACCGGACTTAAAGCCCATATTCCTTAGCGAAACCCCTTTTTCATAAAAGTCCACGATGTGTTTAGTAATTTCTTTATTACCATGTTGCCAGCGTAGCTCCTTAATACCATCTTCGGTAAGCGTACCCCCTGCCAAATGCACGATATCCCACAACGAACTGTTAATATCTACGTAATACAAACCAGGACGCACGAACCCGCCCAAAAGGCTAACACGCACAACAGGTTTAACATAAAAATTGGGAAATTTAAGATAGCTTTCAAAATTTTTCTTCAGAAAAGTTCTCAAATCTTTTGGGGTCATTTGCGAAACATGAATTTTACCCACAATCGGTAACTCGGCATAACCGCGATCGTCGATAGCAAACACACCGTTTAAAAAAGAGGCCGTATCGGGAAAGGTTGAAATAAATAACCCATCTCCCGGAGTAAAGGGGAACTCTGCCCAGTTCGGATCATCTTTAGGTACTTCGGCGGCAGTTTGTCCCATTGCAAATTGGATAGCTGTAAGACTAAAAAAGACGATGAGTACGGCAGAAAAATATTTTTTCATAATATTATTCCCAATTTAACACGACCTGTAAAAACGATAGCGTTTTTCTTTGGTATTCAAATCCAGTTCTTTTAACAGCCGATATAATTTAAACAACCCTACTTTCGTATTGCCGAATTGTTCATGACGCAAAATTTTACGGATACCAAATAGGCCTACCAGCGGATTCTGGGCTACGACCTTTTTTATTTTTTCCTGAATCGGTAACTCGGCCAATTTAACATCTTGTTTAATTAACTGCGGATTAAACTCGTGAATGGTTTCTTTGCGGAAATCCATAGCCGTAAATAACGTATCTTCCTTTTTAGAGGTCGGTTTATCTGTCTCAGAAGTCTCCCTTTTGGATTTTTCCGTTTGCTCAACTTCTTCTAAATCGATTTCTTCGACGATTTCTTCAATGGTTTCAACCCGTTCGTTCAGGGTTTCCGCAGCGGGCTGTCCGTTGCCTTCTTCTTCGATTTCGCCAATAACCATATCCAATTCTTCTTGTTCTTTACGAAACGAAGCGGCCGCCGCTTCTACGGAAGGATAATCTTCCAAAATATGATAAAATTCCAGCATTTGATACACCTCGTAAATTTCCGGGCGCATGCTGGCCAGCTTGATATCGCCGCCTTTGTCTCTGAACCGTTTTATTTCACCGACAAAAACGCCCCAACCGGCGCTACTCATATAATACACATTGCTAAAATCCACAATAACGCGATAACAGCCGCTTTCAATGATATTATCAAACAATTTTTCTAACTGATAACTATTGGACTGGTCCACATGACCGCCCAACTCCACCACCATCACATCACCGCTTTGATCGGCAAATTTCGATTCAATTTGCAATTTTTCCATAATACACCTTTTTATTTATGGCTCCGCCACCTCAATTACAGGAGTTCGATCTCCTGCAATCGACTATGTGTTATGAAACGACATAACAGGATTTTCCCGAATTTCTCTCACCCTAAGATATTTATTAAATTTAATCTTAGCATGCACGCAAATCGTGTTTAAGATCAATTGTAAAAATCGTCCTGTTTTTGAAAAAAATTAATTTTTAATTTGCTTTTTATTGGCCTTCGCCTCTTAATACAACTAAGACGGTTTTAAGTATTATTTTTAAATTGAATAGAAAAGAGTCTCGGTTTTCAATGTATTCAATATCTTTTTTAATCTTTTCTTTTACATCTTCAATAGTTTCGTCATATCCCACAGTCACTTGAGCCAAACCTGTTATTCCAGGCTTTGTTTTAAGGCGCGCCATATAAAACGGGATTTGCTTTTTAAATTGATTGGCAAAAAACGGACGTTCCGGCCTTGGACCGATAAAACTCATTTCCCCCTTTAAAACGTTTAACAATTGCGGCAATTCGTCAATACGTGTTTTACGCAAAATACGCCCCACTTTGGTTACGCGCGGGTCTTGTTTGGTGGCCCAAGCAGGGCCGGTTTTCTTTTCGGCATCTTGCACCATAGAACGAAATTTGTGCACTTTAAATATTCTCCCGTTTTGCCCCAAGCGCTGCTGCGAATAAATAATCGGCCCGGGAGATTCCAATTTAATTGCAATCGCTACAATTATAAATAACGGAAATAGCAAAATCAATAAAGTTAATGAAACCAGAATATCAAAAATACGTCGAAATCCAAATTCACGCGGACTCAATACTTGTTTTATCACATGCCGTACTACGTGATCGTAATCGGAATCGTAAGCATCGGAAACTATGGAATAATCAACATGATTTTGGTTACAAAGTTCAATAATACGCGGAAGGTAATTTTTTTCCGGCGGAGAAAGAACAATGAGGACGTTGGATATGCCGTATTTTTTTATGATTTCGGAAAAATTTTCAAGGTCGCCGACAACCGGAACATTTTTATAATGCCGTTTGCGATCGTTACCTTCGGGGCGAATAAAGCCACGAACATTATACCCCAGCGCCGGAACTTCCAACAACCGGTCGTATAGCGTTACCGCTTCAACATTCCATCCTACAATCAAGGTATTTTTAAGAGGGGGTTGCTGCATTCTTTCCCTTTGATTAAACCAAATTCCATTTAAACAATACTATTTGATAAGTTTACGAATTCCAGTTAATTTTGATGTGTTACAAATCAATTCGGAATTCGAATGCATTGCCGTATGTATTTGCCATTATCTTTACCCTGAAACCCGATCGATTAAACATTTAATGCAACGTAACGATCTAAAAGTTCCAACGCAACGGCACTGACTCCCGGCAGAATACGAAGCCGTTTTCCTAATAACTTTTTTAGTCATCGGAAAAAAAAATAAAATTTTGAGTCGCAATATCACAAACCTAAATAAAAAATCAAAATATTCAAAACAGATAACAAAAATAGAACGAAGTAAATTCCTGAAAAATAAAAATTTTCTACCGGCAATAAAAAAAGGCCAGAACCCTTAATATACGACCTGGCCTTTCTTTTTACATATTTAAAAAGCGAAAATCAAACCTTTAAAATTTCCTGCTCCTTGTTTTTCATAATATCATCGATTTCTTTAATATGATCATCCGTAAGTTTTTGCACTTCATCGAGATAATCTTTTAACTGGTCTTCGCTTATGTCGTGATTTTTTTCCAGTTTTTTCAGATGATCGTTAGCGTCGCGCCGTACGTTACGCACGGCAATGCGGCCCTCTTCGGCAAACTTATGCACTAATTTCACTAAATCCCTACGTCGTTCTTCGCTCAATTGGGGAATGGGAATACGAATCACGGTTCCGTCATTACTAGGATTAAGCCCTAAATCCGCCTTTTGAATTTCTTTTTCAATTTCACCCAGTATTTTCTTTTCCCATGGCTGCACCACCAGTAACCTGGGTTCCGGTGCGGTAACGGTGGCTACCTGATTTAGCGGCACTTTTTGTCCGTAATATTCCACACGAATACCATCCAACAACGTGGGTGTGGCGCGGCCGGTTCTGATTTTCACCAATTCGTCATGCAATGCATTAATGGCACCATCCATCCGACGTTTGGCATCTTTAATTATTTCTTTGGCTTCCATAACTTACCCCTGAACTTTGGTTCCTACCGATTCCCCGAATACAATTTTATGCAAATTCCCCGATACATTGAAATTAAAAACAATGATCGGTAACCGATTTTCCATTGCCAAAGTAATTGCCGTTGTATCCATTACTTTTAATCCTCGGCGCACCACTTCCATATAAGTCAATTCGTCAAATTTAATCGCGTCTTCCACTTTTTCCGGATCGGCATTATATACACCATCCACACGCGTGCCCTTTAAGACCACATCGGCCTGTAACTCTATGGCCCTCAAAACACCGGCCGTATCGGTTGTAAAATAGGGATTACCTGTGCCGCCGCCCAAAATCACAACACGTCCCTGCCGCATGGCTTCAATGGCCTTTGCCGGAGAATACGAATCCACAATGGCACCCACATTAAACGCCGAAAAAACCTGAGCCGCTATGTCGTTTTGCTCAAAAATGCTACGTAATGCTAAGGCATTGATTACCGTGCCCAACATACCCATTTGGTCTGCGGTAACACGATCCACATTAACTTCATAGGAGGTTAATCCACGAAAAATATTACCGGCCCCGATCACAATACCCATTTGCACGCCCAAATTATGCAGCATTTTGACTTCTTGCATAAAGTATTGCAATTGGGAAGCGGCGATACCGGTTCCGGTATCGCCAGCCAAAGATTCACCGCTCAATTTTAATAAAATACGTTTGTATTTGATTTGCGGTGCGGAATGCATAATTTATTCTCCGATGCGGAAACGCGCAAAACGTTTAATTGCAATGTTTTCACCCACCTTGGCAATGGTTTCGGTGAGTAAATCCTTAACAGTTTTATCCGGATCTTTTACATAGGCCTGCTCGAGCAGACAAACTTCGGAATAATATTTTTCGATGCGCCCTTCCACGATTTTATCGACGATGTGTTCGGGTTTGCCCTGTGCCAGCGCTTGTTCGCGATAGATTTCTTTCTCTTTGTTTAAAGCTTCCTGATCGAGATCTTCGCGACTGATAGCTAAGGGATTGCTGGCCGCAATATGCATGGCGATATTTTTGGCAAATGCCTGAAAATCATCGGTATTGGCTACGAAATCGGTTTCGCAATTAACTTCCACCAATACTCCCAACTTGCTTCCGGGATGAATATAGGCGGTTACGACCCCTTCGTTTGCTTCGCGATCGGCACGTTTGGCCGCTTTGGCAATACCGCGTTTACGTAAAATTTCAATTGCTTTATCAAAATCGCCTTCTGCTTCTTGCAGAGCTTTTTTACAATCCATCATTCCTGCGCCTGTTTTATCGCGCAGTTCTTTAACCATTGCAGCGCTTATTTCTGCCATTATTCGGACTCCTTTTTTAGCTCGGTTTTTTCTTCCTGTTTTGCTTTGGCCCGCGGGGCTGACTTTTCTTTTTTGGGCTCTTTTTTCGCTTCTTTTTTAACTTCTTTATCTTTTACTTCGCGTTTTGCTTCTTTGGGTTGTTGAGCCTTTTTCTTTTCTTTCTCCGCAGCCTCTTCCAAAGCTTTCTTTTCTTGCAATTTTTGCCGCGCCTCAATAATAGTTTCGGCTATTTTACTGGTAATCAAACTAATACTCTTAGCCGCATCGTCGTTGGCCGGTATCGGATAATCCACCAAAGTGGGATCCACATTGGTGTCTACCATGGCCACAATGGGGATATTCATTTTACGGGCTTCGTGCACTGCCAAATGTTCTTTGTTAATATCTACCACGAAAAGCAGTCCGGGCAACCGTTTCATTTCCAAAATACCGGACAATACGCGATACAGTTTTTCTTTTTCGCGCTCAATCATCAAACGTTCTTTTTTGGAAATTTTTTCGTACGTTCCGTCGGTACTCATTTTTTCCAAATTTTTGTAATGTTTAATCGATTTTTTAATGGTGGCAAAATTTGTCAGCATTCCGCCCAACCACCGATGGGTAACATAAAACATGTTACAGCGTTGTGCTTCGGTAGTAATTATATCTTTGGCTTGCGGTTTGGTCCCTACGAACATTACTTCGTAGCCTTCACTCACCACCTCGTAGACAACCTTTAACGCTTTGTCTAAGGCTTGCTGAGTTTTTTTAAGATCAATAATATGAATCCCGTTACGCGTCATAAAAATATAGGGTTTCATTTTGGGATTCCAACGGCGGGTAAGATGCCCGAAATGGACACCTGCGGCTAATAACTGTTCCAGTGTTACTGCGGACATAAGAACTCCTTAATTTTTTTGGGTTAATCCTCCATCGGCTTTTCAACACCCCAATCCCGCTATTGCGGGACACCCGGAATGCAAACAACCGATGTGTGTGTTACAATAAAAAAGCCAGAAATATTCTGGCTTTGAGAATATGCATTGCAAATGCGAATCTTAACGTTTCGAAAATTGGAAACGTTTACGTGCTTTGGCCAGACCGTATTTTTTGCGTTCTACTTCACGAGGATCACGCGTTAAAAATCCGGCACGGCGTAACGGTGAACGAAAATCTTCGCTGTAGGCCACCAGCGCCCGGGCAATACCCAATCGCACGGCACCGGCCTGCCCGCTTAATCCACCGCCATCTACACGAATAAAAAAATCGAATTTCCCCAGAGTATCCGTAAGAATTAACGGTTGCTCAATATCCATTACCAGGGTTTCACGTTTAAAATAGTTCAAAAACCCATCCACGCCGTTTACGGTTATTTTTCCCGTTCCCGGAGTCATGCGGACACGAGCGACAGCTTCTTTTCTTCTACCCGTTGCTACATAAATTTCCATGCAAACTGCTCCCGCTTTTTAAGCTTTAACTTCCAAAACTTCTGGTTTTTGCGCCGTATGCGGATGTTCCGGCCCAGCGTAAACTTTTAGCTTTTTAAACATTTTACGTCCCAAGGCGTTTTTGGGCAACATGCGTTTCACGGCAAATTCTATTACACGCTCCGGATGTTTTTGCAACATTAAAGAAACCGGTGTAAATGTTGTCCCGCCAATATAACCGGAATGGCGAAAATACGTTTTTTGCTCCATCTTTTTTCCGGTTAATTTTACCTTTTCGGCGTTAATCACAACCACAAAATCTCCCACATCCTGATGAGGAGAATATATCGGTTTATGCTTACCACGCAAAATATGTGCTATTTGACTGGCCAGACGCCCCAATACCTTGCCTTCCGCATCAACGACATACCAGCGCTTCGAATCTTCTACTTCCTTCTCTTTTGCGATATAGGTTTTCAAGACGTTCCTCCAAATATTATTAATTCAAAAATGAATCTTTGAATTTAATTATAACTACGAGGATAGTCAAATTTTTTATCCAAACTTTTTTGGGGAAAATCATCTGCATACGGGCGGCCTATTCGGGCTTTCTTACTTTTTCCATATCCGTTAGTTAAACATTATGCAACCGTATCCCGTGTCTTCATCCGAACAAACCAATTAAATAAACGTGTATTTTAATCCGATACTAAGAATTTCTTTTATTTGCGTTTTTGGGGATACCTTTGCATCGTAAACCAGAAACGTTTGCAAATTAATTATGATATATTTACTTAACGAAGCCTGAAAAAGGGTATCCCAAAAAATATTGCCGTATTCGAATTTTTCGAACGATGAGAACAAATTCAAACGCGAACGCACAAAAAAATATTTGTTAAAACGCCTCTGCGCATGGGTTACCCATTGAATGCCCGACTCAACACCGATCTTTTTACCCTGATCAAAGTTAACAAATTTCCGGGCAAATGTGGTGCGTGCGGCTAATCCGACCCGCGTACGAAACGTTTTTTTGGGCGCATAACCCACACCGATTCCGTTGGTGACATAGGCCGGATCGAAAGTATCGGATATGCGAATGCGTTTGTCTTTTTCATATTTATACCCAGGTGCCATTTGCGTTTGAATATTTAAGGAAATGTACGGATTTAAATATTCTTTCTGTTTGTACGTTAATACCGATTCCAAATCGACCAGATCATCGGTTTTGCGCGGTGCTTCGCCGTTTTGCTTGGATTGCCCGAAAATAACTTTCATTTCATTGGCCCAATCCCAGTAAGTCGTATCGAATATGGCCGAACCACTAAAACCGCCCGTCCAAACAAAAACGTTCGATCCGCCCGATGCCCATTGATGATATGCGGTTTGGGTTACCGTAAGTGAGGTAGCCAAATTCAGATTCCATCCGGAATGCAATTTGTTGTAATTTTTTTGTTTTTTTTCTATTTGTCTTAAATGTTCCATAAGTTTCTTATTTTGCGCCTTCCCGAACTCGGGGTGCATTAAAACCGCTATTACAATGATTATAAAAAAGAAACGCATCCTTGTTTTCTCCGCAAAATATTGTGCTTTTCTTCTCAAATCATGGTAAAAATACGGAAAAAATCGGCTTGTTCAAAGTGTTTGTTACGGTAAATACAATGAGTAGAGATCCGTCAATTGCGGAATAGGGGCCAAAAAAATAAAACGGGTTTTAACAAAAAAAGGTGTAGGTAGATAAAACCGCCTACACCTTTCAGAGGGATTCAAAAAAAGTTATTTGTTCGTATCAATTTTAAACGGTAAATACAATGGGCAAAAACGGATAAGTCCGGTAATCAAAAAGATCAAACCGACCCAGCCCCAATTCGTTTTCGGCTCGACAAATATTAAGGTATCAAAACCAAACCTATGATGCTGCAAATAACCCGATCTATCGTGCCGACATTTTTATTCATCTCGATCTCCCGTTTTTTGTGAAACACAAATCATGTTCCGACGGGATAAGCACTATTAATGCACCAATTGAGGGTATACGCTTACTTTCTTCTTGTCGCGTCCTTTGCGTTCAAACTTAACAAAACCGTCAACTTTGGCAAAAAGAGTATCGTCACCACCTTTACCCACATTTTCACCAGGATGAATTTTTGTACCGCGTTGTCGTACAATAATGGAACCGGCGGTTACGAACTGCCCGCCAAAGGCTTTAACACCCAAACGTTTGGATTCGCTTTCGCGTCCGTTTCTGGAACTACCAACACCTTTTTTATGTGCCATATTTAAGCCTCCTTTACTTCGCCGGTTTCTTGGGCTTTGGCTTTAGCCGGAGCTGCCTTTTTTGCTGCGCGTTTGCTGCCGATTTTTTCGATGTGCAGCAAGGTAAAGTCTTGACGATGACCGTTCTTTTTTTGATAACCTTTGCGCCGTTTTTTCTTAAATACGATAACTTTTTTGTAGCGCCCGTGTTCCACTACCGTTGCTTCTACTTTGACATTGGTAACAACGGGTGTACCGATGTGATGTTTTCCCTTATCATCGGTATAAAACAGAACCCGATCAAAGGTTACTTTTTTACCGGGCTCTTCATGGAGCAAAGGCACCTTGATATCTTTATTCTGTTCAACACGAAATTGTTGTCCTGCTATTTCAACAACAGCATACATGCTTTTCTCCTAAACTATACATTTTCCCTTTAAAAAATCGAGCGTTTAATTTAAATACAATTACGTACTTTGTCAAAACTATTTTAAAGATCGATCCAGTCGTTTTTCATCTTTGCGGTCAAAAACCATAAAAGCACCGTAAGGTAATGTTTCGTCCTTAACCAGCTTAATTTTAACCCAATATTTCCACATTAATTTAAGAAGCGGATTGTACAGACCTTTTTTCATGTAACGATACACATCCGGGCGTACATGCAGGGTAATACGACGATCGCCGTTGGTAGACCGATAACGTTGAATCCATCGTTCAATATCACCGACCACCGCATGCACTGTGGGCACCAAACCGCTGCCATGACAGGTGGGACAGGTTTCCTTTAAACTAAGCAATACCGGAGGCCGCACGCGCTGGCGAGTCATCTCCATCAATCCGAAACGGCTCATCTCCTGTATTTTGGTAATGGAACGGTCTTTGGCAAATTCTTTTTTTAATTCCTGATACACCTTACGCCGATTTTCTTCTTCCATCATATCGATAAAATCGATAACGATAATGCCGCCCAAATCGCGCAAGCGCGCTTGCCGGGCGATTTCGCGCGCCGCTTCCATATTAATTTTAAACGAATTGGTTTCGTGATCTTTGCGGCCAATATATTTACCGCTATTCACATCAATGGAAACCAGTGCCTCCGTAGGTTCGATAACAATGTAAGAACCGTTTTTAAGCCACACCTTGCTGTTGCCCATCTTCTCAATTTCGCGCTCAATATTAAAATAATCGAAAATCGGAACCATGCCTTTGTAATAAGATATTTTGTCTTTTAAATGCGGAGCGACATCTTTAATGTAGCTTAGCAACTCGCGCATCAATTTGCGCGAATCGACTACGACTCGGTTTACATCGGAGGTAAATAAATCGCGAATAATGCTGGAAGCCATGGTCATATCTTTGTACAACAGAACAGGTGCTTCTTGTTTTTTGATTTTTTTTTCGATTTTACGCCACGTATTTATCAGATTATTTAAATCTTTACGGATGGCCTTATCGGATTTGCCTTCTGCAACGGTTCGAATAATTAGGCCAAAATTGGGTGGAATAATTTGCCGCGCTATTTCTTTTAGCCGACGACGTTCTTTGCGATCCTGAATTTTTTTGGACACACCGATATGTTTTTTCCCGGGAATCAATACCAGAAACCGGCCGGGCAATGCGATATTGGTGGTAACCCGACACCCTTTGGTGCCTATGGGCTCTTTTATGATTTGCACCAAAATATCTTGATCTTTCTTCAGATCGCGATTGACATTAAACCGACGCTCCGAAGGGTGGTGATCTTTATCGGCGTGGTCTTCGTCTTCATAATCCACAAAATAATCTAAATAGGAAGTATCAAAATCAGCAAAATGCAAAAACGCATTTTGTTCATGCCCGATGTTGATAAAAGCGGCCTGCATGCCTGGCAAAACCCGGCTGACTTTTCCTTTGTAAATATCCCCCACCATGCGTTCGTATTCGGGGCGTTCAACAAATAATTCCACGAGCTTCGAATCTTCAAGAATCGCTATTCTGGTTTCCTCGTTCGTCGCATTAATAATAATCTCTTTTGTCATATCTCTTTTCCTGATATTCTACAACTTTGTTTCAAGTTGATGTTCTGAATGTTCAAACAATTCGCTTGCGCAAATGCGCGTTGATTAGATTCAAACGCATTTTCTTTTTCTACTTGCCGCAAACGGATAATGGCCCAACTTTTATTCCCTGTATTCCAATCGCAGTTACCTACTGTTCCCGTTATTTTAGTCATCAATTTACACAGAATTATGTAAATGACCAAACGGGTTTAAAGGTTTGTTGCTTAGCAATCCGCTGCCTGCATGCACTGTTGTGTAAAATCCGAAAAATAAATATTTTTGACGCAAGCTTTAAAAACAAAATCACAGAGGAGTATCGAATATTTTTTGCCACTTTGCATTTGAGAACCGATATCCCAAATGTTAAAATAGGTATGTACCTAAATTACAGCCCTTCTGTTGTTGCTTACCTTTGCCGGTTATCGAGCCGAAGGTACTTTTTTATTCTTCCGAGATCGACCCGATAATTATTCCGACAAAATTTCAAGCGGTGTTTTTTTATTGTGTGCCGTTTCTACCAGTTGCCGTTTACGCACCACTTCTACTTTATCGGACCGGCCAAATACCAGCCGTACCAAATCATCGATCCGTAACGAACGACGTTCCACATTACGCGTACGCACAATAAGCCGTTTGCCGCGGCGCCGGATTGAGGCAATAAAAGGACGAATATCCAGCGGTTTTACTTTTCCTTTGGAAAAATGTTCGACCATCAGCGAGCGGGTTTGACGAATTTCCCGCAATCGGCGATCTATTTCTTCTTCTGACAAAGGATGTTGCTGAAAGCGAATTTCATATTCGGCCGCATTAATAATTTGCGAAAGAGACGAAGCTTTGTCGCGTATGCGACGCACCCGCACAATTTTTAGACCTTGCGGTAAATGCGGATTTAGCAAACGTTTCAAATCGCCGTTAAACCGTGCCGAAATATCCGCGTCAAAATATTCGGCCTTGCTTTGTACGCCTAATGCCAAAGGTTGGCCAAACGAAATTTTAGGTCTGGGATTAAATCCCTGGCTGTAAAGAACCGGAATACGTGCCCGACGAAAGGCACGTTCCAAAACCCGCGCTAAATCCAAATGCGATAAATAGGCAGCATAACCTTCCTTGGTAAACTGCACTCTCAAGCGTAAAAATTCCTGCTCCGATGTTTCGTACCTTGGAATATCCGCGTCTTTTATGCTCTCTGCATTTAAAGAAGGTTGCGGATTTTGGCGATCGATTTTGTAGCAATTTACCATTTCGGCAAAAAGATTTTTACGCTGCAATCCGCAGGCCAAACAACTGGCGGTTTTACAATCGGGACTGTTTTTCTGTTCGTAGGCCTTATGCCGTTCCTTCAATAAAAAGCGTTTACTAACCCCCTTGTCGATATGATCCCAGGGCAAAACAGCATCTTCCGGAATTTCGGCTATCAGCCTTTCCGCGTCAAAACCATTTTCGTGCAATGTTTCCGTCCATACATCATAGTTAAAATATTCCGCCCAGCCGTCAAACTTGGCTCCTTTTTGCCAAACCCGATAAATAACGGCTCCCATGCGCCGATCGGCCCGCCCTAAGAATCCTTCCAAAAACGAAATTTTAGGATCCCGCCATGTTAAACGCACCCGTCGCTCACGTCCCAAATGATGTTTAAGCACATCTACCTTGTGCCAAATTTCTTCCACCGATGCCTGGCGTTCCCATTGAAACGGAGTATGCGCCTTGGGCGAAAACGGAGATACGGACAAATTAAACTGCACGCGTCCGTATTGTTTGCTCATTTTAACCAGACGATGAACAAGATGGGCTATTTCGGCCACATCGTCATCGGTTTCGGTAGGCAAACCGATCATAAAATAAAACTTAATCACCTTCCAGCCGTTTTGCAGAGCAATTTCGACCGATCGAAACAGGTCCTCCTCTGTGATATTTTTGTTAATAACCTGTCGCAACCGCTCGCTGCCTGCTTCCGGAGCAAACGTAAAACCCGATTTGCGCACTTCCGAGACAAAAGCGGCTATTTCTTCGTTAAAACTATCCAGGCGCATGGAAGGGAAAGAAACATTAACCTGCGTTCCGGCCAATGTAGCACGACTCACCGCCATTAAATCGGTCAGGCGCGAATAGTCCGAAATGGAAAGCGACAAAAAGGACACCTCATTGTATCCGCTGTTGAGCAGTCCTTGTTGCATTTGCTCTAACACGTCACCTGCATTGCGCTCGCGAACCGGACGGTAAATCATTCCGGCATTACAATAACGACATCCCTCCGTGCATCCTCGCATTACTTCAATCGAAAGCCGATCGTGCGTTACTTCAATAAGAGGCACAATGGGTTTATTCGGATAATAATCCTTCTTCAGATTATTGACAATGCGCGTACGGATAATTTTCGGTACGTCCGCACGTAAAGGACGCATTTCACGCAGTGATCCCTTTTCGTCATAAACCGGTTCATAAAACATGGGCACATAAACGCCTTGCAACCGACTTAAATCGAACAAAATTGCTTGCCGCGTTTTGCCCATTTCTTTGCCGCGCTGAACGGTGCGTACAATTTCGACGGAAGCTTCCTCCCCGTCCCCGATAAGAAAAGCATCGATAAAATCGGCCAACGGTTCGGGGTTACAACTACAAGGCCCTCCTGCCACAATAAAAGGATGCGCAAGGGTACGGTTCCGGCTTAACAGCGGAATATTCGCCAAATCCAGCATATTCAACAGGTTGGTATACGTTAACTCATATTGTAGGGTAAAACCGATTACATCAAATTGCGATAATGGCGTAAAGGATTCCAGACTGTAAAGCGGTGTATGGGTGGTGCGTAGTTTTTCTTCCATATCGGGCCACGGCGCAAAAACACGTTCGGCCCAAATATCCGGATGCGTGTTTAAAATGTGATACAATAGCTGAAAACCGACATACGACATGCCAATTTCGTAAACATCCGGGAAGGCCAATGCCACGCGGGCTTTTATGGAATTCCGATTTTTTACTATGATATTGATTTCGTTGCCAACATATCTTCCGGGTTTTAGAACGCCAGGCAGAATTTCTTTACGCAGTTTATTTTCGATCTCCGGATTCTTCAAATATCTCTCCCATTCCATTCCACATTCGATGACCGTTCGTTCTTTTTAAGGAGCTTAACGCGCCGAACATATCATAAGTTTCACAGATACTTATTGCGCCATAATATTTTGAATACGCTTAACAATGGTCGGGATATTTTTAATACTATCGGGTACAACAAAAATGGTATCGTCTCCGGCAACCGTACCCAAAATATGGCTATTATCCAACCGATCAAGATAAACGGCCACGCCCTGTGCTCGCCCGGGCATGGTACGCACAACAATCATATTTTCGTTGTTCATTACATTAACGATTTCCATACCGATTACGTGCGCAATGGCTTGGGAATTTTCGTCCTGATGCAAAATATATTTGTACCCATTTTCATGGGGAATCCGAATGATATTCATCTCATGCAAATCACGTGACAATGTGGCTTGGGTAACATCAAAGCCTTCGTTCCTTAGTTTGTCCAGCAAATCTTCTTGACTGGAAACGATTTGAGTGGTGACGATCTCTTTAATTTTTGCTTGTCGCAAAACTTTTGAATGCATATATTTTCCCCTTTTTAATTATATTCAAAAACAAAACGTTAAATCCCATTATTATTAAAATTAGATATTTTTGATAATTATTCCAAAAATTTTTATAAAACGAACGCTTTTCCCGATAAAACGTTATTAAAAAGCAAGCGCGTGCACATGCATTTCTTGCATGTTTGCAATCCTAATACGCTTTATTTAACTTTGTGCCCGTTAAACTTAATAAGAAGGAAGGAATTTAAATTGGTATGAAACGTATTATTGTTGTTTTTGTGTTAAATCTGCTTTTATTTTCTTGCGTAAGTCATGTAACCAAAAAAGCAAGTACCGTACCCGAGGGACAAAAGCCCGCCTATTCGGTATGGACAACTCTTTATATTTTGAAAGACCAAACACCTTTATACCGTGCTCCTCAAAAAAACGCCGCGATTCTTAATTATTTGCAAGACGGGGATCAGGTGCGTGTTCTGGACAATCGTAACGGCTGGTATAAAATTACTTCAGGCAAAAACAAAACCGGCTGGATACGTAGTAATGTTGCCGGACCTCGTTGGTTGAGTCGCACGGCCATGGCGGCCGCTTTTAACGACAGTATTATGAATCATTTCGACGCGAAACTATTTATTGATAAAAATCATCCGTATCGTGTAATTTATCTGGAAACCACTCAGCCTAATATTTCTAAGGCTAAAAAGATGGCCCGTAGGGTGGGCAAGGCTTACCAACAAAAGGTTTATCCTGGTAAACTAACCATCAATTTGATACGCCCGGGGAAAAAGAAATATTTTGCTCAGGTTGTTTTAAAGGCAAAAGGTTTGGCTAAAATTCCCGTTCCGGTGATTTATTACGGTTATTTGGACAAATTAAAAGTAATGGGGAAAACCGTTCGTTTAATTGTACGGGTACCGCGCGATCTCGGTACAAAGGCCTTGCTTAAATTGGCACGTAAAATTTCGTCGGCTTATGCCTACCCGTTTACCAAATCGACCATTCTCATTCGGCCGATGGGTAAAGGAAATAAATGCCTGCTTTACTATATCGAGGACGAATACGGAGAAGATTATGCCTTCGGCAAGTGCGGTTTGCACTAAATGTCTGTTTTATGCGCCTACTTTGTTGCGTACCAATAAATAGATAAAAAACGGGCCGCCGATTAAAGAAGTAATAATTCCCACTGGAAGTTCGGCAGGGGCAATAATTGTTCGGGCAACGGTATCGGCCCAAACCAAAAAGACGCCCCCGACTAACACCACGGCAATAAAAAGTTTTCGATGGTCCGGCCCGAGGACAAGACGAACCACATGCGGTACGATTAAACCAATAAAACCGATGGGACCGGCCATGGAAACACAGGTACCCACCAAAACGGAGGAAGCAATAAAACTCCATTTTTGCAGGGAACGCACATCTACTCCCCGCGAACGAGCGATTTCGCTGCCCGAAAGCAACAAATTGAATGCCGAAGCATGAACAAAAAGGTAGCCGAAAACCGGGGCGAAAACCAACGCGACCGCCAGCGGGTAATGCCATCCCACCACATCCAACGCCCCCATTAACCAACGAATCATACGATAGGTTTCAGTAAAATCGGCCAGATAATGGATAAAGAGAATCATGGCCGAGAAAAAAAGGCCGATGGTAACACCGGCCAAAAGGAGGGTAAACGTAGAAATTTCGTAACGTTCGCGAGCAATCCAGAAAATAATGCCCACGGTCATCAAACTTCCGGCAATGGAAAAGACAACGGTGCTGGAAAAGCCCAGCACATAAATTACCAAACCCGTTTTAATGGCAATTACCGCGCCCAAGGCTCCACCGGATGAAATCCCCAACGTATACGGGGTAGCCAGTTCATTGCGCAGTAAAACCTGAAAGGCAGCCCCGACCAGAGAAAGCGATGCCCCCACCAAAAAGGCAAATACTATTCGCGGCAAACGAATATTCCAAACAATTTCCTGCATTAAGGATGCTCGGCCATAAAGCAGATTTTGCCAGGAAAACCCGCCTTGCCCAATGCTTAGAGGAATACCCATAGCTAAAATAAAAAACAAAAATGCAATAAAATATTTGACTGGTGTTTTCACGGCTTTCCTTTAATCGCGCAAATACTTAACGTTGTTTCTGTTGGCCACTCGGGCGTTTAATTTTTGGGCCTTATGTTTTCGAAACGTAGTAACAATGTTTGCATACGTACATCAAGAGCTTCGAGCTTTTTGTCCAGTCCTTTGTCCGAAACGGCTTTGCCCAAAGCGTGCATTTCTTTAAAAGTTTGTTCAAAATCGTTAAGTAATTGTTTTAATTCTCTTTTGAAGAATCGATTGTAACTATCCAATTCCTGATTGGCATTTTTTAACATCTGTGTCCGTTCCGAAACCAAATTTTGCAAATGCGCCCGATATTCTTGCAATTCCTGTTCTGATTTTTTTCTCCGTGTAATATCCGTTGCAATAAAGGTAAGACCAACAATTTGTCCGGCTTTTTTAATAGGCCCAACACGAATAAAATAACAACGTTTTTGCTCGTCGATGGTCAGTCGTATTTCAAACCGGTGCGCATTACCTTGGGCATTAACCATTTGAATGGCATTGTACACTTTGCGCATTTCGGTTTGCGGTACCAAATCGTAAATAAAATGCCCAATAACCATTTTTTCCGGAATGGAAAAGAAATTTCGGTTCACAAATTCGATTTTGCCATGCAAATCGGTAGTAATGATGTAATCCGGAGCTTGCTCCACCAACGACCGCCAACGTGCCTCCGATTGTACCAGAGCGCGATCTTTTTCCACCAAGTCGGTGATATCCATCAACACGCCACGAATGCCGGTATGCCCTTTGGCGTCCTTAAACAGCTTACTTAAACTGCGGACCCAAGCAAAACTGCCATCGCGTTTTTGTACGCGATATTGAAGGGGAGCTGATGTATTTTTTAGTCGTTCGTTAAATGCCTTAATTACAATCTCTTCATCCTGCGGGTGAATGTATTCCAAAAAAAGATGGCCTAGCATTTCTTTCGGTCGGTATCCTGTTAAATCGTACACGGCCGGACTGATGTAGGTTATTTTGCCGAAATGATCGATTACGAAAATAACTTCATTTATTTCTTCGACTAAAGAGCGGTATTTTTCTTCGTTATGACGTAAAGCACGCGCAATTTGGTAATTTTTTTCAAGTGGAGTTTGGATAGATTTGTAAATAAAAACGGAAGTTAAGATTATAAATGTCCAACCTTCGATATCAAATAACGTTGTCAAACGATAATGGGAGGGTAACAAATAACGGAACACAATTAACCAGAAAGCGCCGATTATCAGATAACTGGCCATTATACGCAAGGCTGTTTTTTGGCTTTCAGATAGACGCACACATTCTCCTTCTTTTAGGGCCCAATTTAGAATCGTAAGTTTAAAATGCCAATTTAGAAACTTTCGCGCTTTTTTACAATTTCTTGATATTTGGGTTCTAAATAAATTTTAAGTATACTTGCACGACTTTTAACCGCTTTACGATTTGACGAAAAAAGTACCGTTGAGTCTTAGGAAAAAGAGTGTTTAGGTATTTTTTTTGGCTGAATGGTGTATTCTGATGACGTTAGTGGTGTAGGAAAGGGTTAAGGGGAATCAGTGCCAATCTGTGCAGATCAGTGGCCGGAAAAGTTGAATAGTTGAATAGTTGTTCGGTTGAATTGTTGAATGGTGTTTTAGGTGCTTCTTCGGTGTGACTCGGTGGCTGCATTAAGTTAAGGGTTAAGGGTGTAAGGGTTATCAGTGCCAATCTGTGCAGATCAGTGGCAGGGAAAGGTTAAATGGTTTATTTGTTGAATTGTTGAATGGTGTTTTAGGTGCTTCTTCTGTGTGAGTCGGTGGCTTAATTAAGTTAAGGGTTAAGGGTGTAAGGGTTAATGGTACAAAATAGTGCCGACTTATGAAAAATTTCGGTAATTTGCTGCGGTGTTTACCCCCCGTAGCCCCCCTCAAAGGGGGCTCTTTGGCGTGCGGCGGTTTGCGACAGAGGCATCGCTCTGCTGCCTGAGACGGCCAATTCTACGCATCGATCGGTTTGGTGTGAAGGTTCGCCCTGGCGGAAAAATGCCGGTATTTTTACCACTTTTAGGTTGCTTTTTTCATCAAATTGAATCATATTTCGAACAAATAATTTTTAAGGAAACATTCGAGCGAAAGGATTTGCCATGCTTTCTCGCAGAAATTTTTTAAAGGCCTCGGGACTATTGTCTTTAGCCCCTTTAGCCAAAGTTACCGCTGCGGTTCCGGCTCCCAAGCGCCAACCATTAATCAAACCACCGGCACTTAAAAAAGGCGATACGGTTGGGTTAATTACACCTGCTTCGCCTTTGTTTGAAGCACATCGTCTGGTGATCGAGGTGACCGAAAAAATGCATAATCTGGGTTTCAAAACAAAATTGGGCAAAAATATCTTCAAACGATACGGCTATCTGGCCGGTACCGTTCAGGAACGGGTTGACGATTTACACGCCATGTTTGCCGATCCCGAGGTTAAGGCTATTGTGGCCATCCGCGGCGGCTACGGAAGCGCCCAGCTTTTACCGCATCTAAATTACGATCTGATCAAAAAAAATCCGAAAATCTTAATGGGCTACAGTGACATCACTTCATTACTTTTGGGTATTCATGCCCAAAGCGGATTGGTTACCTTCCATGGCCCGGTGGCCGAATCGACCTTTACTGACTATACCAAATCGAATCTGGAACATGCTTTAATGAGTACTCAGGCTCCTTGGACCGTTCCGGACGCACCGTATGACGAGAACCTCCAGACATCCAATCGGATTTGGGCATACAGAAAAGGAGTAAGCACGGGCCGTTTACTTGGTGGGAATATGACGCTTTTTACCTCGCTATTGGGCACCCCCTACGAAGTGGACACTACCGATGCCATTCTGTTTTTCGAAGAGGTAGGCGAAGAACCGTACGATTTGGATCGCATGCTTAATCACATGAAAATGGCGGGAAAATTTGAAGCATGCAAAGGCGTTATTTTTGATAAAATGCCCTCGGTAAAACCAGCAGATTACGAACCGGCCTTTTACCGAAATTTAAGTATAGAACAAGTAATCGAAGATGTATTTAAGGATTACGATTTTCCGGTGTGTATCGGATTTTCCCTGGGACACATCAAAAACAAACCGACCATGCCGCTGGGCATTCGCGTTAAACTGGACGGTAATAAACGGCAAATCACTTTTCTGGAAGCAGCCGTACGTTAGATCGTAACGCGGATACATCTGAGGGTATCCGCGTTTTTTATTTTTTCTCTTTTGATCGGATTTTAGGGTGTGGCTGAATTCTGCGATTAATCGGTGCCAGACGATCTTTTACCGGCGGCGGAACTTTATCCAACTCGATCGATAATTTTGTAGTGGAATCGGCATGCACCCGCACGGCAGGTAATACTGACTGCAAATACCCTAATTTGGTAAAAATAACCGTGTATTCCCCAGGAGCAAGTTTCTTAATGCAAAAATACCCGGTCGAATCGGAACGCGTACTGCGATTGGAAGGGATTACCTTTACCTGAACGTCCACCAAAGCCTTTCCTTTGTACTTTTCTTTGACAATCCCTGCAATTTTTCCGTTTTGGGCCAGTAGCAAAGCCGGAATAAAACAAATAATAAGACTCTTAAAAAGTAAACGCATAACTTTCCCTTTCCTAAAATGGGCTAATAGAAGTTAGACGTCCGAGGGCCGAATGTCAAATTTTGCGGAAAAAGCAGCAATAATTTGCCCTCGTGCAAACGTTTGCGACAAAAAAACCGGGATCACCCAAAGTTTTCTTCCCGAATTACTAAACCCAAATTGTCCGAGAAGCACCAACAGCCTACCCACCAAACCCGGCACTTTGTATGTTTTGGCAGGATTTCAAGCAAATAGACATTGCATTATCTTTTGCGCAAGTGCCGATTTTACCTTAAGCTATTTTATTTTAGTGTATTTTACGATTCTGCTATCCTCAAAAGACAAAGCATATTTTATTTAAGCAACATTATTTTACGCACTTGCGTTTTGGTATCGGTTTGCAGACGAACAAAATACACACCGCTACCGACGATCTTTCCGGCCCCATCTTTCCCGTCCCAGAGCACCTGATGCCAACCTTTGCCTTGTTTTCCCAAAAGCAACGTTCGCAATAAACGGCCGTTTACATCATAAAGGGCCAACTGCACCCAATCGTTTTGCAGTAAATAAAAGCGCAAGGTCGTATGCAAATTAAATGGGTTGGGATAATTCGCTGCCAGAAATGGCTTGGCCGGGATAGCAACGGAAGCCGAAGGTAGGGCCGAAGGTTTGGCATAGGCCAAAATACGTATCGAATCAACATAAGCCCCATCTCGCCTTACATCGCCGTTACTTTGCAGGCGAAACCGCAGGTAAACGGCTTGCCCCTGATAAGCCGAAATATCGACCCATTCGTCACGCCAATAATTGTCAAAGCCATCGTAGCCGAATGTACCTTCGGTTTGTGTGCCCGATCCGGAAGCCGTAACTGTTGCCTTAGCCTGCAAGGTTGTCCAATTTACCCCATCACCGGATAGTTCCACCGTAAAAAAATCAAACGGTCTTTCCACATCCCAACGGGTACGATAGGCAAGGTAAACGGCACTTTCGGACGGTAGCAGAACACCCGAACGCATGGTAAGGGCGTTATCTGCGTTGTTATCGTACTTTCCGTGTGGGCTGTCCGTAAAACAATGCCCGTTTCCCGCAGAAACTATGCCCCACCCCTGACCGGTATTCCATTGATCGGCTCCGTTTTCCGCCCCGTCATCAAACAAAACGGTAGGCGTGCCTACAATAAATCCTTGCAAACTGTCACGATAGGCATATCCGTCCTGATCGATTTGCAAAATCAATAATCCTTTATGAGCCTGAGGTGCATCCGTTTGGATACGAACGACAAATGTATCTTTTACGGTTGCGCCAGAGGCGATGGAAGCATAATGAAAGCTTCCTTCGGTGTTCAGGAAACCGTCATCGTTAAGCAACGAAAGGGTGATTTGCGGAGCAGTTCCTTGGCCGATATTTTTAACCCGACATTCCAGGCGTACCGTTTCGCCCGGATCGGGAAAACCGTTACCATTATCATCATCCACGATACGATAGTTTTGCACTTGCAATCGCCCACCGGCTAGCCAGGCCAAATTCAAATTGGCACGCAAATTTTCTTTGCATAAAGGCACAATACGATCTTCATCCGGCCAAAATCCGTCGCTGCTGTTTCCCACTTCCGGAGTTACGGCCAAAATTTTCGCTTTGGCACTTTGCTCACCATAAAGCCAATCATCGGAATCTCCGTTCACATCATAGTTTACGGTTTCTTCTCCGGTACCAAAATTATACCGGTTTACATTGGTCAAAAAGGTGGCGTAAATTTTGTAGATTGTCGAATCCGGTGTCAAAGCATTGACATATCCCCATGGATAAATGAGTAAATCGGAATAGGTGTGATAGTTAATTGCCAAAGCAAAATGCCGTGATTGGACAAAATCGCGTATGGCCTGTGTTTCCGGCTCGGAAAACGGAGCGCTTCCGCGATACGTATCACTAAAAGGATAGGGACTGGAACCGTAGTCGTCGTATCCCCATTTGTATCCGTAATTGCGATTCAAATCTACTCCGTACCAACCATTGCCGTTGTTCCGACGATTTTTTCGCCACTGACCGCCTCCATCGGGATATTTCTGTTGATTGTAAACGTAACCGTCGGGATTTACCACCGGCACAAAAAACATTTCCCTATGATCTACCAAATAGGTTACTTCCGGATCGCTACCGTAACGATCTAACAGATAATCCATAAAATACATCAAAGCCATCATTCCGGCGGGCTCACGGGCGTGGTGAAGTGCAGTGTACAAAACTTCCGGCTCGTCTTCATCCTGATCCACATGATCCGAAATTTTAATCATCCACAAATCCCGATTCTCAATCGAATGTCCCAGCGATTGTTTTGTGCCAGCCAGTTCGGGATGATTTTGATGCATAGAATCCAACTCTGTTACAACTTCGTCATATGTGTAAAAGCCGCCCATGCTGCCCAATTCGAAGCCGGTTGGCAGATCGCTGCTTCGTTTGAATTCATAGCTTTGCAAGGCCTGGCGTTCCTGATAGGCTTTGATTACATCAGGAACAAGAATTCGGTAATTGAACCCGCTTGTTTTAATCAAATTCAATTCGACATTGTTAACAACCGCAATAAAAGACATGCTTTTATTTTGTTTTTTAATAATAGTGATGTGATCGAACTGAACGCCTTTAAGAGCAAGTGCACGTAAATTGCTTTTATCGGAAACGGAAATGAGTATTTTGGAATAGGTCAATTTTCTTTCCTGCGCAAACACGATTCCGAATGCAACAATTAAAATTATACTGATTTTAGCAAATGTTTTCATATTTTTTTCCTGCCTTGCTTTATTTTTTAATCATGGTAAAACGGATAACAATGTAATTTAAGACAAAAGTCATAATGAACCAATGGGCAAAGAGATTTGTTAAAAAAATTGTTGCTATTTGATTCATTAATCACAAAACGTAAAAAATTTCGATATTTTTAAGGCACAGAGCGAGATGAAAAAGGAAAAAGGAGAGGGGGAAAAGGCCGCCGGTTGCCGAGTGGCGCCACGCCCGGGAGAATTACGAATTTGGGCCACTGATCCACACAGATCGGCACTGATAACCCTTAACCCTTAACTCTTTCCCATTCTGGCCACCGAGTCACACCGAAGAAGCACCTAAAACACCATTCAACGATTCAACCGATCAACTATTCAACTATTCAACTTTTCCGGCCACTGATCCACACAGATCGGCACTGATAACCCTTTACCCTTAACCCTTAACTTAATTAAGCCACCGAGTCACATCGAAGAAGCACCTAAAACACCATTCAACGATTCAACCGATCAACTATTCAACTATTCAACTTTTCCGGCCACTGATCCACACAGATCGGCACTGATAACCCTTACACCCTTAACCCTTAACTTAATGCAGCCACCGAGTCACACCGAAGAAGCACCTAAAACACCATTCAACGATTCAACAAATAAACCATTTAACCTTTCCCTGCCACTGATCCACACAGATTGGCACTGATTTCCATTAACCCTTACACCCTTAACCCTTAACTCAATGCAGCCACCGAGTCACACCGAAGAAGCACCTAAAACACCATTCAACGATTCAACCGATCAACTATTCAACTTTTTCCCGACCGCTTATCTACCCAGAGAGAATGAAAAAGGAAAAATGAAAAAGGAAAAAGGAGAGGGGGAAAAGGCCGCCGGTTGCCGGGTGGCGCCACGCCCGGGAGAATTACGAATTTGGGCCACTGATCTGCACAGATTGGCACTGATTTCCATTAACCCTTTACCCTTAACCCTTAACTCAATGCAGCCACCGAGTCACACCGAAGAAGCACCTAAAACACCATTCAACGATTCAACCGATCAACTATTCAACTATTCCGGCCACCGATCTGCACAGATTGGCACTGATTTCCCTTAACCCTTCACCCTTAACCCTTTCCCATCCCGCCCACCGAAGCACACCGAAGAAGCACCGAATACACCATTCAACCAATCAACAAACACCCTGTCACACGACAATCGCCCGGGTTTTCTCGGCCAGCCATTCCTTTTCTTTTTTGTTCAAAAAGGGCGCAAGCGTATCGTACACCTTTTGGTGGTAGGCGTTTAAATAGGCCACTTCTTCCTGCGTCAATAGCGTTTTATCGACCAGCGTTAAGTCGATCGGACACAAC
>Ga0256914_1001011_pt1 | contig 26773 bp, 18 predicted proteins | sample HulkmetaG_FD_191571 | JGI IMG/M metagenome (GOLD analysis project Ga0256914, IMG submission 191571) | Hydrothermal chimney microbial communities from Main Endeavour vent field at the Juan de Fuca Ridge, Pacific Ocean - Hulk | ecosystem: Environmental > Aquatic > Marine > Hydrothermal vents ... | reverse complement strand
GGCTGTGCTGGAAAGCGCGTTTGGCCACGGAGATCCCAAGGCGTTTCGCGTGCGGGGCACGACCATCGCCCTGCGGCGTGAGCAAGCCGAACGTATCTATGTGGATCCACTTCCAGCCGAACCCCCCACTAAGACACACAAGGAGGCATCATCCTCCACACGGGTACAGGGAGAGGATAGGGGATGAACGTTCCCGGTGTACAACGACGTTCTTGTGCATCCTGTCCGGCCTTTGTCCAGCAGTTGGGCATTGCCATGGACAAGTGGGACTATTTAGTAGCGCTGGCAGGAAATCCCAACACCGGGAAGAGCACACTCTTCAACCGGTTGACCGGGCTTAAGCAACACGTGGGCAACTGGCCGGGCAAGACCGTTTCTCGTGCCGAGGGGGGCTTTGAGTTCGGGGGAAAGCGGTATAAATTGGTGGATTTACCCGGCACGTATTCCCTCCTCTCCGCGTCGGTTGAGGAGGAGATTGCCCGAGATTTTATCCTCTTCGGATCTCCGCACGCGGTCATTGTGGTCATGGATGCCACAGCCATTGAACGTAACCTGAATCTCACCCTGCAAATTCTCGAAATCACGGATCGAGTGGTCATTGCGCTGAATTTAATGGACGAGGCACGGCGGCGGGGCATTCATGTGGACCATCGGCGCCTGGCTCGGGAGTTGGGAGTGCCTGTTGTGCCCATTGTCGCCCGTACTGGTGAGGGTATCGGCCAGTTGCTGCAATCTGTCGCCGACGTCATCGAAGGCCGCATCCGGACCCACCCCCGTCGGCTGCCTCTGGACCCGGCGCTGGAGCACGCGGTGTCCGAGTTGGTTCCCCTTATCGAACAGGCGTTTCCGGGAGTACGTAACGCGCGCTGGCTCGCGATTCGCCTGTTGGACGGCGACCCGTCCATAGAACGCGCCGTGGAGACCGGGGACATTGCCCTGCTGGTCAAGGGGGAAACCCCCGAAGAAATGCTCACGCCCGACGAGATGAACGAACGCGAGCGAACACGCGCACGATACGAACCGGGAATCGCCATTTTGCAGAGGGCGGCCCTCCTCCGTCGTGCCCTGGACGAGGACTTTCGGGACCGCCTGGTGGAGGATATCTACAACGAAGCCGCCCGCATTACCCAGGCGGTCGTGCAAGGTGATGAGCGACGCGCGTTTTCCTGGGAGGAGCGCATCGATCACCTGGTCACTCACCCTGTATGGGGACTTCCGCTCATGTTGTTAGGACTTGCCCTGACGTTCTGGGTGACGATAGTTGGCGCGAATTATCCATCTGAGTGGCTATCCACAATTCTCTTCGCTGTAGAGCGCTGGGGAAGTGCGCTGTTTGAGCGGTGGGCCGCGCCGTGGTGGGTAACAGGATTCCTCTGGCACGGGGTGTACCGAGGACTGGCATGGGTAGTGAGTGTGATGCTGCCTCCCATGCTCATCTTTTTCCCCATCTTCACCACGCTGGAAGATTTGGGGTATCTTCCCCGGGTGGCCTTTAACCTGGATTGGCTGTTCAAGCGCGTGGGCGCCCACGGGAAACAGGCGTTGACCATGACAATGGGCTTTGGGTGCAACGCGGCAGGGGTTATTGCCACGCGCATAATTGAATCCCCCCGGGAGCGGCTTATCGCCATCCTCACCAACAACTTCGTGCCCTGCAATGGCCGCTGGCCCACGCTCATCATGCTGGGGACAGTGTTCGTCGCGTCCGCGTTTCCGCCCGCGTTTGCCGCGTTCGCCGCGGCAGGTTCCATTGTGGGGGCTGTATTGGTGGGCATTGCTTTCACGTTCCTGGTCTCCTGGATACTCTCCCGCACCCTGTTGCGGGGTGAGCCCAGCGCGTTCACCCTGGAACTTCCACCTTACCGAAAGCCCGACGTGCTCCGCATCCTGTACACCTCCTTCATTGACCGAACAGTGTTCGTGCTCATGCGGGCTGTTTACATGGCAGCCCCTGCGGGCGGGCTCATCTGGATCCTGGCCAATGTTCACTACCAGGGACAAAGCCTAGCCCGGATTTTTGCCTCCTTTTTGGACCCCTTCGGGCGTCTGTTGGGCCTGGATGGCGTTATTCTGTTGGCTTACATCATTGCCATTCCCGCCAACGAAATCGTGGTCCCCACCATTGTGATGGTGTACTCAGGCGCGGGGACCTTGATGGAACTGAACAGTCTCACCGCGTTGCGCGCCCTGTTGGTTGACCAGGCAGGCTGGACTTTGCTCACAGCCGTGTCGTTAATGCTCTTTGCCGTGCTCCACAACCCCTGCTCCACCACCATCCTTACCATCTGGAAGGAGACCGGGAGCAAAAAGTGGACTCTTATCGGCGCGCTCATGCCCCTGGGCATTGCATTCCTGGTAACCTTCACAGTGGCCCAACTGTGGCACCTCTTCGCGTGGGTTCTGTAGGAACCAAGGCAGCCAATCCAGGAGCCTCCCCCCGCGTTCCACCAGAATCCCACCCGGCCGATGGGGAACGCGGGATGGAGTGAGGCACGAGGGATAAGAGGGCCCACGGTTGGAAACTGTTTTCTACCCCCTTTTACGCTTTACTACACCAGGCGTGATTTGCCAGGTCCCCACGGGCGTGGTATACTCAAGGTGTTCACACACATGTTAGTGAGAATGTACACCCCTACGCCACACAGCACGAATCAAGCATCCGCTGAACTCTGTTCATTAAGGACATGCACAGCATTCGAACGCTCTACACACTTTTGGTCCTGCTGCTTTTCCTCCCCTTTGCCCGTGGCGGGCCCCTCAACCCGCGCCCCCATCACACCCTTATCGGGCTAAACGAATGCACCCGCTACGTGGCTCTGGATGGAGAGGACACCAATGACGGATCCTCTCCCATGTCTCCGTGGCGTACACTGCAAAAAGCAGCAACCAGTGCCCGGCCGGGCGACGTGGTCTGCGTCCGGGGTGGGGTGTACAACGAGCAGGTGACGCTCCGCGTGTCGGGTACGGCCAACGCGCCCATTACCTTCCGCAATTATCCGGGAGAGAGCCCCGTGCTGGATGGCATCGGCCTTCCGGTACCCGATACGGATACCGGCCTGGTCCACATTGAGGACAGCGCGTACATTTCCGTTCAGGGGTTTGAAATTCGCAATTACACCACATCTGTTCGCTACCGGGTGCCTGTGGCCATCCTCATCACCGGGAGCGCCCACCACATTGAAGTTCGGGATAACGTAATTCACCACATTGAGCACCGGGGTCATTGGGCTGAAGGCACCGATGCCCACGGCATTGCAGTGTACGGCACATCAGCAATACCCATACACGACATCCTCATCCAGGACAATGAACTCCACCACCTGCGGCTAGGATCGTCTGAGGCCCTGGTCATCAACGGCAACGTGAAACAGTGGGAAATCACCCACAACGTCATCCACGACGTGGATAACATCGGCATTGATGCTATCGGCTTTGAAGGAACCGCACCCACGGATGATTGGGCCCGGGAAGGACGCATTGCCTACAACCACGTCTACAACGTAGACACGTACGGAAACCCGGCTTATGGCACGGACCGGGCAGCAGCCTGCATCTACGTGGACGGGGGGCAGGACATTATTGTGGAGAACAACTGGGTACACCATTGCAACCTGGGCCTGGAAATCGCCAGCGAGCACCCAGCACACGCGACCCGCAACGTCATTGTGCGCAACAACTTTATTTACCAGAACAGCGAGGTGGGAGTAGCCATGGGCGGCTATGACACCCACCGAGGCGCTACAGAGAACTGTGCCGTGGTAAACAACACCCTATACCACAACAACACCAGCGACGACTGGGGCGCGGAACTCTACCTGCAATATGACATTCGCAACACAGTTATTGAAAACAACCTCATCTACGCGGGGGAGGCCGGCTGGTTCATCCGCTCCTGGAGTCCGGTCATGCAAGATAACGAAGTGGATTACAACCTCTATTACACGGATAGCCCCTCCCCGCGCTGGGAATGGCAGGGCCACACCTACGAGACGTTTGCTGCTTACCGGGCGGCCTCAGGCAATGATTCTCACAGCCTCCACGGTCACCCTCCCCTCCTGCTCCGCCCAGAAGAGGGAGATCTCCACCTGACCTCGCGTTCTCCGGCAGTAAACGCGGGGCATCTCCTACCCCAAAGTGGTTCCCACGATATTGACGGGGAGCCCCGCGTTCAGGGAGGACGCGTTGACATCGGCGCGGATGAATATCACGGGGTGCACATTTACATGCCGACACTTCTGTACCGGACACTCCCCTAGCGCGCGGGAAGTGGATGTCTTCGTGGTCCTCCAGGCGCTTTCAGGGCATTTGGAGGACGTTTCTGGGAAATCCCAAGTGAACATGCTTCGGGTCGAACTGCCGGCAAGGAGACAGATTCATGGACTCCCCACACTCCCGCGGGGGCGGCTACCTGGTGGACGCGCTTCTCGCCTCGCTCGCGGCCCTGGTCGGTGGCGTCCTTTACGGGCGCACGCTGGTCCCCGGTCTGCTCCCCGGGGATAGCGGTGAATTTCAGACACTGTCTCAACTTCTCGGTCACACGCATCCGACCGGCTATCCGGTTTACCTCTTCCTCGCCCACCTGTGGGGTAACATACTGGCACACAGTGCGGCTTACAGGGCAAACGCCTTCTCCGCGTTGATGGCTGTGCTGACATTGCTCTTCCTTTACGCGGCGGCCCGAGCGTTAACCGAGCATCTGGGGTTGGCTTTTATTGCTTCCCTTACGCTGGCCCTCTCTCCGACTTTCTGGTCTCAGGCGGTTATCGCGGAGATTTACACCGCGGCAGCCGCGTTCTTCACGATGATTGTGGCCCTGCTCTTGCACCAGGAAGGTAGGAGCACGGCTCTCTTCCCCGCGCTGGCCGGGTTTCTAGGAGGTGTGAGTTTGGGAGTGCACATGACCGTCGCTTTGCTCGCCCCCGCGGCCTTACTTTTCCTCCTGGAGCCCGCGCGACGGACGCGGCACATCTGGTCCATGGCGCTGGTCGGGAGTTTCCTGGGACTTGGGGTGACCCTGGCCCTGTACACCTGGGTGGACGCGCAGCGCTCCCCGGCTGACTACTTCCGACTGGTGGTCGCGCCTTCTGCTTCCGCGTGGGGACTTTCCCCGCAGGATGTGGACGACGTTTGGGAGCGCCTGTACTTTCACTGGACAGCCCAACAGTTTCGGCCATTCATGTTTCGGGTGGAGGTGTTCCCCCGACTGGCTCGCTGGTACGTCCATCACCTTCCCCAGGAGGTGGGCTGGATCGCCATGGGGGCGGCCGTCAGTGGGGGGCTCATCCTGTTCGTGCGCCGCCGGTATACTGCCCTGTTCCTGCTGGTCGCGCTGGGCCTTCAATGGGCGTTCACCCTGACATATGCGATCTGGGATGTGTACGTCTTTCTCATCCCAGGCTACATCCTCCTGATCCTCTTGGCCACCGCGGGCTTAGACAGCCTGGTGCACGCGATGCGTCGGGCAGGAAGGCATTCTCACGCGCTGCGGCTCGCCCTTTACCTGTACGTGATTGTCACCCTGGTGATGGGAGTGCCTTCATCCTGGTGGGCTGCAGTCCACGCGGGAGAGGTGCTCCCGACTCCCTTTGTTGTGTACCCGGAATACTCCCCTGAGTTGATAAACCGCGCGCGACGAGTGGTCACCCACCTTCCTCCCAAGGCCATTGTTTTCACGGATTGGGATATGCTCTGGCCGTACACCTACGCGGCGTACATTGAAATGGGACGCTTTGATGTCTGTTTTGTTGAAGCCTACCCCCGGGATGATGTGCCGGGGATCGCGGATTCTCTCGTCCACTACATTCGGACTCACCTTTCCGAACATCCGGTCTTCTTCCCCTCGCGGGAACCCCGACTCGAGGAGGCCGGTTACCGCTTGGAACCCGTGCGAATAGGAGGTGTTCGCGTGTATCGCGTTTGGGCTCCCTGATCGCGGGGGAAGTGCCCTGGGCTCATGTTTCTGGCGCGATGGTTGGTCTTGTGGTACGCTAGCGGGTGCGTACCGAGAGCATGTGAGATGGGGACATACCGGAGGTCACTTGGGGCATGGGGGAGATGAGCACGGACATCCGTCGCACGGCCGAAGAAGCCGCTCGCCTGGGGCATCCCAGTTATGTGTGGAGGGAAGGGCAGGAGAGGCGCTTACGCCTCATTCGGCAGTGGGCGAAGACAGAAGGCGCGCGCATTTTAGTGGATGGGTGCGGTGTGGGCATGTATGTGCGAGCGCTCATGCGCTACACTCCCCACGTGGTGGGACTGGATATTGACGCTAAGGTCCTTTTGGGAACCCGTGACCTGCCCCTGATCTGCCAGGCCGCGGGGGAATTCCTCCCCTTTCCGGATAACACCTTTGACACAGTGCTCAGCCATGAAGTCATTGAGCACGTGATGGACGACCGTCAAACAGTGGCGGAGATGATCCGTGTTCTCAAGCCCGGGGGGCGCGCGGTTATCTTCTGCCCCAACCGTCTCTACTTTTTTGAAACGCACGGCCACTATTGGCGAGGACAGTACCACTTTGGCAATACGCCCTTTATTAACTGGCTTCCTAACCCCCTGCGCAATCGGTTGGCTCCGCACGTGCGCGCTTACACGCCCCAGGGATTACGCGCCCTCCTGGCCGACCTGCCGGTCCGGGTGGTCCACCACACACAGATATACCCCGGCTACGACAACATTATGGCCCGATATCCTCGCCTGGGGAGAATTATTCGAAAGGTAACGTACGCTATGGAGCGCACCCCCCTGCGCGTGTTTGGCCTTTCCCACTTCCTGGTGGTGGAGAAAATCGCCCCCTGAGCGCAGGACGTTGGCTAGCATCTGAGGCCAAAAGTTCGGAACGTGCCCCAGGTCAGTGGGAATACACGTACTCTATACGTAGCCGAGGCCGCACATTCACCCCTGCCCATTCCCGGCTGAGGAATTTCAACTCGCATGTGCCATTGCCTTCGGCACGGATGAGCACGCCGTGGGCGTTTTCAGGATGAGCCAACCATTCCTGGACTTGTGAGGTGATTTGCCAGGTAACCCATCCCATGTGCCGTTCAAGCCATACCCGATCCAACGGAGTGCCGCCCCTGTCGTCGGGAACAGAAGATGCTCCTGGTTGTGTCCAGAATGTGGTGGCTGTGGCCTGGTACCATGTGGCGCGGATTTCATCCCAGGCGCGGTTCACGGGATACGCGGCCACGGACACACCTCCATCAGCACTTCGGTTAATGAGGTACAGGTCCAAGTAGGCGGCCACCACCTGTGCGCCCGCCGGGAGGTAAATGTGGTCAAAACGGACAAGGGCCAGGGCCTCATCCTGCGTGCGGACGGTGAGGGTTGTTTCCTGGCCCAGGGGCACGGTGGCCAGCCATCGGTGGAGGGTGGTGTCCCGCGTCCCGGAATAACTCCCCACCCCTTCCTGGAATACCTGGACTCGCATGGCCGCGGTGGGCGTCGGAGTAGGGGTAGGAGTAACGGGCGAGGCTAACAGGGTAAGCGGGGCCATACCCTGGTTCGGGGAGAAGGTGGATGTGCCGGCCCAGATGAGGTAACTGTCCCAATCACCGCCATCGTCATCGTCGTGAATACCCCAGGTGAAGTTCAAGGTGCGCCCAGGCGTAGGGGTTGAGATGTTGAACGCGGACCAGGGAATGGCGATTTCCGCCACGTAGCCCCCTTCGACCCGCCGGATCACATAGGTTGTTCCTGCGGGTAAGGGGCGAATGCCAAAGTCCGTGGCACGGCCGTCGTTGACAAAGGTGAGTTGGTGAAAATCCGGGCCTCCCTGTCCGTCCGGGGTGCCATCTATGGAGATCTCAACGCTATCATCTCGCCAGACATCACTGCTGTCATGCCCGATGACCACATCATCCACCACGTGGAAGGCAATGTAGAGGTACTGGGCATCCCAGGCGCTCCAGAGCCACCCCGCCACATCGGTGGGCGAGGGGTTCGACCGCATCACCGTGTCCGCGCTGGACGCCGCCAGGTAGGCCAGGGGCGGATATGTCCATTCCCCTAACGCGCCATCCACGGCCACAGGGGTGACGACGGGGGGGACATCCACGTGTTTCGGGCCGGGCGTGGGCGTGGGCCAGGGGGGTGTAGGTGTGCTTGGGGGTAAGGTGAAAGTGGGCGTGGGCGTGGGTGTCCACGTCGCGGTGGGCGTGGGTGAGGGTGTCCACGTGGGGGTTGGGCTGGGCGTGAAGGTGGGTGTCGGTGTCCACGTGAAGGTGGGGGTGAAGGTGGGCGTGGGTGTGGGTGTGGGTGTGGGGGTGGGGGTGGGGGTGGCGATTACATAGCGGATGGTCAGTCGGGGCCGTTTGGAAATTTCCCCCCACTCGTTGCTCAAGAAGGTGTATTGGACGCCTGCTTGTTGCACGGCTCGCAAGAGCACGCCGAAATTCGCTTCGGGATGAGATAACCAGTAGGTGACCGCTTCTGTGATGTCAAGGTCGACCCAACCTGGGGTGGGGTTTATTTCGACGCTTGTGACCGGTGTGGCTTCGCGGTCGGATGGACCTGACGCGCCGGGTTGTTCCCACTCACCTCCATCCGCGTGTCGCCAGGTGACGGTGGATTCCTCCCAACCGCGTGTGAGCCGGTAGGCTTCCAATGTGATGGGAATGGCATGGTCGCGGTAGGTGAAGTAAAGCCCCAAATGGGCACTGATTACCCGGGCGTGAGCAGGCAATACGTCCAGGGGAAATCGGATTAAACTGAGGCGCACGTCCCCTGTGCGCACAAGCAAGGTGGGTTCCTGACCGAAATTGGCGTTAGGAGCCCACTGGGAGATGTACGCGTCCTCACCGGTGTACAGTTGGCCGTTGACCCATTGCCCCCGTTGGAGCACGATTTGTTGTACTGTACCCGACACGGTGGGCGTGGAGGTGGCCGTCCAGGTGGGGGTAGGGGGGAGGGTGGGGGTGGGCGTGGGTGTTGGTGTTGAGTTCGGGGGCGCGACAGGGTCCGCCGCGTAGGTGATGATGAGTCGAGGGCGATGTTGAATGTCCGGCGCTTCTGTGCTGTAGAAGCCGTAATTCCCTGCCCCGCCACCGGTAACGTCGAGGATGAGCCCCGCGTTCTGCTCCGGATGTTGGACCCATGCCTGTACCATCTCGGTGATGTCCCACGTGACCCACGTCAGCGTTTTCGTCACCGTCGCGGACGCGGCGGGGGTCAGTGCTCGATCCGAAGGGCTATCCGCGCCGGGCGCTGCCCACGGTTCTCCCGCGGATGCCTGCTGCCACGTCGCGGTGGATTCATCCCAGGGCCGAAGTAGGCGATAGGCGGCCACGTCGATGGGATCCGCGTTGGTACGGTTGATGACCCAAACCTGCAGTTCCGCGCGGAGGACATGGGCATGGGAGGGAATGGACTGCACGTCGAAGCGCAACAGTGCCCGACGCTGGGTTCGCCGCAGGCGCCAGGCAATTTCCCCGCCAAAGTTCTGCTGGGGCTGCCATCGGTCGATGTATGTGTCCGCTGCCCCGGTGTACACGCGGCCATTTCCCATGTCTGTGCCTTCTTGCAGAATGACCGTGGTCGGGGTGGGGGTGTAGGTTGGCGTGGGAGTTCGGGTAGGTGTGGGGGTGACCGTAGGGGTTGGTGAGGGGGTATTCGTGGGGGCTCCAGGAGTGATAGGGGTATACGTAGGGGTAGGGGTGGCAGTCGCGCAGATTCCTCCCGGACACGGGGTGGGCGTAGGTGTGGGCCCCCAGAAGTATAGGGTGAGTCGTGGGTGTAGGGCTTTCACCGGGTTCTGGTTGGACGCGAATTCCATGTACAGGTATTTGTTGCCCAGCACCCATCCTTCCAACAGGATGCCCCGGTTCGTGTTCGGGTCGGTAAGCCACTCCCGAACCAGGGAGGTGATGTCCAGGGTATACCACTGGTCGGGACGCGAAATCCAGACATCAGCAACAGGGTGGGCGGCCCGGTCGTAGCGGGTATCGTTGGCGCCGGCTCGCGTCCAGGGTAGTCCGTTGCGTGCCATGTACCAAGTCGCCTGATATTCGTGCCAAGGTTTGTAAACCTGGTACGCGCGTAACCAGCCCGTGGCCCAGGAGGGAACACGCGTTTGGTAGAACAGGGAAAGTTCAGCCCGCACCAGGACACTGTTCGCGGGCGGAGTGGGCAGGTTGTCGAAGCGAAGGAGTGCTTTGTACTCGCCGTTGGTGTTGACGGTGATAACCTGGGCATTTCCGTAGTTGCGGGAGGGATCCTTCTGGTAAATGTACGTATCCGCGCCGCCCACATATCCTCCGACACCTGATTGGAGGGTGTAGGAGATAACGGGCGGGGTGGGAGTAAGGGTGGGAAACGGGGTAACAGGTGTAGGGGTGTCAGGCGGCAGGGGGGTATTCGTCGGAGTGGGCACCGATTGAGCGCTGCGCACCACCTGTACGAAGTGGATGTACTCGTCCCCGTCGCCCCGGGAGCAGATGCGGAAATCACTGCCTCCGGTCTGGCGATTGGTCAGGATGGCATCCTCCAGGTGGAATGTAATGGTTTTCCACTGTCCGCTGTTGCGCTTGTGCACGATTCCCGCGCTCTTGTAGATGGCAAACCGCGCGTCGTACTGAAGTTCCCACGTGTCCCATCCCCGGTCCAAATACGTGACGTTGATGGTCACGCCTCCTGGACCGTTGTAAAAGTACGCGTCATCCACTTTGAAGTACATGCACGGGTTACCGCTTTGCTGGTCCGTGCGGCGGGTAAACCATCCTTTTGGATCCTCGGTGACGTGGAATTCGGGCACAGTGCGGCCACCGGGGACGCTGTCATCCTGAACCAGGAAAAAGGAGAAGTTGGTGTGCTGGCGGAATTTCGGGGATTGGACCCAGGGGCTTTCGGGATCGCTATCGCGCAGTGCCACCCACGCGCTGGGCGTGTCGCCGGCAGTGCGGCCTGCGTGCTCGTTGGCAAAGAGGAGGATATCCTGTACGTCGCCGCGGGTGGTGATGCCGCTGGTGAGGAGGAGGTAGTCGGCTCGTTTGTCCAGCGCGTTGTAAATGGCCCAGGCTACCAGGTCCGGGTAGAAGGTGTACACGCCGTTTTTCTTGACGATGAAGGAGGAGTAATACCCTTCAAAGCCAATGAACACCCGGTCATTCCACTTCCACATGAGTTCGGCCCAGCCCGCGCCGCAACTGTCATCCTGTTCACACCCCTCTTCAGGGCGGAAAACCGCGTTTCCTGTGTCCGCGAGGAGCAAGTTCCACTTGAGTCCGGCGCCGAGGGAGGCCGCGTAATCGGCGGTTATACGCCGTTCCTTCCATTCTTGATAGTGTCCCATCTGAAAGGCCACCGGAGTGTAGTGAAACGCGTCCACGTACATCCGGGTGATTTGCTCCACAGTCTCCACCCACAGGTCGGAGGTCAACCCTGCGGCTTCCATACAGGATTTCAGTCCCCCCTCGGTGGGGCGTGCTTCCCCGTACGCGCCAATGGAAATCTCCACAAAGGCGATATCCGGGTTGCCGTCGTATCGTCGCGCCAGGGCTTCCACGAACTCGCGGTAGGCCTCCTGCCAGTGCGGATCCCAATACTTGGGCACGCTGAAGTCATCGCAGAGAACCCGGGCGTCCGGGTGCTGTTCGTACACCCAGCGCGGGGTCACATCCCCACCACTGTCCGCGCCCTTGTACGCGTTCACCGCGAACGCGACCTTCTTGCCCACACTGGTTTGTTCCTCAATCCACTCGTCCAGCACGCTCCAGTCGTACAGTCCAGGGGCAGGGTTCAGGTCGGACCAGTTGAAGTTTCGATGTCCACCAATAACAGCAGAGGAGCGGGGGTCCACGTTGTAGAAGTCGTCAAAGGTGTACACGCCAGGATACGGCGCGTTGGGCAGCCGTCCCGGCCGTGGGGTAAGCGGTAAGGTCCCTTCTGCGTGTGAGGGATGGTGTACAGCCAGAGCGAACACACTGATACCGACGATAACCGCGATGGTGAGAGCGAACACGGACACTATTCGCCGACGATAAGCGCTTTTTCGGTCCACAGATCCTTTCCCCTCTGCGATGACAAAGTGGTTGCGCCTCGATTATAACGCACTCCTACCTTATGTCAATACAAAAGAGGGACGTCCGAGATGACAGGTTATTCATGGGGACAATGCCCTCCAAAATAACGGACAGGTTTTCATTTGTCGTTGTTTGGCGATATACTGAAGAGCCGTGTGCCGTATCCGAGGGGTGAGGTGAAAGGCCTTCGGGTGCGGAAGGATGTTCTCGGGTGTGATTTCAGGGCAGGAAACGGCCTGCAATTGAACCACATCTCGGCTGCGAGGGGGCAGGCAGAGGGATCGCTGTAAGGGGGCAAGCAGGGTACAGGCTAAGATGGACATTTCGCGGTTTAAACACCGCGGCGTGAGGAGGAGGCTATTATGGATGTTCGCGTTGTTCAAGGAAACGTGACGGAATTTACCACCGACGCGCTTGTCGTCAACCTGTTTCAGGGGGTAAAAGTTCCCGGGGGTGCGACCGGCGCTGTGGATAAAGCGTTAAACGGTGCTATTCGCGAGTTAATTGAAGCCGGTGATCTGGATGGGACGTTAGGGCAGGTGGTTGTTCTCTACCCACGGGGGGCCATCCCAGCCCGTCGGGTACTGGTTGTCGGTTTGGGAGACGCGGAGAAGTTTGACCTGGAAGCCGCGCGTCGGGCGGCCGCGGCCGCGGCACGCAAGGCGCGGGAGTTGGGCGCCAGGGATTTGGCTTCGATTGTCCACGGCGCGGGTGTTGGGAACCTGGACGCGAAGGACGCGGTCCAGGCGTTGGTGGAGGGCACATTGCTGGCCCTGTACACCTTCCCCAAGTACCAGCAAAAGCCCGTGGAAGAGCCAAAAGGGCCGCGCACACTCACCGTGGTGGAATTCAGCGCGGCGAAGATCCCCCTCCTAGAAGAGGGTGCCCGTGTGGGCCGGATCATTGCCGAAAGTGTGGCCTTCACGCGCAACCTGGTCATGGAACCTCCCAACATTGCCACCCCTGCGGAGTTGGCTCGCCGGGCCAAGGTCATGGCCGAGGAGGTAGGCCTCCGATATCAAGTGCTCACCGACCCGGAACTCAAGGAATTGGGCATGGGGTTGCTCCTTGGGGTCGCGCAGGGGTCAGCCAACCGCCCCCATTTTGTGATCCTGGAGCACAACGCGGGCCGTGAGGATTTGCCCACAATTGTGCTGGTGGGCAAGGGCATTACCTTTGACACGGGGGGAATCAGCCTCAAGAAGCCGGAAGAAATGTGGCGCATGAAGCACGATATGGCAGGCGCGGCCGCGGTCCTAGGCGCCATGCGAGCCGTCGCCCTTCTGGACCTGCCCCTACACGTGGTGGGTTTGACGCCCTTTGTGGAGAACATGCCCGATGGCAACGCGTACCGTCCTGCAGACGTGTTGCGCGGGGTAAACGGAAAGACCGCGGAAATCATCAACACAGACGCGGAGGGTCGGCTCATTCTGGCCGACGCGCTGGGGTACGCGGCCCGCTTCAACCCTGACGCGGTCATTGACATGGCCACACTCACCGGATCCCAAGGCATTGCCTTAGGCGATGTGGCCTCCGCGCTCTTCAGCAATGACGACGCGCTGGTGGACCGACTGTGGACGGCCAGTCGGCGCACGGGTGAATGGGTGTGGCGTATGCCTTTGTGGCCGGAGTACAAGGAATACATTAAGAGCGACATCGCGGAGGTCAAAAACGCGGGCGGCCGGCGGGGAAGTTTGCCCAGCAGCGCCCAGTTCCTGTATCACTTCACCGAAGGGTATTCGTGGGCCCACCTGGACATCGCTTCCCTGGTGTGGACCGATCAACCCAAGGATTATCGGCCCAAGGGGCCTACTGGATACGGTGTACGCCTCGTGGTGGACATGCTCCGACACTGGCAATAAGTTTGACGGCCGGGGTAGGGCGAATGCCCTACCCCGAATTTCCCTCCACGCCAAAATTTTAGTAACCAGAGCGAATCTTATGCATCCAAAAAGTAACGGTCATCCCTATGCAACCGAATCTGACCTGGTCCGAGCGTTAAAGAACGGGGATAAGCACGCGTGCGCGGAACTGGTGCGGCGTTACTCATCCCGGCTTTACCGAACCATCCTCCGCATTTTGGGCTCGGAGGAAGAGGCGGAAGAAGCGCTGCAAGAAACGTTCATCAGCGCGTGTGAAAAGGTGCGCACGTTTCGCGAGGAAGCGCAGTTGGGGACATGGTTGTACCGCATCGCGACCAACGCAGCGCTCATGCACCTGCGGAAGCGAAAACACACGCCCGTGTCCCTGGACGCGTCCGTTGAGACAGAGGATGGAACCATCCAGCCGCAAAACCTGGCGGACTGGCGCTTTGACCCGCATCGGACAGTCATTAACGATGAGTTGCGGGAACTGTTGGAGCGGGCCATTCGCGAGTTGCCCGAAACATTACGCGTCGTGTTTATTCTGAGGGAGTTGGAAGGGTTGTCGACCCAGGAAACCGCACAGGCCCTGGGGATCAGCGAATCCGCGGCAAAAGTTCGCTTGCACCGGGCGCGCCTTTGGCTGCGAGAGTGGCTGACTCCTTATCTTTCAGGGCTGGAAGAATAAAAGTGGGGGGATTATATGACAGCATCGCTCACATGCGATGACATTTTGGAATTGCTGGATGATTACGTTGACGGGGATCTGTCCGCTGACTTGTGCGAAGCCATTGAAGAGCACCTGGCATCCTGCCATCATTGCTATGTGCTTGTGGATTCAACGCGCAAGAGTTTGATGCTATACCATTTGCTCACACCTCCGGAAATGCCGGAAGACGTGGAAATCCGACTGTTCAAAGTGCTCCACCTGGAAGACTTTGTAGAAGAGTAAATCCGTGAGCCCCTTGCGTGTGTTACACGTGTACAAGGATTACCCCCCAGTTCTTGGGGGGATTGAAAAGCACATTCACACGCTGGCTCACCTGCAAACCCGGATGGGCCTGGACGTTACCGTCCTGGTAACCAACCCCCGTCCCTTCCCCGCGGGAATGCGCTCGTGGGAAGAACCAGGTCCCCCACGCGTTATCCGGGCCGGCCGAATAATTACCCTCGCGTCGACCCCCCTGAGTCCCTGGCAAGCATGGCAGCAAGCCCACCTGTCCGCGGACATTGTCCACCTGCACTTTCCCTATCCGCCGGGGGAGATCGCCAACTACGTTTGGGGGCGGGGCCACCGAACCGTGATCACCTACCACTCGGACGTGGTCCGCCAGAGAACCCTTCTGTGGCTTTATCGGCCTTTGCTCATGCGCATCCTGCGAGCCGCTGACGCGATTTTAGCGACAAGCCCCGCGTACGTGCAGACATCCCCCTTCCTGCGCGCGGTGAGCGAACGGGTCCATGTCGTGCCCCTGGGGATACACCCGGAGCGGTTCCTCCATCCCGACCCCGCGCGGGTGAAATCCCTGCGGGAACGGGAAACAGGGGGCCAGGACGTACCCGTCCTCCTCTTTGTGGGACGACTGCGTTACTACAAAGGTGTAGACATCCTCTTACACGCCCTTGTCCACGTGCCTCGGGCCATCCTGTGGATTGTGGGACGGGGCCCCATGGAACGCGCGTGGCAACGTCTGGCCCGGTCACTGGGCATTGCGTCACGGGTGCGCTTTTTGGGGGATGTGGCGGAAGCAGACCTGCCTTTGTACTACGCCGCCGCGGACCTCTTTGTCCTGCCCGCGGTGCAGCGGGCTGAAGCGTTTGGTCTGGTGTTGGTGGAAGCGATGGCCGCGGGGTTGCCCGTCATTTCCACTGAACTGGGCACGGGCACGTCCTTTATCAACGTCCACGGGGAAACCGGCCTTGTGGTTCCTGCGGGGGACGCGCGCGCGCTGGCAGACGCCATCCGAACAACTTTGGCCTCCCCTGAACTGCGCGGCCGCTGGGGAGAAGCCGCGCGACAGCGGGCATTGACCGAATTCACAGCCGACGTAATGGCCCAACGGGTGCTGGACGTGTACCGCGCGGTGTTAGCCTCCCCCACGCATTAGCACGCCCGGCCGAACGTGCTTACCGACAGAACTGCACCCACGCGTCCAAATCGCGGTGCTTGAGGATGGTGCTGAAGCCCAGTTCTTTGGACTGGCGGCATGCAGCCTTCCAGATGACTTTCGTGTCCGTGTACTCCGCGTCGAAGACGGCTTTGTGCGCGCGGATGAAGGGGAGAAAATCGCGGGCAAAGTGGTAGTAAAAGGCTTCCTCGGTGATGGCGAAGTCAAAGGTATCCACCAGATCATCCACCATGTCCGGGCCGTTCTTCAGGCCGATGGCCAGGCCCCGCTGGTGGGCTTCCTCGGCCAGCCAGCGCGCGTAGCGGATATTGTCCTCGTAGGAGATGGGGAAGCCCGTGTCCTCCTCGTACACCGCGATGTTGTCCGGCTCCACCGCGTCGAACCCCCTGGCCGCGCACAGGTCCAGCCGCGCCCGCATGATAGGCGCGAGGAGGTCGATGCGACGGATGTCCAGCCACCACTCCCCGGCCCACCCCTCGTACTTCTTGCCGATAACCTCCTCTGGAAACCTCTCTTTGTCCGGCCGCCAGTTCTCATAGGACCCCACGCTGATGTAGCAGATGACCCGGGTGCCGCGCTGGTGGAAGTAATCCACCACGGACTTGCCCACGTGCAGGTCAATGTCGATAACGTCGGTTTGGAGGTCCATGTCCAACTTGCCCGTGAGTTGCCACTGCCAGGACAGCCCGGGCTCTGGGTGCCACCAGGTGGCGGGTGTGGGGGAAGGGGTAGGCATAGGCGCGGGCGTGGGCGTGGCCAGCGGCCGCGCGCAGGTGGTGAGGAAGAGGAGCACAGACGCGATAACGGTAATTGACCTGTACATGGCTCTCCTGTCCTGATAGAACATCAGCAATTGGCAGGGGCGGATAGCGGCTCCCCGCCTGGTATCCGCTCCCTGTTCCTTCACCTGCTAACCACCATTTTCCCACAATGCGTGTACATCCACCTCTGGCCAGCGTCGACGGTACCGCCCGATGTCCGTCAGGTCCACTTTGTGCTTTCGGAAATAGGGCAGGTAAGGCGCGTGGACCGCGAAGAGTTCGTTGACCATGTCCCGAATCTCATCCAGGGTGAGAACGGCCGCGGTCAGGGGGTCGTGTGCGATGGCCTGGAAGACCTTGACAGGATCCCCTTCCAGCGCGGCCTCAATGGCCAGTTCCTCGATGCTGCTGTTCAAGTAGGTGAGCATGGCCACGGGCGGGGGCAGTTCCCCCACGTGGATGGGGTGAATGCCCGCGCGGTCCACCACCACGGGCACTTCCACGCACGCGCCCTGGGGCAGGTTTGTCACCAGGTTGGTGTTGGGCACGTTGCCGTTGAACTGATACGGCTCCCCGCCCGCGAGCGCGTTGATAATGTAAGCCGCGTACTCCTCCCCCCGCTGCAGGTCCTCCTCGGTGAGGGGGCGTTCCAGGTCGGCCTGGATTTCCGCCTTCCATGTGTACTCCCGCCGCAGGTACTCCTCGAGGATGTACGCGTACTTCCCGGGATTCCAGCCCGTCCCCTTCTGAATGCGCTGGATGACCTCTGGGCGCTTGCGGAACCACCAGTTGTACTCGGAGTTGTGACCACTGGATTCGGTGGGATAGTAGCCCAGGTGGAGGAACATCTCGTTGCGCACGATTTCCTCGTTGTAGATGTCGGGATTTTCCAGCACAGCCTTGCGAATGAGGGGGTACGCGTCCTCCCCCTTCCAGCGGAACTCCAGGAACCAGGCCTGATGGTTGATGCCCGCGCACACGTAGTCGATTTCCTCCATGGCCGCGCCAATCCAGCGGGCCAGCATGTGCGCGGTGCCCTGCACCGAATGGCAAAGTCCCGTCACCTGGATGGAGGAGACTCGGCTAAGCGCGCCCACGAGCATGGCCATGGGGTTGGTGTAGTTGAGGAGCATCGCGTCGGGGCACAGGCGCTCCATGTCCCGCACGATGTCCAGCATGGGGGGGAGGGTGCGCAGAAAGCGGAAGATGCCCGACGGTCCGCGGGTGTCCCCCACGCACACGTCCACCCCGTACTTCTTGGGGATTTCGATGTCGTGTCGCCAGATGCTGGTGTCCCCCGCCAGAATCGTGGTGAGCACCACGTCCGCACCGTCCAGGGCCTCCTGTCGGCTCAGGGTGGCCTGGACTCGCGCGGGCGCGTCAAACGCGGCGATCAACTTCTCCACCGCGCGGCGGGAGAACTCCAGCCGTTCCTCGTTGATGTCCATCAGGCTGAACGTCACCCCCTGCAGGCGGGGGAACGTCAGGATGTCGCGGACCAACTCGCGGGTGAACTCGAAACTTCCCGCACCGATGAACGCGATCTTGGAAACCATCTGGTTTGCTCCTTAGCGTACAAGGATGTTGAGCCTGGGTAATGATATGACGCGGCGGGTCACACGTGAAATGCGCGGCGCGCAAATGCCAAACCCGCCCTTTACTCACGAGACCTCACGTCTTCAACCCCGTCATTGTAATCCCCTCCACAATCCAGCGCTGGACGAACATGAAGAGAATGAGAACGGGCATGACCACCAGCACGGCCGCGGCCATGGTCAGATGGTACTTGTTCCCCATGCGGGTGGAGTACCAGGTGAGGATGATGGGCAGGGTGCGCACCTTCTGCTCGGTCAGAACGATGAGAGGCCAGAGGTACGCGTTCCAGTTGAACATGAAGGTGAGCAACCCGAAGGTGGCCAATGCCGGGCCGAACTGGGGCAGCACAATGCGACGGTAGATTTGAAACTCCCCCGCGCCGTCCACCCGCGCCGCGTCGAGCAGGTCATTGGGGATGGAATGCGCGAACTGGCGGAACAGGAAAATGCCAAAGGGGTCGATGGCCGCGGGGATAATCAACCCCAACAGGTTGTTGATCAGGTGCAGTTTGGCCAGGATCAGGTACCCTGGGATCATGGTCAACTGGGAGGGGATCATCATGGTGGCCAGGATGAACCAGAAGAGCAGGCCGCTCCCCTTGAAGCGGAATTTGGCGAAGATGTAGCCGAACAGGGAACTGGTGAAGAGCACCTGGACCACATTGGAGAAGGCAATGATGGCTGAATTGCGGTAGAAGAGGAGCAGGGGCAGGTTCGGGTCGTGCAGGACCGTGCGGAAGTTGTCCAGGGTGAAGTGTTCGGGGAAGAAGGTGGGAGGGATGCGGCGAATTTCCGCGCCCGTCTTGAACGCGCCGAAGATCATCCAGATGAAGGGCAGAAACGCGACGAGGCTCAACGGCACCAAGATGATGTACGCGGGTCGGAACCAGCGCCCGATTAGCCGTCGGTAGTGCATGGCTTGAGCAGTCATGGCTGTGTCCTCGAGTTCATGTGTCGCATTCAGGTGCAGTGCGTAACCGAACAGTGTCCACCACAGGATAACCCCTTACGCCTTAGTACTCCCATCGTGCCTTCAGAAAGCGGGATTGAATCAGGGACACGGTGAGCGTCATCAGGAACAACACCACTGATACTGCCGCGGCCCAGCCCATGCGCTGGAAGCGGAACGCGTAGTTGTAGATGTGCAGGAGCAGCACCTGGGTCTGGTACTTGGGCCCGCCGTCGGTCATTACCTGCACCAGGTCGAAAATTTGAAACGCGGAGATCATGGTCAGGATGGCCGTCAACTGGATGGTGGGCATGAGCAAGGGCAGGGTGATCCTGGTGAACATCTGCCACGCGTTCACCCCGTCGATGCGCGCGGCATCCCGCAGGTAGTCGGGAATGCTCTGCAGCGCGGCAATGAAAATCACCAGGTTGTAGCCCATGTCCTGCCAGAGGTAGGCAATCAGGATGGCGAACAGGGCCACGGGAATCCCCCAGACCGTCAGTTTAGGGTCCCCGAGCCAGTTGATGACCACCATATGCCCCAGGATCTTGCGCAGGATCGCGTTGAGCAGCCCCCGTTGGGGGTGGTAGATGTAGCCCCACATGATGGCCACGCCCACGGACGGCGCGAGCACGGGCAGGAAGAACGCGGTGCGGAAGATGGGACGCATACGGCGGTGCACCGACTCGATGAGCACGGCCAGGGGCAGGGTGATCATCAGGTTCAGGGGCACCACCATCGCGGCGAAGAGCAGGGTCACCTTCACCCCGATGTGGAACGTGCGCACGTTTAAGGGCGCGTCGGGGGAGAAGTCGAGCATGGCCTGGAAGTGGGCCAGGCCCACGAAGGGATTGTCCCCGCCCAGTCCTAAGAAGGGCCCGCCAGCCCGCCGCGCGCTGTAGCGGAAGAAGGCCAGCGCGAACCCCCACAACAGGGGGAAGAGTGTCCAGAACCCCATGTACAGCACCAGCGGGATGACCGTAAACGCAATGAATCGCTTCTGCGCGGCATCCACGCCGCGAAACGTGAACCATCGGCGGATGGACATGGTTTTCTCCGATAGGTTGTGAGTAGCGGTCAACCTCTTACAGGACAGGGCGCAAAGGGGCATTGGCCGTAAGTGGCGGGAGGCAGGGGACGGATTCGCCACTCACGGCCTGGCCCCGTCCATTGGGATTCCTTGCCTGTGTGCCAACCGCTACTTCATGCTCTCCTGTACGGCCTGTTCGATGTTCTGCAACGTCTCCTCCGCGGTCTGATTGCCCTGGAGGAAGTTCAGCACTTCAGGGTATGTCACTTCGTACCAGACAAAGTCTCGGTCTGGGAACGCGCCTTCGTACTCGCCGTAGGGCAAAATCTCCAGGAAGGGCGCGAAGTAGGGGAACTCACCCACGAGTTTCTCCCGCCCTGCGCCCTCCGCGTTGGCGCGCATCGCGGGGAGGGTGCCTGTGCCCAGGTTCCACGTGAGCGCGTTGTCCGCGTTCATGGTGACAAACTTGACGAAGTCCCAGGCCGTATCCTTCACCTTGCTGTTGTGGGACACGGTCAGACCCCAGCCTGAGGCTGCCACAAAGGTGGGCTTATCCCCTTCGTAGGGGAGTTTAACGTATTTGGCCACTTTCACCACATCGGGATAATCCGTGCCGTACTCGGGAATGACCCAGGGGCCGATCACCGCGATGCCCACCAGTTCATCGAAGAACGCGTCGCCCACCCAGTTCTCCTCATCGTTGAACAGCACGGGGTCGACGACCTGCTCGTCCACGAAGCGCTTCATCAGGGCCAGGGCTTTCTTTGCCTCTGGCGTGGTCACCTGGAACGTGCCGTCCTGCAGGTACTGGCCGCCGTACTGGCGGATGAGGGAGTAGAACATGGTGGAGATGCCGTCCGCGTGGGTGAACATGAAGCCCGCGCGGGTCATCGCGCCGTCCTCGATGACTGTGAGTTTCTTCGCGTCTGCCAGCAGGTCATCCCAGGACCCCCAACCCTTTTCGTAGTTGGTGGCTCCGACTTCCTGGGCCAATTGGGTGTTCACCAGGGCCGCGCCGTACTCGATGTTGAACTCCTGGGGTACGCCGTAGAGTGTGCCGTCGCAGATGTAGCCGCCAATGGGCGGGCCGAAGAACATGTCCCTGGCCTTGTCCACGGTGAGCATGTCCGCGGGGACCTGGGCCAGGTTGTTGCCCTCCGCGTAACTGCACACCCACGAACCGAACATCTGGAGCACGTCGGCTTCGGTGCCCGCGGGGATCGCGGTTTGCAGTGTCTGGATGTAGGTGTCGTAGTCAAAGGTTTCAAAGGTGATTTCCACGTTGGGATGAGCGGCCATGTACTTCTCGGCTAATGCCTTGTACGCGTTGTTGAAGGATTCGTTCTGGTGGGTCCACACCCGAAGTGTGACCTTTTCCGCCTTGGGTTTTTGCGGTGCCTGGGTGGGTGCGGGCGCGCTGGTGGGTTGAGCCGCTGCCTTTGTGGCCGCGGGGGCCTGGGTGGGGGTGGCCTTGCCGCCGCACGCGACCAGCAGCGCCAGGGCTAAAATCAGCAGAATCACGGTGTACCAGCGGGTCTTGCGGAACATGATCTTCCCTCCTTTCGCTCTTTCAAGCGTCCAATGCCTTAACCACTGCACTCAGGTGTCTGGGATGGTCGGGGTTGAGACCTCGGGCTACGGCCCGGTAGTAGGCCATGAGTTGAAGCGGGGGCAGGTACAGCACGCCTCGCAGGATTTCTGGCAGGCCCGAGTGGAAGGAGAGGGCCGCGGTCCGTTCTCCCAGGGAGAGGACGCGCGCGCCCAGGTCGGCCATTTCATCCAGCAGGGCCTGCTCGTGTTGCCGATTTCGTTCCGACAGGAGTCCCACCAGCAGGGTGTTCTCATCCACCATGCTCATGGGCCCGTGACGGAATTCCAGGAAGTGGAAGGGTTCGCTGTGGGTGAGGCTCATCTCCTTCACCTTCAGGCTGGCCTCCGCGGCAAGCCCGTAGAGGAAGCCACTGCCCAAGAAGTAGATGTGGGTGATGTCCAGGTCCTGGCCGAGGGTTTCCATCATGGCGCGCACGGCGGGGATGAGCCGCCGACCGATGGAGGGGAGTTGTCCCATCGCGGGGATCATCTGGTGGCTTCCTGACGCGAGCACGGCCAATCCCACGGTGACCAGGTACATGGCGGCGAAGGATCGGGTTTGCACGACACTCTGTTCCTGGCCGGCCTTGATTACGAGGGCCACGTCAGCCAGGGACGCGAGGGGCTGGTCATCCCGTGTTGTAATGGCGATGACTGCCCCCTGGGTGCGCTGGCGGAAGACTTCCACGGCTCGCAGGGTTTCCCCTGTTGCGCCAGAGCGGCTAATGGCGACAAGGAGAGGGGTGCCTGGGTGGATCACGGTGGAACTGTTGAGGGCCAGTTCGCTGCCGGGCACCCCGCGAGCAGGGCGGTGGGTGAGGCGTTGGAACAGCGTGGCCGCGGCCAGGGAGAGGTAGTACGTGGATCCGCACCCGGTGAAGAGAACGTAGTCGATGTCCTGATGCCACAGCGGGAGCCACGTGCGCGCCTGGTTCAGTGTGACCTCGATGGCCTCCTGCCAGGCATTCGGTTGGGTCAGGATCTCTTCCAGGGTGATGCTCATGGATGGTCTCCTTGGGCAGAATGGTTCGGGTGTACGGGATGCGCGGTGTGCGTTTGGGAGATGGGAGGCAGGTAAGAGGCTGGGTTGTGAGTGTGGATGCGCATGATTTGTTTCCTTTCGCCGTGCGTTCACTCACTTTCAATCGCTATCGATTATATCCGATACGGTACACTTTGTCAAATTCGCACATCCGCTCACGCGTAAGCCGCGCGTCCCCTCGGAAACGAACGGGAGGGGACGATTGAATTTGACGAATTTCTACAGGGGAGGTATGATATTCCCCTGAAGAACTCAGGAGTATCAGAACCGAGGAGAGCCGTCCGTGGACACACACGCGAACCCTGTTGCCCCGGATCGGGTGCAGGAGATGCGCGGCATCTCCAACGTGGAGCGCCAACACGCGATTCTGCACCTGATCCAACAACGAAAACGTATCACCGTCGCGGAAATCTGCGAGATCTTCGGCGTGAGCGAGGCCACTGCCCGTCGTGATCTGGAGACCCTCGCGGAACAAGGGGCTATTCAGCGGGTGCGCGGGGGCGCCATCCTGAGCCAACCCGCTCCCCCCGAACCCCCACTTTTGGAGCGCGCCAAGGAACAGGCCGAAGCAAAAGCGCGCATTGGTCGGGCCACGGCCGCGCTCATCAACGATCACGAAAGTGTCTTCCTGGGCTCGGGAACCACGGTGCTGGAAGTGGCCCGCAACCTCCGAACACGCCAGGGACTTACTGTCATCACCAATTCCTTGCCCGTCATTAACCTGCTGGCTGAGGTGCCGAACATCACCCTGGTTAGCCTGGGAGGCATCCTGCGCCCCAGCGAACTCTCCTTTATCGGCCACATTACAGAACAGGCCCTGGCCGAAGTACGGGCCGAAAAGGTCATCATCGGCATTCGGGCTATCAGCCTGGAGCACGGGTTGACCAACGACTACTTGCCCGAGACCCTCACCGATCGGGCTATTCTCAAGGTCGGACGCCAGGTCATTGTGGTCGCAGACCACACCAAGTTGGGCGTTATCGCGTCCGCGTACCTGGCCCCCCTGGATGTGATGGACATCCTGGTCACCGACCAGGACGCGGACCCAGATTTCGTCCAATCCCTGCGGGCTCGGGGAATTCAGGTCATCCTCGCCTGAACAGGAGGGCCACATGGCCGATGTGCTGGTGGTGGGGGAACTGAACGTGGACATTATCCTCACCGACCTCAGCGCGTTTCCTGCCCTGGGCAAGGAGGTCCTGGCCGCGGACATGACCCTGGCCCTGGGCAGTTCGTCGGCCATTTTCGCGGCTGGATTGGCCCGCTTGGGCGCGTCCGTAAACTTCATCGGCAAGGTAGGCCAGGACACGTATGGACAGTTCGTGCTGGAGGAATTACGCGGCCTGGGGGTTCAGGTGGAGGCTGTCATGGTGGATTCCCACACCCCCACTGGCGCGACGGTGTCCCTGGCATACGAGGGGGACCGAGCGCTGGTGACTTACCTGGGCAGCATCGCGGCGCTGCGCGCGGAGGATGTGCCCCTGGACCAGGTAAGTGCCCATCGCCACCTCCACGTCAGTTCCTATTACTTGCAGAAGAGCCTTCAGCCAGGCCTGCCCACCCTGTTCCGAACCGCTCGCTCTCACGGCCTGACCATTTCCCTGGATGTGGGGTTCGACCCCTCTGAGCAGTGGCATCGGGATCGGGTCCTTTCCCTGCTTTCCCTGGTTGATGTGTTCCTTCCTAACGAGGTGGAAGCCCGCGCGCTGGCCAATACCGACGATCTGGACATCGCAGCCGCTCGGTTGGCCCAGCACGTGCGGGATTGGGTGGTCATCAAGCGGGGGGCTCGCGGCGCGATGGCCCGTTCCCGTCGCGGGGAACGGGTGGATGTACCCGCGTTTCCTGTGACCGTTCGGGATACCACGGGCGCGGGGGATTCCTTTAACGCGGGATTCGTCCACGGGTACATTCTCCAGGGGATGCCCATCCACGACGCGCTGCGCTTTGCCGTGGCCTGTGGTTCCTTGTCCACCACGGGGATTGGGGGCACCGCGGCCCAGCCCACCCTGGAAGAAGTGCACGCGTTCCTGCAGCGTCACCTGTCCTGAGGGAGAGCAAGGAAGGCGGTGGGCGCATTCACCCTTCACCGCCTGCTGCATTCCAACAAATGGGCGGACGAACAATGGCATCCAGGACATCACGTGAGGACACGTATTTCCTCGGCATCGATGTGGGGACCACGTCGGTGAAAGCCGTGCTCTACAATCCCCGCACGGGGCAGGTGGAGCAGAAGGCCGCTCACCCCACCCCCACCGAGCATCCCCGGCCCGATTGGGCCCACTGGGATCCCGAGGCGTTGTGGAACGCGGTGGTGCGCGCGGTGCGCGAGGTCGTTGCTCCCCGGAACATCCGACATCGCGTTGCGGGGATAGGCATTGCCAGTGTGGGGGAAGCAGGCTTGCCCCTGGACGCGGCAGGCACTCCCCTCTATCCCATTATTGCCTGGTTTGACCCTCGCGGTGAGGAGCAGGTTCAGCGCTGGCGCGCGGAACACGATCTCCGCGCGCTGTATCGGGTGACTGGTCACACGCCGCGGGCCATTTACACGCTCTTCAAGATCCTCTGGCTACGTGACCATCATCCTGAGGTGGTGCAGCGCATGCGCAGTTGGTTGTTCGTGGGGGACTACATCGCCTACCGTCTGACGGGCGAGGTGGCTACGGTGCCCACGCTGGCAGCCCGTTCCTACATGTTCGACGTGGTCCAGCGCGGGTGGAGTCCCGCTATTTTGGAGGAGGCCGGACTTCGGTCGGACCAGTTGCCCCCGGTCCAACCGACGACCCTGCCTGTTGGGCAGGTGACAGAGGGCGCCGCGCGGGCGTTAGGAGTTGCCGCGGGTATCCCCGTGGCCCTGGGTGGACACGATCACGTGGTGGGTATGTGGGTGGCCGGCATCACTCTGCCCGGCCGCGCGGTGGACTCCAGCGGCACGGCTCAGGCTGTGGCCGTGCACTTACCTCAATTTGTGGGCGACGCGGGGTATGAGGTTCGCATGACGTGTTATCCCTTTGTGGTGGGGGATGGGTACATCCTGCAAGGGGGCATGCCCACCGCGGGGGCGGCCTTGCAATGGTTGGCTGACCTCCTGGCCCAGGGGGATGTGGACCTCCTTCTCCGTTGGGCTGAAACAGCTCCTCCTGGCAGTCATGGTGTGGGGTGTGTGCCCTTCCTGCGGGGGGCGGGTTCCCCGTATGGGCGCTCCGACGTGCGCGCGCTCTTTTATCACCTGGACTTGTCCACAGGGCGGGCGGACATGGCCCGGGCTTTGGTGGAGGGATTGGCGTGTTTTTTGGCTGACATTGTCCAGCACATGGAGCGCATCACAGCCTCCCCTGTTCAGGAGATTCGGGCCATTGGCGGGAGCAATCGCAGCGACTTTCTCTTGCGGGTGAAGTCCACCATGCTGGGGCTTCCCGTGGTGCGGGTGGATGTGCCCGAGGCTGTGGGCGTGGGGGCAGCCCTGCTGGCAGGGGTTGCAGCAGGGTATTTCGCGTCCGCGGAGGAGGCCCTGGCCAGCGTGTACATCCCGGAGGTGCGCGTTCTGCCGCACCAGGAATGGCGCGCGGCGTACAGGCACGTGTTTTGGAAATACCAGGTGTGGGTACACGCGACACTCACCGCGTCCGGGGAGAGCGGCCCTCCTGGATAACCGCTTCCACCCGCTGTATTCGCGCCCACGTTTCCCTGATTACCCCCAACGTGCTCAGCACCGCCGCGAAGACTGCGACGTGTCGCCACACCTCCTTTCGCCCCCGGCTGCGCGCCCACTGGAACGCCTCCACCATCCCGCGAGCC
>Ga0256914_1001010_pt1 | contig 26779 bp, 22 predicted proteins | sample HulkmetaG_FD_191571 | JGI IMG/M metagenome (GOLD analysis project Ga0256914, IMG submission 191571) | Hydrothermal chimney microbial communities from Main Endeavour vent field at the Juan de Fuca Ridge, Pacific Ocean - Hulk | ecosystem: Environmental > Aquatic > Marine > Hydrothermal vents ... | reverse complement strand
AACACATTTAGAGAGTTTTCTTAAAATAAGGTTGTTCTTTTTCAGACCTACGAAGGTCTTAGAGATACTTTCACTGATATTTTTATCAATATTCCCTCCGAAGGGATCCTTATCATAGAGATTAAAGCTTTCTATATCCTTAAATTTCTTTTGTACGATCGAACTTTGATATTTGTAAAGGCTCCTAGTAGCAGAAAGAGATTCTATCCTAACAAGTGATGTCCAACCGGAGATATCATTTGCTATTATAGGAAATTTAAATGTGGGTCTGTCACCAGAGATGAGTATCCCTACTCTCCGACCCGCCCTGGAAGTGTTATTACTTACCACTATATTGTTTATAACTCGCGGCATAGATCTTCCCCGTATCATCAAGCCAATCGCTGTATCAGTTCCCTGCCCACCAATAATTGTATTATTAAATAGATCGGGGTTTGAATTTAGAATTTGCACTGTTATAGAATCACTCGAGATTCCTCCATACAGAATATTGTTAAAATATCTTCCCTGCCCCTCGATATCCAGCAGGTAGAGATATTCGCTGCTCGACAGACCATAGAGGCGGTTTTTTCAAAAAGGGTCTGTCCCCCTTTAATCTGTGCACCTGCTGCCCCGTATCGGGCCCTTATATAGAAAGTGTTATTCGTTATTTGAGACTTTCCACCCTCGAGTGAAATTCCCAAGGAATATGCCGATTTTGCATTCAATTTAATCTTGTTACCTATGATTTTAGCATCTGAATTCCTGATTCTTAACGCGATACTCTGTTTTCGGGCTATTCCAGAGTCAATAGTTGAGTTTGAAATTTCTAATTTACTACCTTCTATTGAAACTGCCGTTGTTAGTTTCGAAATAACGGGATCTATTGTTATCCCACGTAACAGAGTCATCTCGTTTTCCACTACTTTGATGACACAAAAATCTCCAGATACATTGACACCCTCAAAATCCGAACCAAGAATCTCCAATCTGCCTCCGGTTGACAATATATAACCACTTGCGCTTAGTGGGATATTAACATCTCCCGTAAACTTTGTTCCAACAACTCTCAACAATCCCCCGTACTGCAAAAAAGCCCACTTAGTCTTCCCTTCGGCAAGGAGAATTTTACAATTTTTAATACCGAGTTTTCCACCCCCTAATTCTACTATATACCTTCCACCGACATTGGCTCCACTCAACGTAATATTTTTCAAAGTGAGGTCAGTACCGGTAACCTTGACCAGAGGAGCATCATTTTCAAGATATTTTCCGCCTACTATTTTTGTCTCATAGAAGGTAGATTTTTTCCAATTAGAGGGATTATATCCTCCAACAAGTGTCAAACCTTTAATATCACAACTCAGCGTGTGGTTAATCTTGTACTCTCCATAACCTATATATATCGTCTTTCTTTTTAATTCCCTCGCTACAGCAATGGCCTTTTCAATAGTCTTAAGTGGTTTGGAACTTGTACCATCGTAGAGATCGTTACCATTTGTTGCAACATAAATTATTTTCCTATCAAGGATTACCCGCCATAGAGGAATATCTCGACTTCTATTTCCAGCCTTATCAACGGTATAGGCCAATATTCGATAATCGACAATTTTCCCATCAACAGCTTTTAAAAGTATGTTTTTTCTATACCTGTATTTGGGAAGTGGTGGTGGAATTGTAGGATCCTCTCCGTTATTGGATACTGTGTAGTATATAGTACCCTCATCAGATACCAACGAGATCTCTTTGGAGTTCTGATATCGCATTCCCCTTTCCACTCCCACAATAATTGGAGCCTTGGGGGGTGTTTTATCAATCGTAAACTCTACCCTGGAAATTTTAGAGCGGTTACCATATAGATCAATTGCACGAGTCTTTAATATAACCCTTATCGTTTCTCCGTCCAGAGCATCAATTTTCATAGACTTTCCGAACACGGGAGAATCTCGAGTTACATCCAATGGCTCTCTGCCGTTGAGAGAAATCTCGTAATGAACAGATCCCATGGGAGCGGAGAGAGAAAGGGTAACCCCTTTATTGTACAATCCACCATTTTTGACACCAATAATTCTAGGGGGCCTAAGAACGCGGTTGTTTATACGTATAGACACTCTTGTCACAGCGCTCTTATTACCAGCGAGGTCCATACCAAAATATTCTAAACTTGTGGTCTTTTTTACAGCAAATGGATGGGTATATTTCCTGTACTTACCTCCATCCAATCTATAAAAAATTTCATCATCATAATTAGTCCACGAGACTACAGCAATTTTGGTATGGTCTATACTTGAATAGCTCATCACCGGAGAGGGGGGTAGCAAAGGTTTTTCTCGATCTATAATAACACTGTATATCCTATACGATTCTGTAAAGTTCCCTGCTCTATCCACAGCACGTGGGAATATCCTATAGGTCACTACTTTCCCCTCTTCGCCGGATAGAATTATCGGTGAACTATATCTCAAAGCCCCTCTCCCCGGTATTGGGGGACGTGAACCATCGCTGGTAATAGTACAAAAGATTTCTCCATCGCTCTCCGAGGAGACAAGAGTAATCGCTATAGCACTGTTTGTTATGCCGTGCTCTGGAAGTCCTCTAACAATCACGGGCTCTGGTGGTCGTTTGTCTATCGTTACAGTATAGAATCTATCATACAAAGCTCTATTGCCGGCTTCATCCAGCGCACTAAGCCTAATTTTAAAGAGAGCTTCCTCTCCCGGGGAAATGTCAAGCAGATAAGAATCTTTAACGATCTTGCCGAACTTTATTGGATCGGGAGGAACATCATCACCTTTCGAATAACTAAGAAAAACCTTTATATGCTGACCTAAACTCACTGCCTTTCTATCTAACTTTAAGTAAAGAGCTCTTCGATAAATTCCTCCATCCTTGAAACCTATCAGAGGGGGAACCTCGGGAGGTTTTAAATCTATTGTAAAGTGCAATTCTCTTAACTGGCCTTTAATATGCCCCATAGGAGAGAAGGGTAATATCTTCACACGAAAATTCTTTTCTTTGCCAGCCTCCCCGTTGAAAACAAGCTTTTCTCCGGCTATGGGACTCTCCAAAGTAGGATCCGGTGGTTCTTCACCGTTGTCCGAAAAAGTATAATGAAGAACAGAAAAGTGCTTCGGCAATCTAAAAATTAAAGGGCTAACCCCATAGTGCTTTCCCGCTTTGTAATCTTTTATGGTAGGGACCCTAGGTACACGCTTGTCAATCACATAACCAAAGGGTCCGTATACCCCACTCACATTTCCACTACTATCCACACAGAGTAGTTTTAAATAGTACTTAAGCTTCTCTCCAGCCTTACCTTTGAGAGAAATTACTCCCCTTTGATTTTTCATCTCTAATCGTGGCGAATGAAAAGTTGGATCATCAGGTATAGTACCATCAGAGGTTAACTCGTAATAAATATTCCCCTCTCCAATAACTGTCAGTTTTAAATCTTCATCGAAGACTTTGGATGAATTTGATTTAGAGGAAACTCCATCGTAAAGCCCGCTTACGAGTATTGTTGGTTGCTTTGGGGGCATTCGATCTATTCTTACCTCTTTAATTCCACCAATTGGAGTGATGAGACCATTACCCCCGCTAATACCAAATCTAAGTTTAAAGGTTCTATCCATACCGTACGGAAGGGTAATTTTTAATCGATTGATGACATACGGTGAAAAAATAGTCAACGGTCGTGGAACTTTACCCTCGCTACTTATCTCATACAGAAGTTTTATAGAATTATCACTATTTGCCTTTAAATTCCCAACTTCGAGATAGAAAACTCCCTGTTTTTTTAAATACACATACTTTATTCTGGGAATTTTGGGAACCGTGAAATCAAATTTCAATGTTTTACTACTCGATTCGCTAATGTTTCCCGCCCTATCAACCGCGATGGCGCGTATAGTAAGACTCCCCTTCTTTTTACCTGTAAGTTCTTCCGGATTAATAGCAAAGGGTTCTTTAAATTCCATACCATTCGGGGTTGGGTTACTATCGAAGGAATAATAAATATGGCTAACCTCTCCCAGAGAGGAGATACGTACCAGATATTTCTTAGTGAGTCGGCCGTCTTTATCAGTATATCTGTTGATATTAATTTCCGGCCTTTCCGGTTTTTTTCTATCTATGATATAGAAGTACCTATACTCTTTCCCCCATATCTCATTATCAGATCTGCTTCGTAATCTCAATACATAGAATTTTTCCGCTCCTGGGATCGAGGGTAACGAAATATATTTAGCAGCGACAAAATCATACTGACTTGGAGTATTCTCAGATAGAGTGTAATACACGATAGCCCCCTCATGGGAACTCACAGCCACTTTTAAACCGTTTCTGTATATGCCACTCTCAGTATCACAGTATAGTGTAGCTTTTTTCTCTGGCCTCACCACTACTTCGATTCTTCTCTTTAAATAATTTTCAGAGTTATAGAGCTTTCCCACTATGTTAATTATCAAATGGCCGGTTTTTCTTATCAAAAAGGGTCCTGTGTAAAGTTTTCCTCTTTCCACCGGATCGCTTCCGTCCAGTGTGTACTTAACCCATTGGAGATTCTTATAAAGGATAGTAAGGTATTGATAATTCGCATAGTTACCCTCTACCGGGCTCACTACTTTCAGTGAAGGTGTTTCTCTGTTAATTGAAAAGGTTATAGCTCTCACAATGCTCTTATTACCAGCCCTATCCTCACCAAACCACATAACGGTATAAATTCTCTTTTTCCCTTTCACACCCTCTAGGATAATAGGATTGCCTCTCCACAATTTAGCATTATCCCATACATTTCCGTTAATTGAGTAATAAACCTTAATATTTTTCTCAGTTTTCGTATGATCAAATGTAAGTGTAGCTCTATAATTTACTTCAAAATTGCTGGAGGGATATTTTTTTCCGTTAATTAGAATATCTGGAGGCAGGGGTGGTTCTTTATCAATTACGTAACGGTATTCTCTTGCTCCAACAATTTTATTTTCCCTCTTCAGTATAACTTGCAGTTGATAATCACGAACCTCACCGGCAACAGCACTTAATTTAATAGGCCCGGTATAAGGAATATAGGGAGAATACTTCTTCTTCTCCATCAAAAACGAATAGTAAATATCCGCATTTTTTACAAGAGAAGCAATTCTTAGATTTAAATTCTCTGAGTAAACCCCTGGGGGTGAAGAAAGGAGTACTATTTCCCCCGTAGTTTGGGAATTGGCACTAAGAGTTTGAACATACAGTAATAGCCCCGAAAGAATAAAAAAAACCGGTAAACAAAATTTTTTACGGATATTTCGGCTAAAAAACTTCAAGGGCATCCCTTAGAGATTCATCCTCCTTGTAGTAATGTTCTTCCTTCTCCTCCTCTGTTAATCCTACAAGTTCATGACTTAAATAGTGAATCCAGAAATCATCCTCTTTTTTTTCAATGATATGCTTTCGACAGTAATAGTCCGGTTGTACAGGCATTTCGGTTTGACAATACTTTCTTATCTTGTAATCATGCACGGCAATTTTTATGTCTTTTCGAGGTATTCCCTTTTCCATAATAATCTCAACAAGGTGATTAATTGTTCTACCTGTGTCAAATATATCGTCAACTAACAGAACCTTATCGCCCTGCCTAAGATATTCAGGATTGTACGTCCAACCATCAACCATTACTTGTGATTGCTTATTAATGTCTGTGTAAGACCTAGCCACTACCGCGGCATAATACACAGGATGTCTGTCCGTTCTTACTATTTTAAAATACTCACTTATAACATTACCCAAGTACGCCCCTCCACGAAGAGAAACGTATATAACATCAGGTATAAACCCCTCCTTGTAAATCCTATAGGCCAATTTGATTCCATTGTTTCTTACAGAATTAAACGACAAAAATTCTTTCCTCATATCTTAACTCTTTTCCTCTAATAATAGTCTAAAACAATTGTTCTATCTCACCAAACCTATTAACAATTCATTTTTATCACGTTTTATCGTAAACAAAATTTCTTTGTTCTTAGTATCGTTTAAGGACCTATAAAATTCCATAATATTTTCTATTTTTTTATCATTTATCTTCTCCACAACATCAAGCTCTCTAAAGCCCGCGATATCCGCGGGGGTTCCCTTTTCCACCCTTGCTATCAACACACCTCTCAGATTACCTTTCAGCTTAAGTTCCTTTTTAATTTCATCCGTCAGGGGTACCACTGTAAATCCTGGCCATAGATTTTTCTTTAAAGCAATTACCTTTTTCTCTTCCTTGCGTATTGCAATCCTGACAGGAATTTTTATCTTCTTTCCATATCGAATTATTTCAAAGGTGGATTCCTTTCCGGGTGAAAGATCCCCTACCACAAGCACAAGGTGAGAGGAATTTTTGATCTTTATACGATTAACCCGCACAATAAAATCGCCCGGTTTTATACCGCTTTTATCTGCAGGAGAACCTTTAAACACATCGTAAACAAGAGCACCTTTCGCTTTTGTAATGCGCAACTCTTTTGCCATACTTGGGGTAGGATCACCTATATTTACTCCAAGCCATCCATATTGGACCTTACCCTTTTCGATAAAATCATTTATGGCTTTCTTGACATTGTTAATCGGGATGGAAAATCCAAGGCCAATGCTTCCCCCTGTAGTGGAGGTTATCCACGTATTTAGACCGATAACTTCCCCGTTAAGATTAACAAGTGCGCCCCCGGAATTACCTCTGTTAATCGCTGCATCGGTTTGAATAAAATCGCTAATATTCTCACCGGGACCACCCCGACGTCCCAACGCACTCACGATTCCGGCAGTCACCGTAGATTCAAAACCGAAAGGATTCCCCACTGCCAAGACCCAATCCCCAACCTTTAGTTTGGACGAATCCCCAAGTTTAGCCACAGGGATTTTCTCTTTTGTTTCAAACATCACAAGGGCAATATCCTTTCGCTCGTCCCTACCAACCAGCTTAGCTTTAAACTGTCTCTGGTCGTAAAGCTTTATACTTATTTTTTTTGCATCTCCTACCACATGATTATTGGTAAGAACGTACACTTTATCTTTTATCCTTCTAACTATTATCCCAGAACCCAGCCCGTACTTTTTAAACTCCTGTTCCTTGGGCTTATTCTCATTTTCCTTATCCTCGGGGGGGGATTGAGGATTCTGAAAGAAAAAATCCCACGGCCAATTTCCTTGGGGTATCGTTTGTTTAACCACTTCCTCAACATTTATTTCTACAACTACAGGTAATACCCTTTCCGCAACGCTGTTAAAGGAATACTGAAGTCCTTTTAGAGCTTCAAGGTCGTTGTTCCTTCCTGCGTTTGTATCCTCTGCAAAAACCTTGTTTCCAGCATGAGAAATTCCGGTAGAACATGAAAAATAAAATACGCTTGCCAGTACTACTCCCACCAACATAGAAACAAGGCTCAAATTGAAAAGAAAAAATTTTTTTGAATTAAACAATTTTTTTATAGACATATCCCCTCCTTATAGATTTTTCCTAATCCAATTTCTGCCGCATAAACCTAGTGCAAAATTATTCCATAAGTGTTAAAATTTCTGTACCATCAGACGTGATAGCTATCGTGTGCTCAAAGTGTGCTGAAGGTTTTCCATCTGCAGTTACCACGGTCCATCCATCGTTGAGAACCTTAACCTCCCAAGTTCCTTCATTAATCATCGGTTCGATCGCTATCACCAACCCCTCTTTTAATCTGGGATTAGGACCTGTATTGGGGTAATTAGGAATTTGAGGATCCTCATGAGGAGCAAAGCCTACACCGTGACCACAGTACTGTCGCACCACACCGAAATCATACTTTTTTGCATGATTAAAAACGGCAAGCGAAATATCGCTTACCCTACCACCCAGTTTCGCAGCCTCGATACCCCTGTACAGTGCCTCTTCTGTTACCCGCATCAGCTCCCTTTTCCTTTCCGGGACGTCACCAATGGGAAGAGTAATTGCTGCATCACTGTAGTATCCCTTAAGATTTATACCCAAATCGAGACTTACAATATCACCTTTCTTTAATCTCCGTTTCCCAGGAATGCCGTGTATTACCTCTTCATTAATAGAAACACATAGAGTAGCGGGGTAATTCATATAACCCAAAAACGCAGGTTTACCCCCATGGGATTCAATATAACTCCTTGCAAATTTGTCTAGTTCCCCGGTTGTAATTCCTTCAGCAACTATTTTTTTTAACTCTTTAAAGGTCTCCGCCAACAAATGACAGGAGTCTCTAATGCGAGCAATTTCATCCCTCGTTTTCAGCTTTATCATCTTTTTTTACCGATTCTTTCCTTTCACCCTTCTCCAGTGAAGAAAATATAGCCCCTGCTTCATCGCCGAAGGAATCTTCTATAACCTTTTTTAGATTATCCGAGTGCCCTGATGTTATAGTAACCTTCCCCTCCGTTATAACACCCGGTTCTATAGTTAGCTTGGGTGTGGTAATATTACCCAAAACTTTACCCGTTTGTAGGAGATTTACCTCCTCCGTGGCGACAATATTACCTATTAACGTACCTGCAATTGTTACTCTTTTTGCCATTATATCGGTTTTCACCTTTCCCGTAGGACCGACTATTAGTTGATCGTCCGTTTTTATGTCACCCTGGAATTTTCCCTCTATAAGGATAGACCCGTTGACATAGAACTTGCCTTCAAAGACAGAACCTTCACCAATAATACAGTTAGAGCTTTCATTCTTATTTGCCATACGCCACCCCTCTTAACACTCTTTGAGTCATAAAAAGATAACACTATTTTAAGTTAGCTTCAAGGTTAACCTTTCTAAGCAGTAGCATACTTTTCGTATTTGTTTTGTCTAATTCAAGAGAATATTTCAATTCACGTCTGCACAGATCAAATTTCTCTTGCTGATAATAGATTATTGCTCGGTAGTATCGTATTTTTGAAAGAATTTTCCTCTTCTCAAAACCATGGCAGGAAAACTCTGATCCCCCAAACTGAGCCAACAATCTATTGTAATCGTTCAGTGCATTGTCATATTCTTTCATCCACACCTCTACAAGAGCAAGATTGTAACGCACCTCCCAATCATTTTTATACTCAAGACTCCTCTCCAATTTTTCTTGTGCCTCTTTTAACTTACCCAAAGCGGCATCCAAAAGACCGTAAAAATGCAGAACCCAGGGAATATTATTGCCATTGGTTGACTGGACAAATCTATCCAATACCTCTTTGGCTCCTGTATAGTCATTGATACCATAAAGATAGATAAACAAGCTTCTAGCCACCGCGGGGTTTCCCTGGTTTTTATTAAAGAGATTCCATAGTTCGGCGGAGTATCTTACAGGAGAATAATTCGAGATGTTTAGTTGCAAATCCTCTAATGCAAAACCACTGTCATTGGGAAATTTTTCCCGATAACTTTCTACAAGCAATTTTGCTCCCTCTATGTTTCCCACCCTTACGTATAAATCAACAAGATATAATATAAGATTTTTATTCTCCACAAAATTCCCCACCCCTCGTTCCAAAATTTTAATTGCACCATTTAGATTGCCTCTAAGCTCATCTATCCTCGCTAGATTATAGTAAGGAATCCAGGAATAGTGTGGGGTGTTTTTAACCACACCTCTGTACACTAGTCTCGCTTCATCCGTTCTACCAAGTTGTAAAAGAGCATCTGCTTTAAGAAGTATCAAGTCGGTTCTGTTAGGGTCAATGGAAACAAGATAATCATCTATACGTTCTATGGTAGACTCAAAATCTCCGGCATCATAGGAAAGATAAATTGCCAGTTCTTTAATTTTAGAAAGGTTACCCCCACTATGTAATATATCACTATTACGCAGTATACTGTATGCCCTGGAAACAAAACCCTCTTTAGCCCATAGCAGAATGGAATCAAGCAAAACAGCACCACTGTATTCTCTTCCAATAGATTCGAGATCGGCTGCAGAAACATTCACAGGTTGTTTCATTGCTTTATAAAGAGCAGCCAATCCTTTATTTTGAATACCCTCAGCATTGTATCCTGCTTTCACGGCAAGACTAACCATAAGGAGATCTTTGAAATTACTAAGCCCCGATTTTCTTGGAAGCTTTAACCCAGCAAGAATTTTAGAAGCCGCTCCATAATCGTCTTTCTCCATTAAAGCATAGACATACAAAAGACCGATTTCCCTCGCTTGAACCTTTCTCCATGCTCTCTTACATAGCTCAACCCAAAAGGACTTATCTCCCGTATTGGTATACAAGAAATAACCACGTTTTAACACTTTAAGAAGTTGTTCCCGTGAATAAGCGGTATTGACAGCTTTCTTTAAAACTCCTTTGGCACTGGTATAATATCCAAGAGATAGTTTACTATCCGCTTCGTTTAATAGCTCAACCAGATTGTTCCGTGGGCTTAGAAATTTACGAATACTACCCTGAATAATCTCGATTATTCGACTTTCTCCAGGAAATGCAAATATAGTTAGAGACAACACAAGTAAAACACAACCCAGTACACCAAATAGTATAACTGACCGTTTTCTCATTTTAAGTATTTCTTTCGTATCCCATCCAACACACCGTTTATAAAACGGTAAGATTCTTCAGAACCAAATTCCTTGGCAATATCAACTGCCTCATCAATAGTTACCGATGGGGGGATATCTTTCTGATAGAGAAGGGCGTAAGTACTAATACGGATAATTGCCAAGTCAACTTTTGAAAGTCTATTTATATCCCAATGTTCCAATTGTCCCTGAATTACTCTGTCTATCTCTTCTAAATGTTCTACAGTTCCCTTGATTATCAATCTCGCAAAAGCAAAAATCTCTTCCCTATTGTTTTTAACCTTTTGAGGGTCGATCCATGAAAAATCTAACAAATCCTCTAGTGGGGCCCGAGAAAGATCATATCTATACAGAGATTGAAATGCGATTATCCTTCCCTTCCTTCTTGCTCCCATGAGAGATTACCAGGGCAAATTTTTCTTAAAAATTTTTATTTCCGCTTTCTTTTTCAACTCTTTAACTATATCTCCCATAGCTTCTTGAAATGCCTGAGCTTGCTTTTGTTGATACAGAGTCGCCTTTATCTGATCATAAACAGTAACCTTATTCTGAGGTGGGATTTTGTCGTGTAACCCCAAAACCTTGAAGGGAATTTTTTCTTCTATCTTTACAATATGATAACCAATATTAGATTTTAAAACCCCGCTGATTTGACCAACCTTTAGATTGAACACTTCCTCGAAAAAACTTTTTCCAAGCAGTTGCTTCCTTGCCAAATCATCCCGTCGAAGGTACCCAAAATCACCTCCATTGTACCTTGAAGCCTTGTCGTCGGAGTACTTAAGCACAAGATCATCAAAAGAGGCCCCATTTTCTAGTTCTTTGTATATTTCATATGCTCTTTTCCTCGCCTTTGCACGCTCGGCTTCCGTTCTTAGGTTTCTTGTATCTATGAAAATATGCTTAAATCTCACCATTTCCGGAGAAACAAAAGCGGTTTTATTCTCTTCATAAAATTCTTTTATCTCACTTGGAGTTGGCTCTTTTATTTTCGAAAAAAAATCGCGCTTTGCCTGCATTATATACTTTTGTTCCAGAATGATTTTTCTCAATTGTTTCTTGTATCCCTCCCATGATAATCCCGTTTGTCTGACAAGCGATCTTAGTTCGGCATCGGTTAAAGGTCTATTAAGTCTAAGGCCAATTCCGCCAGTGCGCTTTGCCATATCAATCCTCTGCTGAATTTCCGCATCTGATACCGTAATATGAGCCTTTTCCGCAGCCTGTTCTAAGAGCACCTCATTTATCATTCCATCGAGCACCTTTTTTTTCTCATCAGTTGTGAGAGGACGCTTCATCTTTATCTCGTAAGATTTAATTGTACTTTCCAGTTGTCTTACAGATATCACCTGTAGTTTTTCAAGTCGTACAGTTGCAGCAGGTTTATCTATTACCTGAGCAAACCCCCAAACTACAAAAACAGTTAAAATAAAAAATACAGTAAAAAATCTCTTCATTACATTTCCCTTTCAGCTTTTAGCGCTAAAGCGTAACAATATGTTTGATACCATGTCAAGTATACTACAAAAAAATGAAGGTTTCAAAAAGAAGATGATTCCTTGAAGCCGATTTTATCCATTAATTTTTTCACACCGGATAGTTTCTTATTTAGTTTCAAGCCCTCCCGTAGATAATAAGAGGCCGCGTCGTTTTCCCCTAGATTTGAGTATATTTCTGCCATTTTCTTGTAAAAAAAGGCTGTATCTTTATTTGAAAAATTAAAGGCAATCAAATCCCTAAGATACTCTAATAATAGATCGTTAGGGACCAAATTTACCATCTTGAAACATACAAGATCTCTCAATCTATCTATTACCTCTTCGATGAAATGATGAAAGTAGGGTTTTTCCAACTCATAGATATACAATTTCTTGTATAAGGTATAGGCACGTATATACTCACCCCTATCGGTGAATGCTTCCGCTAACAGGAAGGCGCAATCCATATAGTCATCCCTTGAAAGGTAATTTTCTAACCGCACCCCCTGTTCGTCCAATTCCAGGAAAAGTTCTATCGCTTCCTCACGCCTAAAGTTCAGAAGATCGTAAAAAATAAGTTTAGCCTGACTGTGTAGGTCATCTTTTCGCTTCTTAAGAAATTCCCTATAATCGAAGTGATACTGACGCTGACGCTGATAGCGTCCAAGAAATCTATCGTATTCCTCCCTCTTTACCGGATCTATCAACACCTTATACGCTCTAAGAAGTATCTTCATCTGCTCCTCAGAGGCCCGCTTATCCTTATTTTGAAGATCCGGATGTATCTGCTTTGCCTTCCTTCTGAAGGATTTTTTTATTTCGCGTAGTGATGAGTCTTGATCAACCTCTAAGATCTCATAATAATTTATCATAGTATTATAGCAATTATACATAATAAATTGATTATCGTCAAACTATAACTGCTAATTTCTAACATTCACCTACATTGCATCACTATCACGCTTGATAAAGAGAGATATATTTTAATATAATATAGCTATGTTCGGTTTTTTGATTAAAAAAGCTTTTTTTGACATGTGGGATAACCTGTTCCGTATCGTAATAGTTAACCTGGGATTTATTGCTGTAGCTGCTCTGTTACTCTATTTTCCTCTTCTCTTTAAATCCCTTCCCTTGCTATTTTATGCAGCCCTAATTATAGGCTTGCTTCTTCTCTCTGTGTACACAGGAGCAGCAAGCCGCTTTGTCAGAGATATAGCAAATTACCAAGCTCCCTCCTTTAGAGAATTCTGGGAATACGTAAAAGTTACATATCCAAGCAGTCTCCTATTTGCAATTACAAATATTGTATTCATCTTTCTCCTCTCTATCGCATTTCCAGTGTACGGGCACATAAAATCAATTGTGGGTCCAATTGCTTTTTCCCTTCTATTTTGGTTAACTGTCACATGGATACTCTCCAGTCAATATTTTTTTCCTGTTCAATCCCAATTAGATTTAAGGTTTAAAAAAATTTTGAAGAAAATGTTCTTAATCTTTCTCGATAATCTCGGTTTCTCCATTGCACTAGCTATAGGTGGGTTGGTCATTATTGTTATATCAGTTTTCACTGCGTTTCTCTTACCAGGTCCAGCCGCCCTTCTACTATGGGTAAACGTTGCCCTAAAATTACGTTTGTACAAGTATGATTATCTCGAAGAGAATCCAGGGGCTAACAAGAAAGCGATTCCATGGGATGCTCTCCTAATCGAGGACAGAGAAAAAGTGGGCAAACGAACTTTGAAAGGGATGATTTTTCCCTGGAAAGAGTAAGTTTACGTTATTTTATATGCAAGCGTTTACCCACTTCTTCGGCTTCGACCTGTGAGCTAAAAATTTCCGAATACTTCAGATACATGCCCTCACTTTCCATTTGTTTCATCAAACGAGAGAGAGCTTTTTGCGAACCAAGTGGGGTTTTTGCAACAAAGGCAAAACATCGTTTGCCAGAGACCATTCCGGCAGAAGCCAAAAATTTGGCAATTTTCTCCGGTATCTTCCCCCCTATAAATGAAATTGCCTCAGTGCCAATGGCTATGTACTGATATATGGTCAATTTCGTATTAATGTCTCTATCCCCATCGATGATATCGACTTGATGCCCCTGAGCTTCTATCCCACGGGCCAGTGCCTTTGAGAGATTTAAAATTTTATCCCGATTCTTACCACTGAAAAAGATAACTGCTGTTCTCATTTTCCAAATCTCCAATCCCTATAGATTTTTTTGAATCATCAATCAATAACTCTTCTAACACATTACGTACCCTACTTATACAAAAATAAGCTGTTGCTTCCCCACGCTTGCCTGTAAGTCCCTTTATTTCTTCCTCGTTAATCTTTATTGTAGCATACTTTACAGGTTTTCTTCTACTCTTTATAACCCGCATCTCCAGAACACCGTTTTCTCTCTTTCTAAACTGAGGAATTCTATCATGCACCACCATATTCCGTATCCACCGTATTTGGTGAGAGTAGAGAATTAATTTCTCATTCTTTAAAATTTGCTCCTCATACACAATCTGTAAAAGATCGACCAGATCCAAAGAGAGAAGATCTTCTCTGTTCTGAATCCAAACTGTTTTACCTTTTTTCCGGTAGGGTATAGGTCCGTATTTCCTCAAGTAGTTATACAAGCGCAAAACAAGACCCTGTTCAAGAAGGATACCTGCCATTGTACATGCCGTTTCGAAAAAACCAAAGTAATAATTTTGATGCATTTGCGCAAGCAGAAAACGCACCTTTCCGCTTTTGTAATTATCACCAAATTTTATGGTTTTATACGCGAGATGGGCTCTTCTAAGAGCAGCTTCTCTGATCCTCTCGTCATTGTAACGTTTTTTTAAAGTGGTAAAATGTGCATCTTTACTTTCCATCTTTATCACATTAGTATAAGAACCACTACAACTTAAGGTCAAGGCGATTCATGCTAAAAAGACGATTTTTTATTGTAGCACTTTTCATACTTCTTGCGTTACTTTCATGCTCCTCAAACAAAGTTTTACATTACAAGCCTCATACCGTTTGTATTTCAAAAGAGACCCCCTCGCCCTACTTTTCAATCAATCTCACAGCAGATAGAAATGTGAGCGTAGTATACGCGGAGTATAATACCTCTTCACTCTACGAGATAACTCTTACCAACGAGCTGTCCATAAAAAAACGTACCTTCATCGATACAATAGACAGAGTTCCTCCCGTAAACCCTCTCTTCGGTCTCAATACATCCCTGATCACACCGAAAATACAGTTCATTCTGTACCTGGATCAACAAACAGAAGAAAATAGAATTTTAAAATTCCTCTATAAAAGAGAAAAGACTCCCAAGTGGTACACAGATGTACTGAACCCGACAGGAGTTCCGATCGCAATTCTGCATACCGAAGGAACTATAATCCCCGTATGGGAACAAGGAACAAATCTCTACTATGTGGTGAACAAAAAGGAGAAAATTCCGACTCTCCTATTTGCAAAGCCTGCTAAAGTTAATCGAAATTTTAATCTAATCAATATAATATACGATTCTCAACCAAAAGGCGGAATGGGATTTTTTGCCTTCGACAGATTAACAAAAGCAATATATCGATTCGATTGGTCAAAAGCCAGACTAATATGGGAAAAACTTCAAAACACCGACTACCCCATCTACTACGCTAAAAAAGCCAGTGGAGGAAAATACTCCGTACTGTTTTATAACAAGAGAACGAATGAGATAGATTATATACCGGCAGGTTATCCTGAAGGCAAAACGTTACAGAGAGTAACATTGAGTAGGGAAACCACAACTCTCTTTTTTATAAACTACAACGGTAGAAATTTTTTCTTTTTTAATGAGCTTGATGCAAATGAGAATGAAAAACCATTCTTCGCTGTTTCTGTTATTTATCCTAAGAATTCCGATATGGATACAGATATTCAAGCCAAGGGAATAAGCTACCAGAAATGCATTCTTGTAGCCTCCAGCGAACCAATAAGGCCCATCAGGTGGGTATTTGACGGAAAGAAAATCTACATTGTTTACCTTAGAAGTGACGGATTGTATATTTCTTACATTGATCTTGCAGAATTAATCAAATCGCGAAACAATTAATTTAGAATAAGTATCCTGGAACCCAAGTAATCATAGAGGAAATTTTGGACCCACTTAACCCTTTCAAGGTACTCATCGACACTGAGCTTTACAATTACACTATCCTTCAAAAACTCGGATATTTCTCTCAATTTGTTTCTATTGTCCTCTTCTATTACCTCTTTTTTGAAGAGCAAATCAGCCAATTCTTCTATAGTAGTTACCTCCTCATGAGGAATCTTTTTGTAATCAAGGATCTTAACAAGAATCTCAAGAATTACCGCCTCAAGTATTCCAACAGATTTTTCAAGTTCTCCACGTTTGGCAAGCTCCACACTTCTATTTAAAAGGGAATTGTAAATATTCACACTTAACATTAGATCTTTATGGTAAAAGTATCCCTTTGCAATATCATCTCGTGCACTCGTTAATATACCCAAATACACCTGGGTCGCATTGTAGTAATCAAAGATTTTCAAATTAACAAAACGATCATAGTGAGGACTGGAGGAACTAAAGGTTGATTTTAGAAGCGTAAGGCAACTAGTCCGCCACGATTCATATAACTCTGTATTTACACTCTTTTTGTTACCAGAAAAGTAAAGTCGTTTAAGGTTGCTCTTTATTTCTTCGCCCTTCTCTATCAACTCATTGAAAAGTTTTATTACCTTCTCTTTCTCACCAGCCATAAAGACTCCTAACAGATTTCATTCTGTCTCACTTTTTTTCCTGCGAACTAGATTTGCCTATAGACGAGTTAACTGTAGATTTGACCTTTTCCGGACTTGTTCCTGTGTTTTGTTCGGTTTTTTTACTCTCCACAGACTTAGACGAGGCCGCTTTTGCCGTATTGCTGGAGGTATTTGACTTCTCCTGTTTCTTAATCTCCACCCACCAATCATTTTTAGACTTCTGAAGGTTTTCTACCCTTGCCTTCCCAACGAGATTTTCCGCCTCTGGAGTCCGATTCAACCATGCCAAGCCAAAGGCACCTAAAAAGAAAATTATTGCTAAAACCGAGGTTATCTTTGTTAACACATTTCCGGATCTTGGGCCGAAGGCACTCCCGCTTCCTCCACCGAAGATTCCACCCAAACCCTCACCCTGCTCATCCTGAATTAGAACTATCAAAATAAGTAATAAAGCACTAATAACAAATACAACTAGAATAAATGTCCCTACAATTCCCATCTGTTTCTCCCAAGATTTACTTAATTATTTATAATCAATCTTATACTCAATTAGGATTTACCCCTTATCAAACTGCACTATAGGGATAAAAGTTTCCGTTTTAAGAGACGCACCACCTACGAGAGCTCCGTCTATATCTTCTTTGGCCATTAAATCACGCACATTATTAGGTTTCACAGAACCACCGTACTGGATTGTAATATCACTTGCGATCTTATCAGAATATTTTATTTTAATCAAATGCCTTATAAACTTGTGCATTTCATCTGCATCATCAGGCGTAGCGGTTTTCCCCGTGCCTATTGCCCAAACTGGCTCGTACGCAATTGTAACAAGCTTTATTTCTTTATCAGAGAGCCCATTTATACCATTTATAAGCTGATTCTCTACAACATCCTTTGCGATGCCATCCTCTCGTTCCTCAATGGTTTCTCCCACGCAAAGAATAACCTCTAACTCATTTTTTACAGCCAGTTTTACCTTTCTGTTTATCAAGCTATCAGGTTCATTGTAGATGTGGCGTCGTTCGGAATGTCCCAAAATCACCACCGAAACCCCTACATCTTTAAGCATTCGCACCGAAACTTCACCAGTATGGGCCCCTTCCTCCTCGGGGCCCATATTCTGTGCACCTAACAATATATTGCTACCCTTAACTATCTCACTAACGGATTTCAGTGCGGTAAACGGGGGGGCTATCATAATTTTTTTTCCTCTCTCATTCGAGAGACTAGAAACAAGGCCTTTTGCCAGTTCTACAGCCTCCCCAATTGTTTTATGCATCTTCCAATTACCAGCAATAAAAATCTTTCTCATACTGACTCCAATACCTTTATTCCAGGAAGTTCTTTCCCCTCAAGATATTCAAGAGAGGCGCCACCTCCCGTTGACACATGATCAATTTTATCCGCAAGACCGAACTTATTAACGGCAGCTACAGAGTCACCACCTCCTACCACCGTAGTTCCCTTACATTCAGCAACCATCTTTGCCACCTCAAGCGTTCCATTGGCAAAATTGTCAAATTCGAACACCCCTAACGGTCCGTTCCACACAACTGTTTTTGCGTTGGCTATGACATCTCTGTATGTATCAAGTGTTTTTTTACCGATATCCATTCCGATTTTCCCCTCGGGAATATCAACAGAACCAACATATTCGGCCTCTGCATTCTCAGAGAACTCACTAGCAACAAGATGATCCTGGGGAAGAAGCACCTTAACACCAAGCTCGGAGGCTTTGTCGAGAAGTTTCTTTGCCGTATCCAGGAACTCTTCTTCCAGAAGAGATTTGCCTATGCTATGCCCCAAAACCTTCAAAAACGTATATGACATCCCTCCGCCAATTATTAAGGTATTAACATTCTTCAACAGAGACTCCAAAACTCCAATCTTGGTAGATACCTTAGCCCCACCGATTATAGCAACAAATGGTTTCTCCGGGTTCTCAACAACCCCACCCAAAAACTTTATCTCCTTCTCCATCAAAAACCCAGCAACTGCCGGGAGGTAATGGGCCACCCCCTCGGTAGAGGCGTGTGCCCTATGAGCAGTACCAAATGCATCATTCACATATATCTCTCCAAGAGAGGCAAGTTTTTTTGCAAATTCCGAATCATTTTTCTCTTCTTCTGCGTGGAATCTAAGGTTTTCTAGCAATAACACCTCTCCTGCCCCAAGTTCCTTAGCCATCTTTTCGACCTCTTCACCTATACAATCAGGGGCCATTTTAACCTCCCGACCAAGGAGGTTACTTAAATGCTTTGCTACAGGTTTGAGACTAAGTTCTGGCTTCACACTCCCCTTGGGCCTTCCCAGATGGCTCATTAATACGAGCGAGACCCCCTCCTGATCAAGAATATACTTAATCGTAGGAAGAGCCGCTCTTATTCGCGTATCATCGGTTATTACGCCATCTTTAACAGGAACGTTGAAATCCGCTCTCATCAAAACCCGCTTATTCTTCAAATCTATATCTCTGACCGTTTTCTTGGCCATAACTATCTCCTTATTTTTTTACAGACATAATTAGATAGCAGCAATCTTTTCCATAAGGTCAACCACTCTCGTCGAGTATCCCCATTCATTATCATACCATGAGAGAACCTTTACAAACCCCTTACCAATTTTCTGAGTACTCAAAGCATCAAAAATAGAGGAATGGCTGTTCCCTCTAATATCAGCAGACACGATAGGCTCGTCGCAATACTCAAGAATTCCCTTCATTCTTCCCTCTGCAGCCCTCTTCATTGCTGCATTAATTTCATCCACAGACGGATCTTTGGCAAGCTTAACAGTTAGATCAACAATGGAACCCGTTGGAGTCGGTACCCGCATTGCCAATCCGTTGAGTTTTCCGTCGAGTTCTGGAATCACAAGCCCAATAGCCTTCGCAGCCCCTGTTGTTGTTGGGATGATGGAAAGAGCGGCACTTCTCGCCCTTCTTAAATCCTTATGGGGAAGATCAAGAATTCTCTGATCATTTGTATATGAATGAATGGTTGTCATTAAACCCTCAATTATTTCAAATTCGTCATTTAGTACCTTCGCAATAGGAGCTAAACAGTTAGTTGTACAGGACGCATTTGATACAACCAGATCTTCCGGCTTTAGCATTTCATCGTTTACTCCTAGCACAATAGTCTTGTCTACTTTATCCTTTGCAGGAACAGTTAAAATAACTTTTCTGGCTCCCGCCTCTATATGCCAAGCCGCCTGTTCTCTTAATCTGAAAACACCGGTAGATTCAATAGCAACATCAACCCCCAGTTCCTTCCACGGAAGCTTCTTTGGATCTCTCTCTGCATATACCCTTATGGGTTTTCCATTTACAACAATGTTATCACCGTCAACACTTACCGAATGATGATACTTACCATAAGTGGAATCATACTTTAACAGATGCGCCAATGTCTTGGGATCTGTTATGTCATTGATAGCGACTATTTCGATACCCTCTCTATCGAAAGCAATCTTAAAGACATTCCTTCCGATCCTACCAAAACCGTTAATCGCAACTTTCATTTAGTACCCCCTGTATCATTTTATTTTCTTACTTAGTGAGAATATATGAAAAAGAAAAAGCTCTGTCAATTAATATTTAAAGTCCAAGTATCTTATTTAAAAAGCCTTTGCCCTTCTCCGTTTTCTCCGAGTTTTTTTTCTCTTCCTTGGGTGGATATATCACATTGTCACCAGGATTAACCATATCAAAAAATGAATTATTGACTATGTTTCCCTCTGCAACTCTCTCGTCCACACCAGTAACCCTAAATTTCCCAAGAACATCATCCTTTTTAAATTTCAACCCCATTCCGGAAGAAATAACACTTAAGGCATCTTTTTTAACAATCAACAGTTCATCATTCTTCTTAACACCATCCATGGCTCCCAAATCAATTAACCCTCTATTAAATTCTTTTTTCACTATTCGCCCTCTGATAGGAAAAACAGCATCAAGTTTTTTGGTTATAGAAATAACGGCATCTCGGACCCTATCATTGCCGGTTCTATATTCCTCGAAAGATTTAAGTTTTGAGCCTGTATTAGAATAATAAATATCACCATGCACAGAAAAACTTCGTTCCAGCTCTTCGTAACGTAGAATCAAAAAATAATCCACATCACTCTCTCTAGCAATCCTAAAAGCCTCGCTAAAATCTCTTACCAGGTTCTCTTTTACGATATCGATATTATCAAAGGCACTTAAGAAATCTCCGAAATATTTTATAAAATCTTTCTCAAAAAACGGATGAAATTTCTCAGTTGAATTAGATTCAGATCTTAGCATGAAAAGCACAACCCTGTATTTCTGTCTCTCAAGAGAGTACTGATCCACTCCCCATTTCCTCGCTATACTTTCACTATCGAGGTTACTATAAATCTCTATTTCGTCACCTATATATGTATCGTTATACCCCAAATTTCTAAGCACCCTAAGCTCCGTTAAATATTTTATGGGATATCCTTGCATCTTAAAAATTTTTGCAAAACTAAGGCGAGCCTCTCTGGAATCTGGTTTCAGGATCAATGCCCTCCTATACTCCTCTTTTGCTGTCTCTATATAGTTCCTCGATTCAAGAAGTTTTCCCCTCTCATAGTGATAATTGCTCAGGCGTTGTCGTACCGCGCTTAATTTTTTGCTTTTAGAAACATCTTTCTCACCAGCTTCCTTCTTGTCAGGAATAACAATATTTTCAAGTACGATACGAGCTACCTCATCCTCGGGATGTATACTTAAAAGTGACAGGAAAGTGTTGATAGCATCATTCAAATCTCCCATATCCCTATATGCTAGACCTAAAAGATACCATCCAAGTTTGTGGGTTCTGCTTTCAGCGATAATCTTCTTGGCGTATCGAACCGCACTAGAATAATCCTTTTCAATTATATATAGCTCAGTAATTGTAATAAGTGCATCGAGAAACGATGGATTTAGAGACAGAGCAATTTTCAAATGCTTCATTGCCTCATCATACCTTCCCTCTTCTATCAAATGGCGGCCTGCTATCAGATGAACCCTCGGATTATCCGAATGATAACGAAGTGCCAATTCCAAATACTTATTGGAGGTTGCCCTATCACCCAGCTCATCATATATTAACGCAAGAGAAAGAAGTGCCTTTTGGTTATCCGGGGCAATTTTCAAAGTTTCTATGTAACGCTTCGCTGCTGCACTCTTCTGTCCATTCGCAATATCCAGTTCTGCAAGTCCGAATTTGGCATTAATATTATTGGGTTCTCGTTTCAGAATGCTATTAAATATTTCTCGTGCCCTGTCGAGCTCCCCCAACCCTATTCGAATTTCTCCCTCAAGGGTAAGAAGTTCTATACTACCACTATTGTACTTCTCGGCTTTCTTCACGTAATTCAAAGCCTCTTCATACTGGCCCATGAGAAAAAAGCAACGCGCCAAACCCTCCATCGGCCTGTAATAGTGAGGATTCAATCTAAGAGAGGCCTTGAAATTTTCAATGGCGGTATCAAGTTTTCCCGTAGCAAGGGCCTTTTGTCCCTCTCTGTAAAATTCAATAGCACTTTCAGCAAATGACAGAGAGAGGAATACCAAAAAAATAGAGAGGAAGAGAAATATTCGTTTCAAAGGTTACCCCTCGGTGTTCACAATAATTTTGACAGTTCCAATCTTATGACCCTCCATGTTGTTAACTATAAAATCAATATTCTTATACCTGACCTTTTCGTATTTTACAGGAATCTTGCCTAAGAGATCAAAAACAAAACCACCCAAGGTATCGAAATTATCCTCTGGAAGATCTAAGTTCAGCTTAGCATTGAGATCCTCAATATTAACCCTGGCATCACAAACGTAGGTGTTGTCATTTATTTTTACAATCTCTTCTACCTCATTATCAAATTCATCCTGAATATCTCCTACAATTTCTTCTATTATGTCTTCCAAACATACAATACCAGATGTCCCCCCATATTCATCGACAACGATAGCTATATGCACCTTCCGCCTCTTAAACTCCTTTAGTAGGGAATCGATACGCTTGCTCTCCGGAACGAAGTAAGGAGTACGCATAAGTTTTTCCAGATCAATCTCGTTATTGGTTGCTTCTCTATTGTTTTCAATCAGGTATCTCAAGAGATCTTTGGCATAGAGGATCCCAACAATATCGTCAATTGTTTCTCTATAAATTGGTACTCTTGAATGTCCGCATTCGGCCATTGTCTGAAGTAATTCATCAGTAGAAACATCGAGGGGTAAAAGTACAACATCAATTCTGGGGACCATAACTTCTTTAACTGTAGTCTCGGAGAGTTTTACAATCCCCTTAATCATATCCTTTTCTTCTAAATCTAGTTTTTTCAAATTCTCCTCTTCATCTTCTCCATTTTTACCGAGTATTTTCTCAAAAAAACTCATTCGCCGTTTCAAAACAGTTTATCCTCCATAAGCTTTTTTAATATTCTTTCTTGAATTTCTATCATCTCACTTGTTTCAGAACTATCATTATGTTCCATACCAATCAAATGCAAAATTCCATGAGTTATCACCCTCCTTATTTCTTCTTCATAGGTTACATTAAACTCTTTTGCATTTTTCCTAACAACATCCAAAGAAATGGCAATATCACCCAAAAAACTTTCTTCACCATCAAATTCGCGAATACCATCAGCTATCGGTTCCTCCAATTGAGAGAAGGATAACACATCGGTAGGATAATCTTTGCCACGGTAACTCCTATTTAGCTCTTGAATTCTCTTTTTACTACAGAGAAGTATTGCGATTTCCACATTATTGAGATTCAATTCCCTCAGAACATCAAGGGCAAATTTTTCCAGATTTTTACTCCATTGTGGGGGATCACCATCCTCTGTAAGTATTTCGACCTGGTTCATCTACCTCTGATCCTTTACACTATTCTCTTTAATTTTCGGATACTCTATCCGAGTATGAAAATACCCGGCAAGTATCTGAACAAAACTTTTCTTTATCACTTCCAAATCTCTTAGAGTTAGCTCACTCTCGCTAAGTTCTCCAGCCGTAAATTTTTCCATTATTATATCCCACACCAATCGTTCAAGTTTCGCCACACTGGGGCGTTTGAGAGTCCTGGAGGCAGCTTCCACTTGATCGGCAAGCATCACAACCGCAGCTTCTTTCGATTTCGGTCTCTCACCCGGATACGAATAGTCCTCTGGAGAAATTTTACTATTCTTCTCCTCATCCTTTGCCCTCTGATAAAAGTATTTTATCAAAGTCTTCCCGTGATGTTGAGCTATAATATCAATTATCACCCTTGGCAGTTTTAATTCTTTGCCCTTCTCTATTCCTATTTTTACATGCGATTTTATAACAGCAACGGAGAGACTTGGTTTCAGCTCATCGTGTTTATTAAAGGAGCGTTGATTCTCCACAAAATATTCAGCCTGATCTACCTTCCCTATATCGTGATAGTAGGCACCTACTCTTGCAATTAACGGATTAGCACCTATCTCCCTACAGGCAAGCTCTGCCAGATTAGCTACTATTATAGAGTGATTGTATGTGCCCGGAGCAAGCATCAACATTCTCTTTAAAGCCGGAGCATTTAGATCGGATAACTCCATTAACTTAAAGCGTGTAGGATTACTGATAAACTGCTCTAAAATGGGAAGAAATCCGAGGCTTAAAATACCGCAAAAGAATCCATTCCCAATTGCCCATATTGTTGCGATGAAAAATCTATAGAAATCATAATTCTTAAAAAACCCAATTGTCACAACTATAAATACGTTTAAAAAGGATATATTGATCCCGGCAAGTACAAGATCTATCCTTTTGTCGGCACGTTGCACAGAGGCAGTTCCAGCTACCCCAGACAAGAAGGCAAAGAGAAAAGCATAGATATCCATCCGCCTTACTGACAATACCAAAAGGCCCATGATCAACGAAAATATTATACCTACATTGGTAGAGATCAATATGGTAATCGTAATTGAAACAGCCGCTGTGGGTAAAACCACGGAAAATGGAAGCCATTCACTAATTCCATCTACTCTGTTGAAAATTACAGCTATAACAAGATAAACAAAGAGCAATCCGGTAATCAAATATAGTTCATCTCTCTCAAGAGAATGATTTAGAACTTTACTGCTTAATAGAAAAAGCACGAGAATAAATACAAGGGCAAGAAAAAATAGAGAACCTACTATATTCATTATGTTTAGCTGTAATGTGTATTCACCTATGGCATCTATCTCTGCTTTTATCGTTGGTGTAATTATATCGCCCTTTCTTACTATTACCTGCCCCTTAACAAGGCGAACCATTACCGGCTCGACCTCACTTAAAATTTTTTGTTTCCGTTTGGAAGTTTCGCTTTCACTGTAAAAACAATCAACCCTGGAAAAACCCGAAACTAAAGAAATAACCAATAGTTTTTTATCCTTAGTCAATTTAGAAGCTTCTATTTGTTCTGCCAGCCAATTAGTGATATTATTTAAGGAAACAAGTTCCTTTTTGGGAAGTGTTTCCTTCTCTATTTTCCCATCTCTCCATCTCCAAATTTCTATAGAGTTACTTTTAATATTACCCTTAATCTTCTCAGGTATATCCACTATTCCAAACTGCATAACTCTAACAAGCAATCTCCTGCTTATAGAGAGCAAAGCCTCAACGTCATCGTAGGACATTAGCTGTTTAACAGTGTTTTCCTCCACAAAACCCGGTAAAATGGACTGTACTTTTAAAAAAGTATTTTCAGGGGCAATTTTGCTATTATAAGAATCGATGATTATTCTGGTAAATTTGTCAAAATCTTTTAAGGTCTTCTCTACAATGGAGTTGTTTACCTGAAAAATCGGCACGACAAGCTTTGACTTCGCTTCTCGCTTTAGAGCTGTTGCCCGTTCGTCTTTAAAGGTTATATCGCGATCAACTATTATATCTCTGTCGGCTACCATTCCCACCCTATAGTTGGTGTAACGGTCCCTCAGAAATATGTTGTTAAATTGGGAATTAAATATAATCACTGCAAAAAACAGAATAAAGGCCACTACAGCGAATAGGATATAACCATCGTGGCCAATCAGCTTTATGCGATTTATTATACTACTGAATGGATCGCTATTCTCTTTCCCGCTCTCTTTCTTCATTGTCTAAGGTACCATCCGCCTTTTCATATGCGTGTATTATCTTCTTAACCAGTTCATTCCTTACCACATCTTTTTGATCAAAAAAAACAAAATCAACCTCATCAATACCTCTCAAAATATCAATAACATGAAGCAAACCGGATTGTTTCTGTTTGGGGAGATCAATTTGAGTAATATCACCTGTGATCACCGTTTTACTGTTTTCTCCAATTCTTGTCAAAAACATCTTCATCTGTTCTCGTGTGGTATTTTGAGCCTCATCTAGTATAATAAATGAATCGGAGAGGGTCCTCCCTCTCATATACGCAAGAGGAACTATCTCTATCTTCTTCGTTTCTTCCATTCTTTTAAATACCTCATAGGGTATAAGAGCCTCCATAGCATCGTAAAGCGGTCGTAAATAAGGATTTATTTTACTTTCCAGATCCCCAGGCAGAAACCCCAGCTTTTCTCCCGCTTCCACAACAGGTCGTGTAAGTACAAGTTTTCTAACAGAACGATTTAGTATGTACTTTAGGGCTTCCGCTACAGCCAGGTAAGTTTTCCCCGTCCCTGCAGGCCCTATACCAAAAACCAACTCATAGCTCTCAATACTTTCAAGATATCTCTTCTGGTTTCGACTCCTTGGAAAAACTTTTTTTAACCCATTAGGAATGATAACAGACTTGTCAGCTACTCTTAAATGCTGTCGCTCTACAATTTCTTCGCTTCCAAGAGAATCATGAACCGTCTTAATAAGAGCAGGATCTGGATAGTGTCCGTTTCTTACATACTCGGTAAGTTCATTTACAAGCCGCTCAAAATCTCCCTTAATTTTCTTATTCTCTGTCTCAAGAAAAATTTCATTTCCCCTAATAAATATTTTAACTCCCAGTATCTCCTCAAAAACATCTATATTCTGATAATTGACACCCAACAGATCGTTAAGGAGAGTCTGGTTATTA
>Ga0256914_1001009_pt1 | contig 26779 bp, 18 predicted proteins | sample HulkmetaG_FD_191571 | JGI IMG/M metagenome (GOLD analysis project Ga0256914, IMG submission 191571) | Hydrothermal chimney microbial communities from Main Endeavour vent field at the Juan de Fuca Ridge, Pacific Ocean - Hulk | ecosystem: Environmental > Aquatic > Marine > Hydrothermal vents ... | reverse complement strand
GGCGAAACCGGAAATGTTCGTCGAGTCGGCGAGGTCGGCGGACATCGCGATGAAGATCGGCCGCCCGTACTTCCTCTTCCCCCACGCGTTGACCCACGATCCCCACAGGGCCAGCGCCTTCCGGTTCGGGGCCTTCTCTCCCGGCTTGATCCAGACCTCCGGCGGGTAGTTCCGGAAGTCGGTCAGCTCCGGGTCGGTGAAGGGATTCTTCTCGAGGGAGATCTTCAGCGACGGGATCTCCTCCGGCACCGAGTCACCCAGCTCGACCAGGCGGTCGGCGAGGTAGCGGACCAGCTCCGGGTCGTCCCGGAGCACCGACATCACGATCCGGTAGTTCGCCTCGGCCTGGGCCATCCGCTCCTCGTGGGTCCCGGGGGCGGGCTCGCCGAATCCCTCGAAGCGAACGCCGTACTTCTCCTGGAACGGCTTCTTCGTCTCCCAGAACTCCGGCGAGTTCATCTTGTGGGGCGCGCCGTGGGAGGCGTAGTCGTACTTGCCGTAGCCCCGCCCCTTGCGCGTCCGGAACCAGATCGCCGCCGGGCGCATCCCGGGCTCCTCCTCGTGGACCGCCGCGAGGAGCGCGCGACCGAGGGGCGCCCAGTCCATCCCGTCCTCGGCGCCGTAGACCCGCCAGCCGTGGGACGAGAACCAGTCGTTGGGCGTCCCGTAAACCACCCGGGAGGTCGGCCGCGGGTCGATGCCGAAGTCGTTCCAGTCGACCATCAGGTAGAGATTGTCGAGGCCGAGGCCCCAGGCGGAGTTCAGCATCTCGTGGAAGCCGCCCGGGGTGAGCCCGCCCTCGCCCTCGATGCCGAAGACGCGCACGCCATCGGCGCCCGCGCGCTTGAGGGCGAGGGCCATCCCGGCCATCGCCGGCAGGCCGTGGCCCGAGGGCCCGGTGTTGAACTTGAGGAAGAGGGTCTTCCCCTCGAACTCCGCGTGGCCCGAGAGCCCCCCGCGGCGCCGGAACTTCAGCAGGTCCTCCCAGGTGAGCTGCCACCGCTCGGCGTTCTTCACCAGGTAGCGGTCGTCCCCGGTCTCCCCGTGGCGGATCCGGAGGGCCTCGTTCAACGTGGCGAGGGTGGCGTAGACCAGCGGGATCGTGTGCCCGGCGGCGAGGACGAAGCGGTCGGAGAAGCGCTTCTCCGGGTGACGGATGTCCCAGCGCATCGCCCCGGAGAGCATCAGGGTGACGAGGGCGTGCACCTTGGACCGGGACCCGCCGGGGTGGCCGGACTGCCGGTAGTTCAGCATGAAGTCGATCAGCTGGTCGACGATGTCCTTGACCTTCTCCCAGTGCTCGAAGTGGGCCTCCTGGGCGGCGAGGGCCTCTTCCCAGCTCGGTCTCTCCATGATCGACGCTCCTTCGGGGATGGGGGCGCGCGGCCGGGCCGGAACCCGCCCCCGCGCCGGGGGTTCTCACTCGGGAGGGGGTGAGCCAAGATGGCACAGCCCCCCCTCCCGGGCAACCGCGCCCCGCCGCGGCTTCCACGGACCATTACCTTGAAGCGCACGGGCGTTATGCGCGGCGGCCCGCGGGCCGCGTCCCCGCTGTCAGCGGTGGACCCGGTACCACTCCCGTTGCCACACGCAGGCCCAGCGCCGGCCGGTCCAGGCGAACCACGCCTCCAGCCGGGCGACCCTCCGGGGCGGGTCGGCGACGAGCGGGACCGAGGAGTCCTCGACGACGACGAGGCACGCGAGGCCGGTCCGCGTCTCCACCCGGACGCGCAGGCAGTCAGGCTCCTCGTCGGACCGCTGGTCGCAGCATCCCCAGGACCGCTTCCGGACGCAGAAGTCGCCCGGGTCCTCGGAAACCTCGATGCCGGCCCGCCGGAACTCCTCCAGCACGATCTCCCGGGGCGCCCCCGCGGTCCCCTCGGGTCCCCGGCAGAGGACGTAGTCTCCCGCGTCCATGTGGAGGGCCCGCCGGGCCTCCCCGGCCACCGCGCGCCAGAGCAGCCGCTCGTCGGCCACGTGGGCGCTGACGACCCAGGCTACGACCAGCGCCGAGAGCGCGATCACCCCCGCGGTCGCCACGCGCCTCGCGCGCCGATGCCCCTCGTCGTTGCGGCCCCTGCCCACCGGCTTCCCCCTTCACCCCTCGCGAGCGTGCAGCAGGACGAGGAGGGCGGGCAGCAGGGTGACGGCGGTGACGAGGGTGGCGCCGACGCCGAGGATGGCGAGGACGCCGGAGGAGACGAGCCCCGGGTAGTCGGCGAAGACCAGCGAGCCGAAGCCGACCATCGTCGTCAGCGACGTGGTCACGATGCCGCGGCCGGTGTGGCGGAACACCTCGACCAGGTCCTCTCCCCGGTGCGTGAGCCAGCGGTGGACCACGTGGATCCCGTTGTCGATCCCGATGCCGAGGATCAGCGGGACCATCGTGATGCTGACCAGGTTGAAGTCGATCCCGAGCCAGGCCATCAGGCCGACGGAGACGACGATCCCGACGATCAGCGGGACGAAGGTCAGCACGACGAGCAGCACCCGCCGGAACGTGAAGAAGAGGATCAGCAGGACGCCGGCCGCCGAGAGGAGGACGGCGATCGTCCCGTCCCGCAGGACCAGCGGCCCGAGGGCCCGGCTGAGCACCTGGGCCCCGAGAAGCTCGGCGGGCACCCCGGTCCCGGCGACCGTCCGCTCCATCACCGGCACCAGCCGGGCGGACCGCACGCCGGCCCTCGGGTAGCAGGAGACCACCCCCTCCCGGCGCCCGTCGGCCCGCTCGAGGAGCATGTCGGTCAGCAGCTTTCCGAGGGGTCCCTGCCGCGCCTCCTCGAGGGTGAGCACCCGGTCCCGCGAGAGGATCGCCGCGACCCGGGCGGCGACCCGGCGGGCCTCGTCGTCCACCCGGAAGCCGTGGCGGCGCATCGCCGCGAGCAGCTCCCGCTCCACCGCGGCGGGCCGCAGGGCGCCGGACCCGCGCAACCGCCGGAGCGCCTCGAGGGCCGCCTCCTGGCGGTCGTACGGGGGAACGACCCGGGCCGGCCCGAAGACCGCGGCGAGCACGCCGTCCTCCTCGCGAACCAGCGGATCGAAGGCCTCCTCGAGGCGGGCGGAACGGGCGAGGAGCTGCCGGTCGTCCCGCGCCGGCACCAAGGCGAGCACCGGCGTCAGGGCGGCCCCGATCCGGCGCACCAGCTCGTCCTGGAGCCGGATGCTCGGCGCCTGCTCCGGCCGGAACCGCCGGAAGTCCTCGTCCAGGTGGATCCGGATCGCCGGGGCGGCCAGGACCAGGGTCAGCAGCAGCCCGGCACCGACGGTTACCCGCGGGTGGGCGACGACGAGGCGCAGCACGCGGGCGAGGCCGAACCCGGCGAGTCCCCGGGGGCGGTCGGCCGCCGGGTGGAGCCGGGCGAGCAGCGCGGTCAGCGCCGGGACCAGCAGCAGGCTGGCGACGAGGGAGAGCCCGATCCCGGCCGCGCAGATCACGCCGAGGTGGCGCAGGCCCGGGAACGACGAGAAACCGGCGGCAAGAAACGCCCAGAGGGTGGTCGCCGCCGCCGCGAGGATCCCGAGGCCGGTCTCCCCGTGGGCCGCCCGGAAGGCGGTCAGCATGTCGTGCCCGGCGTGGATCTCCTCCAGGTAGCGGTTGTAGAGGTGGATCGTGAAGTCGATGGCAAGGCCGGAGAGGATCGCCACCGACCCGGCGGTGAAGACGCTGATCCGCCCGATGGCGATCGCCGCGAACCCGAGGGTCCAGGTGATCCCGACGGCGAGGGGAACGCCGGCGATCACGAGGGCGAGGGGCCGCCGGAACGCGACCAGGAACATCACCAGGACCGCGACGAACGCGATCCCCGAGATCGAGCGGACGTCCCGGGCGAGGATCTCCCGGTAGTCGACCAGGATCGCCGGTGACCCCGTCAGGCCGACGTGAACCCCCCGGCTGCCGCCGGGAGCGGGCCCGACGCCGACCGTTCCCTCGATCTCCTCGTCCTCGAGGACCTCGCGCGCGACCCGGGAGAGCTCCGCGAGGAGCCGGCGGGCGACGCGGACGTCCGAGGCGCGGGCCTCCGGCCGGACGAGCAGCAGCACGTACGTCCCGTCCTCGGTGACGAAGACGCCGTCCCGGGCCTCGAGGGTGAGGCGGCCCTTGAGGGCCCCGAGGTGCCGCAGCGCCAGGCGGGCGAACCCGAGGGGATCCTCCCGGATCAGCCGGGCCGCCAGGGGACCGAGGGGGCTGCCGAGGGCCTCCAGGTTCTCCCGGACGCGCCGGTCGATCCCCGCCGGGGTGAGATCGCGGGCCAGGGACTCGATCTCCGCGGGCGACAGGTAGAGCAGCAGGGCCGTCGCCTGGGGCCCCTCGAGGAACGACCAGGGATCCTCCCCGAAGAGACCGGCCACCGGGCGGATCTCGTCGCTCTCCCCGGCGAGACGCTCCTCGATGGCGAGGGCCAGGTCGATCCTGGTGTCCAGGTCGTCCTCCCCCTCCCCGGAAATCGCGAGGACGATCGGCTCGGTACCGCCGTAGCGCGCGAGGACCTCCCGCAACCGCTCGGCCACGGGGAGTCCCCGGGGCATCAGGTCGGTGAGGTCCGTCGTCAGGCGAAGGCCACGCGCCTGCCACGCGGCCAGGGCGGTGAGGCCGACGACCAGCAGGAGAACGGTCCGGGCGTGGAAGACGGAGAACCAGGCGATGCCCTCGAGGAGCCGACGGACCACGCCCCGGGCACGTTCGCCGGCCCCGCTCACGGGACCTCCAGCACGACGACCGCCGTGGCGACCGACCGGTCGTAGGCGAGGCTGACGTGGGCGACGGTGATCCCCCGGTCCCGGACCAGCTCGGCGGCCCGGCCGTGGAACCGGAGCCGGGGCAACCCGCTGGGCTCCCGCCAGACCTCCACGTCCTTCCAGCCGATCCCGTCCGCGAACCCGGTTCCGAACGCCTTGACCGCCGCCTCCTTGGCCGCCCACCGGCCGCCGACGTGGGGCACGGGATCCGCCTGGGACCGGCAGTACGCCTCCTCCCCCTCCGTCAGGATCCGCCGGAAGAAGCGGTCCCCGTGCCGGTCGAGCATCTCGCGGATCCTCGCCAGCTCCACGATGTCGATCCCGAGGCCGACGATCACGTGCGGACCCTCCCCCGGCGGCTTCCACCGGTCGCGGACGGGGAAGTCTACACCACGGAACCCTTTGCGCGGATCTTCTTGCCCTGCAACGAGTTGAAGGTGGCCCCCGCCGGCCCGGGCGGGGGCCGCGTGCTATGATCCCGCCGGGTCCGGGAGCCGCCCGGGCCGGAGGAGTGCCGGTGAGCCGCGTCGGTTGGGATGCCTACCTCGAGCGCCTCGGTCCCCAGGGGCTGCGCCTGGTCCTCGCCGGGCTGCTGGCCCCCGCGGACTGCGCGGACCTGGCCGCCGAACCGTGCCCGGGGGAGGCCGCGGCGCGGGCCGACCTGCTCGCGGATCGGCTGGCCGAGGATCCGTCCCTCGCCGAACGCCTGCTCCCGCTCCTCGACGAGCGGTCGGCCGACGTCGAGGACCCGTCCGGCTGGGACGAGCGGCGCACCCGGGAGGCCCTCGCGGGCCTGATCCGGCAGCCCGGGCCCGGCGCCGCCGCCCTCCTGCACCGGCTGGCCCGGGCCGCCCGCCCCCCCCTGCCCGCCGCGGAGATCCGCGCCACCGGCGAGGTGATCGCCGGGAGCCTGCTCGGCCTCGAGCAGGGCACGCGGCCGAAGTGGCAGGCGAAGGTCGCCTCGGAGCGGGCCGGGCTGCGGGAGCTGGAGCAGGAACGCCGGGAGCTCGAGGCGCGGCTTCGCCAGGTGGAGAGCCAGCTCCAGCGGGCCCTCGAGCGGAACGCGACCCTCGAGGAGCGCCTCGCGAAGCGGCTCGCCGAGGTGCACGAGCTGCGCCAGGCGGACCGCGGCGCCCGGGAAGAGCGCCGCCGCCTCGAGCAGGAAATCGCCCGGCTGCGGCGACGGATCGAGGAGTTCAACGAGAAGCGGGCCCGCGAGCGGACGGGCGAGCTGCTCACCGCCCTCCGGCGGCTGACCACCGAGCAGCGCCGGGCGGCGTCGTTCCTCGAGCGGCTGCGGGAGGAGCGCCGGGAGGAACGGGAAGCGATCCGCGAGCAGGCGCGGAGCGTCCAGGCGCTCTCGGCCCTGGTCGAGAAGATGATCACCCTGCACGAGGCGGAGTCCCGGGCCGCGGCCGCCGCCCAGGAGGCGATCCTGCGGGAGCTGGCACTGCTCCGCGGCGAGCGGGAACCGGCAACCGTCCCGCCCTCGCGCAAGCGGGCCGCGCGGGCGCCGGAAGGAGAGGACCAGCCCCGGGTCGCCCTCTTCGTCGACGTGCAGAACATGTTCTACGGGGCGAAGGAGAAGAACGCCCGCCTCGACTTCGAGGCCCTGCTCGCGGCCGCGGCCGGGGACCGCCGCCTGGTCCGGGCGGTCGCCTACGTGGTCGAGAGCCGGGAGATCGACCAGAGCGCCTTCATCCACCTGCTGCGGATGAAGGCCTACGAGGTGAAGCGGAAGCCGCTGCGGATCCGCCCGGACCGCAGCATGAAGGGGAACTGGGACCTCGAGATGGCCCTCGACGCCCTCGCCACCAGCGACCACGTGGACGTGATCGTGCTGGTCACCGGGGACGGCGACTTCGTCCCGCTGGTCCAGCAGCTCCGGCTCAAGGGGGTCCGGGTCGAGGTCTACGGGTTCCCGCGGAGCACGGCGCCGGACCTGCGGAAGGCGGCGGACCGGTTCGTGCCGATCACGAAGAGGCTGCTGCGTCCCCTCTCGCCGAGGAAGCCGCGACGCGCGGCGAGCAGCGCCGCGGAGGAAGCATGATCGACTTCGAGCTGTCGCCCGAGCACGAGGAACTCGCCCGGACGATCCGCGAGTGGACCACCCGCGAGGTCCTCCCGAAGATTCGCGAGCTGGACGAGAAGCAGGAGTACGACCCGGAGATCCCCCGGCGGATGGCGGAGCTCGGTCTCCTGGGCATCTGCGTTCCCGAGGAGTACGGGGGCGCCGGCATGGACTACGTCGCCCTCGGGATCGCCTCCGAGGAGCTCGAGTACGCGGACACCTCGCTCCGCGTCTGGATGTCGGTCCACGTCGGCCTGAACTGCCTGACCCTCCTCACGTGGGGCACCGAGGAACAGAAGCGGAAGTACCTCGTTCCCCAGGCCCGGGGCGAGAAGTACGCGACCTACGCCCTGACCGAGCCCGACGCCGGGTCCGACGCCGTCGGCATCCGGTCCACGGCCCGGAAGGAGGGAGACGTCTACGTCCTCAACGGGGAGAAGACCTGGATCTCCCTCGCCGACGTGGCGGACCACTTCATCGTGATCGCCTGGACCGACCCGGAAAAGAAGGCGCGGCGCGACCACTCCGGCATGTCGGCGTTCATCGTCGAGCGTTCGTTTCCCGGCGTGACCACCGGGACCATCCACGGCAAGCTCGGCGTCCGCGCGGGGAACACCGGCTGGATCTCGATGAACGACGTGCCGGTTCCCGCGGAGAACCTGCTCGGGCGCGAGGGAGAGGGGTTCAAGATCGCGATGTTCGCCCTGGACCAGGGGCGCTACACCGTCGCCGCCGGGGCGACCGGCCTGATCCGCGCGTGCCGCGATGCGTCCGTGAAGTACGCGAACGAGAGGACGACCTTCGGCCGGCCGATCGCCCATCACCAGCTCGTCAAGGAAATGATCGCCGAGATGGATGCCGACTACCAGGCCGCGCGCCTGCTCTGGCTCCGGGTCGGCTGGATGAAGAACCGGGGGATGCGCTGCACCCGCGAGACCTCCCTCGCCAAGCTCTACGCCACGACGCGCTCCGAGAAGGCCGCGGGCAACGCGATCCAGGTCCACGGGGCCTACGGCTACGCGAACGACTACCCGGTCGAGCGGTTCTACCGGAACTGCAAGGGGGCCGTGATCTACGAGGGCACCCGGGAGATCCACAAGCTGATCCAGGCCGACTACGTCCTCGGCATCCGCCGCGACAAGCCCCTCCGCTGCAACCTGCCCCCCTGGAACCCGCCGGACTGATCGATCCCCCGGGGCACGCGGCCCGCGGGGACGCGCGCGGTGCGGTGGTGCGCGGCGGCGGCGTGGTGCGCGGCGCTGCGCGCCGCCCGGGCCGCCTGCCGGCGGCCCCTACACGAAACCCGCGAGGCGCGTTTCCAGGGGCTCGTAGGGGCGGCCGGAAGGCCGCCCGGTCCAGGTGCCGAGCGCGGACGTCAGGAGGAGCGCCAGGTGCGGCGGACCTCCTCGAGGTCGTCGACGAGGGACCAGGGGGGGAGGGACTCGAGGACGGTGCGGCCGTAGCGGCGGGTGCGGACGCGGATGTCGAGGAGGGCCAGGATCCCCCGGTCGGCGCGGGTGCGCAGGAGGCGGCCGAGCGCCTGGCGGAGCGAGAGGATCGCCTCCGGCAGCGAGTCCTCGAGGAACGGGTTGCCACCCCGGGCGCGGATCGCGTCCGCCCGTGCCGCCACCAGGGGGTCGTCCGGCACCGCGAAGGGAAGCTTGTCGACGACGACCAGGGAGAGGGCGGCCCCGGGCACGTCGATCCCCTGGCGGAACGACGCCGTGCCGAGGAGCACCGAGTGCTCGTCTTCCCGGAACGCCTCGACGAGCCGCTCCCGGGGCGCCTCCCCCTGGACGAGGACCGGCCACGGCAGCCGTCCCGCGAACCGCTCCGCGGCCCGGCGGAGCGCCCGGTGCGAGGCGAACAGGAGCAGGGCCCGGCCCTCGGTGATCCGGACCAGCTCTTCCATCTCGTCGAGGCAGCGCCGGGCGAACGCCGGGTCCCCGGGCTCCGGGAAGTCCCGGGGCACGTAGAGCACCGCCTGCCGCCGGTGGGCGAAGGGAGACCGGACGACCAGGGTATCGGCGCCGGGAAGCCCCAGCCGCTCCCGGGCCCGGTCGAGGCTTCCCGCCACCGACAGGGTCGCCGACGTGGCAACCACCGCGTCGAACGCGGCCCCGAGGGTTCGCTCGAGGATCGGCCCGACCTCGATCGGCCAGCTCGCCAGGAGCGTTCCCCTCCTTCCCCGGGGCTCCACCGTGACGACCCGGTCGCCGGGCACCGGCCCGAGCAGCTCCTCGAGGGTCGCGCCGATCTCCCGGCACCGGGCCACCAGCAGTGCCCGCTCGTCCGCCCGCTCGCCCGCCCCCTCGAGGGCGCGGGCGAGGCCGTCGAGGCAGTCCTCGAACAGCTCGACCCGCTCGGAAAGCTCCTTTCCCCGGCGGGCGGGGTCGAACCGGACGCGCCCCTTCCCCTCCGGCGGCCGGAGCAACGCCATCAGCTCCCGCCCGGTCGCCTCGACGGCCCGGGCCGCCCCGGGGTCCCTCCCCGCCCGGCCGAGCTCCCGCTCCGCGTCCCGGGCGAGGTCGACGATGCGCCGCGTGGTCAGCGCCACCGCGAAGTGGCTCGCCGCCGCGTCCTCCACCAGGTGCGCCTCGTCGAGGACCAGGTGGGGCGCCGGCGGAAGGATCATCCCCTCCCCCCGCTCCCGCAGGGCGAGGTCGGCGAACAGCAGGTGGTGGTTGACGACGACGATACCGGCGGTGGCCGCCTCCCGGCGGGCCCGGTAGACGAAGCACTCCTCGTGGTGGGGGCAGGCGCTGCCGGTGCAGGTGTCCGCCCGGCCATCGACGCGGGCCCACGTCCAGGACCCGTCCGGCAGGTCCGGCACCTCCGCCCGGTCGCCGGTCCCGGTCGTCTCCGCCCACCGCCGGATCGCCTCGAAGACCCGGGCCTCCTTCATGTCCGGGAAGAGGGGCTCGGCCGAGAGCTCCTCCAGCCGCTTGATGCAGAGGTAGTTCTCGCGCCCCTTGAGCAGCACGACCTTCCGCCGCCGCCCGGTGACCCGCTGCGCGAGCGGAACTTCCCGGGAGACGAGCTGGTCCTGCAGCGCCCGGGTGCCGGTGGAGAGGATCACGGGCGCGTCGGCGAGGAACGCGGGCACCAGGTAGGCGAGGGACTTCCCCGTCCCGGTGCCCGCCTCGACCACCAGGTGGCGGCCCTCGGCGAACGACCGGGCGACCGCCTCGGCCATGCGCCGCTGGCCCTCCCGGGCCTCGTAGCCGGCCCGGGCCCGGGCGAGCGGACCGCCCGGGGCGAAGATCTCCGCGACCCGGGCCTCGATCACCGCGCGGCGCGCCTCATGCGTCCGGCGGGCCCTCCGTCCGCTCCTCGGTGTAGAGCGGGAAGCCGTCGCACAGGTCGACGACCTCCTTCCGCACCTTCTCGAGCTCCGCCTCGTCCTCCCGGTTCCGCAGGGCGCGGGCGATCAGGGACGCGACCCGCCGCATCTCGTCCTCCTTCATGCCGCGGGTGGTGAGCGCCGGGGTGCCGAGCCGGATGCCGGAGGCGACCATCGGCGGGTTCTGGTCGAAGGGAATCGTGTTCTTGTTGACCGTGATGTTCACCCGGTCGAGGACCGTCTCGGCCTCCTTGCCGGTGATCCCCTGCGCGAAGACGTCGACCAGGACCAGGTGGTTGTCGGTGCCGCCGGACACGATGCGGAAGCCCTCGCCGGCCAGCGCCTCCGCCAGGGTCTTCGCGTTGGCGATCACCTGCCGGCAGTAGTCCTTGAACTCCGGCTTCAGGGCCTCGCCGAAGGCGACCGCCTTGGCCGCGATCACGTGGACGAGGGGTCCGCCCTGGAGACCGGGGAAGACCGACCGGTTCAGGTCCTTGTAGTGCTCCTTCCTGCACAGGACCAGCCCGCCCCGGGGGCCCCGCAGGGTCTTGTGGGTCGTCGAGGTGACGAAGTCGAAATGGGGCACCGGGCTCGGGTGGAGCCCGGCGGCGATCAGCCCGGCCGGGTGGGCGATGTCGGCCATCGTCTTCGCCCCGACCTCGTCGGCGATCGCCCGGATCCGCTCCCAGTCGATGAACCGCGGGTACGCGCTCGCCCCGGCGACGATCAGCTTCGGCCGGTGCTCCTTCGCCAGCCGCTCGAGCTGGTCGTAGTCGAGCGTCTCGTCCTCCCGGCGCACCCCGTACCCGACGAAGTTGTAGAGGATGCCGGAGAGGTTCAACGGGTGGCCGTGGGTGAGGTGCCCGCCGTGGGAGAGGTCCATCCCGAGGACCGTGTCCCCCGGCTCCAGGACCGTGAAGTAGACCGCCTGGTTGGCCTGCGACCCGGAGTGGGGCTGCACGTTCGCCCGCTCGGCTCCGAACAGCTCCTTGGCCCGGTTCCGCGCCAGGGTCTCGACGACGTCGACGTACTCGCAGCCGCCGTAGTACCGCTTCTTCGGGTAGCCCTCGGCGTACTTGTTCGTGAAGACGGAACCGTTCGCCTCGAGGACCGCCCGGGAGACGAAGTTCTCCGAGGCGATCAGTTCCAGGTGGGAGTGCTGTCGCCGCGCCTCGTCGCGGATCGCGGCCGCCACCTCCGGATCGGTCTCCCAGATCGCTCGACCCATCTCGCTCCTCCTAGCGGCCCTCAGGCCGGCTCGATCTTCGCCACGCGCCGGGCGTGGCGCCCCCCCTCGAAGTCCGTCGAGAGGAAGACGTCGACGATCGCCTCGGCGAGGCCCGTCCCGGTCACCCGGGCACCGAGCGCCAGGACGTTCGCGTCGTTGTGCAGCCGCGCGTAGCGGGCGTCGTACTCGCAAAGGCACCGCGCGGCCCGGACGCCCGGGACCTTGTTCGCGACGATCGAGACGCCGATCCCGGTGCCGCAGACGACGATCCCCCGCTCGGCCTCGCCCCGGGCGACCGCCTCGGCCACCGGCCGGGCGTAGTCCGGGTAGTCGCAGCTCTCCGGGGAACGGGTCCCCAGGTCGACCACCTCGTGGCCGGCCTCGCGGAGGCGGGCGGCCAGGTGGTTCTTCAGCTCGAAGGCCGCGTGGTCGGATCCGATCGCCAGCTTCATCGGGCGCTCCTCGGGGCATCCGCGGGACGGGGGGGTCCCGATTCTACCTTGCCGCGCCGGGCCCCGCGCCCGACCTTGGACCCCGGGGCTCCCCTCCCCGGGAGCCCGGGGAGGACCGACGATGGCCACCGTCGAGATCGACCGGGACGTCTGCGAAAACAGCCAGAACTGCGAGGCCATCTGCCCCGCCGACGTCTTCGAGATCCGGAACGGGATCGTCGAGGTGGTGCGCCCGACCGAGTGCACCGCCTGCTTCCTCTGCGTCGAGAACTGTCCCTCCGGCGCGATCGACGTCGACGCCTGACCGATCTCGGCACCGGGCGCGTTCGGCACCGTCGGGCGGCCTCCCGGCCGCCCCTACAAACCCCCACGAGATCCGCGGCCCGCGCCCCCGTGTACGGCCCCTTGGTAGGGGTCGCCGGAAGGGGGCCCGGGCGGCGGCAGGGCCGCTCGGCGGTGCGGCGCGGGACGGGGTAGACTCGTCGTGCCCGGCCCGCCTCCCGTCCGCCGGGCAGGGACTGCGCGATGACCGATACCCGCGACCTCCTCGAGCTCCGCGAGCAGCTCAACCGCCTGCTCGAGGAGTGGATGGCCCGCACCGGCGCCGCCGACCCGGCGGCCGGTGGCGACTGGACCCCCCGGGCGGACGCCTGGGAGCTGCCCGACCGGATCCTCCTCCGGGTCGATCTTCCCGGGGTGAGCCCCGGGGACCTGGAACTCCGGGTGGACGGGGGCGAGCTGGTGCTGCGGGGGACACGGCAACGCCCGTCCGATCCGGACCCGTCCGCCCTCGTCCGGGCGGAGCGGCCGTTCGGGACCTTCGCCCGCCGGTGGGCGCTGCCGGACGCCGTCGACCGGGACGGGGTCCGGGCGGTCTACCGGGACGGGGTCCTCGAGATCACCGTGCCGCGCCGCCCGGCCGACGCGGCCCGCCGGGTGCCCGTCGAGAAGGAGAAGGACTGACCCGATGGGGAACACGCTGAAGACGTTCGCGCTGCTCGGCCTGCTGGGTGCCCTCCTCGTGCTCGCCGGCAATCTCCTCGGCGGGCCCCGGGGCGCCCTCGTCGCACTGGTCCTCGCGGCCGCGATGAACTTCGGCGCGTACTGGTTCTCCGACCGGCTGGTCCTCGCCCGCTACCGGGCCCGGGAGCTCGCCCCCGGCGAGAACCCGCGCCTCGAGCGGATCGTCGTCAACCTCGCCGCCCGGGCGGGGATCCCCCGGCCGCGGATCTACCTCCTCCCGGCCGGGCAGCCGAACGCCTTCGCCACCGGCCGCGACCCGGAGCACGCGGCCGTCGCGGTCACCGCGGGGCTGCTCGAGCTGCTCGACGACGACGAGCTCGAGGGGGTGATCGGCCACGAGCTGGGCCACGTCGTGCACCGGGACATCCTGGTCGGCACGATCGCCGCGACGCTGGCCGCGGCCGTGATGTTCCTCGCGTCGATGGCGCGCTGGGGCCTGCTCCTCGGCGGCCTCGGCGGGCGCGACCGGGAGGAGGGCGGCGGGCTCCTCGGGTACCTCCTGCTCGTGCTGCTCGCCCCCCTGGCCGCCACCCTGGTCCAGCTCGCCGTCAGCCGCTCCCGGGAGTACGCCGCCGACGAGGAGGCCGCCCGCCTGACCGGCAACCCGCTGGGCCTGGCCCGTGCCCTCGCGAAGATCGGCGGGCTCGTCCGCCGCGTGCCGATGGACGCCTCCCCGGCGACGGCCCACATGTTCATCGTCTCGCCCCTCGCGGGCGGGGACGCGATCGCGAAGCTGTTCTCGACCCATCCGCCGATCGAGGAGCGGATCCGCCGCCTGGTCGGCGACCGCCCGCTCTTCTGAGCCGGCCCGTGCCGGGGTCGGCCCCCCGGCCCCGCCGCCCGGAGGTTCACCGATGCGCCGTGCCGCCCTCGCCCTGTCCCTCGCCCTGGTCCTCCCCGCCCTCCCCGCCCCGCTCCGCGCGGCGGACGGCGGGCGCGAGCTGCGGCGCGACGCCGTTGTCCGGGCCGTCGAGAAGGTCGGGCCCGCCGTGGTCAACATCTCCACCGAGATCCTGGTCCGGAACCCCTACGCCGGGTACACGAGCCCCTTCGAGTGGTTCTTCGGGCATCCGCGCCCGCGCCGGCACTTCGTCGAGAACTCCCTCGGCTCCGGCGTGATCGTCGACCCGGAGGGCTACGTCCTGACCAACAACCACGTGATCGAGGCGGCGAGCCGGATCACGGTCACGCTCCAGGACGGCCGGCAGGTGCGGGCGAAGCTGGTCGGCTCGGACCGGGACTCCGACCTGGCCGTCCTCCGGCTCGAGGGCGACGGCCCCTGGCCCTTCGTCCGGATGGGTCGGTCGGACGACCTGATGATCGGTGAGAAGGTGATCGCCATCGGCAACCCGTTCGGCCTGCAGAACACGGTCACGGTCGGCGTCGTGTCCGCCCTCGGCCGGACCCTCCCCTCGAGCCCGGAGGGAGACGTCGCCTTCGCCGACTTCATCCAGACCGACGCGGCGATCAACCCGGGGAACTCCGGCGGCGCCCTGGTCAACGTCCTCGGTGAGCTGGTGGGAATCAACTCGCAGGTCCTCGCCCGGGGCCAGAACCTGGGCTTCGCGATCCCGATCGACCGGGCCCGGAAGGTGTTCCGGGAGCTGGTGCGATACGGGAAGGTGCTGCCGGCCTGGACCGGCCTGGTCGTCGAGGAGATCTCCCGGAAGGAGGCGCGGCAGCTCGGCCTCGGCGACGTGGAGGGGCTGCTGGTGGTCCGGCGGTTCGCCGACAGCCCCGCGGAGGAGGCCGGCGTCGGCGTCCCCGACGTGATCGTCTCGGTGGGGGGGCACCCGGTGAAGACCCTGCCCGACTGGACGACCGCCCTCGCCCGGGTCGCCCCGGGCCAGAAGGTCGAGGTCGAGTTCGTCCGCGAGGGTGCGAAGCACCGGACCTGGCTCGAGGTGCGGCGCTTCCCGGAGGACCGGGCGCCGAGCTTCGCCTGGAAGCTGCTGGGCTTCACGGTGACCGACACCCGGGCGGGGGCGACGATCGACCGGGTTCGCCGGGACTCCTGGCTCGGGCGGCGCGGGCTCCGGCCCGGGGCGGTGGTCGTGGAGCTGGACGGGGAACCGATCCGCTCGGCCCGGGACTTCTACGAGCGGATCCCCCAGGTGATCTACCGGCGGGCCGCCAGCTTGTCGATCCGGGTGGGCGGATCCTATTACAGGATCACCGTGCCGCTCCGCTGAGGGACGGCCGCGGAGAGGAGCGACCGAAGATGGCGGAGAAGAAGCGGAAGATTCCCGTCCAGGACCGGCGCCGCGTGCGCGACGAGGGGGAGGTTCCGCCCGAGCTGCGGGAGTGGGTCGACCGGGCGGAGGAGGCCGAGCGCCGGGCGGAGGAAGCCGAGCGGAAGGCCGAGGAGGCGGCCCGGCGGGCGGAGGACGCCGAGCAGCGGGCCGCGGAGTTCGAGCGCCGGGCCGAGGAGATCGACGCCCGTCTCCGGGAGTTCGCGGAGGCGTTCCAGAAGTACAAGAACGAGCACGACGCCGTCGTCTCCCGCCTCGAGCGGGACCGGGAGACCCGGATCCGCGAGGGGGTGGGCAGCGTCTTCCTCCGGATTCTCGAGGCCCTGGACAACCTGGAGCGGGCCCTCGCCCACGCGCCCGACGACGACCCCCTCGCCGACGGCGTGCGGCTCGTCCACCGGCAGATCCTCGACGCCATGGAAAGCGAGGGACTCGAGCGGATCGACGTGCTGGGCAAGCCGTTCGACCCGGCGGTCGCCGAGGCCCTCGGCATGGTTCCCGTCGACGAGGAGGACCAGGAGGGCCGGGTCGTCGAGGAGCTCCGGCCCGGCTACCGGTTCCACGGGCGGGTGCTGCGGCCGGCCCAGGTGCGGGTCGGCCGGTACGTCGCCCGGGCGGAAGGCTGACCCCTTCAGGCGAACCGGCGCAGCTTCTCGTGGTGCGGCGCGTGATGGAACCGTCGCAGGCGCCGCACGCGCTCGGCCGCGGGCCGGGTCCCCAGGTCCTCGACGAACCGCAGGGCGAGCCGGGTCGCCTCCTGGTAGCGGGAGCGCACGTCCGGGTCCGGCTCGGCCCATTCTCCCTTGTGGAACAGGTGCCACAGCAGGAAGGCCCGCTCGTCCGCGGTGAGGGGCCGGCCGCCGGCCAGCCTCCCGAGGAAGTGGGCGAGGACGAGGTACTTGCTGATCCCCGCGTGCCATTCCAGCTCCAGGAGGGTCAGCTCCGGCCCGCCGTGGACGGCACGGTCCGCGAACGTCACCAGGTGGTCGACCTCCTCGACCAGCGTCGCGAAGGCGTCCACGTTGCCCGCGTGGAGGGTCCGGCGCGGGTCCTCCCGCTCCAGGTGCGCGACCAGCCCGTCCGGCAGGTAGAGGGCGACCGCCCACGGTCCCGTCTCCTCCAGCGGCCGGAGCAGCAGCCGGGCCCCCGTCCCGGAGTGGGCGACCTTCTGGCGGACCCGGCGACCGGCGACCAGCCGCCGGTACCCCTCGTCCCCGACGACGAAGCGCCCGACCGGCACCAGGGAGACCCCGGTGTCGTACGTCCGCTCGAGGAGCAGGGCGAGGGAATCGACCAGCGGCCTCACCGACCCTCCTCCTGGCCGCCCGGCCGATAGACGAACTCCCCGTCCCGGGCGTCGACGATGATCCGCCGGTACGGGACGCGGGCGCGGGCGGCCCGCCGGATCCTCCGGTCGATCTCGACGATGTCCAGGGGGCGCTCGTTCTCCTTGAGTTCCCGGAGCATCTCGAGCAGCTCGCCCCGGTCGGGCGCCGCGGCGGTCCGCTCCTCGTCCCGGCGGATCATCTTGCCGATCTCGACGTTGCAGGTCCGCTGGAGCATCGACGCCAGGTGGCGGGCCCCGTACTCCCTCGAGTAGCCCCGCTCGAGAAACAGCTCCCGGGCGGCCGGCGTCAGCTCGATCTCGATGCGGTGAAGCTCCCGGTAGCGCCGGGCGATCTTCCGGAACTCCAGGTCGAGGATCCGCTCGGCGGAGGCCCGGGGCAGGTGCCGGAAGCGCACGATCTTGACCCGGTTGATGAACTCCGGGGAGAGGGTCTTTCGCAGCGAGCGGGACAGCTCCGCCCGCCAGGCCGCCTCGGCCAGCTCCTCGCCGCCGAACCCGATCGGCCGGGTCGTCGCGTCCCGGTCCTTGTACCCGATGTTCGAGGTGAAGAAGACCAGGGTCCCCGCGAAGTGCAGCTCGTTGCCGTGGGCGTCGGTGGTCGCTCCCCGGTCCAGGATCGAGAGGAAGAACCGCCGGAGCTGGGGGTGGGCCTTCTCCACCTCGTCCACCAGCAGGACGGAGACGGGGGCGCCCGCCGCCTTCTCGTGGAACTGGGTCAGCAGGCCCGGCTCGTCCGACCGGATGAACCCCCGGGTCGCCCCGCGCAGCTCGTTGATGTCCGACGGATAGGTGTAGTTCGGTCCCTCGATGGTCATGAAGGGAACCTCGATCCCCCACTGCTCCTCGAGCAGGTGCACCAGGGTCTCGACCAGGTAGTTCTTGCCGACGCCGGTGGGCCCGACGAGGAAGTAGCTCGCCGGCCGCGAGAGCGGCTGGGTCCCGACGGCGTAGAGGGCGAAGTCGTCGACCAGGGTCGCGATCGCCTCCTCCTGGTCGATCACGATCTCGGCGAGCCGGCGTCGCAGTTCCTCGAGGTCGAGGCTGGCGAACAGCAGGAGGCGCTCGTAGGCGGCGAGCAGCTCGGCCCGCTCCAGGTCCCCGGAGAAGATCGGCTGGCGGGGAACGGGCCCGGTCTCCTCGGTCTCGTCGGGGGCCTCCTCGGCGGCTGGATCCCCCGCGGCCAGGACGCCGCGAACGTCCGGGGGCACCAGGAGCGAGGGGATGGCCGCCTCGGGATCTCCGCCGGCCTCCCGCAGGAGGCGGGAATACAGGTCGAACCGCTCCGAGCAGCGCCGCAGGAACTCCACCTCCTCCTCGAGCTGGATCCGGCCGCCGAAGCGATTGGCCAGGAAGTGCTCGCGGAGGCGGGCGTCGTCGGCCAGGAGCTCGAGCACCTCGGCGGCGAGCAGGTACGCCCGGGGCCCGAGCTCTTCCAGGTCGACCCCCCGCACCCGGTGGAGGCCGGTGATCGCCAGGTCGAAGAGCGCCTTGTCCCCGACGGTCCGGACCTCGTCCGGCAACCGCCGGATCCGGCCGACGAGGGACGACAGGTCCCCCGCCACCGGCAACCGGAACCACGGGGCCGCCACCAGCGCCGCGAGCCGCCGCGGATCCTGCCCGAGGATCGCCCGTAGCCGGTCGTCGGTGTAGACGTCCCCGAGGAGGGCCGAGCAGCGGGTGACCACCCCGACCAGGTGCTCGATCTCCCGGGGATCGACCGGGCCGATGCCCAGCTTCTCCGCCGCCCGGGTCAGGCGGGCGACCAGGTGCTTCGCGTCGAACGGCACGATCGAACCGGGTCCGCTCCTCGTAGCCATCGTCCTCCCGCGTGCGCCCGCCGGGCGCGCTCCCCCGTCGACCGCCCCTTTTCATAAGGTGGCCCTCGCCCGCCGTCAGCCGCAAGGAACGGCGGTTCCCGGCGGGCAGCGCGACCGGAAGGACCGGGTGGCGCGCCGCGGATCCCCGGGGGCGATCTTGGCCGTTTTTTCGCCCCGCCGACACCGGGGAAACCGAACGATCGACGGCGGAAACCGCCGTGCCCCGGAGGATTTCGCGCCGGCCACGGACGTTTCCGCCCGGTTTCTTGACACCCCCCGGAAGGCATCTTAGAAACCCGGACCGGCCGGGAGGAGAGGGCCGCGGACGCCCTCCCCCGAGAGCCTAACCAGCAGGAAACACGAGGTTTGCAGGGAGGACAGAAGCGATGAAGATCAAGCCCCTCCACGACAGGGTTCTCGTCAAGAGGATCGAGAAGGACAACAAGACCAAGTCCGGGATCATCATCCCCGACACCGCGAAGGAGAAGCCCCAGGAGGGCGAGGTGATCGCGGTCGGCGCCGGGCGCCGGGACGACGACGGGAAGGTCCACCCCCTCGACGTCAAGAAGGGGGACAAGGTCCTGTTCGGCAAGTACTCCGGCACCGAGGTCAAGATCGACGACCAGGAGTACATCATCCTCCGCGAGGACGAGATCCTCGGGATCATCGAGTAGTTGAGGGAGAGGGAAAATGGCTGCCAAGAAGGTGACCTACGCCGAGGAGTGCCGGCAGGCCCTCCTGAACGGTGTCAACAAGCTCGCGAACGCGGTCAAGGTGACCCTGGGTCCCCGGGGCCGCAACGTCGTCATCGAGAAGAAGTTCGGGTCCCCGCTCTCGACCAAGGACGGCGTGACCGTCGCCAAGGAGCTCGAGTTCGAGGATCCGTGGGAGAACATCGGGTGCCAGATGGTTCGCGAGGTCGCCTCGAAGACCTCCGACGTCGCCGGTGACGGGACCACCACCGCCACCGTGCTGGCCCAGTCGATCTTCCGCGAGGGGGTCAAGCGGGTGACCGCCGGGATGAACCCGATGGACCTCAAGCGCGGGATCGAGATGGCGACGAGCACCGTCGTCGAGGAGCTCAAGAAGCTCAGCAAGCCGGTCGAGGGCAAGATGATCGCCCAGGTCGGCGCGATCTCGGCGAACAACGACGAGGAGATCGGCCAGATCATCGCCGAGGCGATGAAGAAGGTCGGCAAGGACGGCGTCATCACGGTCGAGGAGGCGAAGAGCCTCGAGACCACCCTCGAGGTCGTCGAGGGGATGCAGTTCGACCGGGGCTACCTGAGCCCGTACTTCGTCACCGACGCCGAGCGGATGGAGGCCGTCCTCGAGGACGCCTACATCCTGATCTACGAGAAGAAGATCTCCTCGATGAAGGACCTGCTCCCGATCCTCGAGCAGGTCGCCCGCAACGGCAAGCCCCTGCTGATCATCGCCGAGGACGTCGAGGGCGAGGCGCTGGCCACCCTCGTGGTCAACAAGCTGCGCGGCACGCTGAACGTCTGCGCGGTCAAGGCGCCGGGCTTCGGTGACCGGCGGAAGGCGATGCTCCAGGACATCGCGATCCTGACCGGCGGCAAGGCGATCAGCGAGGACATCGGCATCAAGCTCGAGAACGTGCAGCTCGGTGACCTCGGCCGGGCGAAGAAGATCGTGGTCGACAAGGACAACACGACGATCGTCGAGGGCAAGGGCAAGGCGGCCGACATCGAGGCCCGGGTCAAGCAGATCCGCGCCCAGATCGAGGAGACCACCTCGGACTACGACCGCGAGAAGCTCCAGGAGCGGCTGGCCAAGCTGGTCGGCGGCGTCGCCGTGATCAAGGTCGGCGCGGCCACCGAGGCCGAGCTCAAGGAGAAGAAGGCCCGCGTCGAGGACGCGATGCACGCCACCAAGGCGGCCGTCGAGGAGGGAATCGTCCCCGGCGGCGGCACCGCGCTCCTGCGGGCGCAGAAGGCCCTCGACAAGATCAAGGAGAAGAACGAGGACGTGAAGGCGGGCATCGACATCGTCCGCCGGGCCATCGAGGAGCCGCTCCGGCAGATCGCCAACAACGCCGGCAAGGAGGGCTCGGTGGTGGTCAACGAGGTCCGGGCCAACGACGACCCGAACTGGGGCTACGACGCCCGGAACGAGAAGTTCTGCGACATGGTCAAGGCCGGGATCATCGACCCGACGAAGGTCGTGCGGACCGCGCTCCAGAACGCGGCCTCCGTCGCCGGCCTGATGCTGACCACCGAGGCCCTGATCTCCGAGATCCCGGAGGAGAAGAAGGAGTCCACCCCCGGCATGGGCGGCGGGATGGACTTCTGATCCTCCCCGGCCGCGGAAGGCATCCCGAGGGGACCCCGACCGGGGTCCCCTCTTTCTTTCACCGGCTTCCTTCCGGGTGGGCGGTCGCGGGCGCCGGGCGGGCGGTCGGGCGGCCCGGGCGCGGCCGGCGTAGCCTCTTCCCCTGGAGGTGAACCCCATGGACCGCTCCGTCCCCGTCCGCCGCGCCCTCGTCCCGCTCCTCTCCTTCCTCCTGCTCTCCGCGCTGCTCCCGGCCCTCGCCGCGCCCCCGGCCGCCGGGGGGCAGGCGGCGCCGGACACCGCGTACCTCGCCAAGCTCCCGCCCCTGCTCGACCGGCAGCTCTTCTTCGGCAACCCGGAGATCGCCGGCGCCCAGCTCTCTCCCGACGGCAGGTGGATGACCTTCCTCAAGGAATACAGGGGGGAGCTGAACGTCTGGATCAAGCGGCGGGAGGAACCCTTCGAGAAGGCGCGCCCGCTCACCGCCGACACCGAGCGACCGGTCCGGGGCTACTTCTGGACCCGGGACTCCCGCTACGTCCTGTACGTCCAGGACCGGGGCGGCAACGAGAACTTCCACGTCTGGCGGGTCGATCCGACGGCGAAGCCGGGGCCCGACGGCGTGCCGCCGGCCGTCGACCTCACCCCCTGCGAGAAGGCCCAGGCGCGGATCCTCTCCCTCCCGAGGAAGGATCCCGGCACGATCGTCGTCGCGCTCAACGACCGGGACCCGTCCTACCACGACGTCTACCGGGTCGACGTCGCCACCGGCAAGCGGACCCTCCTCTACAAGAACGACGGGGGGTACGCCGGGTTCCTCTGCGATCTCGACGGCAACGTCCGGCTCGGCTTCCGCATGACGGAGGACGGCGGGAGCGAGACGGTGGAACTCGTCCCGGGCCGCGAGCCCCGGGTGCTGCTCTCCTGTTCCTTCGAGGAGAACTGTGCCCCGGTCCGGTTCACGCCGGACGGGAAGTCGTTCTGGTTCGCCAGCAACCACGGCGAGGACGTCGACCTGGTCGGGCTCTATCGCTACGACCTCGCGAAGGGCGAGGCGATCTTCGTCGAGTCCGACCCGGAAAAGGAGGTCGACCTCGCTTCTCCCGTCTTCTCCGAGAGGACCGACGAGCTGGTCGCCACCGTCTACGTGGGTGACCGGGCGCGGGTCTACCCGAAGACGAGGGAGTTTCGCCGCGACTACGAGTGGCTGAAGAAGCACCTGCCGGACGGCGAGATCGGGATCGGATCCCGCACGGCGGACGAGCGCTACTGGATCGTCTCGATCCATTCCGACGTCAACCCGGGCTCCGCCTACCTCTGGGACCGGAAGAAGCGCCGGCTGAGAAAGCTCTACGACGCCCGCCCCGAGCTCCCCCGCCGGTACCTCGCGCCGATGAAGCCGGTCCGGTACCGGGCGCGGGACGGCCTCGTGATCCCGGCGTACCTGACGGTGCCGAAGGGAGTGCCCGCGAAGAACCTGCCGGCGATCGTCCTTCCCCACGGCGGACCCTGGGCCCGCGACCACTGGGGCTACGACCCGTTCGCCCAGTTCCTCGCCAACCGGGGCTACGCCGTCCTCCAGCCGAACTTCCGCGGCTCGACGGGGTACGGGAAGAAGTTCCTCAACGCGGGGAACGGCGAGTGGGGAACGGGAGCGATGCAGCACGACCTGACGGACGGCGCCCGCTGGCTGATCGAGCAGGGGATCGCCGATCCGCACCGGGTCGCGATCATGGGCGGTTCCTACGGCGGCTACGCCACCCTCGCCGGGCTCGCCTTCACCCCGGACGTCTACGCGGCCGGCGTCGACATCGTCGGACCGTCGAACATCCTCACGCTGCTCGACTCGATCCCCGCCTACTGGAAGCCGATCCGGCAGATGTTCTACCGTCGCGTGGGCAACCCGGAGGATCCGCGGGACCGGGAGCGGCTGATCGCCCAGTCGCCCCTCTTCAGCGCGAAGAAGATCAGGGCTCCCCTCCTCGTGATCCAGGGGGCCAACGACCCGCGCGTCAAGAAGCGGGAGTCCGACCAGATCGTCGTCGCCCTCCGGGACCTCGGCCGGCCGGTCGAGTACCTGGTCGCCCCGGACGAGGGCCACGGCTACGCCCGCGAGGAGAACCGCCTGGCGATGATCGTCGCCATCGAGAGGTTCCTGGCGAAGCACCTCCACGGCCGCGTCCAGGAGGACGTCCGGCCGGAGATCGCGCAGCGACTCGAGGAGATCACGGTCGACGTCTCGAAGGTGACGCTGCCGGAGAAGCCTTCCGGGGCGGACGCCGCGATGAAGGCCGCGCCCCCCTCCCCGCGGAAGGACGTTCTCGTCCCGATGAACCTCGCTTACACGACGACGGTCCGGGTCCCCGGCGGCCAGTCGATGGAAGTCGAGGCGACGCGCCGGGTCGCGCAGGCGAAGGGCCCGGACGGGAAACCCGCCTGGCGCGTCGACACGAGCGCCCGGACGCCGATGGGCGAGGCGGAGGACACCTGGCTCCTGGACGGGGAGACCCTCCTGCCGATCCACCGAGCGCTGAAGCAGGGTCCCGTGACGATCGAGCTGGACTTCACCGCGGAGAAGGTCACCGGGAAGATCTCGACGCCCCAGGGAGAGGTTCCCGTCGACGTCGCCCTGCCGGCCCCGGTGGTCGGCGACGAGGCCGCCCTCGGCACGCTCCTGGCCGCGCTCCCGTGGAAGGCCGGCTACGAGACGACGGTCCGGACCTTCGACGTCCAGCGGCAGAAGGTGCGCCCGTGGAAGCTCGTGGCCGTCGGCGAGGAGACGGTGACGGTCCCGGCCGGGGAGTTCGCCTGCTGGAAGGTCTCGCTCTCCCCGCTCGACGACGACGGGGGCGGCGGCTTCCTCTGGATCGCGAAGGAGAAGCCCCTGGTCGTGCTGACCGGGATCCGCGTCCCCACGCCGATGGGCACGCTGGACACGACGACCCGCCTGACGAAGGCCGAGTAGGCATTGAAACGCCCGGCGGTGGCGGCACGCCGCCCCCGCCGGGCCGGCCCGTTCACCTGGCGAGGTAGAACCAGGTGCGGCCGTCCCCGAGGACCGGGTCGTCGTACGAGGTCACGTCCTCCTCGTCCACCAGCGTCTCCCGGTCCCCCGTGAAGCGCGCGTCCGCCGCCCGCTCCAGCGTGTAGGGCGCCACCCCGCCCTCCCACGACAGGCGCACCGCGTCGACGCCCTTCCCCACCGAGAGCACCAGCGGAGACCACGACGCGCGCACCCGCACCCGCACCGTCGCCGTCTCGTACGGACCAAGCGGCACCAGGACCTCGCTTCCGTCCATCCCCAGCGGCTCGCCACCCTCCTCGTCCGCCTCCACCCGCTCCGGGTCCTCCAGCACGAAGACGTCCGACCCCAGCCGCGCCGTCGTCTCCTCCCCCAGCAGCTCCAGCACCCGCACGATCCACCCGTCCCCGTCGTCCGCCCCCTTCAGCGTGTACGCCAGCACCCCCTCCGGCGCGATCGACAGGAACGACGCCCGCCCGCCCGGCAGGTCGCCCGGCGCCTTCCCCACCAGCCGCGCCCGCGGCGGCTCGAGGCTCCCGAAACCGAACCGCGCCGCCTCCACCGGGTCGAACGCCGCCCCCGTCGCCCGCACGTGGTGCACGTAGTGGAACTCCGGCGACGTGTCCGGCTCGACCTCGTAGGACCCGACGTGCCCGTCCTCGTACTCGTACTCGTCGCTGCGGTCGTAGTACCGCGGCAGGAGCAGGGCGTCCCCGGTGGACCAGGCGGACGAGACCAGGGAGGTCAGGTTCTCGAAGTGAAAGGCGTCGACCGCGTCGCAGGCATGGAGGATCCCGCCCCCGTCGTCGCCGAACCAGAGCACGTGCTCCGCGTTGTGCCAGTCGAAGACGCTGGACCGGGCGAACGAGTCCGCCACGGGGTCGAGGAACCGCGTCGTCGTCTCCGTCCGGAGCGAGAAGTCGTGGACGTCGAAGGGGAGCGTCACCACGTACGCCCGCACCCCGACGGCCCGGGGCACGTACGGCATGGCGTCCCGGTCGAGGACGTTCTCCAGCTCGAACCGGTCGTCCCCCCGGTAGAGCCGGTAGAACGCCTGCCGGTGGGCCGTCCCCTCCAGGTCGACCCGGATCTCCGCGAGGAGCGGTCCCCCGGTCACCAGCGTCGCCGTCGCCGAGCCCGGGGGCTCGGCCACCGGGGGCCGGCCCTGGTCGTACTCCTGCTTCACGTTCGAGGCGAGCTGGTTGAACCGGTATTCCGACGACGCGTCGACCAGCTCCCGACCCGTCGCCTTCTCCACGAGGCTCGTCACCGCCCCGTCCGACGGGTCGATCTCCACCCGCAGGAAGTCGTTCTCCAGCGACGTCGACGTCGCCGACAGCATCCCCTCCGGCTCGGCCGTCGGGGCGCCCGCCTCCAGGTCGTACACCCGGTACCCGAACGCCGGCAGCCCCTCCGCCCGGAACAGGATCTCCCGCGTCTCCCCGAACCGCTGGTAGACCAGCTCCTCCCCCGTCACCCGGTCCACCAGCCGGAACTCCCGGTCCCACGTCTCCTCCGGCAGCCCGATCCGCACCCACCCGTCGCGCGGAAAGCCCAGCGGGTTCTCCACCACGATCGCGTCCCCGCGGGACGGCACCAGGTCCGCCACTCGCCGCGCCCCCTCGTCCAGCAGCGAGGCCGCCGCGTCCCGCGCGTCGACCGCGTACCCGAGGTGGATCCGGTTGTTCCGGTCCATCTCCTCCGGCGTGAAGTACCCCGGCCAGCCCCCCGCCCCGGAGTGCTCGTCCACCTCGAGCTCCCGCCGGTAGAGGAAGTCGACGCTCTCCTGGGGAATCCCCCCGCCGTCGAGGGGCGCCGCGCAGGCGAGCAGCGCCTCGGCGTTGCGGCCCTCGCGGTGCGTCCGGCGCACCCACTCCTCCGTGTGCTGCGCCCCCGCGTGGCTGCGGGACCACGCGGCCCCGAAGTCGCCGGCGTACTCGGGGAACGCCTCCGCCCCGTGGAGGGCCAGCATGTGGTCGAGGAACTCGGCGGGGTCCGCCAGCTTGAAGCGCGGCGTTTCGTAGGTCGCGTTCCACCCGTCGACCAGGTCCTTCACGTGAAACCCGGAGTAGTGGTTGTCGAACGCCCGCAGGAGGAGCATCTCGTCCCACGGGTAGCCGGCCTCCTCCTGCTCGGGCAGCTTCTTCCCCAGCTTGTCGTAGAGGTCCTCCAGCGTGTCGAAGAACCCGAACCCGTAGTCGAATCCCTCGGCGTAGCTGTCGAAGGTGATCCACGAGAGGACCCGGCTGCCGTCCGGCCCCACCCACCAGAACGGCCGCGTGCCGTGGTTCGGCTCGTCGAGCTTGCCCCCGAACGACGTGTTCATCCCGCCGACGTAGTAGTCGATCCCGGCACGGGACAGGAGCCCCGGCAGGGCGAACGTCGAGCCCGGCACGTCGTCCGTGATGAAGACGCGCAGGGGAATCCCGTGCTCCCGGGCGAAGCGGGATGCCCAGTAGATCGACCGCGCCAGCTCCTCCTCGCCGCAGGTCGTCGTGTGCAGGTTGGCGTACCCCGCGCAGAGGTCGATCCGCCCCTCCCGCAGGCGCGCCACCATCTCCTCCCGTTCCTCCTTCGTCGACCGCTCCCACCACCGCGCGAGCCACCACGAGCTCTCGATCGTCCACCGGTAGCCCGGGTCGGCCTCGAGGTTCTCGAGCACCCGGTCGAGGTGCTCCTTCGCGAACGCCTCGATGTCGTCCGGCGGCTCCGTGAAGCCGATGTCCAGGTGGCTCCACTCCGCGACCCAGATCGTCCGGACCGAGGACTCGACACCGGCCCCCGCGTCCCCGAACGCGTCGAGGTCGTCGACCCAGGTCTCGACCCCCTTCGGGCCGTCGGCGGTCAGCTCGAACCGGTGCACCCGCTCGATCGTCCGCCGGTCGTCGGTGAACTCCAGGTCCCAGCCCGACGAGGGCTCGCTCTCCGCCGAGCCCGACCAGAAGCGCGCGTGGACGAGGATCGTCCCGCCCGGCCCCTCGTCGAGCGCCAGCCGGATCCACCGGCGGGCCAGCGCCGGCACGAACCCGGCCGTCGTCGAGCACTGCTCGACGTAGACGCCGTCCTCCGTCCGCGCCAGGGACGCCCGGCCGTCCCCGTCGATCCGCAGGCGGATCTTTCTCGGGGTCGGCGCCCGCTGCTGGAGCTCCAGGTCGAAGACGTAGCCGTCCCCCAGCTCCGCACGGTACTCG
>Ga0256914_1001008_pt1 | contig 26789 bp, 20 predicted proteins | sample HulkmetaG_FD_191571 | JGI IMG/M metagenome (GOLD analysis project Ga0256914, IMG submission 191571) | Hydrothermal chimney microbial communities from Main Endeavour vent field at the Juan de Fuca Ridge, Pacific Ocean - Hulk | ecosystem: Environmental > Aquatic > Marine > Hydrothermal vents ... | reverse complement strand
CTGAACCTGCGTCAAGGCCTGTTGCCCCTGGCCCGCAACAGCAACCTTCACCAACTGCGCCCGTTGCCATTGCCTTTGCCACCGCACCGCCGCAGCCAACACCTACCAAAAAAGCGCATAAACCAGCTAAAAAAGCTACCAAAGCTCCTAAACCTGCTAAAAAACGCACCAAATCCCCCAAGAAAGCCACCAAAGCACCCAAGCCCACACGCGTCCCTCAGGCAACAGAAGCGCCAGTCATTGCCGCGGCCACCGCACCTGATGTCCCAACGCAGACAGCCACACCTGCCGCACCTGACACCTCTGTTAGCATCCTATCGTCACCCCAGACAAAAGCCACTGCCACACCCGCCCCCGCACGCAATTATGCCACCATTCGTGGCAAAATTCGCCGGGTGTACCGCTCGGGCGGGCAGGTGCGCTGGATTTTGGTAGGCCGCCATCGTATTTATCTTACCAAACATACCGCAGTGACAGGAAAACTGGCTAAAAAACATCAGGTTGTCGTTAAAACGTTTGTCAAAAAAGGACGCCGTTACGCTTCGGCGGTGACGGTGGTAGGCGTGCCCGCACCCACGCAAGCACCCACCAGCACACCTGTACCATAAAAACAAGGGGAAGTGGCAAACGGGGAGCCACCGGACAAGATTTACGCACTGCTCAAACTTGACCAAAACAGCGTCAACCATTACAATTGTTATTTGGTGCATTCATGCCCAAACAGCAATGTTTCGCGCTTACCAAACAGCCACCACACTAATCCATCGTGTTTGATAATCTCTCCGATAAACTCCAGGACGTATTTGACAACCTGGGCAAAAAAGGCCGCTTGAGCGAGGATGATGTTAACAAAGCCATGCGCCAGATTCGTCTGGCCTTGCTGGAAGCTGATGTCAACTACAAAGTCGTAAAAGCCTTTATTGCCCGAGTAAAAGAACGCGCAGTCGGCGCCGACATCATGCACAGCTTGTCGCCCGCCCAGCAAGTCATCAAAATCGTTCACGAAGAGCTCATCAGCACCCTGGGTGAGGCCGAAGCCCTGAATCTTTCGGGCAACCCGCCCCATGTCATCATGTTGGTGGGGCTGCAAGGTTCAGGCAAGACCACTACCGGCGCCAAGTTGGCCCGTATGCTCCGAAAACAGGGACAACGCCCCCTGCTGATTGCCGCGGACACCTACCGTCCAGCCGCGGTCAAACAGCTCGAAGTACTGGGCGAGCAACTGGAGATTCCGGTACACAGCGAAGGCATCGAGCCCCCCCCGCCCGACATTGCAAAACGTGGTCTGCGTCGGGCCCGGGCCGAAGCCCGTACCGTGGTCATCATCGACACCGCTGGTCGCCTTACCATCGATGAGCAGATGATGGATGAGCTGGTCAAAATTAGAACCTTGACCAATCCCAACGAAGTTTTGCTGGTTGCCGATGCCATGACCGGACAGGAAGCTGTGCGCGTGGCCACCGACTTCCACAAGCAGGTGGGGCTCACCGGCTTGGTTCTGACCAAAATCGATGGCGATGCCCGTGGTGGCGCGGCCATTTCCATGCGCGAAGTCACTGGCGTCCCCATCAAGTTCATCGGCGTTAGCGAAAAGCTGGATGGTCTGGAACGCTTCTATCCCGACCGCATGGCCTCCCGCATTTTGGGCATGGGCGATGTGCTGACCATGATTGAGAAAGCGGGCGAAGTCATGGACAAGCAGGAAGCTGTCAAGATGGAGAAGAAGCTGCGCAAAGGCTCCTTCGATTTAGATGACTTCCTCAAGCAGATGCGCCAAATCCGTAAAATGGGGCCTCTTTCCAACCTTCTTGCCATGATTCCCGGCATGGGTAAAATGGCCAAAGAGATTGACCATGAGGCCACAGACCAGCAATTGCGACACATCGAAGCCATCATCAGCTCGATGACCCTGGATGAACGTCGCAATCCCCGCATTATCAATGCCAGCCGCAAGCGCCGCGTAGCCCGAGGCTCCGGCACGACTGTCCAGGAAATCAACGAACTACTTTCTCAGTTCCGTCAGATGCAGCGCATGATGAAACAACTGCAATCGGGCAAACGAGGTGGTTTGGGCGGTCTTTTTGGCGGCATGGGCTTCTGAGCCTTAGCATTTGCATCCTCTCACCTTCAACTTTCATCTTAGACCTTTATTTTCATTGATCGTCACGACTCACGTCCCCATCTTTGACCACCACCAGGGCACTAAGCCAGCAGGATACGAGCGCTTTGTGCATAGTGGCAAAAAGATGGCCTTTGATCATCAACTTCAGGAGTAAACACTCGTAATGGTACGCATCAGATTACGCCGCACGGGCTCGAAAAAGCAGGCATCTTATCGCATCGTGGTTGCCGACCAGCGTTCGCCCCGCGATGGCAAATTCATCGAAATTCTGGGATGGTACAATCCCCGCACCAATCCCCCCAGTTTCAAAATCAACAACGAGCGGGCCCGCCATTGGCTGAGCCAGGGCGCCCAACCCAGCGAGGCGGTTTCCCGTCTGCTGAGCAAATCCTTTGCCGAAGCCACCGAAACTGTGGCCGAAGCCGCCTGAGCAAGCAGTTTTTCGCGCTTCAGTCCTTTATGATCGCCGCCTCGGTTTCGGGGCGGCGCTTCTTACTCCGCTAACCGTTACGACTAAGGTAGTCCGGCTAGAAACCACGAAGACACGAAGCCACAAAGGCACAAAAAAGAAAAAGTTTTGAAATTTTTGGTGTTCTTAGTGTCTTTGTGGTGATTGAAGTCGGGTTTACCACTGACCTTAAACATGAGGCCTTTATGCAAAATGTCATTGAATACATTGCCCAATCGCTGGTAGAAAATCCTGAGCAGGTCGAAGTCGATTCGCATCGGGTCGGGGGCACACTTTATGTGGATGTAACCGCTGCCTCGGGCGATGTTGGACGACTTATTGGCCGCAAAGGGCGCACCGCCCAGGCCATTCGCTTGGTTGCCAAGGCTGCCGCGGCCCGGCAGGGCATGCGCATTGTTGTCGACATCGATTGATTGGGAACACCAGAAAGCTGATGCGTGAGCAACAAACCTTTTTAGCGGTCGGGCGCATTGTGGGCGCACATGGCGTGCGTGGCGAAGTTAAAGTCAAACTACTCACCGATTTTCCCGAGCGCTTTGTGGCGGGCGCATACTTTTTTATCGAAAATGAGAAACAACCGCGAGAAGTTGTCGCAGTTCGACCTCACAAAGGCTTGCTGCTGATTCGTTTTGCAGGCATCGACAACCGGAATAAAACAGAATCCCTGCTGAAAAAATATCTCTTTATTCCGCGTGACGAGGCAGCTCCGCTGGGCGAAGATGAGTATTATGAGGACGAATTGCTGGGATTGCAGGTTGAGACAGTAGCAGGCCAGCTTTTAGGTGAGCTGGTAGAAATTATTTGGACCGGGGCCAACGAAGTTTATGTCGTTAAAGGGGCGCAAGGCGAGATTTTGTTGCCTGCCATCGCCGACGTTGTGCAATCGGTTGATTTGGATAACGGCATCATGCGAGTAACGCTGCTGCCTGGTTTGATTGCCTGACAAGTTCAGCGGTGGGGCATGCAGGGCGATGCGTAAAAGCATAAGGTACAGGCTTGAGAAAAGTCAGCGGCAATACCCCATGCAAGATCGCATCACTAAACCCAGCCTTCCATCTCGACCACACAAATTTTAGAACAGGATTATTTTTGAACGGGGCGTTATTGTCCTCTTTCCCGTTGGCTGATACAATCATGGCATTCGTGCTTGACAAACAGATCCCCGGTCTGGTTTGTTCAGCAGAGTCAAGCGCCATGTTTATTTCTCGAACCGGTTTTCCCACCCTTTGGCTGCCATCTTGAAAGCGTTCCCGGAATTTTTGCACAAAAAGAAACTGTTGCGCCTGAGCCTTGTGGCAGGCAGCCTGCTATTGGCTGTTGCCCTGCTGGCACTGGGCGTTTGGCTGCTGAAATCTGCATCCCGGCCCAAAGCCACGATAGAGGTGGTTCCTCCGGCAGCGCCCGATACTTTTTTGGTGCTCATCGCCCCCTTCCGACATGATGGCGGCGAGGTCTATGACTTTGGTGCTGAGCTGGCCAACGATTTGCAGCAGCAGGCAGTATCGGAACTTTTTCAGGTGCAGATGCTGGCTGCCCAACCTGCGGAGGAAGTCATCCCTGAATTGGCTGCCTCCAGCCGGGCCCGGGCCATTATCACCGGCATTTACGATGAAAACAGCATCGAGGCTCAACTCTACTTCATTCCGCCCGACACATTGCCTGTCGCGGGCCCGGAAAGTGACGGGCGGGCCCTGCTCATGCCCGATCTGACGCCCACCCACTACACCCTTTACGCCCCGCGCGGCTTGGGGCATCCCTTGCAATACCTGCAAAACTGGCTGCTGGGCCAACATGCTTTTTGGCAAGGTAACTATGATGCTGCAATGGACGCGCTGACCATGGCCCGGCACTTGCTGCCCACGGTCATTCCTGTTGCGCAGCGCACCCACATGGATCACTTTGCCGCCTCGATTTTGTGGTCGTTAGGCTACATCCAGGGCCCGGTGCGCCATGATTGGCCCGCTGCCCGCGGTTTCTTCTATCAAGCCATGAGCTTGCAGAGCGATGCTTTGCCCGCCATTTTGGGACTGGCCGCGGCCCGGGCACAACTGCACGACGCCCCGGGCGCACAAGCACTCCTGCAAAACGCCCTGCGCCAACATCCGCAAGAATGGCAAATTCACTTTGCTTTGGCCGAAATCAAGGCACAGCAGGGCAACACCCAAGAGGCGCGAGTCCTGTTCGAGCAGGCCATCGATCTGCTTTCGGGAGCTGATACACCGGCAGCACAGCAAGCCCTGGCCGATGTCTATTTCAACCGCGGTTACTTCTTTTATCAGCAAGAGGATTATGAAAGCGCCCTGGCCGACTATCAACAGGCACAAGCCCTGGGCCGGGCCGATCTCTACCTGCTCAGCAATCTTGGCTGGACTGCGTACCTGCTGGGCGATTACGAAACCGCACTAACAGCCAGCACACAAGCTGCGGCCCTGGCTCCCCAACGTCCCGAGCTTGGCTTCAACAAAGCCTTGCACTTATTAGCCGCCGGGCGTTATGATGAGGCCGATGCAGCCTATGATGCTGCTATCCAGCTCACCCTGAAAAATGATGATGTCCTGACGCGCAGCACCTACTTTGGTGTAGCCTATCAGGATTTAGCTGACTTAGCGCAAAAAAGACCTGATCTGCAATCAAAAATTACCGAGCTTCAATCTCGGATTGATATTGCCAACGGCTAGGATTGCTTCGTAAATCCTGCCCTCACCTCTCCCCCCGGAGGCCCGCTCATGCCAAAAAAACAGCTCCTAACCATTCTCACCCTGCTGGTCCTCGTGCTGGCGCTCTTTACCCTGGCCGGGTGCAAGCGCTCTTCGTCGGAAGTTGATGCCACACCCGCACTGTCACCTGTGCCCGCAGCCCAGAAAAGCACCCCTGCTGCCAGTGCTGTGCCATCAGCCCTCACCCGGCCTGTGGATAGCGACGCTCCTGCAAAATTAGCTGTCATCACCACACAGCCTTCAGCCCTTGACCCCGCTTGCCTGGAAGATAGCGGTAAATTTGCCTTGCAAAGCGCCGCCATGCCCGAAACTGGCCTGGAACCAGGCATGGAGCAGTTCTTTTGCGTAACCGGCGTGCCCGCAGGCGAAACTGTCACCCTGACCCTGGCTTCCCCCGATGGCCGGGAGCAGCAGTATCAGGTGACAAGTGCCGAGCATAACGGCGTGGTTGCCGCAGTGCAGCCCATTGGCATTGGCGCCGATGCCCAGCCTGGCAAATGGCAACTGACAGCCACATGGCAGGATGCAAAAGCATCCCAGTCGTTCAAAGTTCAGCCAGCCAGCCAGCCCTTTTTAGCACTGTTGGAGCCTGTTGATGAAAATCCCAGTGTGATTCGTGTGGCTGTGGGGGGCCTGCAAGCTGGCGCTAAAGCAAGATTTGCCATTTATCGATTGCAGCCGGGCGCAGAGGGCACGGCTCGCGGTGACCTTTTGCTGGCCAATTTGATTCAGGTAGATGAAGCAGGCCGCGCGGATTTAGCCTTGGATGTGGCAGATCAACCGGGCGGGCCCTACCTGCTGCTCTTATTGCCCGCCGCGGGCGAAGCCCCAGACCCCACTAGCATTTCACTGACTGAGCAAGCACGCATGGCGTTGGCCATTGATATTGTGCGCACAGATCAGCCGCAAGCGTCACAGCCTGGTGGGCCGTCCAGCCCCGCCAACCTGCCCCCAGCCCCGCAGCTCACCGAAGCGGGCGGCGGCTTGCCCGAAGCCACCGGCACCAGCCTGACTGCCGCCACCTTGCCCCCCTGCACGCCCAGCGATGCCCCCACCGTGCAGCTTTGGCCGCAATCGGGCGAAGCGGGCCAGTGGTGGTACGGCTGCGCCAGTGGTTTTGCTCCCGAAAAAGCACTCAACGTTCAGGCCACCCTGGGCGATGGCTCTAAAATCTCCTTCGACCTCACCCCCACCGCGACCGACGGAACCAAATCCTTTCGCTGGTACAGCATGCCCGACGAAGGAACCGGCACATTTACCATCACCCTTTCCGATTATCAGGAACACCAAGCCAGCGCCACCTGGGAAATTGCCCCCGCCTCACAGCCGCACCTGCTGGTTTATCCCCACGTGGTGCTGCAAGATGTGGGAGCCAAGCTAATTTTAACCGGCTTCCCCTCCCGCGCTCAAGTACAACTGGGCCTCTATCGCATGAGCGCAGATGGTGCAGCAACCCTGGCGCAAAAACTAACAGTAAAAACTGGCAAGCGCGGCATGGTCCAGAATGATTTTGTCGAAGCTGACGCCCTTGAGCCAGGCATTTACATGCTGGTGGCCCAAAGCGCACCCACTTACCAGTTCGCAGGCATCGATACACCTGCCAGCGCCATCGAATTTTTCAGCGTAGGCGCACCCCTGGACGAGAAATTCGAATTCTACACCCTTTTTGCCGGACGAGATGCCGGGCAGCAAATCGCACAGCCTGCTCCCCAAACCCCGCAATCGGGCGAGAATGAGTCCACAGCCCCCGCCGAAACCACCAGCTCCGGTTTGCCCGCCACTCTGGACATTCCGGTGGACACCAGCGCTCCTCCCACCTGTCCCGATGCAGCCGCAGATGCCACCGCCATTTGCATCATGCCCACCACATTGGATCGGGCCACCTATCTTTACATGCTGATGCAGGGCTTTGAACCGGGCGAGCGATTCGCCATCAGCGTTAAAGGCCCCCGAGGAGGTGTCGACAAATTCAGCGTGCAGGCCGATGCCAATGGTTTTGCCGATGCTCACTGGTACGCACTCAACGATGATCGTCTTGGAACCTACAAAGTGCGCATTAGTGGCGGCGATAAAACCCTTACAGAGTCTTTCAAAGTTGTCAAGGCTGCTGCGCCTCACGTGCTGGTGCAGCCCCGAGAGCCGCAGCCCGGCACACCCGTTATCATCAGTTTCAGCGGTCTTCAGCCCAAAACCACCTACGCGATGGCCCGCTATCGCAGCACCGGCGAGTCCGACGGCCAGTTGCACTTCCAGTTTATGGATGTGCTTGACATGACCACAGGCAAAGGCGGGGGAGCCAAAGCCAGTTTTGCCACCAGCAAAGCTGACGCCAACACCCTGTTCATGGCCGTTCTTTTTGATAAAACAACAGGCGAGCTGCTGGCGCAAGAGGTTTATGCACCTGGTACAGCCCTCTACCTGCGCTATCCCTTTGCCTGGAACATGGCCCAATAGACATCTAACGCATGTTGCGCACCCATTAGCGCCATTTCTTGCTTGACAAGCAACAAGCGATGATGCGCAACATCGATAACTGAACGTGGACACCGAACTACAACAACTTCATCAACAAATCGATGCCTGTCAGCGCTGTTTGCTGGCAGGCTATCCTATTATTGGCCCGCCCATCTACTCCGGCAACAGCCACGCCCGACTCATGCTCATCGGGCAGGCTCCGGGCAAGACTGAGGCGGGCCAGACCCTTGAGCCCTTTAGCGGCAGCGCGGGCAAACGCCTGTTCCGCTGGCTGGGGCAGGTCGGCTGGGAAGAAACAGACTTCCGCAATCGATTTTACATAAGCTCTGTAACCAAATGTTTTCCCGGCCCCAACAAATCGGGGCGGGGCGATCGTGCCCCCTCGCGCAAAGAGCAGGCCTTTTGCAGCCAGTGGCTCGAAGCTGAACTCATGCTCATCGATCCCGAAGTGCTGATTCCGGTGGGCAAGCTGGCCATCGAGCGCTTTTTTGGGCGCCAACGCAAGCTGGTAGACATTATTGGAGCCCGTTTTCAGATTGATGGCCGCATTGTCGTGCCCTTGCCGCACCCCTCGGGCGCTTCGGCCTGGATTCAGAAGGCGGAACACAAGGTACTCATCAGCCGGGCCCTGGGGCATCTGGCAGTGATAAAAAAGGAATTGGGGTTGTAAGACGCGGTTCGCTTTGTCTTTATGAGCCTGGTTGGGATAAAATGGGGTGTTCATGCCTGAATCGTGCTATCTTCCTTTGCTTAAAGCCTTAGTCACTCATGTTACGCACCAACCGATGGATTGCCTGATTCTGGAGCAAGGCGCTGGTTGCCTTACAGCGACGACGAACATGGCCCAACGTGGATGAAAATTGACGAAAATTCAGCCATCCCATTTCGTCTCTTTTCCTCTCATCGTCCATTCGCCACACTTTTTCACCGTAACCGCACCCACCATCCATTTAATGACCATAAACAATTATAACCGCACCTTGCGGGAAATATTCGAACACGTTGACTACAGCCGGAATCGCCAGCATTCCTACAACGCCGAAACCTACAACCTTGAACGTATGCGCGAGCTGGTGCAACGCATGAAAAACCCGCAAGATCTTTATCCATCGGTGCATATTGCCGGTAGCAAGGGCAAAGGCTCTACCTCGGCTATGACCGAATCGATTTTGCGGGCGGCAGGGCATCGCACCGGGCTGTACACATCACCCCATTTGCACACTTTTCGCGAGCGGATGCGAGTTGATGCGCAGCTTATTCCGCACCAGCACTTAACCGAGTTGTGGCAACAGGCCCGCCCCACAGTCAAAGAGATGGGCACTGTTACCACGTTCGAGATTATCACGCTGCTGGCGTTTATGCACTTTGCCCATTCGAAAGTCGATTGGGCAGTGCTGGAAGTTGGCTTGGGCGGGCGTTTGGACGCCACCAATGTCGTTACCCCTCGTGCTTGCGCCATTACCGCACTTAGCCTTGAACACACCGATTTGCTGGGTGATCATATCACCGACATCGCCGCAGAAAAAGCAGGCATCATCAAGCCTGGCGTGCCAGTAGTAACGGGCCCGCAGCCCCCCGAGGCCATGGCTGTTTTACGTCGTGTCGCCCACGAGATGGATGCCCCCCTGATTGTGGTGGGCGAGGATTGGCGCTGGCACATCCGAGAACAAACCCCCCGCGGCCTGCTGCTTGACATTTTCGGCCCAGATAGTACCATTAAAGCGATTCATTTGCCTCTTACCGGCGCACATCAGGCCATTAACGCCACAGTTGCGGTGGCGCTGGCTCATGCCGCACTGCCCGCGGGCTCACTAAGCCCCGAAAACATCCGCAAAGGCCTAGAAAGCACCTACTGGCCCGGGCGGCTGGAACTTCTGGCTGAGCGGCCCACCCTGCTGCTGGATAGCGCCCACAATCGTGATAGCGCCACCCGTTTGCGCAACGCACTGGCCACCTTCCCCCATGGCCGTCTGATTCTGCTCTTTGGCGTTTCAGCCGATAAAGATGTAGCGGGCATGATGGAGGTGCTGGGGCAAGAGGCCGACACCATCATCCTCACCCGCAGCTTTCATCCCCGCGCGGCCAGTGCTGCCAGCCTGGCCGAGATTGTACAGCCCCTTTTTCCACATAAGCCCCTTTATCTTAGCGATGATGTGGCCCCGGGCCTGGCGCAGGCTCTGGCCATGGCCGCCCCCGATGATCTCATCCTGGCCACCGGCTCCATCTTTGTGGTGGCAGCAGCCCGTGAATCCTGGCTGGCCCAACATCCCGACAGCCTACCCCCCACCGACTGGGGCCATTTTTCTGAGCCCATCGATGGTCAATTTACCCCCATGCTATCTCAACCGGCTTGAATGGCCGTTATTTTTCTATGACACAACAAACCTTCGACACGATTCTTCGCCGTTTTAACGAAGAATTCCCCTTTTTACGCAATAGCACCATGCACGCCACCCACCCCGCGTCTGGCGACAAAGCCGCAGAGGATGACGAAATCCTGGAGCAGGAATACGCGGTCATCCCTTCGCGAGATGTCATCTTCTTCCCCGGAACAGTTGCGCCCATCTTTGTAGGGCGAGACATGTCGCGCCGGGCCCTGGAAGCTGCCCAGGATGATGGTTTGCCTCTGCTGGTGGTCGGTCAGCTCGATCTCATGGAAGAATCGCCGGCAGCAGCAGACCTTTACGACATGGGCAGCGAAATCACAGTAGAGCGGGTACTACGCTTGCCTGATGGCGCACTGAGCCTCTTTGCCAGTGGCACGCATCGGGTCAGCGTGGTAGAGATACTGCACGAGCGCCCCTTCATCCGGGTGATTGGCCGTCGCATCATCGAGCCCGATGTGGCCTTCGATGCCGAGATCGAGCCCTTGCGTCGGGCTGTGCTGGTCATGTTCGAGAAAGTCATTGCGCTCAGCCAGAGCATCCCCGACGAGGTGCTGCTGGCTGCCATGAACATCGAAAGTCCCGGTTGGCTCTCCGACCTCATCATCTTTTCCCTTCCCATTCCACTGGAACGGCGTCAATTCATCCTTGAGCTGCTGGATCCTGCCGAGCGATTACGCAAAACCAGTCTCATCTTGGCCGAAGAGCTGGATGTTCTGGAGCTGGAACACAAAATTCACGAGCAAGTGCATTCGCAGATGGAAGGCTCGCAACGCGAATACTTTCTGCGCGAGCAAATTCGCGCCATTCAGTCAGAATTGGGGGATGGCGATGAGTTCAGTGCCGAAATTACAGAGCTCCGGGAGCGTATCGAAAAGTCTGAAATGCCCGAGAAGGTCAAGGCCCGGGCCAACAAAGAGATGAGCCGCCTCGCGGCCATGCCCCCCATGGCTCCCGAAACCAACATCGTGCGCACCTATCTTGATTGGCTGCTGGATTTACCTTGGGGCCTGCCGCCCGCCACCGATGCAATTGACATCGATCACGCCGAAGCAGTGCTGGATGCGCATCATTACGGCCTGAAAAAGGCCAAAGAGCGCATTTTAGAGCATATTGCCGTGCGAAAGCTGGCCAAAGATGCCATGCGTACACCCATTCTTTGTTTTGTGGGCCCGCCCGGCACCGGCAAAACCTCCATGGGAAAATCCATCGCCGAAGCCCTGGGACGCGAATTTGTGCGCATTTCGCTGGGTGGCGTGCGGGATGAGGCGGAAATTCGGGGGCATCGGCGCACCTACATCGGCGCGCTGCCCGGACGTATCATCCAAACCATGCGCAACGCCAGCGTGGTCAATCCTGTTTTCATGCTGGATGAAGTGGACAAAATGGGCTACGATTTCCGAGGCGACCCCTCTTCGGCCCTGCTGGAGGTACTAGACCCCGAACAAAACAACGCATTCAGCGATCATTATCTGGATGTGCCTTACGATCTTAGCCACGTGCTTTTCATCACCACAGCCAACAATCCCTACAACATCCCCGGCCCTCTGCTGGATCGGATGGAGGTCATTGAATTTCCCGGCTATGCTGATTTCGAAAAGCGGCTCATCGCCCGAAAATTCCTGATTCCTCGCCTGCTCAAGGAACATGGCCTGCAAGATGCCCATCTTACCATGCCCGATCCCACGCTGGATGAGTTGATTCAGCATTACACCTACGAGGCAGGCGTGCGCAATCTTGAGCGGGAGATGGCTTCGGTTTTTCGCAAACTGGCCCGACGAGTAGCAGCCGGGCGCAAAATCCGGCATCGCATCACCCCCCGCATTGTCAATGAATTGCTGGGCCCGCCCCGCTATGACCAGTACAAGCTGGATAACGAAGACCAGGTGGGCGTGGCCACCGGTCTGGCTTGGACCGAAAATGGCGGCGACGTGATGCAGGTCGAAGCGTTGATTATGCCAGGCAAGGGAGGTTTGATTCTTACGGGGCAGTTGGGCGATGTCATGCAGGAATCAGCCCAGGCCGCCCTTTCCTACGCCCGCAGTCACGCCGAAACTTATCATTTTGATGATTTCGACTTTGACAAATTCGACATTCACCTGCATTTTCCCGAGGGTGCCATTCCCAAAGATGGCCCTTCAGCGGGCGTTACCATCGCCACTGTGCTCATCTCAGCGCTCACCCAACGTCCTGTGGACCACACCGTGGGCATGACTGGCGAGATTACCCTGCGCGGGCGAGTGTTGGCCATTGGCGGACTCAAAGAAAAATTGCTTACCGCCCATCGCAACCATCTCAAAACAGTCATCATTCCCCAGCGTAACCAAAAGGACTTAGCCGAAGTGCCCAAGCACATCCGCCGGGCCCTCAACATTCATTTCGTTACCCATCTGGAACAAGTTCTGGCACTGGCCTTGCGCGCACCACGCCCGCATGATGCGCCCCCGCCCGAGCCCGAAACGGACTAATTCCCGGAGATTTCCCATGTGGCGTCGTACTTTTATAATTCTTGGCATCACTGCTATCAGCATCCTTGCCTTTTTCTATATGATGCAGCGCCGTAACCATGTTGACATCTCGCAGGATGAAGACATAAGACAAATGGTTTTGGATGCGATTCAGCCCACAATCTGGCAGCCTGTCGGCAAACAAAAATTCATCAGAATCAGCATTGATGGTGACCCCGATGTGGAATGGCTTTTTTTGTATCGCAACATCGGCGATACCGGGCAAATTGGCGGGCTCATCTACGACGCGCAAAATCGCACCGAAGAAGTTACAGCATCAGCAACACCCTCACTGAAATCCTATTATCTTATGCCCGACTACACCGCCGGCAAAAGCGCTGGGTATCTGGCCGATGAAAGCATCCGTTACCAAACCATCTTTGTCAATAGCGATAACCGTGATGAAGCCCTGCTGCCTGCTGAATCCCAAGTGCTGGTTGGCGATTTTTTGCAAATGCGCGGTAATTATCGTGGCAAAACCAATCGGTTTTCGCTCTTTTGGTGGCAGGATGAGCATGCTGGCTATGGCGGCGCGTTGGCCTACACGCCCGGATGGTTCAGCTTGAGCCCCCAAAATCCTGATGACTGGGGCCCGTGGGATGAAGAGAACCCTGGCAAGCATCAGTTGGTTGATGAACTCTGGGCTTGGGAGCCGCAAAGTGATCGCTCCAACATCTGCCGTCTGGTACACTGGGGGCTAACCGAAGATTGGATAGCAGATTCTATGCAGTTTATTGCCGATTACAGCCACAGTCAGCTCACCTTTTGCCGAGGTGAGCTTCCCTCCGAGCCAGTCTTTCCCGAAGCCCAGGTATTGGCATTTTTGCTGGATGGCAACAAGGCCCGCTGGCAGGATAATCACGCCGACCGCAGCTACAAACATGTTTCGGTGATGACCATCGGCGTGCCTCCCCTTGATTCCCCCATAGAAACCGTAGGCGTTCCGGTAACATTTACCGATGACGACGGCTTGCACGACACCATCTGGGAAGTTGCCGTCGAACCCTCCAGGTCCAACCAATTCACCGTGCAATGGCGTATTGTTGCGGTTTACGACCGTTGAGTCTCTCTCCCCCATTTGCCCATGTCTACCCATCGCTCCACTTCCCTCACGCCCGAGTCTCTGCGTGCCACCGTTCAGGAAGGCCCCGGGCCCAAAACCATTTTACTGGGCGCTAAGGCCTCGGTGCGTAAAATCGCCGAAGCCATGATTGCGCTGGCCAATGCCAACGGTGGTCTGCTCATCATGGGCGCTACCAACACGCGCAAGCTCACCGGCGTAGTGGATGGCGAAATCGCCCGCGAGTTGATGGCTTCGGCAGCGCTCATCGCCACTCCGCCCCTTATTTTGCCCCTGCCCCAGGTGTTGGAGGTGGATGGCAAAACGTTGTGCGTCAATCAGATTCCCGCGGGGCTGCCCCATGTGTACAGCGTGCGCGGGCAATATCTCATTCGTTCGGGCCGCGATGTGCGTCCTTTGCAGCCTCACGAACTACGCGTCCTGCTGCTGAATCGCAGTGAAGCCAGCTTCGAAGCTCAGACGCCGCGTGGGGTAAGCATGGCTGCGCTGGACACAGAACGGCTTCAATCTTACCGAGAGCTGCTGGGCCTTTCGCCCGCCGAAGATATCAACGACCTGTTGTTGAGCCGTGGCTGCGTGGCCGAAACCAGCAAGGGCCTGCGTCCCACCATTGCCGGCTTGCTCCTTTTTGCCCAAAATCCACAGCGTTGGCTGCGTTCTGCCGAGATTACCGGTGTGCGCTACGCAGGCGAAACCATGAGCGATGATTTCATTCGCGAAGATATCCGCGGCGTTTTGTCCGACCAATTGCGGCGGGCCGAGGCCTTTGTCACTGCCAACATGCGCCGGGGCATGAAAATCCGCGGCATGGAGCGAGTGGAGATTCCCGAATACCCCCTTTCGGTGGTGCGTGAAGCCATTGTCAATGCAGTGGCGCACCGCGATTACAGCATCCGTGGCGATAACATTCGGATACTCATGTTTAGCGACCGCATGGAGGTTTATTCACCCGGGCGATTACCGGGCCATGTCACCATCGATAATCTCATCGATGAGCGTTACAGCCGCAACGAGGCCATTGTGCAGGTGCTTTCGGAGATGGGCTTCATCGAGCGCCTGGGCTATGGCATCGATCGCATGATTGCTGTGTGCGAGAAGGAAGGCTTGCCTCGTCCCGATTTTACCGAGACCAGTGCCGGTTTCAAGGTGATTGTGTACAGTCATGCACCCTCGTTGGTGGGGGCGGGCCCGCCAGCGCATCTTTACGCCCATTTGCAATTGAATCCCCGCCAGGAAAAGGCCATGGATTATTTGCAAAAGCAGCGACGTATCACCAATCGAGATTATCAGCGTTTGTGTCCCGATGCCAGTCCCGAAACCTTACGGCGTGATTTTGCGGATTTGGTTGATAAAGGACTGGTGCTGAAAATCGGGCAAAAACGAGCCACCTATTACATTCTCAAGTAGGTTCAAGAATTTTATCCTCTATCCATGACCTCATCACCCACCCCCGCACAGGAGTCATTTTCTGAGCAGACCAGTTTTTTGCAACGCTGGAGTCGAGATCCGGCGCGTTGGCGCGCGCGGTTGCGATTTCTGTTCTTTGTGCTGCTGGTGGGATTAACCGTTTTCCTTTCGCAGGTGATGGATTTGCCCGGCGTGGGCAATGTACAGGTCGAGGTAGGCGACAGAAGCCCGCAAACCATGGTCGCACCCCGTTCCATCACCTACAAGAGCGATGTGCTGACCGCTGAGGCCCAGGAGCAGGCACGGCAAAATGTCGCTCCCATCTACAATGTACCTGAATCACGTGTGGCTCGGCGGCAGGTGGCCCGGGCCCACGAAGTGATCGATTTCATCACGCTGGTGCGCCAGGATCCCTACGCCGAGGCCGAGCAAAAGTTGGCCTGGCTGCAAGCTATTCCCGATTTGGGGTTGGATGCTGAACGGGCCCAGAGCATTCTTGATCTTAGTGATGCCAGTTGGCAAAAGGTTACGCAAGAAGCCTTGCGCATTCTCAGCATCATCATGCGCCGCGAAATTCGGGAAGGGGAGATTGCCAAGGCGCGCCGCGCGGTGCCCGCCATGATTTTACTGGAGCTAAACGACCGCCAGGCCGATGCTACCCAGGCCTTGGTCAACGGACTGATTGCCGCCAACACATTTTATAACGAAGAAGAGACCGAAAAGGCCCGCGATGCTGCGGCCCAAAATGTCAAACCCATCAATCGTACCATTGCCGCGGGCGAAACCATTTTGCGGGAAGGGGACATCGTTACTGATCTGGATATCGAAGCGTTGGGCACATTGGGGCTGCTGCAACCGCATCGCACTTGGCGTGACTATCTCTCTGCGCTTATCTTTACCCTGATTGTGGTGGGCATGTTAGCCACATTTATCACTTATCGCCGCCGATTTTTCTGGCATACCACCAGCTCGGTGCTGTTGATGGGGAGCATTTTTAGTGTTTTTGTGCTGCTGGCCCGCATGTTGCTGCCCATGCACACCCTGTTGCCCTATCTCTTCCCACTGGCCAGCATGGCCATGCTCATCGGCTCCCTCATCGATTTGCCCATGGCGATGCTGGCCTCGGCCCTGGTATCCATGCTCATCGGGCGTTACCTCGGCGGCGATATCGATGTGATGATCTACCTTTTTTTGGGGGGCATTGCCGGGGCGTTGGCCCTGGGCAAGGCAGAGCGACTCAACAGTTTTGTGCGGGCCGGTTTGTGGACGATTTCCATCAATTTGTTGGTGATTTTGGTTTTTCGTTTGCCGCAATTGGGGGCCTTGGATAATCAGGGCATGCTGGAATTGGCCTTCGCGGGCCTTATCAACGGCATCTTTGCCAGCAGTTTTACCCTGGTGGTTTATTACCTGCTGGGACAGCTCTTTGGTGTCACCTCCAGCTTGCAGCTATTGGAAATTTCCCGTCCCAACCATCCCTTGCTGCGACAATTGTTGTTGAAAGCGCCAGGAACCTATCATCACACCCTAATTGTGAGCAACATGGCTGAAGAAGCAGCGGTGGCCATTGGTGCAGATTCATTGCTGGCCCGGGTAGGCAGCTATTATCACGACATCGGTAAAATTATCCGCCCTTACTTTTTCATCGAAAACAACGCGGACAGCGAAAATCCGCATGATCGCATCGACCCCTACACCAGCGCCCGCATCATCATTAGCCATGTAACCGATGGTGTCGAGTTGGCAGAAAAACATCATCTGCCCCCCAGCATCATCGACTTTATCCGCGAACATCATGGCACGACCCGGGTGGAGTATTTTTATCATAAAGCAGTGCAAATGGAGAAAAATCCGGCAGAGGTGGAAGAAGGTGCTTTTCGGTATGCCGGGCCCAAGCCGCACACCCGCGAAACCGCCATCCTCATGCTGGCCGACACTTGCGAAGCAATGGTGCGCGCGGTGCGTCCGCAAACCAGCGAAGAGCTGCTGGAACTTATCCGCAGCGCCATCAGCCGCCGCCTGATGTCGGGCCAACTGGATGATAGCCCCCTGACCTTGCAAGATCTGACCCTGCTCTCAGAGGCCTTTGCCCGGGTGTTGCAGGGCATTCATCATCCCCGGGTGCAGTACCCGGGTGAAAAATCCTGACCATGACTATCGAGATTGATGTAAAAGCTCCCTATCGCACGCTGGTCGACACCGATTTTTTGCAGCAAGCTGCGCAATGCGTGCTAACCGCCGAGCGGGCCCAGGGCGATGTGACCCTGGTCCTTACCGATGATGACACCGTGGCCCAACTGAATCAGCAATTTTTGGGCAAAACAGGTCCCACTGATGTGCTCAGCTTTCCTGCCATGGCCGATGATGAGCCTTTTGTGTTGCCTCCCGAGGCCGCGATCTATCTGGGCGATGTCATCATTGCCATGCCTTTTACGCAGCAACAGGCGCAGCGTTTGCAGCGTCCATTGATGCACGAGTTGGCGCTACTTACCATTCATGGCCTCTTGCATCTTTTGGGCTACGATCACGCCACGCCCGATGAGAAAGCAATCATGTGGGCCAAACAGGATGCTGTTCTCAGCGGCTTGGGCATTGGGCCCATGGATGTTTGAGCTTATGCGTGCCGAGATTTCCCGTTTGCTGCATGCTTTTTCTTATGCCGGGGCGGGCGTGGTTTATCTGTTTCGCCACGAGCCCAACGCCCGCATTCATCTTGTTCTTAGCCTTTTGGCGATACTGTTGGCTGCGGGCTTGGGATTTTCGGGCGTGGAGTGGGCTATTTTGGCTCTGACCATTGGCGTTGTGTTTGCTGCCGAGGCCCTAAACACCGCCATCGAGGTACTCACCGATTTGGTCAGCCCCGATTATCATCCCAAAGCCAAGGCAGCCAAAGATGTGGCTGCCGCGGCAGTGACTTTTGTGGCTGTAGCCGCGGTGGTCATGGCACTATTTCTTTATCTGCCCAAGTTGTCGGATTTGTTGTTGTGAACGCCTCCGAGCACATTGGCTACGAGACCTTGCAGCGCATGGCCTCGGTTTCGCATTACAATCGCTGGATTTATGAAAGTCTGGCTCCATTTGCCGGGCGTCGGGTGTTGGAGGTGGGATGCGGCATTGGCAACATGACCCAGTATTTTTTGGATAGCGAGTTATTACTGGCTTTGGACCCACTGCCTGCCAGCGTGCAGGCTGTTCAGGCCCGTTATCAGGCCTATCCTCACGTGCAAACCCTTTTAGGCGATATTACCGATGCACAATTGATGACTTCGTTGCTGGCCCGTCATCTCGATACAATCCTCTGCATCAACGTGCTGGAGCATATTGCAGATGACACCTGCGCGTTGCAGCACATGGCCCATATTTTGCAGCCGGGCGGGCATCTGCTGCTAATGGTTCCTGCGGGCCCCAAATTGTACGGAGCGCTGGATGAAGCATTGGGGCATCATCGCCGCTACACGCGGGCGGGATTGGCTGCACAGGTGCAAGCCGCGGGCCTGAACATCGTGCAACTGCACTACATGAATTTGGCCGGGATTTTAGGGTGGTGGTGGAACAGTCGAGTACGGCAGCGGCATTTGTTGCCCGCCTCGCAATTGCGCTGGTTCAATCATCTAACACCATGGTTCATTTGGCTGGAGCGTCATCTGCAGCGCCTGGGGCCCCTTCCTGCGGGCCAATCGCTCATCTGCATTGCACAAAAAAAGACCTGACCACCGGGGCCAGGTCTTGAAACTGCTAACAGTAAAAAAGCGTTTAGGCTTCAGGTTCTTGGGCAACAATGCCTTGCTCGACAGCCGCTTCTGCCAGTTCCGATTCCGAAAGCGTATCTTTGGCCAATTCACCCTCGGCCTCGACAATCACTTTGAAGGTGGCACTCACGCCGTGCGACAGCCCCATGGTCACATCGTGACTGCCCAACTCGCGCAAAGGATGCTCCATGCGAATGCGGCGGCGATCAATCTCGATGCCCAGCGAGCTGGCCAACGATTCGGCAATGGCGGTGGAGGTAATCGAGCCGTAAAGACGGCCACCTTCGCCAGCCATCGCTTTGAAGTTAAGCGTGGTTTGGCTGATGCGGTCGGCCAGGTCCTGAGCGGTCTTCAGTTCGCGCAGGCGGCGGCGCTCGGCAGCCTGTTTAATTTGATTCGCCTGTTTGCGCAGGCCCGGGGTGGCAGGCATAGCCATCCCCCGCGGGATAAGGTAATTGCGAGCAAAACCAGCTTTCACATTGACGATATCGCCAGCGGAACCGAGGTTTTCGACATCTTGTTTCAGCAAAATTTCCATGGGTGGGATTAGCTCCTTCTTATAATATCCGAATAACCGCCCGCAACAGGGCAGCGATGAGTTTTGGCTGGGTTGGATGATTCGGGGGCCAAGCACAGAAGACCGGCCCCAGAAGGCCGGTGCGATGAACAAGCAGACGCCAAGAATCAACATCGAATTCTACACCACTTGCCCCTGTTCTGCAAATCTTGCTGCTGCCTTTGCTTCTCTACCCAATCTCCTGCCCTTCCCGGCTCTTGGGATGCAAGCAGGGCCCGTGCTATACTGCGTTGTGTTCGTGGAGATTGTGCATCGGTTCTGCACCTCCTCTCTCTTTACAATTTTGCATGAGATCTATTGCCATCGAGGTTTTTTATGCCAAAACGACTTCTTCTGCTTTTACTCATCATGGCTGTGGCCGCACTGGGCGCCGGATGCGGCGGTAAGGCCACGCCCGAGCCTCCTACGCCCGTTCCTACTCTGCGCCCGACCTTTACGCCCACGGTGCCTGTGTCTCAGCCACCTGTTGCAGCGCCAACGCAGCAGCCCACCGCAGCTCCCACTACCCAACCAACGCCCACGCCCGTGCCTCCTACGCCCACGCCTGCGCCCACGGCTACGCCCGAACCGGCCAAAGTACAAGTCACCGCAGATGTGGTCAATCTGCGCAGCGGGCCCGGAACCACGTATCCGCGTGTAACGCAAGCCAAGCAGGGCCAAACCTTTGCTATTCTTGCTAAAAATGAGGACGCCAGTTGGCTTCAGGTTTCGGCCAATGGGCAAGAAGCCTGGGTCATCAACGATGCCCGCTGGACCAGCGTTGTCGGCAGTTTAGAGGCCCTTACCGTGGCAGAAAACATCCCTGCCCCACCCCCTACGCCCACACCACGTCCCACAGCCACACCCGCGCCCACCAACACACCTGCGCCCACCTTCCTCTTCAAGCGCTTTAGCATGGAGCCTCGCTCCAGCACCAATCCTATTGTCACCATCTTTGCAGGCCTGTGGAATCGGCAACTTGACCCCGAACATCCCATCTCCGGCTACAACATGACCGTCATCCTTCCCGATGGACAGCGCCAGGAATTCCCCTTTGGCGCAGTTGCCCTCAAAGGTGACCCCGGGCCCACCGGAACCTTTGTCTACACCATCAAAGCTGAATTCCCTCTGGTTCCCGGCGTTTACAAGCTCTATGTTAGCGATGGCAGCGGCAAACAGGTTTCTGAGATGTGGGAAGCCAATGTCGCAGGCCAAACCCGCACCTTCATCCCCTACTGGCAGGAAAAGTAGGGGAGGCGTGATGACCTGAGCATCCTAGCTGACGCCTGACATCGAACGACCTGTTCCATGACTCCACCGCTCCGGGCAGCCACCCGTTTTTATCTGCTGGCATGGCTTCTTTTGCTGCTGGCGGTGTCGGGCTGCGCCAGTGTGGGAGAGATGGTGGTTGCACCCACACCCACCGCCACGCCCACCATTACTCCCCCGCTGCTGCCTACCAGCACCGTAACACCCACGCCCACGCTGACTCCTACGGCCACACCCACCGCCACCATCATTCCCACGATAACGCCTACGCCCGTGCCTCCCACGCCCACCATCACGCCCACGCCCGCAGCCAGCGTGCGCATTATGGGCGCGGGTGTGAATGTGCGCAGCGGGCCCGGTCTGGTCTTTCCTGTTATCGGCTCTGTCCGGCAGGATTCAGAACACAAAGTCACCGGCGCCAATGCCTCGGGCATCTGGTGGCGCATTTGCTGTATCGATGGCGATAAAGAGGGCTGGGTGCGTAGCGATTTAGTAGAAATCAGTGGCAGCTTGAATGATATCCCCGTCATCCAAGTGCCCACGCCTACCCCGCGTCCCACAGCTACCGCAACGCCTATCCCACCTACGCCCACGCCCGGATTAGGCTTTTATCGTGGCATCGGGCCCATCTTTATGCCCACGGGCAACAACTGGCTTACCCTGTGGGTCAAGGTCTATCAGGGGACAGGCCAGGGAACGCCGGTTTCGGGCTGGAAGCTGCAAGTTCGCCGCAATGGCTCGGTGCTGACCACCAGTCAACCTTCATTGCCTTACTTCCAATGGTCAGCGCCGCCTGGTAAACAATTTGGCAACCGCGTTCAATACAACCTCAAACTCGAGATTCAAAATCCGGGCGAGGCTGAGTGGGAGGTTTATTTGGTGGATGGCGGCGGCGTGCGACGCTCTCCAGTGGTCAATTTCACCACCAGTCCTACCAATCCCAATCGCGAAATCTACATCGGTTTTCTTTCTGCCCGCTAAGCATGGCAACCTGCAAACGATTCACCCGCTCGGGCCTTATGCTGGCAGCCATCGGGCTGCTGGGGTTGGGTCTGCGCTTGATTCAGCTCGATTTTCAGCCTTTGTGGTGGGATGAAGGCTATTCGGTGTGGTTTGCCGCGCATTCGTTGCCACAAATGCTGCGTCTGACCGCGGTTGATATTCATCCTCCCCTTTACTATTGGCTGCTGCACGGCTGGGCACATCTGATGGGCTGGCAGCCTGCTTCGCTGCGATTGTTCAGCGTGCTGCTCAGCCTGCCTGCCATTTTTTTGGCGTATGCCTTGGGCCGTGATGTGCGCGATCGTACCACCGGGCTGCTGGCCGCGCTATTGCTGGCTCTGAATCCCTTTGCCATTTACTACGCTCAGGAAATTCGCATGTATGGCCTGGGCGCTACCCTTAGTTTGGCTGCCATGTGGACAGGCTGGCGTTGGTTTCAGGGGCAATCTTCACGGAGCTGGATGTGGGGCATCGCCTATGCTCTGAGCCTGGTGGCGGGCGTTTATACTTTGTATCTTTGGATTTTGCTGCCGGTGGCGCAACTGATGTGGGTGCTACTGACTCGAAGGCAGCGGTTGCGGGCCAGTTGGCTGTTTTGGATGGGGGCCGCGCTTCTTTATTTGCCCTGGATAATTTATGCCGGGCCCAAACTGTTGCATTACGTGGCCTACAAAGTGGTGATGGATAATGATGAACCGCTGGGATTTTTGGCCTATGTGGGGCAGCATCTTAGCGCTTTTGTGGCGGGGCATTTGACCGGGCCCATGGCTGCGTGGTGGCCCGCCATGCTTCTGTTGCTGTTGCCGCCGGGCCTGGCGTTGATGCGCAGCATGTATCGTCCGGGCACTGACGCGGGTTCTCGTGCCGCCATCAGCTACCTGGCGACGATTTTGCTCACTGCCTTGCTGGTAGGCTTCATCCAGCAGACGCGAGCGCCCTTCATTCCTGAACACTTCCAGCGGGTTTTGCTTTATGCTGCGCCCGCGCTGTGGTTGCTGCTGGCTTTGGGATTGCGGCAGATTGGGCAGCATAGGTGGCAGCTCGCGTGGCTGTTGATGGTGATGCTCTTTGGGGTGCAGGCAGCCAGCTTGCACACCTTTTACACTCAGCCCCGCTATGCCCAGCGTGATTACCGTCCACTGGTGGCGCAAGTGCAGCAAGATTTGCGCCCGGGCGACGCCATTTTTGCCATCTATCCCTGGCAGGCGGGCTATTTTTTGGCTTATCTGCCCCCGGAGTTGGCGCCCGTTTTGGTGCAGGAGGCGGGCACGCCCTGGAATGCTGATGGTACGCCCATCACCCCCATCCTGCTGAGCCCGGAAACAGATTGGACGCCCGCGGTGCAACAAACCATCGATGCTCTGCGACAGTATGGCGCGGTCTGGTTTCCCGAACATCTCTCGCTGGGCGGTATTTTCGAAAACAAGGTCGAGCGCTATCTGGCTCAAAACAGCTTTCAGGTGCTAAACCGGTGGTATGGCGCCGAAACCCGGCTGACCGCCTGGGATGGGCCGCACGACGTGGCACATCGCGCTGAATTGCCAGCGTTGCAGTGGCAAAATGGTGTGCGGCTGGATGGCGGCTGGTTCACGACGACGCCCTATCGGCTTTTCTTCCATCTGACGTGGCAGGGCGACCCGGTACAAAATGCGGCGGATGGGGCCTATGTGGTGTGGTTGCGCGGGCCCGATGGTCGACGCTGGGCCCGGCGGGATCTCTCGCAGCAGTGGCGTGAGCAGGAGGCTGTTGCCCTGACATTGCCCGCCGGCTTGCCTCCTGGTGATTATGAGCTTCACATAAACGTGCTGGATGCGGCATTGCGGCCTCTGTCTGTGGTGGGAGATGCTGCGCGGCTGCCCACCCTGACGCTGGCTGCTGAACCTGATGTTATGCCGCGGCCCAGGCATCCGCAAAGGAACCATGGCGACGCTGTTATTTTTTTGGGCTATGATGGGGGGGATGCGCCGGTGCAGCCGGGTGATGATTTGGAGATGGTGCTTTATTGGCTGCCTCAGGGGCCCATCGAGCCTGATCAGCGGCTGTTTTTGCAATTGTTGGATGCCGGGGGAGCGTTAGTCGCGGGCATGGAGGCGCCCCCTCTTTCCTGGTATCCTACCTCGCGCTGGCGGAATGCGCCGTTGCGTACATGCCAGCGCTTACGCATTCCCGCCCAATTGTCGCCGGGCCGTTATGAACTGATTGCAGGCCTATTTGATGTTGTCAGCGGGCAGCGTTTGCAGTGGTCTGGCGGAGATGCTTTGCATTTGCGTTTCATCAGCGTATTGCCCCGCGAGCATGATTTTACACATCCGCAGCCCGCACAGCCGTTGGATGCGCTCTGGCAGGGAAATCACAAGCTGGCGGGATTTAGTCTTGATGCCGGGGCCCAGCAGGATGCTGCTTTCCACCTGACGCTGTTTTGGCAGCCCGCGGGCCCGCTGGATGAGCGCTACAGCGTTTTTATCCATTTGGTGGATGCCCAGGGTAAGATTTTGGCACAAGATGATGCCGAGCCTGCCGCGGGCGCACATCCCACAACATCGTGGTTGGCGGGCGAGACCGTGCTGGATGCGCATAGCCTGGCCCGACCTCAGGCTGCAGGGTCTCTGAGCCTGCGCGTGGGGCTTTATGAGCCCGAGACGGGGCGACGCCTCCCTTTGGTCGATGCCTCGGGCCAGATTATCGGCGATTTTCTTTCCATTCCCCTCTCATCGGAGGTTTTACCATGACACGTGTTATTCATCCCCCCACGGGTACAACGTTGACTTGCAAGAATTGGCTGCTGGAGGCGCCTTATCGCATGATTCAGCACAATTTGGATCCTGATGTGGCGGGGGATCCTGCGAATCTGATTGTTTATGGAGGTCGGGGCAAGGCTGCCCGGGATTGGTCCAGTTTTGATGCGATTTTGGCAACGCTGCGGCGCATGGATGTGGATGAGACCTTGCTTATTCAGTCGGGCAAGCCGGTGGCTGTGTTCAAAACGCATGAGGATGCTCCGCGGGTGCTGATTGCCAACTCGAATCTGGTTCCCAAGTGGGCCACCTGGGAGCATTTTGATGCGCTGGAGGCCAAGGGGCTGATGATGTACGGGCAAATGACCGCGGGCTCGTGGATTTATATTGGCACGCAGGGTATTTTGCAGGGGACGTATGAAACGTTGGCATCGTTGGCCTCGCAACAGGGTTGGTCTTCGTTGAAAGGTAAGTTCGTGCTAACGGGTGGTTTAGGAGAGATGGGGGGCGCTCAGCCTTTGGCCGTGACCATGAACGAGGGGGTGGCGTTGGTGGTGGAGGTGGATCCGCACCGCATTCAGCGTCGTTTGGAGACCGCTTATCTTGATAGCGTGGCCACCGATCTCGATGATGCGTTGCAGCAGGTCGCAGCAGCATTGGATCAGGGCCAGGCCCGCTCCATCGGTTTGCTGGGCAACACCGCTGAAGTTCTGCCCGAGCTGGTGCGCCGCGGGGTCACGCCCGATGTGGTCACCGATCAGACCAGCGCCCATGATCCACTTTATTATTATCCGGCAGGATTGGCCTTTGATGAGGCAGTAGCGCTGCAAAGCTCGAATCCGGCACGCTTTCGGCAGTTGGCGATGGCGTCCATGGCAGAGCATGTGCGGGCCATGCTGGCGTTTCAGGCCCGGGGAGCTGTTGTGTTCGACTATGGCAATAATTTGCGGCAAATGGCCTTCGATGCGGGGGTTGAGGATGCTTTTGCGTATCCTGGATTTGTACCTGCTTACATTCGTCCGCTGTTCTGCCAGGGCAAAGGACCTTTCCGTTGGGTGGCACTTTCGGGCGATCCGGAGGATATTTATCGCACCGATGCCGCCATCCTCTCTCTTTTTCCGCAGGATCATCATTTGGTGCGCTGGATTAAGATGGCGCAAAAGCGAGTCAAATTTCAGGGACTGCCTTCGCGCATTTGCTGGCTGGGCTATGGCGATCGGGTGAAGGCGGGCCTCAAGTTTAACGAGATGGTGGCCAGTGGCGAGCTCAGCGCACCCGTTGTCATCGGGCGTGATCACCTGGACGCTGGCTCGGTGGCTAGTCCCAATCGCGAGACCGAGGCGATGCAGGATGGTTCGGACGCTGTCAGTGATTGGCCCATTCTCAATGCACTCATCAATGCGGTAGGGGGCGCAACCTGGGTAAGTTTTCATCATGGCGGTGGTGTTGGCATGGGATACAGCCAGCACGCGGGCATGGTGATTGTGGCTGACGGTACGCCCGAGGCTGCGCGGCGTTTGCAGCGAGTGCTGACCACAGACCCGGGCATGGGCGTGGTGCGCCATGCAGACGCGGGTTACGGCATCGCCACCACATTCGCCAAGGCTCATGGTATTGATATGCCCATGCTGCGCTGATGGGCTCATGCACGCCGCTAAGGCACTAAGCCACAGAAAAAGAGGATGGTGTCAGGCAAATTCGAACCACCACCAGAAATTTGACTCATTTGTCTTCCTTCACTATAATACGATGCTGGCCGCCCTAAATTGCGGTCAACTTGCCGACGTAGCTCAATTGGCAGAGCAGCGGTTTTGTAAACCGCAGGTTATGGGTTCGAGTCCCTTCGTCGGCTTTTCAGTTGCATTTCTACTACATGACAGTTTGCCAAAAGGGTGTCTGTTTGGTAGAATAGCACTGTTCCACCCCCAAGGGTCGGTGTCCCGAGCGGCAAAGGGGGCGGGCTGTAAACCCGCTGGCAGTAGCCTTCGCAGGTTCGAGTCCTGCCCGGCCCATCCGAGCCCACATAGCTCAGTCGGTAGAGCACATTCTTGGTAAGAATGAGGTCATCGGTTCAAGTCCGATTGTGGGCTCCTAAAACCTACCGTTGAAACTCTGGCCGTCTCCATCCGGGGACGGCCAAAAAATGCAACCCGGAATCATTCGATTCGAAAGCATCCAAGCAGGAGGCAAAATCATGGCAAAGCAGCATTACGAGCGCAACAAGCCCCACGTGAATGTGGGAACCATCGGCCACATCGATCATGGCAAGACGACCTTGACCGCGGCCATCACCAAGACCCTGAGTCTGAAAGGCTG
>Ga0256914_1001007_pt1 | contig 26811 bp, 19 predicted proteins | sample HulkmetaG_FD_191571 | JGI IMG/M metagenome (GOLD analysis project Ga0256914, IMG submission 191571) | Hydrothermal chimney microbial communities from Main Endeavour vent field at the Juan de Fuca Ridge, Pacific Ocean - Hulk | ecosystem: Environmental > Aquatic > Marine > Hydrothermal vents ... | reverse complement strand
GGCCCTGGAGGACTACAAGCGCACCCTGGTATTCCTGACCAAGGACGGTTCGATCTATGCACGGGCGGGCAGACTGCTGTGGGAGCTGGGACGTTACGACGAGGCCGTGCAGATGCTGGACAAAGCAATTCCCCTGCTCAAAAAACCCGTCGCCCCTTACCGACTGAAGGTGGAATCGCTGCTGGCACTCGGCCGCTACGAAGAGGCACTGAAAACAGCCAACACCCTGCTCGGACTGAAAAAAGACGCAAAAAACTACTACCTCCACGGCCTGGCCGAGGAGAAACTGGGCAAGACCAGCGCCGCCGAGAACGACTTCCTCATGGCCGAAAAACTCGACCATACCTACATCGCCCCCCACCTATCACTGGCCAGCCTCTATCTTGAAGAGGAGAGTCTGGAAAAAGCCATGAAGGAATGCAACAAAGTGCTCGCCCTCGACAGCAAGAACACTCAGGCCTATCTGTTGCGCAGCAAAGCATATGTCAAGCAGCTTGACATGCCCAATGCCATCAATGACATCTCCCGCATCCTTCTTATTGAACCGGACAATACGGAGATGTTCTACCTGCGCGGCCGGTACTATCAGATGTTCAACCAGCATATCAATGCCATCACCGACTTCACCAAGGCCATCAGCCTCCGCCCCGACGATCCGGAACTCTATATGGCACGGGCCCGTTCCTACGAAGAGATCCTCGATTACAAATCTGCCGAAAAGGATTATAAGAAGATCACCCGGCTCACGGAGAACAACGCTGAAGCCAAGAAGCTGCTGGAACAGGCCAGGCAACGCCTCTATGAACTGAACCGCGAAAGCGAACCTCCCGTGATCACCCTCCAGGTGCCCGAACCACGGGACAACTTCATCAGCCTTCCCGAGAACAAGGAAGAGATCGTCCTGAAAGGCATCATCGAAGATGAAAGCGACATCGAATACCTTTCCATCAACGGAGAGAAGGCCCATCTGGACAAAAAGGACGGCAAGTGTGAGTTCATCGTCAACGTACCCGTGAAAGACACCAACCTGCTGGTGATCGAAGCCAGCGACATTTACCACAACAAGGTGGAGAAAAAGTTCTCGCTCAAGCGCACGGAGATCATCCCTCCCGAGATCCAGGTACTGGCCCCCTATGCCTCCGACGACGGGGAGATCTACCTTGAGACCGAAGAACCCCAGCTCTACATCGAAGGCAAGGTGACCGATGAGAGTCCCATCAAGACCATCATGATCAACGGCGTCTATGCCAGCTTCAACCCGGAAGAGCGCAACCCGCATTTCACCGCCAGCATCGACGTCCTCAACAAAAACCAGTTCACCATTACGGCCGAGGACATTTACGGCAATCAACGTACCCAGACTTTCAAGCTCAACCGCGAAGGGATCGCCCTTTACAAAGACAACCCCATGGGCAAGACCTGGGCTGTCTTCATCCAGAACTCCAACTACCAGACCTTTGCCTCACTCGACGGTCCTCCCAAGGATATTTTCCTTATGAAGAAGGCGCTTTCGAGATACAAGATCAGCAACATCATCGTCAAAAAAGACATGACGAAAGACGAGATGGAACGCTTCTTCTCGATCGAACTGCGCGACCTGGTGCGCAGCAACCATGTCAACTCGCTGCTCATCTGGTATGCCGGCCACGGCAAGTTCATCAACGAGACCGGATACTGGATCCCCGTGGACGCCAAGCGGGATGATGAGTTCACCTACTTCAACATCAACAATCTGAAGGCCTCCTTACAGGGCTACTCCAAGTGGGTGACCCATACGCTGGTGGTGACCGACGCCTGTGAGTCGGGCCCCACCTTCTACCAGGCCATGCGGGCCATCCCCGAGGAGCGCAGCTGCGACGACTGGAAAGCTACCCGTTTCAAGTCATCCCAAGTCTTCTCCTCGGCAGGATATGAGCTGGCCACCGACGACTCACAGTTCACCCGCACCTTCGCCAACACCCTCATCAACAACCCCAACGCCTGCATCCCTATCGAGAGCATCGTCATGAAAGTGACCAAGGCGGTCGTACAGGCCAATCAGCAAAAACCCCAGTTCGGCAAGATCGCCGGCCTGGAGGATGAGAACGGTACTTTCTTCTTCATCAGCAAATAAAGTAATCCTTTTTCCACCTGCCCCGGATGAACCTACATACCAACCCTCAGGCCCTCCGGACGAAACATGCCGGGAGGCTTTTCTTTTTCCTGGCATGGCTCACCCTGCTCCTTCCGGCACACGCCCAGAAATATTTCTTCGACACCTACGGTGTGGAACAAGGGCTCAGCTCGTCGAAGATCTACACCATCCTGCAGGATCACCGCGACCTGGTGTGGCTGGGCACCGAAGCCGGCGTCTCACGCTTCGACGGCCATACCTTTGAAGATTTCTCTTCCGAAGAGGGAATGGCCGAGAACGGTGTCTATTCGATCTTTGAAGACTCACGCGGCAACCTCTGGTTCGGCCATCTCGACGGCGGCATCACCCGCTATGACGGATACCATTTTGAGGTGCTCAGGTTCGATTCGGTCAAGATCAAAGGCGATATCACCTCGTTCCGCGAGACACGCGACCACCATCTCTGGATCACCACCAGTGCCTCGGGAGCTTTGCGCATCACCCGTCCTTTCGGGGAGGTGAAGGATATGAAGGTGGAACAGTACCTGGGCAAGAAAGGGCTCAGCGACAGGATCTTCGGCAGCTTCCTCTCTCAAGAGGACGTCTATTACTGCCTTTCCGACGTGGGCATTCACCGGTATGTCCCCGAACGCGACAGCTTCACCATCTTCACCCTAAAGAACTTCACCCATTACTGGGCCAAGACCTGCATGCTGGAGGACAGCCGCGGGGATATGTGGTTCGGCACTTACAACGGAGGACTGTATCACTACGACAAGGAGCATGACACCATGGTGGTGTACGACAAGCGGGACGGTCTGGCCAAAAACTGGGTAAGTTGTCTCTATGAGGACAGCCGCGGCACCATCTGGGTGGGCACCTTCGGCGGAGGCATCACCCGCATACGCGACGGCAAACTGAAAAACTACAACACCACCAACGGCCTCAACGACAATTTTATCCAATGCCTCACCGAAGATCACGAGGGCAACATCCTCATCGGTACACGCTATCATGGCCTCAGCATCTTCAAAGGGGAACAGTTCCTTTCCATCAGTGAGAACGACGGTCTGAGCAGTCCTTCGGTATGGGCCGTCTACCAAACCCCCGAAGGAGCCTACTGGTTCGGTACCAACAAGGGCATCACCGTCTACGATCCTTCTGCGAAAGATCCCTCCCGGCGCTTCCGCTATTACAACCGCTACGAGAACGGGATCGAAGAACAGATACGCTCCATCGTTGAGGACCCTTCGGGCAACCTGTGGATCGGCACTTACCAGGGGGGGATCTTCCAGTATGACCGCCGGAAGGACCGTTTCTATTACGACTTTTACCTCAACCGCAATCTGTACCGCGATCTCATCGTCACCGCCCTGGCTGTGGACAAGCACGGCCACATCTGGGCCGGCACCCACGATGGTCTCACCTGGTTCGATCCCCGTACCAAGGAAGGTACCCGCTACACCCAGGGCAGGGGGCTGATGGGCAACGGCATCACAGCACTCTGCTACGACCGGCGGCGCAACGTGCTCTGGATCGGCTCGGAACGAAAGAAAGGACTCACCTGTTACCATTTCGACAGCAACACCTTCGAGAAGATTCCGCTTTCACGTTCTTTCGCCCCCCTGACCATGACCCTTGATCCGCAGGGCCACCTGTGGATGGGCTCGGCCATCGGCCTCTTCGCCTGGGACGGCGATACGCTGTTCCTCCATCTCACCGAAGAGGACGGCCTCCTGGCCAACCTGGTCAACCTGGTGATCTCCGACGACAGCGGCAACATCTTCATCGGCACCAACAAAGGGCTCAACCTCTACAAGCCGAAGGAGAAGAAGATGCTCATCTACACCCGTCGCAACGGCTTTACCGGCATCGAGACACTGCGCAATGCCGTCTATCGCGACCGCGAAGGGTATTTCTGGTTCGGCACCGCCAACGGCGTGACACGTTACGATCCGCGTTCTGTGCGGCACCGCTCCATCGAACCTCTCACCCACATCCGCAGCATGCAGGTCAACTACAAGCCACGCCGGATGGTGGAAGGCCTGAAGCTGAACTACCGCGACAATGCGGTGATGTTCGACTATTACAGCATCTGTCTCACCAACCCCGATGCGGTGCGCTACCGGGTGATGCTCGAAGGGGCCGACGCCGACTGGCGTCCGGTGACCACCCAGACAAGGGCCATCTACTCCACCCTTCCTCCAGGCAGGTACACCTTCAAAGTGATCGCCCGCAACAGCGAAGGAGTGTGGAACAGCACCCCCGCCACCTACAGCTTCGTCATCCGCCCACCCTTCTACCGCACCTGGTGGTTCATCCTGATGATGCTCACCCTGCTCACCGGCGCCATCATCGCCTACATCAAGATCAGGGAACGCAACCTCATCCGTGAAAAAGAGATCCTGGAAAAGAAAGTGGCCGAACGGACAGCCGAAGTGGTGGAAAAGAGCAAGGAGCTGGAACAGAAAAACAAGGACATCACCGACAGTATCCGCTATGCCAAACGCATCCAGAACGCCATCCTGCCACCGGTGGATCTTTTCGAAGACACGTTCGTGTTCTTCCGTCCCAAGGACATCGTCTCGGGCGACTTTTTCTGGATGAACACCTTGGGCAGCAAACGTTTCATCGCTGCCGTCGACTGTACGGGCCACGGGGTACCCGGGGCTTTCATGTCGTTCATCGGCTACAACTCGCTCAACAAGATCGTCAACGAACGTCATGTGACAGAAGCCGCCGCCATTCTCGACCAGCTCAACGAAGAAGTGTACAAGACCCTCCACGTCCAGTCGAAGGACAAGGACGTCAAGGACGGCATGGACCTGGCCCTGCTCATCTACGACAGCAAGACCCGTATCCTGCAGTATGCCGGAGCCAACAACCCCATGTACCTCATCCGCGACGGGGAGCTCCTCGTCTACAAGGCCGACCGTTTCGCCATCGGCATGGCCTCCGTCGACTCGGAAAGGAAGTTCACCAACAACGTCATCGAGATAAAAGAAGGAGATGTCACCTACATATTCTCCGACGGTTATGCCGACCAGTTCGGCGGACCTGACGGAAAGAAGTTCAAGTCAAAACAACTGAAACAGCTTTTCCTGGAGATCCATCATCTTCCTCCGCAAGAGCAGAAACGCATCCTGGAGCAACGGCTCCTGGCGTGGATGGGTCATGAAGAGCAGGTGGACGACATCCTGGTGATCGGCACGCGTTACTGATACTCAGCTGATCTTGGCCATGCCGGCATCGCGATCGTCCCAGGGAGGAGCTTCCCGCAGTACTTTCATCACCTCGCCGGCATGGTCGACCACGCTCCACATTTTCCGGTGTCCGGGTTGCAGGAAATGTTCCTCCATCATCCTCTCAAAGAGTCTAAGCAGATCGTCATAGAACCCGCCGGTGTTAACGATGACGATGGGGCTCCGGATGAAGCCCAGTTGTTTGGAGACGAGCGCTTCACCGAGTTCTTCGAGGGTGCCTGTACCGCCGGGCAGGGCTATCAGTCCGTCGCTTTCGCGGATCAGTTTTCTTTTGCGGACGGCCATGTCTTCCACTACGATCTGCTCGATGCCGGGATGGGCCCAGCCCCGCTCCACCATGAAGCGGGGAATGATGCCGGTGATCGTTCCGCCGGCCTCACGCACCCCCTCAGCCAGACGTCCCATCAGCCCAAAATCCCCTCCACCGAAAAAGACAGACACACCTTCCCTGCCCAGCCACTGCCCCAGCCGGTAAGCCTCATCAAGATAAGGCTGCGGCACGCGGTTGCTGGAACCACAAAAGACCGATACGCTCCGGATCTGCAAAAGAAAAGATTCAGTCGAGAAGAGGCTTCAGCTTCTCCATGAAAACACTCTTGGGTACGGCACCTACCTGCTTGTCCACCACCTCACCGTTCTTGAAGAAAAGCACGGTGGGAATGTTGCGGATACCGTATTTGACAGCTATGTTGGGGTTGCTGTCGACATCGAGCTTCACGGCCTTCACCTTGCCGGCCAGCTCCTGACCGATCTCATCGATGATGGGTCCCACCAGACGGCACGGACCGCACCACTCGGCCCAAAGATCCACCATCACCGGCACATCCGACTTCAACACAACCTCTTCGAAATTGGCTTCTGTTACATCCATGGTCTGTATTCTTTTTTGTTCGTTCTGCTACAAAAAACGGATTGCAAAGATAGGAATTTTCCCTTATCCGTTCATCCGTTGATCTTCAGTTCGAGCTCCCCGTGAGAGCGGATCATGTCGATCAGACGGTTGCTGAGGGTCAGCCGCACCGAGCGGGAGAACATGTCCACGGCGATCTTCTCCTCCGTCTCGTAAACAGAAAAACGCAGGGTGGTCTTCCCGCCCGCATCGATATGGCTGTGTATCTCTTCCAGAAGCTCTTTGCTCACGCTCTCCAGCGGCATCTGAATGGTCACCGACTTCACCATCTTCTCCCGCACCTCGGCCAGCAGGTTCATCGACTGGATGCGCAGTTCCGGCTCGTTGTTGCGGTATTTGTTTCGCTGCACTTTGGCACGTACCAACAACGTATAACCCTGCCTGAAGTATTTGCTGAAGTCAATGTAATCGGCACTGAAAAGAGTGATGTTCCTCGAACCGGTGTAATCCTGCAGCGTCATGGTGCCGTAAGGATTGCCGTTCTTGGTCATGAGTTCCTTGGCCGCAAGGACGATGCCACTGAAGATGACCTCTTTCCCCACCATCTTCTCCAGGTTCTCCAGCTCGGCAAGGGTGGTGTTGCAGAAATGCTCGATCTCCAGAGCATATTCATCGAGCGGGTGGGCGGAGAGGAAGATGCCGATGAGCTCTTTCTCTTTTGTCAGCTTCTCTATCTTGGGCCAGTCCTCCACATCGGGCGGCACCGGTTTCTGTATCTGGCCCTGCGACATATCGCCGAACAGCGACTGCTGGATGCTGTTCCGTTCCTCACGTACGCGGTTGCCGTAGCGCACCAGATGATCCAGGAAAGTGGCACCGTCGCCGTTGGGGGTGACGTACTGGCTGCGCCGGAAACGTCCCAGGTTGTCGAGAGCCCCTGCCACCGCCAGGGCCTCCAGGTTTTTCTTGTTGACCGTGTTGAGGTTGACCCGGCTCACCAGATCGTAGATATCGCGGTAGGGACCGTTCTTCTTCCTTTCCTCGATGATCATGATGGCCGCCGCCTCTCCCATTCCCTTGATGCCCTTGAGACCAAAACGGATGTGCCCGTCCTTGTTGACCGTGAACATCACATCGCTCTCGTTGACATCAGGCCCCAGCACCTTGATGCCCATCCGCCGCACCTCGTTGATCATCTTGGTGATCTTCTTGATGTCGCTGATGTTGCGGCTCAGCACAGCCGCCATGAACTCCTGCGGATAGTAGGCCTTGAGGTAGGCGGTCTGATAAGAGACATAGGCATAACAGGTGGCATGCGACTTGTTGAAAGCATATTTGGCAAAGGCTTCCCAGTCGTGCCAGATCTTCAGGATGATCTTCTCATCATACCCCCGCTCTTTCGCCCCCTCGATGAATTTCTCCCGGAGTTTCTCCATCTCCTTCTTCTTCTTCTTGCCCATGGCCTTCCTGAGCGAGTCGGCCTGGCCGCCCGTGAAGCCGGCCAGCTCCTGCGAGAGCAACATCACCTGCTCCTGGTAGACAGTGATACCGTAAGTCTCCTTGAGGTATTTCTCCATCACCGGCAGATCGTAATGGATCTTCTCCCGCCCGTGTTTGCGGGCGATGAACTGCGGCAGGTACTCCATCGGCCCCGGACGGTACAGGGCGTTCATGGCGATGAGATCCTCAAAGCGGTTGGGCTTGAGCTCACGCAGGTATTTCTTCATCCCCTCCGACTCGAACTGGAACAGGCCGGTGGTCTCACCACGGGTGTACAGGTCGTACACCTTCTGATCATCCAGGGGAATGTTGTCGATGTCGACCTCGATGCCACGCGATTCCCTGATGATCCGGATGGCATCCTGAATGATCGAGAGCGTCTTCAGGCCGAGGAAATCCATCTTCAGCATCCCGACCGATTCGATGTAGTCGCCGTCGAACTGGGTAATAAGCAGGTCGGTCTCTTTGGATGAAAGGACGGGAATATGTTCGATGAGGTCGTCGCGCCCGATGATGATACCGCAGGCGTGGAGGCCGCGATGACGGATGGAGCCTTCGAGCACCTCGGCGAAACGGAGGGTACGCCGCACTAACTCGCTTCCTTTCTCCCGGGCCTCCTTGAGCTCCGGCACCTCCTCGAAAACTTTTTTGAGCGTCACGCCGGGCCCGTCGGGCACCAGCTTGGCCAGACGGTCGGCCTCCGAAAGAGGCAGCTTCTCCACCCGCGCCACATCGCGGATGGCCATCTTGGCTGCCATCGTCCCGAAGGTGATGATGTGAGCCACCCGGTCCTTGCCATATTTGTCGACCACATACTTGAGAACCCGGTCACGCCCCTCCTCGTCGAAGTCGATGTCGATATCCGGCATCGAGATCCTGTCGGGGTTGAGGAAACGTTCAAACAGCAGATTGTAATGGAGCGGGTCGATGTCGGTGATGCCGATGCTGTAGGCCACTACCGAGCCGGCGGCCGAGCCGCGCCCCGGGCCTACCGAGACCCCCATACGCCGCGCCGCCTGCAGAAAATCCTGGACGATGAGAAAATAACCGGGATAACCCATCTTGCGGATCACCCCCAGTTCATAGTCGAGACGCTCCCGTATCCTGTCGGTGATCTCGCCATAGCGGCGCTTGGCCCCCTCGTAGGTAAGATGACGCAGGTACTCGTTATCATCCTTGAATCCCTCGGGCAGGGGAAAACGCGGCATGATCGGCTCATGGTTGAGATCGAAAGCCTCCACCTTCTCAACGATCTCCTGGGTGTTGCGGATGGCTTCGGGGATGTCGGAAAAAATCTCCCACATCTCCTCCCGGGTCTTGAACCATTCCTGTCCCGTATAACGAAGACGCTTGGGATCGTCCAGGTCCTTACCCGTGTTGATACAGATGAGGTGGTCGTGGGCCTCGGCATCCTCCCTGCGGGTGAAGTGGACATCGTTGGTGGCGATCAGTTTGATACCTGTTTCACGGGCGATCTCAACAAGAACCTCGTTGACCTGCTGCTGACGGCGGTAGACGTCGGCATCCATGGCCGGGTCGCCGGAACGGTGACGCTGCAGCTCCAGATAGAAATCCTCACCGAAAAGATCCCGGTACCAGCGTACCACCTCCAGGGCAGTTTCTTTCCCTCCGTTGAGGACAGCCTGCGGCACCTCTCCGCCCAGGCAGGCCGTGGAGGCGATCAGCCCCTCATGGTATTTTTCCAGCAGTTCCCTGTCAATTCGCGGTTTGTAATAGAACCCTTCGATCCAGGCCAGCGAGACCAGCCGGATAAGGTTCTTGTATCCGGTCTTGTTACGTGCCAGCAGAATGAGATGGAAGCCGCCCCGGTCGCTCTTCTCCGAACGGTCGAAACGACTGCCCGCAGCCACATACATCTCACATCCCAGAACGGGCTTGATGCCTGCACGCGTACACTGATCATAGAAAGCCTTCGCCCCGAAAAGATTGCCATGATCGGTGATGGCGATGGCCTCCATGCCGTCCTCCTGTGCCCGGGCCACCAGATCCTCGATACGGCACAGACCATCCAGGATCGAATATTGCGTATGCAAATGCAAATGGGTGAACTGCTCCATGACTCCTGACCCTTTCTTCTTGACGTACAAATACTTACATGACCGACTCAGATCTACTGCAACAAGTGATAAAGTTACAAAACCGCCACTCAAACGACGACGATGTTAAAAACTTATGGATAATTTAACGGTGGTCAGGCCGCCTCCAGGCGGCCGGGCTATTTTTGTAAAAAATGTTTGGATAATTAAAATAATTTTTACCTTTGCAGTCCCAAATGGCCCGTTCGTCTAGGGGTTAGGACGCCAGGTTTTCATCCTGGTAACAGGGGTTCGATTCCCCTACGGGCTGCAACTTTTAGATAACGAGAAAGAGAAGACGGAGAAAAGATCATGGCACATCACGCATCAGCACTGAAGAGGATCAGACAAAGCCAGAAACGCCGGCTGCATAACCGTTATTATGCCAAGTCGACACGTACGGCCATCAAGAAGCTCAGGAAGACCACCGACAAGGAGGAAGCTGCCGAACTCTATCCGAAGGTGGCTTCCATGCTTGACAAGTTGGCCAAAAGGCACATCATCCACAAGAACAAGGCAGCCAACCTGAAATCGAAGCTGGCCCGTCATCTCAACAGTCTGCAATAGTTTTCATTTCATTTCATCCAACGAGAAGAACCTCCGGCGGGAGGTTTTTTTTTGCTTTTTTTCGGACGATTGCCTAAATTTCCTTTGCTCTTGGTCCCTGATTCATGGAGCGATACGGCAGGCTGAGTATCAAACAATGGGCTGCGGGGGATCGTCCGCGCGAGAAGCTGCTCGCGCAAGGGGTACGTTCACTCACCGATGCCGAGCTGGTGGCCATCCTGTTGGGCTCGGGCACGCGGGAGCTCTCGGCCGTCGACCTGGCCAAGCAGATCCTGGCCGCTGCGGGTAACGACCTGAACAGGCTCTCGCGCATGGACTTCCACGACCTGAGGAAGTTCAGGGGTGTAGGCGAGGCCAAGGCGCTGGCCATCGTAGCGGCCATGGAGCTGGGACGCCGTCGCCGTCTCGAAGAGGTGCAGGCCCGTAAGAAGATCAGCACCAGCCGCGATGTCTTCGACTTCTTCCATCCTTTCATTGGCGATCTCTCCCATGAAGAGTTCTGGGTGCTGCATCTCAGCCGCTCGAACCGCATCCTCGCGTGGAAAAAGATCAGCCAGGGAGGTATCACCGGCACGGTCACCGATGTGCGACTGATCCTGAAAGATGCGCTGGAGAACACCGCTTCGGCACTGATCATCTGCCACAACCATCCCTCAGGCAACCTGCAGCCCAGCGAGGCCGACCGCGAGATCACCCGCAAGGTGGCACGGGCCGCCGAAGTGATGGACATCCGGCTGCTCGACCATCTCATCATCGGCGAAGGAGGCTACTTCAGCTTCGCCGACGAAGGAATGCTATGATCCCTCAGGGTTGAGCCGCGCTCCGCAATACTTGCAATAAACCGCATCGGCATCGTGTCCCTCCCGCAGACAACGCGGACACACCTGCGTGCTCGGCCGCACCATACCCCGCCGCACACGCGAATACTCCACCGTGACAATGCCGGTAGGCACCGCGATAATACCATAACCCAGGATCATCACCAGACTGGCCACAAAACGCCCCAAGCCCGTGGCAGGGGCAATATCACCATAGCCCACCGTCGTGAGTGTCACAATGGCCCAGTAGATGCCTCGCGGTATGCTGGAGAAACCATGCTCCTCCCCCTCGATCAGGTACATCAGTGTCCCCAGGATGATCACCAGCATCACCACCGTCATCAGGAAAACACTGATCTTTTCCCGCGAGTTCTTCAGCGCCTGCATCAGCAGATTGGCCTCGGTGATGTAACGGCTCAGCTTGAAAAGACGAAAGATACGCAACAACCGCAACGCACGGATGGTCATCAGCCCGTGGCCACCGAGGGTGAAAAGACCCAGATAACTGGGCAACACCGCCAGCAGATCGATCACCCCGTAAAAGGAGAACACATACCGGGCAGGACGATCGACCACCCATATACGCAACAGATACTCGGCGGTGAAGAAAAAAGTGATGGTCCACTCCACCGTGCTGAAAAAAGCATGGTACCGGCTGCCGTACTCGGGGATGCTCTCCAGGATCACCGCCAGAACACTCACCACGATCAACACCAGGAGGAAAATGTCGAAAGCCTTGCCTGCCGGCGTGTCGGCCTCGAAGATGATCTCATAGAGTTTTCTCCGTAAAGTGCTCATCCCTGACTTTTATGACCATAAATCTAATGATTTTCTCCGAGCCCGGAACGTTGCAAAATCTGACGGTATTTTATAATTTTAAATGGCAAGATCTTCGCGGTATGCTGGTCAAGACCTTTGGCTGTGCCGTTCATGGCATCCACGGGATGACGGTGACCGTCGAGGTGAACGTCTCCCGGGGCATCCGTTTTTTCCTGGTCGGTCTTCCTGACAATGCGGTCCGTGAGAGCCAGCACCGTATCGAGTCGGCTTTCCGGTCCACCGGCTTCAAATGGCCGGGCAAGCAGATCACCATCAATCTGGCTCCGGCGGATGTGCGCAAGGAAGGTTCGGCGTATGATCTCACGCTGGCCGTAGGCATCCTGGCGGCCAGCGAGCAGATTGCTGCGGAGGGGCTGGAGCGTTACATGATCATGGGCGAGCTCTCGCTCGACGGTGGTCTGCAGCCGGTGCGCGGGGCCCTGCCCATTGCTTTGCGTGCCCGCGAGGATGGTTTCTCCGGCATCATCCTGCCGCGTGCCAACGCCCGCGAGGCAGCAGTGGTGCAGGAGCTGGAGGTGCTGGGCGCCAATAGCCTGCGCGAGGTGGTCGACCATCTCACGGGCAGAAAGCCTCTTACACCCATCCATGTCGACCTGGATGAGGTGTTTGCCGCCCGAGCCAACCGCTATGCACTCGACTTCGCCGATGTGCGGGGTCAGGAGTCGGTGAAAAGAGCGCTCGAGGTAGCTGCCGCCGGAGGACACAACGTGATCATGATCGGCTCACCCGGTGCCGGCAAGACGATGCTGGCCAAACGCCTGCCCACCATCCTGCCGCCTCTCACCCTCGAGGAGGCCATCGAGACCACCAAGGTACACTCGGTAGCCGGCAAGCGCAGCGACGACACCCCGCTGGTCACCCAACGCCCCTTCCGCAGCCCCCATCACACCATCTCTGATGTGGCACTGGTAGGCGGGGGAACCTACCCCCAGCCGGGCGAGATCTCCCTGGCACATAACGGCGTCCTTTTTCTCGATGAGCTGCCCGAGTTCAAAAGGTCGGTGCTGGAGGTGCTGCGTCAGCCCCTCGAGGAACGGGTCATCACCATCTCCCGTGCCCGCTTCACTGTCGAATACCCGGCCAACTTCATGCTCGTGGCTGCCATGAATCCCTGCCCCTGCGGTTACTACAACCACCCCACCAAAAGCTGTGTCTGCACCCCCGGCATGATCCAGAAATACCTGCACAAGATCTCAGGTCCCCTGCTCGACCGTATCGACATCCACATCGAGGTGATCCCCGTGGAGTTCGAGAAGCTGGCGGCAAGCCGTCCTGCCGAGAGCAGCGAACAGATACGGGAACGGGTGGTGCGGGCCCGCCGTCTTCAGGCCGAACGCTTCGCCTCCTTCCCCGGCATCTACAGCAACAGCCAGATGAACAGAAAGATGATCGAACGTTTCTGCCCTGTCGACAGTGCCGGCCGGCATTTGCTGCAGAACGCCATCGAACGGCGCGGCCTCTCTGCCCGTGCCTACGACCGCATCCTCAAGGTGGCACGCACCATCGCCGACCTGGAAGGCGAAACAGACATCCTCAACCATCACCTTGCCGAAGCGATCCAATACCGCAGCCTCGACCGGGAAGGATGGGCCGGATAAGGTACAGAGGATTTGTGTATATTTGCACAGCATCTCAGGTCCCTGAACCTTAAGCGTACGATCATGTACAGGCCATATCACCCCCTCCGTCATGCGGTGCTCCTCCTGTTGCTGTCACTTCCGCCGGCCCTTTCCGCTCAGGAGCATGATTACCAGAAGTTCAGGATCATGCTTAACCTGACCCCCTCCTACACCTGGTTCCAGACCGACAGTCCCCGGGAAGTGGTGACGCGCGGCGGCACACTGGGCTATGACGTGGGGATGAAGACGGTCTTTTTCTTCCAGAAGAACTACGCCTTCACCACGGGTCTGTTCTACCTCCACAACGGGGGCAAGATCGCTTATGCCGACTCTGTGACACTCCTGCTCCATGACGAGTTGCGCCTTCCCGGCGGCACCAAGATCGTTTACGGGCTCAACAGCCTCAACATCCCCCTGGGTCTTCGCCTCCATACCGTCGCTTTCGGTTACATGCGGTACTATTTTGAGCCGGGAATGAACCTGCTGTTCAACCTCAGCTCGCGTGCGGGGATCCCCTCCCGTTTCGACGGGAAAGAGAACTGCAAAGATGAGATCAGCCTGTTCAACCTCGGCTTTTACGTGGAGCTGGGTTTTGAATATTCTCTGGGCGGAAGCACTGCCGTCGTGGGGGGCCTCTCTTACATGCGGGGCCTGCTTGACCAGACCACCGACGCCGCCGGCAAACCTGCCGACCGGCTGGCGTTCAACAGCCTGGGGATCAAGGCAGGCATCATTTTCTGAGCTGAACACATCCACCCATGAAGATCACGCTGGCACAGCTGAACTACCACATCGGCAACTTTCGCAGCAACAAGGAAAAGATCCTTCGTACCATCCGGGAGGCACGTCAACGCGGATCCGACCTGGTGGTTTTCTCCGAACTCTCCGTATCGGGCTATCCCCCTCTCGACCTGTTGGAAAGGAAGGAGTTTCTCGACAGTTGCCAGAGAACGGTCGAAGAGATCGCTCCCCATTGCCGGGATATCGCGGCCATCGTGGGCAGCCCGACCCTCAACCCCGCCCCCGAAGGGAAGAACCTCTTCAACTCAGCTTTTTTGCTATATGACGGCAAGATCCGGGATGTGGTCCACAAAGCCCTCCTCCCCACTTATGATATTTTCGACGAATACCGTCACTTTGAGCCCAACACCCGTTTCCATACCCTGCAGTACCGGGGTTTGCGCATCGCCCTTACCATCTGCGAGGATCTGTGGGACGAACAACCCATAGAGATGGAGTTCGGCAAGAGCCGTCTCTACACCCTCTCGCCCATGCAGGAACTGATACGGGAGAAACCCCAACTGATCATCAACATCGCAGCCTCTCCTTTTGCCTACAACCGCATTGCCGCCAAAAGGGAGGTCTTTACCGGCAAGGCAAGGAAATACAGTCTGCCCGTGCTTTTTGTCAACCAGGTAGGGGCGCAGACCGAGCTGATCTTTGAAGGGGGCTCGATGGTGGTCAACCGCCGGGGCGAGATTGTGACCGAACTGCAACGCTTCACTGAAGAAGTGCATGACATCATCCTCGAAGAGATAGATACCCTCCCGCCGGCAGAGATACCCCCTGCAGAGGATTACATCCCACAGGTGCACGATGCACTGGTAATGGGCCTTCGTGACTTTTTCGGTAAGATGGGTTTCAGCCAGGCTGTTCTCGGTCTTTCGGGGGGCATTGACTCGGCTGTGAGCCTTGTCCTGGCCCAGGAAGCGTTAGGGACAGAGAACGTCCTCTCCCTGTTGCTCCCTTCACAGTTCTCCTCCGGTCATTCCGTGAGCGATGCAGAACAGCTCGCCCGCAACCTGGGCACTCCCTACCACATCATCCCCATCCACAAACCGTACGAAGCTTTTGAGGACCTCCTTCGCCCTCACTTCAGGGATCTGCCTTTCGATGTGACCGAAGAGAACCTGCAGGCCCGCATACGGGCGGTCATCCTGATGGCCTTCTCCAACAAGTTCGGTCATATCCTCCTGAACACCTCCAACAAAAGCGAAGCGGCTGTCGGTTACGGAACCCTTTACGGCGACATGGCAGGAGGGCTCTCGGTGCTGGGCGACGTGTACAAGTCGGATGTCTACAAGCTGGCCCGTTACATCAACCGGGAGAAAGAGGTGATCCCCGAGCATATTCTCATCAAACCCCCTTCAGCGGAGCTGGCACCGGGACAAAAAGATTCAGACAGCCTCCCGGACTACTCCACCCTCGACCGTATCCTTTACCACTACATCGAGCTCCAGACTCCCGTACAGGAGATCCTTGCCAGAGGATACGACCGGGAGACAGTGAAAAAGACGATCCGCCTCGTCGACCGCAGCGAATACAAGCGTTACCAGGCCCCTCCGATCCTGCGCATCTCTTCCAAGGCTTTCGGAGCAGGAAGACGTATGCCGCTGGTGGCAAGTTACCCCCCCGAAGATGTGTTGTAAAACATTTTTTTTATCTTTGTCGGGAAACATAATCTTTCCCGTATGGTCCTGAAACACAACGATGCCGCGTGTAATTACTTTCTGAACGACCCGGCTTCCATCTTTTTTCCCCTCACCGAAGAAGAAAAAAAGGAACTTTTCTCCAACCACATTTGCACCATTTACAAAAAGGGAGAGATCATTTTCAAAGAAGGAGACAAGCCTACGGGGCTGATCTGCCTGGCCAACGGCAAGGTGAAGATCTTCAAGGAAGGCGTGGGCGGCCGGGAACAGATCGTTCGCATGGCCAGTCCCCTGGGTTTTATCGGGTACAGGGCACTGTTCGCTGAACAGAACTATTCCGGTTCGGCCGTGGCACTGGAGGATTCGGTCGTCTGCATCCTGGAAAAGGAAGCACTGTTCCATGTGCTCAAACGCAATGCAGAACTGACCCTTCGCCTGATGAAAAAGATGGCTACCGAACTGGGCATCTCCAACACCCGTACCGTCACCCTTACCCAGAAACATATCCGGGGACGGCTCGCCGAGTCGCTCCTCCTACTGGTTGATACTTACGGATTCGAAGAGGACGGCAAGACCATCCGTGCCTACCTTTCCAGAGAGGATCTGGCCAACCTCTCCAACATGACCACCTCCAACGCCATACGCACCCTCTCCACCTTTGCTGCCGAGAAACTGATCGCCCTCGACGGACGCAAGATCAGCATCCTCGACATGAAAAGACTGGAAAGGGTGAGTGACATGGGGTGAAAGCTTCCATCCCTCCTCCGCTTCAGATCTTGATGAAGATCTTCCTTTTGTACATCCACCAGGTGATGTACCAGAAGGTGGCCCAGATAACCGTGGACGTCAGTATGTTCTCTGCCTGTTCGCCCAAGGGTGAAAAAAGCAGATGGGTAAACGGCTTGTAGATGTGCAGGAGAAACCCCCTGCCGTCCGCGTGAGCGAACAGATAAATGAAAAGAGGGTTCATCCCCACCACTGCAAAAAAGATCACCCACTTTCTGGATCCTTTGATGTCAATGAGCCAATAAAAAAAGGCCAGCACCAGAAGTGCATATCCTCCACTCACCAGGACAAAGGTGGAAGTGGCAATACGTTTGATGATGGGAGTCAGGGGGCTCAGCGCATATCCCACAACGAGAGCCACGATCCCCGCAATGGCCAGCCTTACGAATTTCTCCTTCTGGGGTATGTGGCTGATCAACAGATTACCGGCCATGACCCCCCAGATGGTATGGGCCGCCGTCGGAACGGCATTGAACGAGACCCAGTGACCTCGCAGATCGGCTCCGCCGTATTGGAGATCAAGCCAGGTGCCAAAGTTCTCATTCGGGGTGAAAGGATGATTGAACCCTTCCACCGGGAAAAATCGGTAGAGCAACTCCGTCACCACCAAAAATCCCAATGAAAAAAGCAACTGGAAACGGAACGACTTATCCCTGATCAGGAATGCTATGAAATAGGTGAACGACAGCTGAGCCAGCACATTCTGAAAACGGAAGGTGATCTTCCCCGGAACGATGCAATAAAGGGCCCACCCCAGGAACAAAAGCGTCAGGGAACGGACCTGAGCATGACGCATGAGCTCCCGGCGGGTCTGACCCTGCCGGACCCGCCGGGCTACCGAGAACGGGATCGCCACTCCGACAATGAACATGAAAAATGGCTGGATCAGATCCCAGAAATGCAACCCTTCCCACTTCTGATGATGGAACTGCAAGAAAAAAGAATGCAGCCAACCTCCTTCAGGGGTGGAATGTGTCAGGTAGGAAAAAAGCGATGTGAATTCCCCTATCAGCAGGAACATCGTAGCCCCCCGGAAAAAATCCAGGGAAAGGAGTCGTCCCTCGGGGACATAAGGTTCTTTCTCGGAGGCCATAACACTACCAAACGATAAAGGATCATACGGATCCTCTCTCGACAAAATCTCCCAGTTTCAGGTATTTCCGGTACAGTTTATTGTAAAGTTCGGCCCTTCCCGGATCGGGGAGGAATGTTCTTTCCATCCCTTGTCCCATGATCTTTTGGGCGGTCACCAGATCGGGATGCACGCCTGCGGCTACCGAGGCTGCCATGGCGGCGCCCAGGGCCACGGCCTGTTCGGCCCGTGCCACCATGATGGGACGGTTCATCACATCGGCCAGGATCTGCATCACAAAGGGGGATTTCTTGGCGATCCCCCCCAGGGCGATGACCCCCTCAAAATCGATCCCTTCTTCGATGAAACGTTCTGCTATACGTCGTGAGCCAAAGGCTGTAGCTTCCACCAGGGCACGGAAGAGGGCCGGGGCGGTGGTACCCAAGGTCAGGCCGGTGATGGCCGCCCGCACATGAGGATTGGCATCCGGAGTCCGTCGTCCGTTGAACCAGTCGAGGGCCAGCGGGGCAGCCTCACCCGGCTCAAGTGCCTCAGCTGCACGGGTCAGCAACGGCAGGATCTCCTCGGCCATCGCTTGCTCTTGTCCCTCCCCCGACTGGTGCAGAGGCCACATCAACAGGTCCCGGAACCAGGCATACACATCACCAAACGACGACTGTCCCGCCTCGAAACCCAGCATGCCTGGGATGATCGAACCATCCACCTGTCCGCTGATACCCCGCACCAGTTTGTGACCGTACTTTTCCAGCGGTGCCACCACCATGTCGCAGGTGGAGGTACCCACTACCTTGCTGAGATAACCGGGTTTTATCTCACCTCCCACAGCACCCAGATGGGCATCGAAAGCCCCCACACCCACGATGGTGGCCGTGCTCAGCCCCAAACGATCAGCCCATTCCTCCGTAAGATGACCGGCCGCCACATCGACCGTATAGGTAGCTGCATAAAGACGCCGGCGAAGCCCCCGCAGCAGAGGATCAAGACGCACAAGGAACTCCTCCGAGGGAAGACCACCGAACTCCTCATGCCACATCGCCTTGTGACCGGCAGCACAGCGACTGCGCAGTAGCCTCTGCGGATCGGTGTTGCCCGTGAGCAGTGCCGGCATCCAGTCGCAATGTTCCACCCACGACCAGGCCGCCTCACGCACCCGCTCATTGTGTCGTAATACATGCAATACCTTCGCCCAAAACCATTCCGGAGAGTAGATCCCCCCGGAATATTTGGTATAGTCCGTTCCTCCCCAGCTGTGTGCCAGCTCGTTGATCTCACCTGCCTCTTCGAGGGCCGTATGATCTTTCCACAGGATGAACATCGCATCGGGATCGTCGGCAAACGATTCCTTCAGGGCAAGCGGTGTTCCCTGGCGATCGACAGCCACAGGTGTCGACCCGGTGGTGTCGATCGTTATACCCACAACCTCCTCGCGACCTACACCCTGTGCCAGGTGCATCACTTCCTGTACCACATGCTCCAATCCTTCTACATAATCGAGCGGATGCTGCCTGAAACGATGCTCCGAAGCATCACTGTACAAACCTTTCTTCCAACGCGGATATTCGAACACCGACGTGGCCAGTTCCTCCCCCGTCGCCGTATCCAGCAAGACGGCCCGCACCGAATCGGTACCGTAATCGATACCCAGAACAAGTTTTTCCATGATCTCTCTATTGACGTTTCGCTGTCATCTCCATCAGGAATTCCTTCAACTCAGGATAATGGGCCCGGATGGGGATGCTTTTTTTCTCTTTTCCCATTCTCTCGGCCAGCCGAGGCGGGATTTCCGGCAGACGCCCCGTCACCTCAGCCACCACATCCTTGAACTTGGCCGGATGGGCCGTGGCCAGGAAAATGCCCGGTTGTTCCGAATTGTCCAGTTCCTTCACCAGCCCCAGGTAGGCCACAGCACTGTGAGGATCCAGGATATACCCTGTCGTGAGATACACCTCCCGGATGGCCTGGCAGGTCATCTCGTCATCGAAACTGTAACTGTGGATATGACGACGGATCTCACGGAGATTTTCCCGGAAGAGATGACGGATCCTTGCCAGATTGCTTGGATTCCCTACATCCATGGCATTGGAGAGTGTGGGATGTGAAGCCCTCGGTTCGAACCGTCCGCTGGACAGATAGTCGGGAAAGACCCTGTTGCTGTTGACAGCCGCTACGAAACGACCCACAGGCAGGCCGGTGGCAGCAGCCATCAATCCTGAGGTGAGGTTGCCAAAGTTGCCGCTGGGCACAGAAACGACGGGAGCTTGTTCCGTTTCGCCCAGCTGCGCCCATGCATAATAGTAATAGAACGACTGAGGCAGCAATCTTCCGATGTTGATGGAGTTGGCCGACGACAGATGCATCTCACGCGTCAGGGTGGTGTCTGCGAAGGCTGTCTTCACCATCCTCTGGCAATCATCGAAGGTGCCCTTCACCGCCAGGGCCGTGATGTTGGCTCCCAGCGTGGTGAACTGCTGCTCCTGGATCTCCGACACCTTGCCGGCAGGGTACAGGATCACCACCTGCACGCCTTCCACACCCAGAAAGCCGCTGGCCACTGCACTGCCCGTATCACCGGAGGTAGCCACCAGAATGGTGAGCGTGTGGTCCTCCTCGGCAGAGAAATAAGCCATGCACCGCGACATGAATCGGGCCCCCACATCCTTGAAAGCCAGCGTGGGACCGTGAAACAACTCCAGCACATACACCCCTTCCCGCAAGCGACGCAAAGGAATATTGAAATTGAGCGCCTCGGTAATGACCTGCCACAACACATCATCCGGTAGCGAACCCTCCACATAGGGCCGGGCCACACGAAAAGCGATCTCGGCCCACGAGAGATCCGGCAATTCCCTGAACATCGTCTCGGGAAACCTGGGGATCGTCTCCGGAACATACAACCCGCCGTCGGGAGCCTGTCCCTGCATCACCGCCTCCCGGAAAGTCACCGGCGGCGCTGCTCCGTTGGTGGAAATGTATTTCATCATTCTGGTATTCAAACCCGGAGTTTCGGGATAAAAGATACGAAATCTTCCTGATAGCCGGATATCTGATATTTTCTTTTCATGATAAGATCTTCACCCCCTCGTCAGCGATCGGAGAAAGGTAGGAACGCCAGTTCACCTCTCGCCTGCTGTAAGCCTTTTCCATGGCTTCGCGCACCTCCTCTGCTTTTTCTTTGCCCCGGCACAAGGCGAACACAGCCGGTCCCGATCCCGAGATGCTGCATCCCAGGGCCCCGGCATCCAAAGCGTTCGATTTGATCTCCTCATATCCGGGGATGAGAAGTGAACGTACCGGCTCGGCCACCACATCTTCCATGGAACGGGAGATAAGCTCGTAATCCCCTTGCTGCAGTCCGGCTACCAGGCCCGCCACGTTACCCCACTGGCGGACGGCATCCTGAAGGGGGAGGCTCTTTCGGAGGATCGCCCTCGCATCTTTCGTCCGGATCTCCACAAAAGGATGGAAGACGACGCACCACAGGTCGGAAGGGTAATGCAGCCGGGTGATGGTGAGCGGATCATACCGGCTGATGAGGATGAACCCACCCATCAGTGCCGGCGCCACATTGTCGGCATGCCGGGCCCCCGAGATGCTTTGTTCGCCGAGCATGGCAAAGGAGACCAGCTCCTCTTCGTCATAGGCATCCCCCAGCAGGCGGTTGACAGCCCAGGCAGCACCGGCAGCACTCGCCCCCGAGGAGCCTATGCCGCTGCCGGGACGGATGCCTTTCTCCAGGACGATCTCCACCCCAAAAGGCATCCCCTGCTCTTCCAGCATAGCCCTGGCTACCACCCCCGCCACATTGCGGGCAGGATCAAGCGGAATATCCTCCGCCCCCAGCACTGCACCTATGGTCACCTCACGTGACCGTATCTTGCGAAAATACATCTCATCTCCCGGCATGCTCACCGGGAAACCCATGATATCGAAACCACAGGAAACATTGGATACCGTTGCAGGCACGAAAATTTTCAGTTCTTCCATGATGTTGGTGTTTGGATAAAACAGCACCTCTCTCCAAGTGCCTGCTTCGTCCGTATCCCTCATCATGCATGGACGGTGCGGATGATGTCACCGAAGACGCCGGCAGCGGTCACCTCGGCACCGGCGCCGGCACCCCGGATCACCATCGGCTGCGACCTGTAACGCTCGGTGGTGATCAGCAGGATGTTGTCTTTGCCTTCCAGATGATAGAAAGGATGCTCACGACCGATCTTCCTGAGCCCGATACGTGCCACCCCGCCGTCATACTCGGCCACGAAACGCAACACCTTGTCCTCTGCCTCAGCCTCTTCACGCAGACGGTCGAAATGATCGTCATGCTCTTTCAGCAACGCAAGGAAGTGCTCCGTATCTTTTGCGTGGTGGCACGCTTCGGGAAGGAAATCTTCCCTGACCACATCCTCAATGTTCATCTTCGCACCGGCTTCCCGTGCCAGGATAAGGATCTTCCTGGCCACATCATCCCCCTTCAGGTCAACCGACGGATCCGGCTCGGTGAGCCCTTTCTCCATAGCTTCCCGCACCGTCTCCGAAAAACTTTTCCCATGACCGAAGTTGTTGAAGATATAGTTAAGTGTCCCTGACAATACCGCTTCGATCCGGAGGATACGGTCGCCGCTTTGTACCAGGTCGTTCATCGTGCGTATCACCGGCAAGCCGGCACCCACATTGGTCTCGAACAAAAGCGAGACATTCCGCCGGCGGGCCAGGTTGCGGTTACGCAGATACACGGGATAGTCAGCCGAGATACCGATCTTGTTGGAGGCGACCACCGAGATGCTGGCATCCAGGATCTCGGTATAGTATTGCGGGATAGCCTCACTGGCCGTGTTGTCGACAAAGACGCTGTTACGCAGATTGTAAGCCTTCATCCTGTCGATGAAAGCCCGCATGTTGTTGGGCTCGCTCCGTTTCTCCAGCTCTTCTTCCCACCGTGCCAGGTCGATCCCCTCCTCGTCCAGCAGCATGCGCCGGCTGTTGGCCAGCCCCGCCAGCGTGACATCCAGCGAAAACTCTTCCCTCAGGTATTCCCGCTGCAAGGCCAGCTGATGCAGAAGCGTCCTCCCGACATTCCCCACACCCACGACAAAAAGATTGAGTTTCCGGTACTCCGAAAGGAAAAAAGCCTCGTGCAGTACGTTCATCGCCTTCTTCAGGTCCTTCCGGCCGATGACCACCGACAGGTTACGTTCGGTCGACCCCTGAGCAATGGCCACTACATTGATACCGTTACGGCCCAGTGCGGAAAAAACCCGCCCCGAAAGACCGATGTTGCGTTTCATGTTGTTCCCTACAATGGCCACCATCGCCAGGTCGGTCTCCACCTCTACGGGATTGATGCGATTGTATTTCAGCTCCAGCGCGAACTCCTCCTGGATGAGAGTGATCACCTGATCGAGATGATCCTCGGGTATACCGAACGAGATGGAATATTCCGACGAAGCATGGGTAAGAAAGACCACATCCACGGGCCGGTGACTTAACAACCGGAAAAGACGGGCGGCTATACCCGACGAGCCGGAAAGACTGGTCCCGGTAAGCGTGATCATCATCAGATGGTCGATGCCGGCCACACCTTTCACATAGAGCCCTTCCGAAGGTTCGGCACTGGTGATCTTCGTTCCCGGCTTATCGGGATCGAAAGTATTGAGAATCAAGACATCGATCCCTTCCCGCAGCAGAGGCTGGATGGCCGGCGGATGGATGATGCGGGCACCGAAAGTGGAAAGCTCCATCGCCTCCTCATAGGTGATGCTCCCGATAGGACGTGCCTGCTTCACCAACCTCGGATCGGCCGTCATCACTCCCGGTACATCGGTCCAGATCTCCAGAATATCGGCTTTGAGGGCGGCAGCCACCAGTGCCGCCGTGTAATCCGAACCGTTACGACCCAGCGTCGTGGGAACACCATGCAGCGTGGAAGCAATGAACCCGGGCAGGATATAACAGGCATCCTTACGGATACGACGACGTAACAGCTTGAAGGTGATCTCCATGTTCACCACCCCCTGCCCGAAAGTATCATCGGTACGTATCAGCTCACGGGCATCGAGCAAAGTGAAAGGACAAGCCTCATTACGCAATACCTCCGAAAGGAGATAGGCCGAGAGAAGCTCCCCGAAACCCAACAGTTTATCCCGCGTCTTGGCAGAAAGATCACGCGTGAGATACACTCCCTGAACCAGATCGTCCAGATCATTGAGAAGCCTGCGAATGTGGGCCAGGACCCCACTATGCCGCTCTTCCGGAAGAAGCTCCCTCACCAGCTCCACATGACGGGACGCGATCTCTTCCAGTACCTGTCGGTAATCCTCCCCCCCGGCCGCAGCCCGTTCTCCGGCCCGCGTCAGACGGTCGGTGGTGTCCCCCACCGCCGATACGACCACCACCAGACCTCCGTCACCACGACGGGAAAGAATGATCTGCTGAACTTTCTTGATACAGTCCGAACATGTCAGGGAAGACCCCCCAAACTTCATCACTTTCATGGACCCAAAGATTTTTGGATGAATGAAAAGGAAAAAAACAAAAAGATGTTAACCTGCAAGAACGATATAACCACCCCTCACGGGGTGGTGGTGAAAACAGAGGTGGTGGCAGCCGTGAAGCTGCGCATTCGGTCGGCCGACCGGTACAGATACCTTATGTTCGTTCTTCCTTTCATACAGGCTGGTACGGAGGACAAAGATATAACAGAATTTTCCAATTGATGAAAAAAGTGGTCCAAAAAAAGACACACGCTACGGCATGATCGTATAAATCACTGATAATGAAACACTATACATGAAGTCACTGGAACGTGAATGCGGTGAAGCATACCCGTCGATACTATCCGAAAGGAGAAAAACGGGAGAGATCTCGCCCCGGACAGCCAGGTCGGACAGAAGGCCGTAAGTGATCCCTACCCCCAGGGGAAGGTACATCGCATAACCCTGGGTACGCGTCATGTTCCCTTCATTAAGGCGCCCTCCGGGTGTCACCTTGTAATACAGGATCCCCGGTCCTCCCAACAGTTCCGCCTGCCATCTGTTCCAATACCGTAACAGCCCCTGCCGGGTGGTCCCCCTTTCCACCTTGCGGTAAAAGAGATAGGATCCTTGCAGTGCCATGCCTCGCATGACCGTACTGAAAACATAGCCACGTGAAGCATTCGGGGTTCCCTCATCCGAATCGGAAGCCTCCGCCAGGAGGAAGCGTACTCTGCCTCCCCATTCGTTGCCGAAAGCATGGGTCACCTCCAGCGTGGCGTTGTAACCGGTCCCCATGCTGCCGATATCCCCGAAAAACATCAACAGGCCGCCTCCCGCACCCGCAGCCGTATGATGGTCACGGTAGAACATCTGCCCCGAAACCTGGCTGCCTACAGACAACAACAAAAGCACCAAAGCACCTCTCCCAGCCTTTACGTCCCCCCAAAATTTTCTTATCTTCGGCACAATTCCTCTCATACCAACAAATATGGCAACTTTGCCTCAAGAATACAAGGATACGTCCCGCGAGCCCTCCGGCAACAAACCGTCAATTGGATCATGAACATGGAGAACCAGGTACACATTTTTTCCGAGACTGCTCCGCTGCGTACGGTGATCACCCACACGCCGGGGCCGGAGATCGAGAACATGACGCCGCAGGATGCGGAAAGACTGTTGTACAGCGATATCCTCAATCTTTCCATCGCGGGCAGGGAATATCGGGAGTTCCGTGAGGTGCTCGCTCTTCATGCCGAGGTGCTGGAGGTACGTGATCTGCTGCGGGAGGTGCTGGAAGATGAGAACATACGTCACGATCTGCTGCGCGACACATGCCGTCGCGAAGGATGTGAGCGCGTGACGGGTCGGCTCATGCAGCTGCAGGCACGTGAGCTGGTCGACCTGCTCATCGAAGGGGTCGAGAAGGCGCAGGACTCGCTGACCGCTTTTCTCAGCCGCGAGCGTTATTCCCTGCGCCCCCTGCATAATCTCTTCTTCACACGCGATGCCGGTTTTGCCATTTTCGACATGCTTTTCACCAGCCGCATGGCCACCCACGTGCGGGCGCGGGAGGCAGCCATCTTCGACGTGATCTTCCGTCATCATCCGCGGTTCCGCCACCACGAGGTGGTCACCGGCAATGCTTTTCCCGACACCGCCGCACGTATGGAAGGGGGCGATGTACTCATTGCCCGCGACGACCTCCTGATCATCGGTCACGGCATCCGCACCTCCACACAAGGCATCGACAGCATCATCACCCATCTGGCATCGCAACGCAAAACCCCCTTCACCGTCCTCGTCCAGGAACTGCCCCACCAGCCCGAGTCGTTCATCCACCTCGACATGGTCTTCACCCTTCTCGACGACCATACCTGTATGACCTTCGAACCACTCATCCTGAAGCCTGTGAAATACCAGACCGTGCGCATCCGCGTGGACAACGGGCGGGTGAAGGAGATCCGCTACGTCGACAACCTTCTGGCAGGTCTGTACGAGGAAGGAATGGACGTGGAGCCGCTGCGTTGCGGCGGGGACCACGACCAGTGGATACAGGAACGGGAACAATGGCACAGCGGCGCCAACTTCTTTGCCGTGGTCCCCGGCAAGGTGATCGGTTACGCGCGCAACGTCTATACCATCGAGGAGCTCGACCGGCACGGTTTTGAGGTGATACGTGCCCGCGACCTGCTCAGCGGCAAAAGATCCACCTCCTGCTGCGAACGCTACGTCATCACCATCGAAGGGTCAGAACTGCCGCGGGGTGGGGGCGGAGCCCGGTGTATGACCCTGCCCGTGGTGCGCGGGGATGCCACCCGGTGATGCCCCCCAAAAAAAAAAGCCTCACACAGGAGGCTCTTC
>Ga0256914_1001006_pt1 | contig 26819 bp, 22 predicted proteins | sample HulkmetaG_FD_191571 | JGI IMG/M metagenome (GOLD analysis project Ga0256914, IMG submission 191571) | Hydrothermal chimney microbial communities from Main Endeavour vent field at the Juan de Fuca Ridge, Pacific Ocean - Hulk | ecosystem: Environmental > Aquatic > Marine > Hydrothermal vents ... | reverse complement strand
CTGCATACTCCCCTGACGGACGAGACGCGTCATCTCATCGACGCCGCCGCCCTGGAGAGAATGAAAACCACGGCGGTGCTGGTCAACACCGCCCGCGGCGCGGTCGTCGACGAACAGGCTCTCATCGCGGCTCTCAGGAAAGGAACGATCGCCGGCGCCGCCCTCGACGTCTTCGAACATGAGCCGGAGATACCACCGGAGCTCCTGCAGCTGGACAACGTCGTGGCCGTACCCCACATCGGCACCGCCACCCTCGACACCCGCATCGCCATAGGCCGTCAGGCGGCACGGAACATCCTCGACTTCTTCGAAGGAAAGGAACTGAAATATTGTGTGAATCCGGAAGTTATGAATCATTAACCCCTGCGGGGTGTTACTCGCTCCTGCGGAGCGTCATTGGCTCCGCAGGAGCCATTGCGAGGAGGAGCTCCGCTCCGACGAAGCAATCTCAATAAATCGGCCTAACGGCCTGTCAATATCACCCCTTAGACCTTTTCGACTATTTCGACCTTTTCGACCTGCCATGGCCGGGTACCGGGAACCCACATGCCGGTGCACCACCCGTCATTCGCCACTGCGGGGCGTCATTCGGCCTAACGGCCGTCATTGGTCATTCGCCCCTTCGGGGCTGTCACTGGCCTTGTGCGTTGGGACTCCCCTCTTGAGAGGGGCCGGGGGTGTGTCCAAAACCCCAATGCCGTCAATAGATCAATTGAGCCCGGATGTTGCGAGGCGCGCAGCGCCGAAGCGATCCCGAAACACGCCCCATCGACTCTCAATCTGTCTTATGCTCTCACAACCAGTTCTTCCGCTTGAAATAGAGCAGGGCGGCGCCGGAGGAGGCGACCATCGCCAGCAACGCCAGCGGATAACCGTAATGCGAATAAAGCTCGGGCATGTACTTGAAGTTCATCCCGTAGATGCTGGCGATCAGCGTGGGCGGCATGAAAATGACCGTCATCACGGTGAAGATCTTGATCACCTTGTTCTGCTCGAAATCCACCAGACCCAGGAAGGTGTTCTGCAGGAACTCCAGACGCTCGAAGCTGAACTGCGTATGGTCGAGGAGCGAGCCGAGGTCTTTCAGCATGATGCGGATCAGCTCGTAGCTCTCCTCGGGGAAGAAGTCGCTCTTGAGCATGGCCGAGAAAATGCGCTGCTTGTCGACGATGTTCTCGTGGATCATCATGGTCGTCTCCTGCAACGTGCCGATGCCGATGAGGATGTCTTCGTCGAGATCCTGTTTGATGTTCACCTCCTTACTCAGACGCGAGATCTGGCGCGTGATCGCCTCCAGATAGTCGGCGTCGAGGTCGATGCGCGAGTCGAACAGCGCCAGGATGATCTGGTAACCGTTGGTGATGCTCTTGTTGCGGTTCTTGATCTTGCGGATGGTGTCGCCAAAGGTCTGCAGCTTGCTGTTGCGGAAGGAGATCAGCACGTTGTTCTTCAGGATGAGCGAGACCGGCTGGGCGGTGTAGGTGTCATCCTCCTTGACCATGAAGTTGGAGTTGATGATGATCTGGTTCTCGGTCTCGGAGAATTTCGACGACGACTCGATCTCTTCGATCTCTTCACGCGACTGCAGCTTGATGCTGAAAAGCTCTTCGGCAAAGCGTCTTTCTTCGGGTGTGGGCTGCAACAGGTCGAGCCAGATGAGGTCCTCGATCTGGAAGCCTCTCTTCACTTCCGTGAACCCCTTGACATATCCTCTGGACCTGAAGAACGCATAGACCATACCCCACACCTTTGGGAACAAAAGTAAAATAATTTTTGAATGGGAGAGTCATTCCCTTCCGCAAAAAGGGGAAGAAAACTCACAGGACGAAACGCCAGATGAGCTTGGCCTGGATGGTGGTGCTGACCATCTCCCAGGTGCTCCCGGCGGTGTCGTAAAGCTGGTTGACGACAAAGTAAAAGTTGGTGCCCGGTTTGGGGATCCAGTTGACGCGGAAGTTGAGCAGCACCTCCTTGTTCTCGTTGTTCCACTGGCCGAAGAGCGACCCGAAAAGATCGGGGTTGACGGCGAAATTGAGTCGGCCGCCCACCTCGTGTACCCGGAACGATCCCTGGTCGAAGGTGATGGCGTTGAGGGTGTAGTCGCCGCTGAGGGAGAAGTGGCTTCCGGGACGCCAGGTGAGACGGTTCTCCCATTCGGTGCGCTGCCCGTCGTAAAAGCCGCCCCAGTTGATGGCCGTGCCGTAGTAAAGAGGCCTGCCGCTGAAGGTCTCGAACTGGATCTCAAAATCAGTGAACCAGTATTCCCCTTCCGGGATGATGATGCCGGGATGGATCTCGAACTCCCGCAGCAGGTTCTCTCCCTTGTACTGGATGTTGAACTCCATGAACTCGCCGCTCTTGGTGATGAATCCCAGCGGACGGAACTCGGTATAGAGCGACTGCATCTGATAGGTGGTGTCGTTGAAGTAATAGTTGAAGTCCAACGGCTTGAACTCCAGCCGCTGGATGCGGGGAAGCCATCCGGGCCGGGGCTTGATATGCATGTCGGCACTGACCATCTGATAGCTGTGGCGCCGCAGGAAACCGGTCTCGGGATTGTAATGTTCGCCGGCACGGGTCCATACGGCCGAGAAATCGAGGTTGTCGTTGGGATAATCGACGAAGATACGGTGTGCCAGGCCGGTGCGGTGTACGGCATCGTTGGTATAGCTCTGGGTGAGGGCCGCGCCGAAGTTGAGGTTCTTCTTTCTGCGGCCCACATGGGAGTTGGAATAGTAAAGGTCGGCCCCGTACACCAGGTTGTCGTGCCCGGCTTCGGCACGGTTGACGCCGAGGATGCCGACGGTCCACATCTCGCCGATGTCCTGTTTCCAGCGCAACACGGAGAAGTTGGTGGAGGGAAGAGTGTCCCGGCTGGCCGTCTGGATGCTCATGCCGCCAAGCGTGGTGTTGCCCGCCTTGCCCATGAGACGTACCCCTCCGATGATCGGCACCACACTGCGGTCGGGAGCGATGCCGATACGGCGCGAATAAAAAGGCTGGATGCTGCGGCCCGTGCCGAAATCGAAATAGTTCTTCCCCTCCAGGAAAAACTCCCTTTTTTCGGGATAGTAGAGCGAGAAACGGGTGAGGTTGACCTGCATGCGGTCCGACTCCACCTGCGCGAAGTCGGTGTTGACCGTGACGTTGAGCTTCATGGTGGGGGTGATGAGATAGTTGATGTCGCCGCCGGCGTTGAACTTGTTCTTGTTCTCTTCGCCCCACTGATATCCGCCGATGGCATAGGGTTTCAGTTCGACGAGCGAGGTGCGGCTGACACCCGTGATGCCGGTGAGGGTGCCGGCGCGGGACACCTGCATCAGGTAGCTGTCGCGCGACCAGCCCTGCCAGGCATCCTGCTCACGCTTGCGGCGGATGTCTCGCTCGAAATTGATCCCCCACGTCTGTTCGGCGTTCATCCGGAAACGAAGCGTGGAGAAGGGAATGGCGAACTCGGCGAACCAGCCCTGATCGGTGTGCGTGGTCTTGACGTTCCATACGCCGTCCCAGCTGAAGTTCATCTTGCGTCCGTTGTCGATGATCATCCCGTCGAAACGGGCAGCGTTGGGGTTGGTGGCAAAGTAATAGCCGTTGCGTTTGTCGCCGTAGGTGTCGATGATGAAAGCGAAATTGTCGTCGGTGCGGGGGTTGAAGTCGCGTGCCAGCTGGGTGGCGATGATCTTGTCCGGCTCGCTGTCGTAGCACCATACGCCGATGTAGAGGTATTTTTTGTCGTAGAGTACCTTGACGACGGTCTTTTCGGTGGCCGGAGCACCTTCGTTGAGTTCGCGCTGGGTGAAGTTGGAGATGCCGGGGGCGCGCTGCCAGTCGGGTTCGTCCAGACGGCCGTCGAGGATGATCCTGCCCCTCACGGGCCAGGCCACGATGGTGTCGGGAGAGGAGATCTGGGCAGCGGCAGGCAGCCAGAAAAAAGGAAAAAATAACAGAAGGTAGCGCGCTCGGGACACTTTTCCTGCTTTTTCAGGTTCACGACATCCGTATGGTCAGGTCGTCGAAGGAGGTCTTGCCATCGGCTTTGACCCAGAGGCCCACGCCTCCGGCGTGGCGGAAGGTGTCGTCGCGCACGTCGAGATAGGGGGTGCCGTTGAGGTAGGCGGTGATGCGGTCGTCACGTACGTCCACCTTCATCTCGAACCACTGGTGGGCGGGGAGGTGCAGGCGGGCACTGGCCAGCATGTGGCGTTCACCCCCCTTGACGTAATAGATGCGAAAATTGTCTTCCAGGGGATTGTAACGGGCAAGGTAGTAGTTGTTGCGGTCGCGGGCGCGCCAGATCACGCCGCCGCCCTGGTCCTCCACGCCGTCGTCGGCACGGATGCGGACGGTGATCTCCCCGTTGAGGAAGTCGATGTCGCGGGTCCAGCAAAGGTTGAACGTGCTGCCGGAAGAGTGGTTGGTGCGGGTCAGCGCCAGCACGCGACGCCCGGAAAAGGCGGCGGTGTCGTCGACCACCTGCCAGGTGGCCAGGGGACCGCGGCGGTGCGTGGCCTCCACCTTCCACTCCGGAGGAAGGGTGCCGGGAGCCAGGTCTTCCATGTCCAGACGGACCACCTCGTCCGGTACGTGGCTCCGGAAAGCCTGCATCATCGGGAAAATGACGAGGAAAAGGATCGGCAGAAGAATGTGACGTGTGCTCATGATGTTCGTTCTTGAGGTGAGACATTGAAGAGGATCGTGAAGGTGTTCCCCTGTTCCCGTCCCGGGGTGAGGAGGAGGATGCCGTCCTGCACCTCGACGGCCCAGCGGGCGATGGCCAGCCCCAGGCCGCTGCCGCCGGAGGCCTGGCTGCGGCTCTGGTCAAGGCGGAAGAAACGCTCAAAGATCTTGTCCGCATATTCGGCCGGGATAGGGGTGCCTTCGTCGGTAACACTGATGCTGATCCCATCATGGCGGCGGGTGAGGATCACCCGGATGGTGCTGCCGGCAGGAGCATACTTGATGGCATTGTCGAGGAGGTTGAGCAGGGCCTGCCGGAAGAGGGTGGGGTCGAGCAGGAGGAGAGGCTTCCCTTCCGCATGGAAAAGGATACGCTGGCCTCTCTCCTCGGCCAGCGGCTGGATGAGCTCGATGGTCTGGGCGATGTAAGATGCCAGGTCGAGGGTCTCTTTCTTCAGGCGGAATGTCCCCGTGTCGGCCCGGGAGAGGAGGAGCAGGCCGTTGACGAGATGGGTGAGACGGTTGTTCTCTTCGAGGATGCTGCCGATGATCTCGCGGTAGGTGTCAGGATCGTGAGGGTTCTGCAGAGCCACCTCGCCGGTGCTGCGTATGGCGGTGAGGGGGGTGCGCAGCTCATGGGCGGCATCGTAAGTGAACTGTCGCAGTCGCTCGAAAGCCTCCTGGATGCGGTCGAGCAGCTCGTTGAGGGTGGTGGCCAGACGGCCCAGCTCGTCGGTAGGGTTCTCCACGGGAAGCCGTTCATGCAGGTTGTGCTCACTGATCTGGCGTGCTGTGGCGGTCATCTTGTCCAGGGGAGCGAGCAGCCGTCCCGCCAGCCAGTAACCTCCGCCGGCAGCCAGCATCAGCGCCAGCGGCAAGGCAATGAGCAAGAGTAGAAGATATTTCTTCATCTCGGCGTAAAGAACCTCCTCCGAACGGTACAGCCTGATGACAAGAGGGGTGCCTTCGAGGTTCGTCCGCGTGGTGAGCGAACGGAGACGGATACCCGAACGGGTGGTGACCGACCGGAAGGTTATCCCGCCGAGTGTGCTGTCCGGCTGCCAGGAAGGAAGATCCCGCGACGAGAAAGGCCGGCTGTTGAAGAGAAGCGCGCCGCCGGGAGTGCGTATCTCGACCCACCGTTCTTCCAGAAAGGCCCTGTCATCCTCGTCCAGAAGCACATGACCGTCGGGGGTCGTCCTCACCATCTCCTCGATCACCTCGTAATCCTTCACCAGATGGTGGTCGAGGCTACTGCGCAGGTTGAACCACATCATCATCAGGGTGATCCCGGCATAAAGCAGGAGGATCACCATGAGCGTGACGGTGTACCAGAGGGTGAGCCGGAAACGTACGTTCTTCCTACGCAGATCCATGGCCGTCTTCTTTTTCCGAGAGGATGAAACCCACACCCCGTACCGTATGCAGAAGCCGGGGTGCGTAAGGATCGTCGATCTTGTGGCGCAGACGGGTGATGTGGACGTCGATGAGGTTATCGATGGGGGTCACCCGGTCGACGACACCCCACACATGACGGGCCAGCATCTCGCGCGAGACGATCTGCTCTTTGTTCTCCAGGAGGTATCGCAACAGGTCGTACTCCTTGTTGGTGAGGGGGATGGCATCGCCCCTGCGGCGTACGGTATGGTGGATGAGGTCCATCTCCAGATCGGCCAGGACAAGGTGGGTCTGGGGCTCTTTCCTGCCGCGGCGCAACAGCACACGTATGCGGGCCAGCAGCTCGGGGAAGGCGAAGGGTTTGCCCAGATAATCGTCGGCACCCATGTCGAGGCCGGCCACCTTGTCTTCGGTGCTGTCACGTGCCGAAAGGATCAGTACGGGCAGCGCCATGCCCTTGCTGCGGAGGGTGCGCAGGATCTCATAACCGCTGTGGCCGGGAAGCATCAAATCCAGGATCAGAAGATCGTAATCACGGGTGTTGAGCAGGAAAAAACCTTCTTCACCGTTGGAGGCCGCATCCACCCGGTAACCGCTGCGCGTGAGCCCCTCCCGCAACGCCTCGGCCACCTTCTTCTCATCCTCGATCAGCAAAAGCCGGTCCATCCCCCTGGTTTTTCAGGTAAAGTAAATAATTTTCATCCAAGCCGTGAGCTTAAATCTTTCTTAAAAAATGTTCAGGAAAAGGTGGTTTGCCGGAAACTCTCTTTTTCTGCTTTTCCCGAGCCGTTCGGGGAAAAAATGTATTTTTGGAAGAGGTATCCGCTGACAGGGACATTGTTATCAGCCATGAAGATCGCCGTAACAGGAGCTTCGGGACATATTGGACGCGTTCTGGTGAAGAAGCTGATTGCTGAAGGGCATGAGGTGACGGTGTGGGTCCATCGCGAGGATGTGACGCAGGAGCTGGGTGTGGCGGGTTTCCGGGGCGACCTGACCGACGGGCGTGATGTGCGGCGTTTCGTGAAGGGTCAGAAGGCGGTGTGTCATCTGGCGGCCAACATCTTCATCCGGGCGGCAGGTAGAAAACGTTTTTTCCGGGAGAACCTGCGGATGGCCTCGCAGGTGCTGGAGGCGGTGAGGGCAGAGGGCTGCCGGTATCTTTTTTTCAGTTCGGTGCATGCTTATGATCCCCGTCCTTATGATGAGCCTTTCGATGAGCGTCGTCCTCTGGCGCTGCAGGATCGTTCATGGTACGGTCGTTCCAAGGCTCTGGCGCAGCAGCAGGTGATGGAGGCGGCGCGGGCGGGCGTGGATGCGGTGGTGGTGAACCCTGCTGCGGTGATCGGGCCGGAGGACCGCAAGCCTTCACTGTTGGGCAAGGCCTTGCTCATGATGGCACGGGGACGACTGCCGGCCCTCATCCCCGGCGGTTACAACTGGGTGGATGTGCGGGATGTGGCGGAAGGGGCCCTGCAGGCCCTGTACCGCGGACGCCAGGGCCAGGCTTACCTGCTGAGCGGTCACTGGCATTCGCTGCAGGAGATGGATGCCCTGGTGCGCCGCATACGGGGATTGCGCCGCCGCCCACCCCTGCTGCCCTGGTGGGCCGCCCGTCTCGGCGTACCCTTCCTGGGTGCCGCAGCACGCCTCACCGGCAATCCCCCACTCTATACCTGCGAAAGCCTTACCCTCCTGCGCCGGGGACACCGCGACATACGCCACGACAAGGCAAGCCGGGAACTGGGATACCGGCCCCGTCCCTTCGAAGAGACCATCCGCGATACCCTCTTGTGGTTCGAACAGAACAAAATGTTGTAAACATGATGAGCTTATCCGTGGATATCCACCATTTCAACCTTTTCGTCTGGGCCTGGATCGCACTGGCGGTCGTGGTTTTTCTGATCCTGATGTTGCTGAGGGTCCCCGCACCCTATGGTCGTTACACCCGCGAAGGATGGGGAGCCTTCATAGGCAACCGGGCGGCCTGGGTGCTCATGGAGATCCCCTCCCTCTTGCTTTTCAGCTTTTTCTTCCTGCGTGATCCCGCTTCCCACGATGCGGTGACCTGGCTCTTCTTCGCGATGTGGGTCTTTCATTATACCAACCGTTCGCTCATCTATCCTTTCAGAACCCGTACCCGGAACAAGAAAATGCCGCTCTCGGTGATGTTCATGGGGATGTTCTTCAATCTCGTGAATGCCACGCTCAACGGTTATTACCTGGGGGTCATCATGCCGGCCTATCCGGAAGGCTGGTGGAAAGATCCCCGTTTCATTGCGGGGTTTACGATCTATCTTGCCGGGGTGGTGCTCAACTGGTGGGCCGACGGCAGGCTCATCGCTTTGCGTCGTGAGAACGGCCGTGACTATGCCATCCCTTACGGAGGGGTTTTCCGGTGGGTGAGCTGCCCCAATTATCTGGGGGAGATGATGGAATGGAGTGGGTTTGCCCTGATGGCCTGGAACCTGCCGGCCCTCGCCTTTGCCGTGTGGACGTATGCGAACCTGCTGCCCAGGGCACTGAACCATCACCGCTGGTATCAGGAACATTTTCAGGATTATCCTCGGGAAAGAAAGGCGGTATTCCCTTTTTTGTTATAATCATGTCTTATGAACCGAAAACTCGTTTTTTGCATTCTCTTCGTATTCCTTTTCCTGACGCTCAAGGGTCAACAGGAGGATACGCTTACGGGAGACAAGGATCTCACGCTCCTGCAAAGGATGGCGAGGGAACGGGAGATGCGTATCCGCGAAGGCAGGCTGATGGTTACTCCCTTCCTCTCTCCGGGATATACGCCCGAACTGGGAGGGGTGATCGCCGGCGGGGCCCTGTTCAGTTTCAAGACCGATAAGAAGGATCCCCTCATGAAAAGGACCTCTTTCCCCGTTTCGTTCTCCTATTCCACCAAGGGGGCCATCGTGTTCAGTACCTTGCTGACTTCCTACTGGTTGCACGATAACTTACGTATCAATGGAGATTTCTGGTACAAGGACATGCCGGACAATTACTGGGGGGTAGGTTATGAAAAAGCTTCCGAGAAACCCAAATCCGACTCCCTTACTGCATTTACCCGCCGGTGGTGGTGGGTGAACCCGCGCATCCTCTACAGGGTGAGGGAGGATCTTTATTTGGGGTTGAATATCGATTATAATTACACGAAAGGAAGGGATCCCAGTGAGGGTGTGGCGGAAGATCCCTATTATCAGAAATACAACGACCGGCCTTTGAACGGCGGGCTGGGCCTGATCATACGGTATGATTCCAGGGATGTGCCGGTGGATGCCTACCGGGGTTGGTTCCTCGACTTCACCACCACCTTCTATTCCAGATATCTGGGAGGGGACAATGATTATCAGGTCTATATGGTCGATTACCGGCAATATCTTTCCCTGGGCAGGGAAGGGAAGACCCTGGGATGGCAGGTGAAGGGTCGTTTCGGATCGGGAGACATCCCTTACGGGGAGATGGCCCAGCTGGGGACTCCTTTTGATCTGAGGGGATACCTGTGGGGCAGGTACCGCGACCGCAACATGGCTTTTGTCATCACGGAATACCGGCACATGTTCTGGAGGAAGAAAAAAGAGCGTGTCAGCAAGAGCGGCATGGCACTGTGGGTGGCTGCCGGCACCATTTTCCATGAATGGCGCCGTACCACCGACGTGAACCGCTGGCTGCCCAATGCCGGCGTCGGGTACAGGCTGGAGGTGCAACCCCGGATGGTGGCTCGCCTCGACCTGGGAATAGGAAGGGAATCCTCAGGGTTCTATTTCAACTTCTATCAGGCTTTTTAGTAAAAAGAAAAAAGGACGCAGCCGCGCCCTTTTTCTTTCCGGTCATCGGAGGGCTATTTCTCTTTTTTCCCGAGGAACTCGGCGATGCCTTCGTGGGTGGGGGGGATGGCCTCGTCACCGGGATGCCAGTCGGCCGGGCAGACCTCCCCGTGTTTTTCATAGAACTGCAGTGCATCGATGATACGCAGCACCTCGTCGATGCTGCGGCCCAGCGGCATGTCGTTGACCACCTGGTGACGGATGATCCCCTCCAGGTCGATGAGGAACAATCCCCGGTATGCCTGCGGAATACCAACAAAACTTACCTCACCGTCCTCATCGTACTCATACTCGCCGGCCAGAACATCGTAGTTCTCGGCAATGACCAGCGACTGGTCGGCAATGAGGGGATACTTCACCCCCCGAATACCACCTTCATGCAAGGGGGTCTGAAGCCATTTCCAGTGAGAGAACTGGGAATCGACCGAACAACCTACGATGGCCGTGTTCCGCTTCTCGAACTCCTCCATCCGCTCCTGGAAGGCCAGGATCTCGGTGGGACACACAAAAGTGAAATCGGCAGGGTAAAAGAACAATACCACATATTTCTTGCCCAGGTACTGATCGAGTGAGAAATTATCGACGATGTCTCCTCCGTTGATCACTGCCGGAGCAGAAAAAGTGGGAGCTTTCTTGCCAACTAATACACCCATAATGCAAATCGTTTGGTTAAACTTGTGGAAGGGTAAAGATAATAAGTTTTTGGATTTGCTTTCAGGAAAAGAATAACAAAAAACGGACGGATCACCGGAACACTCACCTGAAGTCGATGACTTCGGGGCGGTGTGGGACAAAATTGTACGGGGAGTAGTTCTTTTCTCCGGAGAGTACGACGGTGTTGTAATAGGCTTCCGCAGGAACCACGGGATAGTAGGCGAACCGGATCTGGAAGGTGTTGAATATCAGGTTTTCGTTGCGCAGACGGAGGCCGATGCCGAAACCGGAATACAGCTTGCTGTAGGTGAAAGGTTTCTCTGCCAGGTCGATGACTCCCATGTCGGCAAAAGCAAAGAAAACGAAACGGAAACCGTAAAGATAGAAGGGACTGAAAGAGACGGTCTCGCTCTTGATCGCCAGCCGGCGAACGCCGATGAGACTGTCGCTGCGCAGACCACGGATGCCGTAGCGATCATTGAGGGTGAGCAACTCGTCGCTGTAACGGTTGATGCCCGTGGTGAAGTCGATGTTGAGGAACTGCCGGAAATAGAAACGTCCCAGCGGGAAAAGCGGACTGAAATAATCCGTGCGTATGTTCAGGACACCCTGTTTGATCACATCGCCCCTGCGGGGATGGAAGCCCCCGGCCGAGACACCGGCATTCACGTAACCGAAACGCGGGAAATAACGACCTGCCGTGATCTCCGCACCTACGTAATAACGATCGGTGAACTCGTTCAGTTCATATCCGCCCGTGACGCCCAGAAGGATCCCCTCCGGGATGTCCTCGGTGGTGCCGTAATTGTAGATCAGGCTGGTTTTGTAGTAACGGTCGGCAGAGAGTGAGATCTGTCCCAGAAAAAGCTGATACTCCTGGTACTTGTAGTATTCGTCCTCTTCCAGATCGGGACGCGTGGAGATATCGTTGAAATGGTACCGGCCGGAGATGACCAGCCGGCGGCGGCGTTCGGTATTGAGCAGGAACGACCGCGCATACCAGCCGTCATAAGCACTGAAACGTATGGGCGAGCGGGCCGTGTCACCCCGCAACTGTTCATGGAGGAAGATGTAACTGGCCGAAAGACCGCCGGCGTTCTTCATGAACTGGCTCAGAAAAGGACGCTGGAACGAAGCGGAGAAATTCTGACCCCCGAAAGCATGGACCATACGGATATCCCCGGAGATGAACGATCCGAACATGTTGTCGAGACGATAGCGGCCATAACAGCCGAAAGGATCCTTGTCCTTGAAGTTGAAAAGCATCCCTGCTCTGATCTCATCCCCGAGACCCACGAAGTTCTTGTCGACCAGGGAAACGCCTCCCGCATTGAGGCTCTTGTAGTCAAGATATCCCCCAAGACTGAAGACGTCACGGGTGATGATCAGCACGTCCACCATGTGGTCGGCTACGGGCAACAGCAGAAAACGGGCATCCCGGATGTATGGGAGATGACGCAGAAGACGTTCGTTGTCGTCGATCTTTTGCGGGTTTACGGGATCCCCTTCATGGAACAGCAGGTTTTTTCGGATGGTCTGCCAGCGCGTGGTGACATGAATCTTGTTCAGAAAGTTACGGGAACCTCGGGGAGGGGGAAGGAGCATCGTATCCCGAACGATCGTCCCGAACGGATCCAGCCTGTAGTAGCGGATCTCCCGGATCGTCCAGCCTTCGTACTTCCTGTATTCATCCAGCGAGGTGGGCATGGGCGGCTTCGAGGGACGCTGGGGAGTGAACACCAGACGGTAGAGCCGGTTCACCCACTTGTGACGCGAAGCTTTTTCCAGCAACGAATCGTAGATCTGTTGCGAACGATCGTAATTGCCTTTGATCTTGAGCACAGCCATCCCCGAAGGGATCACAATGAAAGTATCTTTCTCGAAGATCACCAGCGAATCGTTGAACAGAACCAGATCGTTCTTCTTCACATAGAGGGTGTCCTGGGAAGCAAAAAGCGGCATGACGGACAAGAGGATGAGCAACAGGAAAAGAATGCGTACACAGCATGTCTTCCTGTACAGTCGGGAAGGATCATCCCCGAGGCGTCTATTCTTCCAGGACATCATCGGAATTGAACTGGAATCCCAGTCGTTTGCCTGTCTGTTGCAGCGAACTGAGCATCGTGGCCGAGATCTGTTCCACGGAGATGATCTTCACGTTGTCGTAAGGAGGTACCAGCAGGTCGAATTCCATCGAATAGAGGATGGCCCTTTCCAGGACACTTCTCATCGCTTCGCCGCTCACATTCAGTTTGCCGAAATGCTTGTAATGGAAAGGAGTCTGTCTTTTCCCTTCTACGAAGAAATGTTCTTCGCGGTTGATGAAGATGCGGGCGATGAGATACCCCAGATCCTGCATGCGGTTGTATTTGAACGAGTCGGAAAGGAAGTTGTACACGTTGATGACCCCGCAGTAGGAATTCTCCGGTGCTTTTCGGAGGTAGGGGAGCTCCCAGATCTTGTGTTCCCTGTTGAATTCGAAGATGTTGGTATGCATCCAGCAGATGAGGGTGTCGCCCGCCACCTGGAGCTGGGCGGCGAACTTGCCGTAATCCCTGAACTCCGGGATGATGCGGGGGTCCGGATCGCGTAGTTGCTTCGTCACCTCATCGGCCAGCTCTTTCATGGCATCCTTGACCAGCGCAAAAGCATGCACGGTGTGATCATAGATCCTTTGTTTCAGTGCTGCTTTCGTCGTCAGGTTGCCGACGATCTCCTTAAGATGTTCCTGCCTTCTCACAGCCTCGTTCTTTTCGGGAAAGGTTTAAAGATAAGAAGATATTTCCTTTTCCCGTCACAGGCGGGGAAGGATGTCAGTATGCCCTGGCGAAAACGACCCGCCGGCGTGAGGGGCGCCCGGTGACCATACAGCGTCCTTCTTCCGCCTCGTCGTCGACAGGGATGATGCGGATGGTGGCTTTGGTCTCTTCCTTGATCTTCAACTCGGTCTCGGTGGTTCCGTCCCAGTGGGCAAGCACAAAACCTCCTTGCTCGATGACCTCCTTGAATTCGTCGTAAGTGTCGACCTTGTGGATGTGGGAGTCACGGAAACTGAGCGCTTTGCGGTAGATCTGCTGCTGGATCTCGTCGAGGAGGCCCGGGATCTTCTCGGCAAGGCCTTCGAGAGGCATTGTCATCTTCTCGAGAGTGTCGCGCCGGGCCACTTCGGCGGTGCCCTGGGCCAGATCACGCGGACCGATAGCGATACGTACCGGAACCCCTTTGACCTCGTATTCGGCGAACTTCCATCCCGGCTTGTGGGTGTCGCGGTCGTCGTATTTCACCGTGATGCCTGCCCGGCGGAGCCTGCCCATCAGATCGTTCGCCACTTCGGAGATCTGTTGCAGCTCTTCTTTCTTTTTATAGATGGGGACAATGATCACCTGGAGAGGAGCGAGCCGGGGAGGCAGCACCAGTCCGTTGTCGTCGGAATGGGCCATGATGAGGGCACCCATCAGACGGGTGGAGACCCCCCATGAGGTGGCCCATACGTATTCCAGCTTACCGTTGCGGTCGAGGAACTTCACATCGAAAGCCTTGGCGAAGTTCTGCCCCAGAAAATGGGAGGTGCCGGCCTGCAGGGCCTTGCCGTCCTGCATCATGGCCTCGATGGCGTATGTGTCGACGGCCCCCGCAAAACGTTCGTTGGCCGACTTGACCCCTTTGAGCACCGGCAAGGCCATGTAATTCTCGGCAAAATCGGTATAAAGGTCGATGATGCGCTGCGTCTCTTCCACAGCCTCTTCACGGGTAGCGTGGGCGGTATGGCCTTCCTGCCAGAGGAACTCGGCGGTACGCAGGAACAGACGGGTGCGCATCTCCCACCGCACCACATTGGCCCACTGGTTGATCAGCAGGGGAAGATCCCGGTACGACTGGATCCAGCCTTTGTAAGTGTTCCAGATGATGGTCTCCGAGGTGGGCCGCACGATCAGTTCTTCCTCCAGCTTCGCCTCTTCGTCTACCACCACCCCTTTCCCGTTGGGATCGTTCTTCAGCCGGTAATGGGTCACCACGGCACACTCCTTGGCAAAACCTTCTACATGGGCCGCTTCCTTGCTGAAAAAGCTTTTGGGGATGAAAAGGGGGAAATATGCGTTCACATGGCCCGTTTCCTTGAACATCCTGTCGAGCTGCGCTTGGATCTTCTCCCAGATCGCATATCCGTGCGGCTTGATCACCATGCAGCCGCGCACGGCCGAGTTCTCGGCCAGATCGGCCTTGATAACCAGGTTGTTGTACCACTGGGCGTAATCGACGGAACGGGGTGTGATCTCCTTTGCCATGATCTTTGGTATAGTATTTGAACTTTTTCGTTACGAAAGAGATGCAAAGAAAAAAATTATCCCTGATAAATAAAAACAAGGAGGTCGTCATGAAAGCTTCAAGAACATACCGGCACAAAAAAGGAGCAGGGTTCCTGGCAGGGTTGATCCTCCTGATCCTGGTCCCTTTTACGCTCGAGGGTTCACCCCCCGGCGGTTCTTTCTCGTTCCATGCATCGTTCCATGCGGGAGCTTATGCGTATACTCCGGTGGTTTCCTATTCCGCCCGTATCAGGATGTTCGCTCATCCCTCCGTGACGGTGGGTTTCGTACATGATCCTTATGGCGAATATTATGCGGATGTGATGTATACTTACCCTGCAGAGTGGTACTATACAGCGTGGTACTCTGGCGGGTGGTATGTCCCCGGAGGGTTCACCGTCACTTACTCCTTCGGCTATCCCTGGTATCCCTGGCATCCGGTGTGGTATATACCGGTGGTGGTGCCATGGCCGGGTCCTTATTACAGTTATCACACCTGCTATTATCATTGGCATGGGTATTGGCATGGGCATGGGGATTACGGCTATGCTTACCGTCATCCCCGGTATGATCCCTGGTACCGGTCGTACGGCGGCAGATCGTCATGGTCCGGCGGTGAGGACCGGAGGGGGGAAGCCCCCGGCTATGTGGCTGTACGTGGGTTTTCTTCCCGTCGTCCCCCACAGAGCGGGGATCGTGATCAGGTTATGGCGGTGAACAGGCGCCCTGAGCAGGCCGTCGTCCCCCGCATGGCTTCTGCTCACAACAGAAGGGGGGAGAGGTTCACCCCCCGCCGTCCGGGTACTTCCGGGAATGTGAGGACCACCTCGCGCAGCTCAACCTCCGTGGCACGAAGAACGGACCCGGTGAGCCGGCGTATTGTTCCCCGCTCACAACAGCTGAACGTGCGGCGGACAGATGCTCCTACCACCCTGACGGGCCTACGCAGCTATCAGGGGGTGACATCACATCCTGCTCGTACGATGTCCCGGACCTCTTCTCCCCGTTACGCGGGAGAGTACCGTACCTCCCTGTCACGCCGTGGACAGCCCGTGACGTCGCGGAAAAACATGGTGCCGGCTGTACCGGCACAGAGACGCGGCAGCATACATCCCAACACACATCCGGGATACTCCGCCGGACCGGTGACGGCACGCCATTCTCCGGCAGCATATCGTGACATCTCGAACAGAAGAAAATGATGGAACGGTTACCATCATTGCTGAAAGAAGAAAGAGGCGCGCCTCTTTCTTCTTTTTTTTACATGGACAGGAAATATGAAACTTTTTTTACATTTACATCTGGAAAAAGGAGAAGAGGATCTGTGGAAAACTTTCGGGTGATCTTGCCCTGCTGCAGGATGGTATACAGATTTTTGGTATGAAATTTGCTCATTTTCAAGCAGAGGACAACAAACAGGAGGAACGAACGATGAAAAAGATCTTTACCTTACCGGCTTTGATAGGGGCTTTGATCCTGGGGGGGTGCGCATCAACCAGTTATGTGGTGGATGATGTATACTATGCTCCGGGTCTGGAACCTTCCACTACGGTGGTGGCCCATTCCTCTTCGGTGATGACGCAGCCATCCACCGCCTCGGACGATGAGATCTTCTCGTCGATCGATGATTATTACAAAAAGAATACCTACAACGAAGATACTCTCCGGGCCAGCGGGGCCGATCTGGTAAGCGGCGAGGGCAATGTGGTCATCAACAACTACGGTGATCCCACCCTTTCCTATGCGGCCCGCATCTCTCATTTCTATCATCCTTCGTTGTCTTTCGGTTATTATGATCCTTTCTATGATCCCTGGTATTACGGCAGCGGGCTGAGCTTTTCGATCGGCTTCGGTTTTGGTTATGGCTTTGGCAGCTACTACGGGTACATGCCGCCTTATTATCCCTATTCTCCCTATTATTACTATCCGCCCTATTACGGTCCCAGCCTTCCTTACTATCCGGGATACGGGGGATGTTGCTGCTGTACGGGGACGCCCTATTATCCTTATTACGGGGATGTTTACTATGGCAGCGGCAGCAGCTATGGTCCGCGTCATACCTCTGCTTCCAACCGCATGAGTGTGGCTTCCAACCGGAGTTCCCATCCTTCGAAGAAGACGGATTATGTGACGCCGTCGGAAAATACTTCCACCCTTCCTGTTTCTCCTGCGGTCACGGCCACATCCTCCTCAGGTGAGGTTGCTGCACCGGTGGTGTCGCGTCGTGTGGCGGGAGGAACGCGCGGGACCGCTACCGCCGCCACAGGCACCTCCCGGACGGCCACGAACGTTCATCCCCCTGAAAGTAATGTGGCTGCCCAGAACGGTGTTACGACCCGTACACGTACCAGGACCACCCCCTCCTCCGTGGCTTCTCAGGAACGTACGGGAACGAAGAGGGTCTATGCACCGCGGCGTTCCGCAACGGGGACTTCCTCAATACGCACCACGCGTCTCGGCACGACCACAAGCACCGCCACCCGCAGTGCAGCCGTGCAGAGCCGGGGGGTGACCACCACCAAAAGGGTGAGCAGCAGCACGGGGAGCCGTTCCTATGTGCCGCGTTATTCCTCCACTTCGAGGGGAACACGTTCCGCTGTGCGTCCTTCCTACAATACTTCGCGCAGCATGACCACCACACGGTCACGGACCTACAGCTCGCCCGCCACCTCCCGGAAAAGTTACTCCTACCCCGTGAGAAGAAGCTCGTCTTCGGGATACGGTGTGACGCGCCGCAGCACTTCCTCGTACGGTTCTTCCTCGTCGGGAAGGTCCTATTCCACCTCTTCCTCTTCGACAAGCCGCAGTTCAGGCAGCTCGTCCCGTTCGGGCGGAAGAAGGCGGTAGCAAACCCCCGGAAAGAAACACCTTTTTGTTGACCAGTGTTTCCGAACCTTTTGTCCTGTGGCTTCCTCTCACTGCCGGTGAGTGCCGATGTTCTCTGTGTGTAAAAATGCAAAGATCATGAAAAGATACATTTCTTTACTCGTCCTCTCTTTTCTCCTCACGGGAGGTAAGCTCGCCGCCCAGAATGAAGAGGATGCGCTGCGTTATTCACAGCTTTTCGATGCCGGGGCCACCGCCCGGGCCATGAGTATGGGCGGAGCCTTCGGTGCCCTCGGTGGGGACCTCTACTCCCTCAGTATCAACCCGGCCGGACTGGCCGTATTCCGACGAAGTGCCATCGTGATCACCCCCACCTTCATGCACGATAAAACCTCTTCTGTCTATCTGAATACCTACGACGACGATGTGGAGAACCATTTCTCCATGGGCAATGCCGGTGGCGTGTGGGCTTACAGCACCGGCGACAGCGAAGGATGGGTCAACTTCAACCTGGGTTTTTCCTATACCAAAAGAACGGATTTCTGGCGCACCCTCGATGTCAGGGGCGTGAACGACCACAGCTCCATGCTGGATGACTTCGCCAACCGTGCCGACGGATACCGGGCCGAGGACCTGGATCCTTACAGCTCGCTGCTGGCTTACAATACCTGGCTCATCGATACGGTGAGGGGGAATCCCCTGGATTATGAGACCGTCCTCTCGCAATACGGCGACCTTGCCAACTCCGTCTATGGAGAGGAACAGTTCAGGACCCTTTATACCAGTGGTTCCTCCAACGAATACATCTTTGCCTTTGCGGCCAACTACAGTTACAAACTCTATATTGGCGGAACGTTCACCATACGTAACCTGCAGTACGAAAGCTCTCTGTATCATTCCGAGACCGACAGGAAGATGCAGATCTTCGATTTCGATTACTTCAAATATCGTTACCATCTCCGCACTTACGGGAGTTCGTTCAGCGGTTCTTTTGGAACCATTTTCCGTCCTGTCACCGCCCTGCGTTTGGGAGCTTCGGTCCATTTTCCCAGTGTGCTGCGGCTGCATGACACCTATTTTTCCTCGATGGAGGCAGGCTTTGATACTCCTGACCAGGATAACAATAAGGTCTACACGGATGGTTCCCCGAACGGTTATTATGATTACCGGCTTACCACTCCCTGGAGATTCACCGGCAGCATCGCTTATCAGTTCAAGACCCTGGCCCTCTTCAGTCTCGATTATGAGTACATCGACTACAAAGGGATGAAACTGCGCAGCATGGATGGAGGGTATGATTTCAATTATGAGAACGAAGCCATCCGTACCGCCTACCGTGGTACGGGCAACATCAGAGGAGGCGTGGAGGTGATGCTGGCCAACTATGCTCTGCGTGCCGGCGTGGCCTGTTACGGCAGCCCTTACAACTCAGGAGAGCTGAACCAGGATGCCGGCTCCATGGCTTATTCCGCCGGACTGGGTTACAGAACGCACGACTTTTCGGTGGATGTGGGATACCGTTACATGACCCACGACGAGAACTATGTCCTCTATCCCAATGACCAGGGGGACTATGCAGCCACCTCCTCCGACCGTCACCGGGTGAGTGTGACCTTCACGTTCCGTTTTTAGACGGGAAAAGGATACTCTCCTTCAGGATCTTTCCGGTGTCAGGCCCTTCATTGAAGAGCAGGTCCACGATGCTCATCCCGGGCAGGAACCCCGACTTCTCCTCAAAGACCTGGTGATAGACCGGATGGCGGAAGAACGGATCCTCTTCCTGACGCTTGGGCAGGATCCTCTCCCGCAGGTCCAGCACCCCCTCCGTATCGGGGGGTGTGAACTTCCTGGTAACGTGTAGGGTACAGGAGATGCCGGTCAGCTCCAGGAGCCTCTCCAGCAGCATCAGGTTCAGATCAAAAAGAAAGACAGGTCGTCTCTCCAGCACTTCCATGAGATCATCGATGTAATATTCGTAAAAAGGGGAAGAGCGGTAGGCTGCGTTCAGGGCCCGCAGATGGAGCTTCTCCCATGGGGAGCTGCGGTCAATGCGTACATCCCGGATGTGTACCTTGTGGAAGCTCCCTTTTTCCACGGGGATGCTGAGGGCCTGCGGCCCGTTGGGGCCTGCGATGAGACAGCGGTTGCGGAAGGTCTGCTTGGTGTAGTTCTCGTCACCTTCCAGCCACACCTCGCCGGTGAGGAGCAACTTGCTCATGTAACGCAGAGGTGGCAGGTAGGCTGTGGAGAGAAGGATCTTTTTCCCGGAAAACGAAGGAAGGGTGCTCATGGTCGTCTCATCTGTCCGAAGGTGCTGTCCCCATGTTCCGGCGGTTGATCATACTGGCGAAGTAGGCTGCTCCGAAGCCGTTGTCGATGTTCACCACGGCGATGCCTCCGGCGCAGCTGTTGAGCATGGCCAGGAGGGCGGAAAGACCCCGGAAGTTGGCTCCGTAACCTACGCTCGTAGGTACGGCCACGACGGGGATATCCACCAGGCCGGCGACGATGCTGGCCAGAGCGCCCTCCATGCCGGCGATCACGACGGCTACCGAGGCACGGCGTATCTCCGACAAATGGGCCGTCAGACGGTGAATGCCCGCTACCCCTACATCGTAATAACGCTTGACATGGTTGCCCAGGAGCTCGGCTGTCACCGCTGCCTCCTCGGCCACGGGAATATCGGAGGTGCCGGCGGTGATCACGGCGATGGGGGTGGACGGCTTCTGTACCTCCTTTCGGCGTATGCTGATGATCCTCGCCTCGGCATAATAGACCGCCTCGGGAGCTATAGCTGCCACGGCTTCGTATTTCTCCTGGTCCGCACGACTGATCATGATGTTGCTGCCCTCTTTTTCCAGCAAAGCCCGTACAATGCCCTGCAGATGCTCCACCGTCTTCCCCTCCGCATAGACGATCTCGGGGTATTTCCTTCGTACTTCCCTGTGATAGTCAAGTTTGGCATAGCCCAGCTCACGAAACCCGAAGGAGGTCAGCTCCTCCATCGCCTCTTCGACGCTCCTGTCTCCTTTCTGCACCTCCCGAAGGAGTCTTTCCAGTGATCTACTGTCCATGTTCTTCTTTTTTTTCTGTTCGGTCGTAACTGCCACTGCGGAAGCCTTCCAGATCCACTGTGACGAACTGGTAACCCAGCGCTTTCAGCTTCCTGGTGATCTCGCTGACCATGGGCTCTTTAACCAGATCTCCGATCCTGTCGGGCGGGACCTCGATACGCGCCAGGAGAGCGTGGGTGCGGACCCTGAGATGCCGGAAACCCTTGTTCTGCAGAAAGGTCTCAGCCTTTTCCACTCTTTCAAGCAGGGTATTGTCAATGGGATGGGCATAAGGAAAACGGGTCAGCAGACAGGTGTTGGAGGGTTTGTCCCAGGTGGGAAGGCCGGCAGCGCGGGAGAGCTCGCGGATCAGATCTTTATCCAGACCAACGGATGCCAGCGGGCTCACAACACCCAGCTCCCGGATGGCCTGCTGCCCGGGACGATGCTCCTGAAGATCACCCACATGACTGCCCTCCATCACACAACAGAACCTTTCGTCCCGGGCCCTGCGTAACAGCTCGGAAAAAAGAAACTGTTTGCACAGGTAACATCGGTTGCGGGGATTGTTCTGCAGCGAGGATGGCATCGGCAACGACATGACGGAGTGCGGAATGCCGTAACGGCGACAGAAAGCTTCCGCTTCGTCGATCTCTTGCCGTCTCATATAGGGTGTACGGAGCGTGACTGCCAGCATCCTGCTTCCCAGCAGCCGGTGGGCTGCCCAGACCAGAAAAGCACTGTCGGCACCGCCCGAAAAAGCGATCAGGGGAGGGGAGTGATCCATGAGGAAGGCACTGAGACGCCGGAAGGCGGGATGTCTGTCAGGCCGGGTCATGACGCTCCAGGTATTTATTGATCTCCTCACATACCTGCCGCAGCGGCAGCCCTTGCTCGGCGGCAATAGTCCGGCAGTCCTCATATTCCACCTTGCGCGTGATCCTTTTCCCGTCCAGGAACGATTCCTTGATGCGCACCGGCCCCAGAGGGGTCTCCACCCGGCGTGTTCCCCGTTGCAGTGCGATCTTCCCCACCCTTCTGGTGCGATAGCCGATGGTGGTGGTCTCGGTGAGCAGAAGCCTGCCTAGATCGGCGGCCCGTTCCGGGGAGGAGAGTATGGTGACCTGGGTGGCCGGTCTCCCTTTTTTCATGATGACCGGTGTGAAGGTGACGTCCTGGGCCCCTTTCTCGAACAGCTTCTCCATGAGCCATTCATACCATTGCGGGTCCATGTCGTCGATGGTGCAGACCAGTTCTTCAGCTGCTCCGTCGGAGGGGAGAGGTGTTTTCACCTCTCCGAGGAAGACACGCAGCAGGTTGGGTATTTTCCTGCATTCGCGGTGTCCGATGCCGTATCCCGTGGCGGTGAGGGTCATCTCCGGGGTGTCGGTCCACTGCTGTACCGTGGCGGCAAGGATGGCTGCGCCGGTGGGGGTGAGCGTCTCGAAAGGGGCTCCGCCCACCTGTATGGGCCGCCCCCGCATGATCTCGGCCGTCGCCGGCGCAGGCACGGGAAGGATGCCGTGAGCACTTTTTACGGTCCCGCCTCCCGCCTCTACCGTAGAAGCCCATACCTCATCCACCCCCAGATGATGCCAGGCCAGGGCCGCCCCCACAATGTCGATCAGGGCATCCTCGCCCCCCACCTCATGGAAATGGACCCTCTCCGGCGTGCTGCGATGTACCTTCGCCTCCGCCTCGGCCAGGATGCCGAAGATCTTTTTCGCCATCTCCGTGACAGCCTGTGGCAGACCGGCCTCGTCGATGATCTCATGGACTTCCCTCAGCCTGCGGACAGCATGCGTGGGATGAGTGACCTCCACCCTCACACGCGTGCCATGAATGGCATGAGAGGCAGCTTCCTCAATATGAACTTTGACATTGGACAGCTCCAGGCGTTCCAGCCCTTCCAGGATCTTTTCGGCAGGAACCCCCACATCGATCAGGGCAGCCAGGTTCATGTCACCACTGATGCCTGAGAAGCATTGGTAATAAAGGATCTTCTTCACACCTTCACTCATTTCCTGATCATTTCCCCAGCTAAAAATAATGTTTTTTGTGTGTGTTTGTACAAAAAATTATCTTTATTGCAAACTGAACCATATACAAGGGAAGGCTTATGAAAAGAAGGGACTTTTTCCTGAAGAGTGCCGGAGCGGGCCTGGGTGTGGGGGCCCTGGCAGGAATGGGGGGATTAAGGCCTTTGATGGGTTCTCCCCTACCTGCTGATACGGTGGACATGGCCGCTGTTCGCGGAGGTGAGCCGGACGTGATGTTCGACAGGGCCATGGCTGCCATGGGAGGCATGGGACGTTTTGTGAAGAAAGGTCAGAAAGTGGTGATCAAACCCAACATTGGCTGGGATGTTCCGCCCGAGAGAGCCGCCAACACCAACCCCCTCCTGGTGAAAAGGATCGTGGAACATTGCTTCCGGGCCGGTGCCAGGGAAGTGCTCGTCTTTGACAATACCTGTGATGCCTGGACCAAATGCTATCGCACCAGCGGCATCGAGAAATATGTGAAAGAGGCGGGAGGAAAGGTGGTGCCCGGCAATACCGAAGGTTATTACCAGGAGGTGGAGATCCCCACCGGGAAAAAGCTCAAAAGTGCCAAGGTGCATGAACTCTACCTCGATGCCGATGTGATCATCGATGTTCCCGTGCTGAAACACCATTCCTCTTCCAAGCTCACCATCGCCATGAAGAACCTGATGGGGGTGGTGTGGGACCGTCGTTACTGGCACCGCAACGACCTGAACCAGTGCATCGCTGATTTTGCTACCTTCCGGCGCCGTCCCGACTTGGTGGTGGTGGATGCCTACAACGTGATGATGAAACACGGTCCGCGCGGCGTATCGGCCAACGATGTGGTGAACATGAAAGCCCAGATCGTCACCACCGACATGGTGGCTGCCGATGCGGCTGCCGCGAAGCTGTTCGGCGTCGATCCTGCCACGATCCGTTACATCCGCCTGGCCGATGAGATGGGAGCAGGTACCATGGACCTCACCAGGCTCAACATCCGTCGTATCAAGATCTGACAGGAGATCATGAAGATCCATCCGTTGAAGGCTGTGAGGGTGGGGATCTCCCTGCTCTTCCTGTTCGTTACCTCCTTGTTGTTCCTGGATTTCCGGAGGATCATCCCTCAGGAATGGTTCTCGACGATCCTGGTCCTGCAGTTTGTCCCTTCCCTTCTGAAGTTTTCGTATCTTCTGAGCCTGTCGGTCTTTGGTTTTGTGGTGGTGCTGGTGCTCACGCTCCTTTTCGGGAGGGTATATTGTTCGACCATCTGTCCTTTGGGTATCATGCAGGATGTGGTGGCCTGGATCTCGAGACGTTTCCGCTCAAGGAAGGGCCGTCGTTATCATTATGCTTCCCCGCACAGGGTGTGGTGGTACGGCATCCTGGCTGTCACCGTCGTGGCGCTGGTGGCCGGCTCCACATGGCTGCTTCTCTTGCTCGACCCTTACAGCAACTACGGCAGGATCATGACCTACTTCCTCAAACCCCTGGTGGTTGGGATGAACAACCTGCTGGCCTCCGTGTTGGAGAAACAGGATATCTACGTCCTTTATCCTGTGACCATCCCGGCGGTGAAGACGGCGGTTTATGCCATCCCTTCGCTGGTGCTGGTGCTTACCCTCTGGATGTCGGCACGTCACGGTCGTCTCTACTGCAATACCGTCTGTCCTGTGGGGGCTTTCTTGGGGCTGATCTCCCGTTTTTCCCTTTTCCGTTTTTCCATCAGGGAGAATGCCTGTACGATGTGCAGGAGATGTGAGTTCAGCTGCAAATCCTCCTGCATCGATCTGGAGCATATGAGCATTGATGCGACACGCTGTGTGGCGTGCTTCAATTGTTTGGATTCCTGTGGCTTCGGGGCGATCACCTACTCGATGAGACGTCCTGCGGGCGTGAAGAAGCCCTCTTTTGAACAGGTGAAGCCGGCAACAGAGGGGCCCGATCTCTCCAAGAGAGCTTTCCTGGCAGGGACCCTGGCTTTTCTGGCCGGCATGGGAGGCATCGTCCGCGCCAGGGAATATCCTCACAACGCCAAGCCCACCACCATCCCCGAAAAAAAGGAATATCCCGTCACTCCTCCCGGCTCGATCAGCATCGAACATTTCACCGAGCATTGTACGGCCTGTTCCCTGTGTATTGATGCCTGTCCTTCGGATGTGCTGCAGCCCGCTTTCCTGCAGTACGGCCTGGGGGGACTCATGCAGCCTACCATGGACTATCATGCGGGATACTGTAACTACGACTGTGTACGTTGCACCGAGGTGTGTCCCACAGGGGCCATCCTCCCTCTGGAGGTGGAGAGCAAGAAGACCGTCCAGATGGGGACGGCCCTCTTTGTCAAGGAGAGCTGCGTGGTCTATACCGACGAGACCAACTGCGGGGCCTGCGCCGAACACTGCCCCACCAAAGCGGTGCACATGGTCCCCTACAAGGATGATCTGGTGATCCCCGAGACCACCGACGACCTGTGCATCGGCTGTGGCGCCTGTGAACACGCATGCCCCACCGAGCCTTTCAAGGCCATCTATGTCAACGGAAAACCCGTCCACGGCGTGGCCAGAAAACCGGAATCCGAAAAACTGACCAACCCCCTTGAAGAGACGGATGATTTCCCCTTCTGACAGGAGTAGCTTCTTAATTGCCGGCCAGGATCCGGTCGATCAGTTCCAGTTCTTCTGTGGAGAAATCGGTGTTCTCGATACAGCGGAACGAGTCGAGCAGTTGATCCTTGTTCCTTGCGCCGACGAGCACCGAGGTGACACGCGGATCTTTCAGCACCCAGGCCAGGGCCATCTGGGCCAGGCTTTGTCCTCTTTCCCTGGCCAGAGCATCCAGCTTACGGAGGTTATCCACCAGTCGGGGTGTGATGGCCGAACGCTGCAGGAAACCATATGGACTGGCCGCCCTTGAATCGGGAGGGATCTCTTTAAGGTACTTGTTGGTCAGCAGCCCCTGTGCCAAAGGAGAAAAGGCGATGCATCCGATCCCCTTTTCTTCGAGTGTGTCCAGCAGTCCCTTTTCCACCCAGCGGTCGAGCATCGAATAGCGGGCCTGATGGATCACACACGGGACACCCAGAGAATCGAGGATCTCGGCTGCCCGGCGGGTGGTGTCCGCATCGTAATTGGAGATGCCCACATATAGAGCCTTGCCCGTCCTCACCGCATCGGCCAGTGCCGTCATGGTTTCCTCCAAAGGAGTATCGGGGTCGAAACGATGAGAATAGAAAATGTCTACATATTCCAGCCCCATACGCCTGAGGCTCTGATCGAGGCTGGCCAGCAGATATTTGCGGGAACCCCACTCGCCGTAGGGACCGTCCCACATCCGGTAACCGGCCTTGGTGGAGATGATCAGCTCGTCACGGTAAGGACGGAGATCGCGGCGGAGGATCTTCCCGAAATTCTCCTCAGCACTTCCCGGCGGCGGACCGTAGTTGTTGGCCAGATCAAAATGAATGATTCCGTTGTCAAAAGCCGTGAGGATGGTCTCCCTCCCCGTGGCGAAATCATCCACATGACCGAAGTTGTGCCAGAGACCCAGGGAGACCTGCGGCAGGAGCAGACCACTGTTCCCGCTGCGGTTGTAAATGTCCCGCGCGTATCTTTGATCGTTGGCAAGGTAGGTCATCGGGGTACAACGTTTTGGTATGACGGACGAAAATATAAAAATCCTTCCATATCCCTTTGCTCTTCCTGCCGGTCACCTTCTCAAGTGCTGGGGGAGAGATCACTTTCCGCAGGTGGTGTCGGGGGGTGAGATCAGACCGTCGTAACCCTGCCAGCATCCCCGGGAACGGTCATGAGGTCCGTCGGTGGTAAAGAGGGGAAGACCCAGGATCTGCAACTCCGAGCCGGGGACGGGAAAATGCAGGATCGTTCCGGCCTGGAGCATGTCCCTTCTCCGCATATCGAAGAAGCTGGTACCGCCCTGGGTGAGGATCAGCTCGACATCCCTTTCGTAGAAGATGGTCTCCAGAGCCTCCTCATCGGTGGCAGGAGCCACATCGGGCAGTCCGCCACGCGCCTTGCGGGCCCCGTCGGGAGC